>Ga0209309_10000011_pt1 | contig 377419 bp, 362 predicted proteins | sample COGITO_mtgs_1204_2_FD_184807 | JGI IMG/M metagenome (GOLD analysis project Ga0209309, IMG submission 184807) | Pelagic marine microbial communities from North Sea - COGITO_mtgs_120412 (SPAdes) (version 2) | ecosystem: Environmental > Aquatic > Marine > Epipelagic ...
CTGGACCGACGTACTAAAATGGTGTTCATCACTGCTGGAATGGGTGGTGGTACAGGTACAGGAGCCGCTCCAGTGATTGCACAGGTCGCTCGTGATATGGACATTCTAACCGTTGGTATTGTGACTACTCCCTTCCATTTTGAAGGCAAGGTGCGCAACGACCAGGCACAGAAAGGAATCGAAAAATTTCGCAAGAATGTGGATTCCCTAGTGATCATCAACAACAATAAACTGCGCGATGTTTATGGAAATCTGGGCTTCAAGGCTGGGTTCAGCAAGGCAGATGAGGTACTAGCTACGGCCTCCCGTGGTATAGCAGAGGTGATAACGAACCACTATACACAAAACATTGACCTGCGAGATGCAAAGACCGTCTTGGCAAATTCTGGGACAGCCATCATGGGAAGTGCCCAGGCTACCGGTTCCAACCGTGCTCAGGAAGGGATATTAAAGGCTTTGGATAGCCCATTATTGAATGACAATAAGATCACAGGTGCTAAAAACGTGTTGCTACTCATCGTTTCTGGCTCTGAAGAAATCACTATTGACGAGATAGGTGAGATCAACGAACACATACAGAATGAGGCCGGTGGTGGTGCAAACATCATCATGGGAGTGGGCGAGGACGAGTCCTTGGGCGATGCTATTGCCGTGACTGTCATTGCCACGGGATTTAACGCAGAGCAACAAAATGAGATTTCTAATACAGAAGGCACCCGCATCATCCACACATTAGAAGAAGACCAGCGCGCTACAAAGGTGTTGGACGAGACCAATGATAGAGTGATCGCAGGAACCTTGATCATGGACGATGAAGATGCCGTGGAGCAGGAAGTGGAAAATGAGTTCGCTTTCGCGAAAGCGGAAACCCCACAAGTTCCAGAACCTAAAAAGGAGCCTGTAGAACCAGTCGTCATCATGCACCAACTGGGTGATGAAGATCCGGAAGAAGTGATCGTTCCAAAAAACGAAAACCCGCTGATCCCTACAACGGAATTTATCAAGAACCTAAACGTAGTTTTTGAGGAAGTATTAGATCAAGAACCTACGCTGATCACTGCACACCCACAGCAACAAGTGCCCGTAGCTCAAGTCAAGGAAACGGAAGAGGAAAGAGATCAATTCCTGTTTGATTTTGACATGCCTACCAGCAAAAAGGAAGAGCTGCAAGAAGAAGTTAAAGAAGAAAAGGTCACCTACCAACTGGAAGACATTGAAGTACATGATCCAGTGGCGGTGATACCGGTGACTGAGGTTTCCAATGAAGGAATCAAGAAGTATTCTTTAGATGATTATATGGAAGTAGAGAAGCAATTAAACAGCGCTTCATCAACCTCTAAAAAGCCAGTAGAGGAAGAAATTCAGATCACAACCATGGAAACGCCTCAAGAGACGGTGAAAAAAGAAGTGCTGGAAAATTTAGACCCTACAGATTTGCCTATCAATGAAGTGTTGAAAATGCGAGCAGAGGAACGTAAATTGAAAATGCATGCCTACAACTTTAAGTTCAAGAGCAGTCATAGACTGGACGAGATTGAAAAAAAGCCCGCCTTTCTACGTCAGGGAATTGAACTCGATAAAAACCCATCAGAAGGGGATCGTTCCAGAACCACTCTGTCTACTGATGAAAATAACGACGTGCAGTTAAGGTCAAATAATTCCTTCCTGCACGATAACGTCGACTAATTACCCTATTGCTCCCTATATATAAGCCCGCAGCCTTCATTGGTTTCGGGCTTTTTGATGATTTCAGTTAGAACAGATGGAATGGAAAAAGGTTTTTTAGGTTGTGTTTCAAATCTGTATTTTTGTAGGATAAAATAATATTATGAGTTTAGAGAATCAGGTCATGACGTCCATGAAAGAGGCGATGAAAGCAAAAGATCAAACCGCACTTGCAGCATTGAGAGCTGTAAAAAGCGAATTGTTGCTGGCAAGAACATCTGGTGACGCAAGTGGAATAACACAAGAGGATGAAGTCAAACTGGTTCAAAAACTCGTCAAGCAACGCAAAGACAGCGCCCGTATTTATTCAGAACAAAACCGGGAAGACCTAGCAGAGCCAGAACTGGCGCAAGCGGCTGTTTTAGAACAATTCCTACCGGCTCAATTGAGTGAGGAAGAAATAGCAGCGATCGTTTCAGAAATCATTGTGAGAACAGAAGCTAGTGGCATGAAGGATATGGGTAAAGTTATGGGAATGGCAAATACCCAACTTGCAGGAAAGGCAGATGGAAGAACAATTAGTACCATTGTAAAAGCAAAATTAAGCTAGTGAAAAAAAGTCTCCAAATAGTTGTAGTAGTTTCAGCACTGCTTTTATCCTGGAAGGGGCAGGCACAGGAGAAAATATTGATCGACACGACCGCGGCAGCGGCCTTGTCTAAAGATGTTACTCAAATGGTGTTTGAAGACAAGGCAGAGCAGGCATTTCAACTGCTTTCACTTTACTGGCCATATAATCCGCAGGATATCATGGAATTGTCTGAAAAATTCATTTCAGAATCAGAGGTGGTGCCTCAAAAATTTGGCCCTCTGCTGGATTTTCAAAAGGGTCCTGTATATTCCTTGTCAAATTTTAGAATTAAGTATATATATTATCTGAGATATCAGTATTTTGCACTCCGTTTGATTTTTGAGTACCAGTTAGCAGATAGTGGTTGGATATTAGGAAGTTTTAAATACTCTGACGACTTGTCTGAGGACTATCAAAAGATCAGCGGATAGTAGTAGAGTTTAATTGGCCTCGTGGCGCAACTGAATAGCGCATCAGATTTCGGCTCTGAGGGTTGGGGGTTTGAATCCCTTCGAGGTCACGAATAAATAGGAATGCCTTGAAAATGTCTGAGCTCGCTCAAGTATTTTCAAGGCATTTCTATTTTCAGAGCGGAGCTCAGAGGGATCGCGCAGCAATCCCTACTGTTTTTGAAAGGTCAGATCAAGCTCGCTTGAATTTGTAAGTTGGGCTTTTTCATTTTCAGAGCGGAGCTCAGAGGGATCGCGCAGCAATCCATCTTTCTTTCAAAGTCAAATCAAACTCGCTTGAATTTGTAAGCTGATTTTTTTCACTTTAAGTGCGTCGCTTTGTGGTATCCCGCAGCAATCCTTGTTTGTTCAGTTGTTGAGTCAAACTCGCTTTCACGAAAGCGATATGAACAACCCATTTCAAAACGAAAAAAAATATTTGGATTAATAAACAGTTCGAAATAAGGGAAACCTACATATCCTCTACAGAAAGATACAAGCGTCATGACCTAAACACAACGCACCAAGGGGTTTTAAAGTATTACCCGATGGGGAAGGGTATGAAGGTGAAGGTCCTGAATTCTTAGTTTTAAGATTGTGCAAATTCTATCAAGTCATCGAACTCGCCTAAATCGGCTTTCTTAAGTGATGTTATGTATTTGTCACGGGTATCACTCTTACCAATCAATCCCTTACTTCCCCATGAGAAAACAGATTTTTTAAAAATATTTTTCATAACAATATCCCCCATCAACCTTGAGTGTCTACCATTACCATTGGGGAATATGTGAATAGCTACTAGTTCGTGTTTAAACCGAATGCTTATTTCTTCATCTGAGTACGTTTGACTCTCTACCCAATACTTGCAATCATCCAGTAGTTGTCTCAACCGCATCGGTACTTGATGCCAAGGGATACCAATAGTCTTTTCACTCTTTCTTGTTTCACCAGCCCAAGACCAGACTTCACCCAACATTCGTCTATGAACTTCAAATATGAAACCTTCCGTCAATATCGTTTCGTATTTAAACTTTTTACGAATCAAATACCATTCTACAGCCTTTTCAATATTCAGTTGTTCAAATTCATTTAGTTCCTCTCTAGTTGTAATGGTTGGTATCAAGAGACCTTCCATCTCTTCTTCACTTAAAGGCGTTTGCCCCTTTTCATATGCTATTTCTAATCCCATAAATGACGTGGCATTTCATAAACCAATTGATTGGTTTTATCAATTACAGCCTTTTTGAGACGTTGATTGGTGTTTTCTTGGTCTTCTAGTGCCATCGTATTAGAAGTCATCTTAACAATCTCTAAGGCTAATTCTCTGGCTCTTTTTTCAATGGTGTTTGCTATAGATCCATCTACTGGAACGAATCCATAAACAAGTTTCATATTCAATGCTCTTCCTGCATCTTCTAGACTTTTTAAAGTGATTCCACCTTCTTTTTCTCGCTCCTCAATAGCTTTAGCCGAAGGTGCTGTAATCCCGATGCGTTCACCGAATTGGCGATACGACATTTTATAGGCTTTGCGTATAACATGTAACCATCCTTTGTCAGGAATATTTGTGTTCACCAATGGAGCATACATCTTGAGTTTGTTATCAAGTTGCTCTATCATTAACTGATGTTTAGAATCTTTCATAATAGTGATATTTTCTAATGCGAAATATTAGCTTAAAAGCTAATATTATTAATACAAATATAAGTATATAGGATTATAAAAAGAAGTTGTTATATGTGTATAATCTAAAATGATACATTTCAGTATTATACTATAATCTAATAAAATTATATATTTATAATAGTATGATATAATTTTAATAGTGTTATCAATTAGGTAAACTATTAGATAAGGTTAGGATATACGATACCAAAACTATAAATTTAGGATGGAATTGTTTATTAAAATGGGTCGTGGTTCAGATTAGTTGGTAATACCAGATAAAAGCAGTAATTACTTCAAATTAGCGATTTACTTACTTAAAGCATCAGATCAAGTTCACTTGAATCTGTCAGCTGGACTTTTTCATTTTCATAGCGGCGCTCTTTGGGATCGCAGAGCAAGCCTTATCTGTTCAGTTGTCGAATCAAACTCGCTTTCGTGAAATCGATTATAAAAAACCTGTTTCAAAACGTTTACAATCTCAAAACTCCCCTAATTATTACTAGCGGGTACTTCAATTTTAACAGCATTACCAGAAACGTTCAAATTATCTCTATGATCACAGGAGGATTGCGGTATAATGAATCCATTATCTCCAAAATCCAAAAATGCCCGGATTTATGGTGTAGAATATACAAGAACTGCTAATTACCATACCATTCAAGTTATAACAAGCGTCCTACACATTACAATACGAGGACTGGAAAAACAGAATATAATTCGCCTAACATGTCTTCAGAAAAAGCCCAAAAGTTTGCGAAAGAATTTGGAAAACCTGCTTATATTATTACAAATGAAAAGTATAAAAGTAGAGCTAAACATCGCGTAAAAAATGGAAACGAAAATTCTATTATTATTTTTGATTATTACCTCATGTTCATCTCAAAAAGATAATGTGATAAATCATAAAATTATCGATAATTTGGAAAGCATAGAGGACAACTTAGATTCCATCTTTCCTCAAAAATATGTAGCTTATGAAATTGAAGTTTTTTCAGAACACAAAAACTTCAAAGTTTTCGAAGTTACGCCCAGAATTAATCCTTACACTCCTACTATTGAGGACAAAATTGGTTTTCCAAGTAAAGCATTTCAGTTTGACTTCTACGAAATAAATAAATCCTTGTTTCTTGTCAAGAGTAAAAATATCTTATTACAAAAAAAGGATGTTACCCTTTTAAGCAAGTATAACATGATAGATTCATCATTCGTTGATATAGACCCTGAAACCCATATGTTCGAACTAGAATTTGGTGTAGACTCCTTAGAGAATGTGAAACATAACAAACTACCTGGATATGTTATAGATGAAAGAGTCTTTACAGCTTATTTAAAAATATATAAGGACGGTAATCTCGAAATATTGGGTCGTGGTTCAGATTAGTTGGTAATACTATTTAAAAGCAATAGTTACATATATTGAGCAACTTAATCCCTTACAGTGTCAGATCAAGCCCGCTTGAGTTTGTAGGTTGGGATTTTTCATTTTCATAGCGGCGCTCTTTAGGATCGCAGAGCAAGCCTTATCTGTTCAGTTGTCGAATCAAACTCGCTTTCGCGAAAGCGATCATAGCTCCCATTTCAAAATCTTGAAAATTTACAACCCGCTAATTACCTGTAGCCGGGATTTCAACCTTTAAAGTATTGCCTGTAACGTTCAAACTATCGATCAATAAACTATCCACAATCACAGGAGGATTGCGGAACAAGGAGTCCTTGATTCTCAAACTTTCCAGATACGTACTGTCGCTTTTATAATAGTCTGTAGCTTCAGACGAAGACTTTTCATCAAAGGCTGGGCAAGGGAAATAGGGGGTGTCGTATTCAAAATTGGTCAACATAGGTCGGCTCCAGCTGCTCAAACTTTTGAACATGGAGGCCACCATGGGCATGGCCGTATTTGCACCACTTCCCATATAGGTACTTTCAAAATGAACGCGCTTGTCCCTAGCACCTACCCAAGAACCGATGACCACTTGTGGAGAGGCGGCAATGAACCAGCCATCGCCATTGTTCTGGGTAGTCCCAGTTTTCCCGATGATGTTATAAGGAATCTCATATCTCGCAAATCCAGCACCAGTGCCTTCCGTTAAGACCTCGCCCATCATTTGCTGTAGTTTTTTAACGCTGCTTGCAGAGGCCACGCCGCCATCGTATTTAGGTTTGGCTTCATAAAGCACGGTTCCTTCTTGGTCTGTGATCCGCTGGATCATATAAGGATTTACTTTATTGCCACCATTGGAAATACTCGCATAAGCGGTAACCATCTCCATCAAACTGATGTCTGCCGTTCCCAAAACAATCGAAGGAACTTCAGGAATATCTGAGGTAATCCCCATTTTTCTAGCTTTCTTAATCGTATTGTCAACGCCTACTTGTAACTGCAAAGCCGCTGAGACTGTATTGACGCTGTTTGCTAGTGCGCCATGCAAGCTATAACTGCCGCCATATTGACCATTGCTATTTCTAGGCTGCCAGTCTTCATATTTGCTATAGGTGCGCAGCGAGTTGTCATAATAGGTACAAGGGTCGATGCCTTGATCCAGCGCTGTGAGGTAGGTGATGGGTTTAAAGGTAGAGCCTACTTGGTTTTTCGCCTTGATATTATCAATTTGTGAGAATCCATAATCGATCCCACCCAGGTATCCTAAAATGGCTCCACTTCTGGAATTCATCGCAAGAATTCCTGTGTGTAGTCGTATCATAGAACCTATAATGCTGTCCTCCACAGTTTGCTGCCTGGGTTCAAACCCCTTGCCTATTTCCCAATACTTTCTAGATCGAGAAGAGTTGAGGTATTGCTGCACCTGGGCATCCGTTTTGCCTTCTTCCTTCATTTTTTTAATGATGGGCTGGATGGCCATGAGGTTTGCGATAAAGGCTTCCTTGCCGCCTTCTGTAGTTTTACTGGTCCAGTGTTGATCCATTAACTTTTGCAGGCGTACCATCTGGCGTTCCATAGCTTTTTCAGCATATTTCTGGATATTAGGTTGCAGGGTGGTGTAGATTTGAAGTCCGTCCAGTTCTAGGTCATAGATCTCTCCTTCAGGACCTGGGTTCTCTTGTGCCCACTCATTGAATTCTTGACGTACATATTCCTTAAAGTAACCAGTAAGTGTAGAATTCTTTTCTGGTGTGCTGTACTTTAATTCTATTTCTGTTTTTGCAGCATCTGCTTCTTCTTGGGTGATTGCGTTATTTTTCACCATTTGCTGCAGTACCACATTGCGGCGGTTGGTAGCATTCTGCGGATTTTTCCTAGGATTGTAATAGGATGGCGCTTTTAAAACACCTACCAGAGTGGCGGCCTCAGACAAGGTGAGCTGTGCTGGGGTTTTACTAAAAAACCGCTGCGAAGCCATTTCAATCCCATACAGGTTTTCTCCAAAGGATACCGTGTTGAAATACAATAGCAGCAGCTCTTCCTTAGAATAAATGGACTCCAGGCGCTTTGCGATGATGACCTCACGCATCTTGTTGATAGGCGTGCTCAAGAACCATAGGTCCTTCCTTCCAAAAATATTCTTGGCAATTTGTTGAGTAACCGTACTACCGCCCCCTTTTCCCTGTTGCATCAATATGGACTTGACAAAAACACGGGCGTAACTTCTATAATCAATCCCTGAATGTTCATAGAATCGCACATCCTCCGTGGCAACAAGCGCCTGCACTAAATATGGATTGAGCTCTGTGGAGTCAATGTTGCTCCGATTTTGTAGATAGAAATAAGCAATGGCCTTTTTATCGCTGCCATACACCGTGGAAGTAATGGGGTTTTCTAATTTCGCCAACTCTTTCGCTTTGGGTACGTGGCCAAAAATTCCCGCCCAGGTTCCTAAAAATAGCAGTATCACAAAAGCAAATCCAGCTAGGATCGCTAGACCTACAGATTTGAAGGGGTGCTTTTTGAGGTACTGAAAAAATTGCCTAGATCGGGCAAGGGTTTGTTCTTTGGCAGATTGAAGAGTCATAAAGGCGGTGTTGATGGGTACTTGTGTTAAGATATGAATTTTCAGAAGTTTGAAGAAATTCATTTTTAACGAATCAAAGATACTCGCAGAAAGTCTTGCAAACCTAAATTAGTAGCCTTGAGCGATGGTTGAGTTCGCTTTCGCGAAAGCGGAAGATACCCACTTTTCACAGCAAATAAAATAATTCAGAAATGTAGAAAGATGGAACGCTTCCACGAAAACGGCGGTAACTAATTGATTACTTAATAGATACTAATTTAACAATAAATTTCATTTGTTTTTGTTGATGAATTGGCCGGCTCCAATTACTTTTGCCGGCTATAATGAAGAGAGCGTCTAGATATTTTCTTTTTTGGCCATTGATATTGTGTGCGTTAAGCTTTTCCTATGCTTTCGCCAGCCAGCCAGACGTATCTCTAACTTCATTTCTAGAACTATCTGGAATTACCGACGGCGATGACAACTGTTATGCGACCGACACTTTTATTCAAGCACCCACATCTACTGAGGATAAGATTATCGCTACTGATGTTGTAGAGAGTTATGAAGAAATATCTAATGATTCTACAGGAGAAAAATTCCAGTTAGAGGTTTCTCCATTTTTTCGAACTAAAGGTTGCGCACTTTTTGCCACACTGCTATCGCATAAGGCAGCTAAACAACTATTGATCTATGATCGCTTGAGTGCGATCAATTTTCAAGATCCCTTTATTCTATACCAGTCTTTTAGGGTCTAACCACTACTTCTTACGACAGTCACCTGTCAAAATATTCTGATGATGTTCCCATCATTCAGAAGTCCTGCGTATTCTCTATTTATAATGCGCCGTGTAGGAGATACACACCATCCATTCATCAACACCTTTTAAATTTTTATTGTTATGATTAAAAGAATTGTCATCCTGACAAGCTTCTGTCTATTGTTTCTAGTTAGCTGCCAGATCGAAGAGCATAAAAAAGAAGTACAAATCACCTTTAAAGCGACTTATCCCGTACAGATGGATACCACCATCGTCGAGGATTATGTGAGCCAGATCCAATCCATTAGACACATCGAGCTCAGAGCCCAAGAGCGTGGGTATCTAGAAAAGATTTTTGTGGATGAAGGTCAGTTCGTTAAAAAAGGCCAACTGTTATTCCAGATCATGCCCAACCTGTATGAGGCAGAACGTCAGAAGGCACTTGCTGAAGTCAATTATGCCGAGATTGAATACCAGAATACTAAAAAACTCTCTGACGGCAACATCGTTTCCCCTAGTGAGCTGGCCATGGCAAAAGCGCAATGGGCCAAAGCCAAAGCAGAACTTTCTCTTGCTAATGTGCACCTAGAATTCACAAAAATACGTGCCCCATTCGATGGCTTTGTAGGACGTTTTCTAGTGCGGCCAGGAAGTTTACTGGAAGAAGGGGAGCTGATGACCAGCCTTTCAGATAACAGCGAGATGTGGGTCTACTTCAATGTTTCTGAAGCAGAATACCTGGACTATAAAACCAGTGTTTCAAATGGAGAATTGACCCAGGTGGATCTACTGATGGCCAACAATCAACCCTTTGAATTTCCTGGAATTGTAGAAACCATCGAGGCAGATTTTAATAATGAAACTGGAAACATACCGTTTAGAGCCACTTTTCCTAATCCAAATGGCCTTCTCAGACATGGTGAAACTGGTAATGTAAAAATGACCGTTCCTTTAAAAAACGCCTTGCTTATTCCTCAAAAAGCTACTTATGAAGTGCTGGAAAAGAAGTTTGTGTATGTGATTGACAAGGATCATAAAATCAAATCTAGAGAAATTACCATAGGGGCTAACATGGAAGACCTGTTTGCAGTGAGCTCTGGTCTGCGATCAGACGACGTGATATTGCTAGAAGGCTTGAGAAAGGTGCGCGAAGATCAAATCGTGAAATATGATCTCGAGAACCCTAAACAGGTCATCAGCCATTTGAAAGTACACGCGGAATAATCCCTTAAAAAACAAAACATGTTTAATAAATTCATAAAGAGACCGGTCTTTGCGATAGTAATATCTGTGGCCATCGTCTTTCTGGGTATTCTGTCCATGTCGACCTTGCCCATATCTCAATTTCCTTCCATTGCACCACCACGGGTAAATATTGCGATTGCCTACCCAGGCGCCAGTGCAGACGTTCTGGTACAATCAGTACTGATCCCACTGGAAAAATCCATCAATGGTACTCCTGGAATGGTCTACATGACTTCCGATGCAACCAGTGCTGGTGAGGCAACAATCCAAATTGTTTTTGACCTGGAAACAGATCCAGACAAAGCGGTTGTAAGTGTCAAAAACCGCATCGATCAAGTGACCAATCGGTTACCTGAGCTGGTGCAGCGCGAGGGAATTATAGTCAGTAAATCACAGCCCAACATGCTCATGTATGTTAACCTGTACAGTAAAAATGAAAATGCAGACGAGAAGTTCCTATATAACTATGCAAACGTCAATATTATACCTGAAATTAATAGGGTAAAGGGGATAGGTAGCGCTCAGATTTTGGGAAGCCGTTCCTATGCGATGCGCATCTGGTTAAAGCCAGACCGCATGCGGGCTTATAACGTTTCAACTGAAGAGGTGATGAAATCGCTGGAAGAACAAAGCATCATAGGCTCACCAGGGCGAATGGGGCAAAGCTCTGGAAAGCGCTCTCAATCCTTGGAATATGTATTGACCTATGAAGGCCGGTATAATGAAACATCGCAGTACGAGAATATCATTGTCAAGTCAAATCCTGAAGGCGAAATCTTATATCTAAAAGATCTAGCAGAAGTGGAGTTGGGAAGCGAATTCTTTGACGTGTATTCAAATATGGATGGATACCCATCTGCTGCGATCACTCTTAAACAAACCTACGGTAGTAATGCAAGTGATGTCATCGAGGATGTTAAGGCAAAACTGGATCAGATCAAGGAAGACTCCTTCCCTCCAGGAATGGATTATCAGATCAGCTATGACGTTTCCAGTTTCTTAAATGCCTCGGTTGAAAAAGTGATCCACACGCTGGCGGAAGCTTTTATCCTGGTGGCGATTGTGGTGTTTTTGTTCTTGGGCGACTGGCGGTCCACGTTGATTCCCACTATTGCGGTTCCTGTTTCCTTGATTGGAGCCTTTATTTTCATGCAAATGTTTGGGATGACCATTAACTTGATCACCTTATTTGCGCTCGTGCTTGCGATAGGTATTGTAGTGGATAATGCCATTGTAGTCGTAGAGGCGGTACATGCAAAAATGCATGATGAACCTCACCTCACACCTTATCAGGCGGTACGGAAAGTATTGACTGAGATAAGCGGCGTAGTCATCGCCATCACCCTATTGATGACCGCGGTGTTTGTTCCTGTGGCCTTTATGACGGGTCCGGTAGGTATTTTTTACCGCCAGTTTTCGATCACCATGGCTACGTCCATTGTAATTTCAGGGATCGTGGCCTTGACCTTAACTCCCGTATTATGCGCAATGATCTTAAAAAACAACCACGGGAAACCCAAAAAACGCAACATCCTTACCAAGTTCATGGATGGAATCGATACTGGGTTTGAAAAATTGACAGGCAAATACACCCATTTTTTGAGGTCTATTGTAAACAGGAGGGTGGTAACTTTTGGATTATTAATTGCCTTTTGTGCAGGAATATGGTGGTCCACAGAAAGTTTGTCTACGGGATTCATCCCAGCAGAAGATCAGGGAATGATCTATGCCATCATCCAGACACCACCAGGGTCTACCCTTGAACGCACGAATGAAATTTCTAGAAGACTTCAAACTCTCGCGGAAGATATTGACGGGATACGTTCCGTGTCTTCACTAGCTGGTTATGAGATTTTGACGGAAGGACGAGGATCCAACTCTGGTACCTGTTTGATCAATCTTGAAGAGTGGTCAGAACGTAAACATTCTGCCGTACAGATTATAGAAGAATTAGAAGAAAAAGCCCATGAAATTCCAGGAGCCACCATGGAGTTTTTCCAGCCGCCTGCCGTACCAGGTTATGGCGCAGCTGGTGGTTTTGCATTGCGATTGCTGGATAAAACCAATACGGGAGATTACGAAGCTTTTGGTGCGGTCAACGATGAGTTTATGGCAGCGCTTAAAGAGCGTAAGGAACTCGCTGGATTATTTACCTTTTTCAGTGCAGATTATCCGCAGTATGAATTGATTATTGACAATAAAGCGGCGATGCAAAAAGGGGTGACCATCGCAAATGCCATGGACAACCTCAACATTTTGATAGGGAGTACTTACGAGCAGGGTTTTATCAAATTTGGAACTTTCTATAAGGTTTACGTACAGTCAGGTCCAGAATACCGCCAGTTACCGGAAGATGTTTTAAAGCTGTTTATCAAGAACGATAAGGACGAGATGGTTCCTTATTCTGCTTTTATGAAGATGCGTAAAAAACAGGGGTTGAACGAGATTACAAGGTACAACATGTACACTTCCAGTGCCATTAATGGTGCTCCAGCAAAAGGATACAGCAGTGGGGCGGCAATTGAAGCAATTCAAGAAGTGGCAAAAACATTGCCTCGAGGCTATGATATCGACTGGGCTGGTCTTGCAAAAGATGAGGTGGGTCGTGGTAACGAGGCCGTCTACATCTTTTTGATTGTACTGGCGTTTGTTTACATGGTGCTGGCCGCGCAGTATGAAAGTTTCATATTACCCTTTTCGGTACTCTTATCATTACCCGCTGGGGTTTTTGGGGCATTTTTCCTATTGCAGCTCATGGGGCTGGAAAATAATATTTACGCTCAGGTAGCGCTGGTCATGCTCGTGGGACTTCTGGGGAAAAATGCCGTTTTGATCGTAGAATTTGCGGTGCAGAAACACGAGCAGGGAATGACCATATTTGAGGCGGCGATTGAAGGTGCAAGGGCACGTTTCAGGCCTATTTTGATGACCTCATTTGCTTTTATAGCGGGACTAATTCCGCTCGTATTTGCCACTGGTCCAGGAGCCATAGGGAACCAGACCATTGGGGCTGCCGCTGCTGGTGGTATGTTGCTGGGTACTGTTTTTGGTGTGATCGTCGTGCCGGGACTGTACTTTGTTTTTGGCACGATCGCCTCGGGCCGCAAACTTATTCAGGATGAGGATGAATCTCCACTAACTGAAGATAATGCTGTTTATAATGTATAGAAAATCAACTGGTTACAGTTCAAAAATAAAGAATGTTATGATGTTTATGCTCAGTTCGCTTTCGCGAAAGCGAACTCATTACAAAGAATCCAACGCTAATTGGAACATTTTAACGACACAGAAGTTCCTAACAGGTGGCGCCAAAATGAGGAATCGAACGGTTCAAAGTCTTATTTATGGTTCGGTATTTCTTGCTATCACCTCTTGTGGCGTTCCCGCTATCGTTGAAAAGGAAGCCAATACGATCACGCCTGAAATGTATCAAAATGATGCAGATACGAGCAATATTGCAGTAATGAAATGGAAGGAATATTTTACAGATCCTTATTTGACAACGCTCATTGATAGCGCGTTGCAGAATAATCAAGAGCTGAATATTACCATTCAAGAAATTGAGATTGCGCGCAATGAAGCACGGGTGACTAAAGGTGAAATTCTACCATCCATAGGGTTAAAGGCTGGTGCCGAGGTAGAAAAAGTAGGTCGCTACACCAGTCAAGGAGCTAATGATGCCAATACGGAAATCCGCCCAGGTGAAGAATTTCCTGAGCCATTACCCGATTATATGGTAGGCCTGCAAGCTAACTGGGAAGTAGATATCTGGAAAAAACTACGTAATGCTAACAAGGCAGCGGTTACCAGATATTTAGCAACCGTAGACGGCAAGAATTTCATGCAGACCAACTTGATTGCGGAAATAGCCAATTCCTACTATGAACTCCTGGCACTGGACAATCAATTAGAAATTGTCAATCAGAACGTAGACCTTAAAGTCGATGCCTTGAGCATCGTAAAGGTTCAAAAAGAGGCAGCCCGAGTTACTGAACTAGCGGTCCGGAAATTTGAAGCAGAACTCTTCAATACCCAAAGCCTGCAATATGATTTACAGCAGGAAATCGTGGAAGCAGAGAACAAGATCAATTTTCTAGTGGGTCGTTACCCGCAACCCGTGGTGCGGGATTCTAGATCCTTCAATGATCTAGTGCCACCAGATGCTAAGGCTGGTTTACCCTCCCAATTGTTACAAAACCGTCCCGACGTGCGTCAAGCAGAATTGCAGCTAGCCGCGTCTCAACTAGACGTGAAAGTGGCTCGGGCGAGGTTCTACCCATCTCTAGGGATCAATGCACAATTAGGATTTCAAGCATTTGACACGTCGTTGTTGCTTAACTCGCCGCAATCCTTGTTGTACACACTAGCTGGTGATTTGACGGCTCCATTGATCAATAGAAATGCGATCAAGGCGATGTATCTAACGGCTAATGCGCAGCAAATACAAGCAGCCTTTGACTATGAGCAAACAATTTTGAACGCCTATGTTGAGGTGGCAAACCAGCTTTCAAAGGCTAGTAATCTGCAAAAAAGTTATGACTTGAAGTTTCAGGAAGTAGCTGCGCTTACACAATCTATAGAAATTTCAACCACCCTATTCAAAAGCGCCCGGGCTGATTATATGGAAGTGTTGTTGACACAACGCGATGCCTTAGAATCTAGAATGGAACTAGTGGAAACTAAAAAGAAGCAAATGAACGCTAGGGTGAACGTGTACCGCAGCTTAGGTGGCGGTTGGAACTAGATTGTGATTTAATTGAAAGCCAGAAACCACCTCGATTGAGGTGGTTTTCTTATAGGTACACATCAAGACCTACTTTTTTAAACAAGGTTTATGGTGAGAGATTTATTGTGATTGCCAGCGCACTTCAATAGTATCAATCCTGATTATTGCCTGTACATAAAGCTAAATTTATGAACTGAGAAATGAAATCCAATTATCTTTGCAGCCATTATGGAACAAATAGTTTTAGAAGAATATTGGACGTTTGCCATTAGCGTGTTTACCGCTCTTTTTGCGATTACAAACCCTATCGCAAATGTGCCGGTTTTCTTAGGTCTTACTGAAGGTGCAGGAAAAGTAGAGAAGAACCGCATCAATACAAAAGCCACGTTGGTCGCTTTTTTGATCATCATGCTGTTTACACTTTTGGGGAAATTTATTTTTGATTTTTTTGGAATTACGATACCAGCATTTAAGATTACGGGAGGATTGCTCATTTTCTATGCGGGATTCCGCATGTTGCAGTCTAAAAAGTCCAATATGAAGCACCTTGATGAGGTAGACGTGGATGAAAATATTGCTATTTCGCCGTTAGCCATTCCCCTTATCGCGGGTCCGGGAACGATTGTAACGACAATGAATTTTGTGACTGATGCATCCTACTTGTACATAGCAATTGTAGTGGCCATAGCAGGTTTGATTTGCTGGATGAATTATTTGGCATTCAGATACAGCACGTTTATCGTGGAAAAAATTGGCAACAACGTCATTACCGTGATAGGTAAGATCATGGGATTGATCATTTCCATCATTGGTACCACCATGGTTATAGATGGAATCAAATTAGTGATAGAGCAGAACTAGTTGTTGGAGCATATCGCTTGCGCGAAAGCGAACGAACTTAAAAATGAAGCTCTATATTACCAGAAAAGCCGCATATCAATGGATATGCGGCTTTTCTCATCATTAATATGGATCAATCCTCCTTCTCAATCACTAGATAGTCCAGCTTTAAGGCATTGAACTTTTGATTGAATTCTTTGATGTCCGTATCCAGTACTAAATTGAATTTATCCAACTCTTCATTAATCTGTGCCGTTAACTCATTTTTTACAGCCGTATCTTGAGAAGTAGGTCCAAAATCTCCCATCGTTACCAGTGAATTTAGATGTGCTAGCTTGTTAGTCAGCTTGATAGGGAAGTTTAATGGATCTTGACCACTGCGGTTTTTCGTCTGGTAGAGTGCCTTTTCCACTTCCTCAAATTTTGTCTTCATAGTGTCTGCCATGGCCAGCATTTCCTTGATCCCTTCCTCCTTGCGATCGCCATACACCGTTTTGAAAGCAGATAACTTTTTATTGAAGGCACGGATGTTTTTAATCGACTTGTGGGCTTTGTCTACTGTTTCATTAACCTCATTGACAAATGCGAACTGGGCTTGCATATCTGCTTCAGTGGCTTCACTGATGGGAGTTCTTTTGATGGTGATAGGCTGCACTTGCTTTTTACCGTTAACCTCTAGTTCTACCGTGTAGTTTCCAGGAACTGCTTTTGGCCCTGTCAGACTTGCCCACCATAGAATCATACCGTCCAGCTCTTCAGCTCCTTTATATTCCGTATCCCAATTGAAAGAGTTGGCTCCAGTTTTAGGTTTCAGTTTGTTCTCTTTAGAATAGGTAGCAAATGCTTTAATCAGTTTTTGATCCGTACCCATAAATCGAAGCGCTACACTGTCTTTCTCTTTAAACTCTGGCAGGTAATAGTTAACCTGTACTCCTGAGGGGTGGTTGGTTCCAGCAGTTAAAGAGCTGCGACCTCCATAACCGCTCATGCGATAGGATTCTTTAGGCTTGAAAAGTTGAACCATTTCGTCCTTTGTATTTTTTTTCCTAGATGTAGAAGTGGAAATAGGAGCTACTTTCAATGCTTGTTTTACCATGGATAGATCATCATGAATCCACAAACTACGTCCCTGAGTGGCGATAATTAGATTATTGTCTTTTACGGCAAGATCTGTTATTGGAACTATAGGCAAGTTCATCTGGAACGACTTCCAGTGGTCTCCATCATCGGTGCTGATGTACAATCCAGTTTCAGTTCCTGCATATAACAAGCCTTTTTGTTCTTTGTCTTCACGAATGACTCGAGAGAAATGCTCTGCAGGAATGCCGTCCGTTATTTTCTTCCACGATTTCCCGTAATCAGAAGTCTTATATAGATAGGGTGCAAAGTCGCCTAACTTATAGCGGGTGGCAGCCAGATAGGCCACGGCAGGATCAAATGTGCTGGTTTCAATACTATTGATTTGTGCCCATTCTGGAAGACCTTTGGGAGTGATGTTGCTCCAGTTTTTGCCTCCATCTTTTGATAAATGCACTAAACCATCATCACTTCCTACCCACAGCTCGCCTTCGTTTATGGGAGATTCTGCTGCCGCGAAAATGGTACCGTAATATTCCACACTGGTATTATCCTGAGTTATCGGTCCTCCACTGGAAACCAATTTTGTAGGATCATTTCTAGTCAGGTCTGGCGATAGGGTTTCCCAGCTTTGACCTTCATTGCCAGTCACGTGAACATGATTTGAAAACGCATACAACTTGTTAGTTCCATGTGTAGAAATAAAAATAGGGAAGTTCCACTGGAAGCGGTACTTCATGTCTTCTGCACCATGGCCCATGGGATTATCTGGCCATACGTTGATGCCTCGTTGTGATTTTGTAGTGTGATTATATCTAGTTAGGAATCCGCCGTAGCTTCCTCCATAAACGATGTCATTGTTATTAGGGTCTACGGCAATATGTGCACTTTCACCACCTGCAGTACCTTCCCAATCGGTATCTGTAATGGAGCCGCCAGTTGTGCGATGTGGTATTCTAATCGTACCGTTATCCTGTTGTGCTACATAAATGCGATAGGGGAAAGAATTGTCTGTCGTCACCCGGTAATATTGTGCAGTGGGTTGGTTATGATAGGTGCTCCAGGTCTCGCCACCATCATAGGTTATCTGTGCGCCACCATCATCACCCATAATCATGCGATTGGGATCTTCTGGTGCGATCCATAAATCATGATGATCTCCATGTGGTGCTCTGCCGCTGTTAAAGTTGCGTCCTCCATCCGTACTTTTATGGTAGGAAACGTTTACGACATAAACCACATCTTCATCTTGGGTGTCTGCATAAATTCTAGTGTAGTACCAGGCACGCTGTCTCAAGCTGCGATCATCGTTTGTCTTTGACCAGGTAAGTCCTGCGTCATTGCTGCGGTAAACGCCACCTTGATCCTTGTTCTCCACAATGGCATATAATCGATCAGAGTTTACTGGGGAAACGGTAATTCCCATGATGCCTAAAGTTCCTTTGGCAAATCCATCATTTTTAGAAATTTCCGTCCAGGTTTCTCCGTAATCTGTACTTTTCCATAATGCACTGCCATCGCCACCACTACTCAAACTGTAAGGAGTTCTTTGAATCCTCCAGGTAGAAGCAAACAAATTGCGTGGATTGCCAGGATCGATGATCAAATCTACTGCGCCGGCAAGATCGTTCGTGTACAGGGTTTTTTTCCAAGACTTCCCACCGTCAATAGATTTATAAACGCCACGATCTTCAGATTCCTTGTAGATATTTCCTAGCACGGCTGCATAAACGATGTTATGGTCGTTTGGGTCAATGGATATGCGCGGTACGTGACGACTGTTAGGCAATCCAGATTCTTTCCAGGTTTTTCCAGCATCCACAGATTTCCAAATGCCATAACCGCTGGAGACATTCCCACGCACGGTTTTTTCACCGCCACCTACATAAATGACATTATGATCGCTAGGTGCGACACTCACTGCGCCTATACTACCTCCAAAAAATCCGTCTGATATATTGCTCCACGTGCGACCACCATCTAGGGTTTTCCACACCCCACCACCGGTACTTCCAAAATAAAAGAGATTCGGTTTACCAGGAACGCCGGTTACCGCTGCACTTCGGCCGCCACGAAATGGGCCTAACAGCCTGAATTCTTGGGACTCGTAATACTTTTCTGCCTCTGGCGGGTCTGGAAGTTGTTGGGAGTTCGCTTTCGCGAAAGCGAAAAAACTAAGAATCACAAGTGCGTACGTAATCTTCATAAGAGAATTGTTAGACTCTAAAGATAGCAAATGACATAGAACTGTGAGATTCCCGATACATCAAAAATTACGTGCGAAAAGCCTTGTGGTATTTTTCCATAAATGGCAATTCTTCAAGGCTCTAGAAATTTAGCTGTTTATTCAAGCTTTAGCATAAAGGATCTCCCCATTAGCTTCTTTCTCTTTCAACGAGGAAACAAGATTAACAGCATCAGGAACTACGTCGCTACAACAAACAATCAGGCATCCATTTCGGGCATTTTCAATGGCATGCATAATGGCTTTTTGCTCTGAGGGGATAATGGTGATTTTTATATTGGGATCCTTTTTCTTAATACCGTCTTCCAGCATTTTGATAAGCTCATCTTCCGTTTTACCGCGCAAATGTTTGTCCTGTCGTATGATGATCTCATCAAACATATCTGCTGCAATAGCGCCCATTTCATTGTTGTCTTCTACACGTCGATCGCCTATTCCTGCAATGATTCCCACTTTATACGTATCCTCAAAACTATCGATAAAGTTTTTAAGGGCACGCATTCCCGCAGGGTTGTGCGCATAATCCAGCAACATGTTGAAATTCTTGAACTTGAACATATTCAATCGACCTGGTGTGGTTTGAGCTGACGGTATGAAGCTTTCTAAGGCGGCGCGCATATCTTCAATACTGATGCCTTGCACATTACCTGCAATCACAGATGGTAATATATTCTTGATCATGAACTGGGCTTTCCCACCATAAGTCAAAGGCACATCCTCTGCCTTGATGATGCGCATTTTCCACTGTCCTTTGCATAAGGTGATGTACCCATTTTCATAAACGGCTGTAATTCCTCCTAATTTTTGCAAGGCCTTAATGCGCGGATTGTTTTCGTCCATGGAGAATAAGGCGAGGTTACAATCAATGTTTCTACGCATTTCATAGACCAGATCATCATCTGCATTGAGGATCGCATACCCATCTGGCAAGACCGTCTCTGGAATTACAGCCTTTACTCGGGCTAATTGCTCTACGGTATGAATCCCTTTCAAGCCTAAATGATCTGCGCTCACATTAGTAACAATACCCACGTTGCATTTCTTGAACCCTAATCCAGATCGCAACAATCCACCACGAGCGCATTCTAGAACGGCCAGATTTACAGTAGGGTCACGCAGCACAAACTCTGCACTACCAGGACCGGTACAATCGCCGGTCATGAGCAATCGGTTTTGAATATAGACGCCATCACTGGTCGTATAACCCACTCTAAACCCTTTGAATTTTGCCATGTGGGCGATGAGGCGACTGGTGGTTGTTTTCCCATTCGTTCCCGTGATCGCAATTATGGGAATGCGACCTGTGTCGCCATGCATGGGGAACAACTTATCCACCACTGGAGCGGCTACATTTCTAGGCAATCCCGTAGTAGGAGCAAGGTGCATGCGGAATCCGGGTCCAGCGTTGACCTCTAGGATGGCACCGCCCGTATCAGATAAAGGCTGACTTATATCTGTAGTCATGATATCAATACCACAAATATCAAGATCAATAATTTTAGAAATACGCTCTGCCATGGAGACGTTTGCGGGATGGACGATTTCAGTCACATCTTCAGCCGTTCCACCGGTGCTTAAGTTTGCGGTATCTTTTAAAACCAATCGCTTGCCCTCTGGGAGCACACTTTCTAAGGTGTATCCTGCTCCAGCAATGATGGTTTTAGTCAATGCGTTGATAGAAATTTGAGTGAGCACATTTTCATGACCATATCCACGGCGAGGATCCTTGTTCACTTCAAGAATTAAATCTTCAACAGTATCTTTTCCATTTCCTATAACATGGGCAGGAGTCCTTTTTGCGGCAGCGACGAGAATGTTGTTGATGACCAGCAGACGATAGTCTGCGCCCACAATCATTTTTTCAACGATGATGCGGCTTGAAACTTCCTTAGCTTCTCTAAAGGCCACTAAGGCTTCCTCATAACTATTGATGTTAACCGTTATCCCGCGGCCGTGATTGCCATCAATGGGCTTTACGACTAGTGGAAAACCGATATATCTACAAGACTCTTCTAGGGATGATTCATTTCGAATGATTTCTCCGCGTGGTACGGGAACTTCTGCCTGTTGTAAAAGGAACTTTGTATCTTCCTTATCACAGGCAAGCTCGACACCTATACTGCTGGTCTCACTGGTAACCGTCGCTTGTATTCTTTTCTGATTTGCTCCGTAACCCAGTTGGCACAAAGAATATTTATTTAAACGTATCCAGGGGATGCCGCGGCTTTCTGCTTCTTCTACAATGGATCCTGTACTAGGGCCTAAGCGAGTAGCCTCGCGCAGGACGCGCATTTCTTGAATATCCGGATCCAGATCATAATCTTCTGCACTGATCAAGGCTTCACAAATGCGTACTGCAGCTTTTGCGGCATAACGACCTACTTCTTCTTCCATATAGGAAAAGACCACGTTATAAACTCCTTTTTTTCCATAATCCCGAGTTCTTCCAAAACCGGTATCCATTCCTGCCATGGTCTGAATTTCCAGAGCGATATGTTCAATAACGTGTCCCATCCAGGTACCTTCTTTCACTCTCATGAAAAATCCACCGGGACATCCTTCAGAACAACGATGTGAATACATGCCAGGGAAAAGAACTTCTAGGCGTTCGCTAAAACCAGGAATCTTGTTAGAAGGATACTCTTCCATTTTTCCCAGGTCCAATACCATTACAATTAATTTGTGGCGTCGAATGGACCAATAATTAGGTCCTCGCATGGCATTGATCTCTTTGATAATCATATAATCGGTTTTAGTTAGGATGAAAGCTTTTAAAAGTATGCCTTTCTACAGACAAACAGTATTTTTGTAATTGCTAAAAAGCGTTCAAAGATGAAAATTAAGGGAACACTCATTCCAATAGGTGGAAATGAGGATAAAGGAATAGAGGAGCAGGAAATTTATACGCTTGAATTTATACAGGAAGGTATCCTTTCGAGGGTCGTTGCAGAAGCTGGAGGATCAGACGCCATAATTGTTGTCATTCCTACTGCCAGTCAGATACCCATAGAAGTGAGCGAAAACTACTTGCAAGCTTTTGGAAAACTGGGTTGTGAGAATGTCCATATTATGGACATCAGGGAGCGTGATGATTCTCTAAAGCCAGAAAATCTAGAACTGATGCGTGGTGCAGATTGTGTCATGTTTAGTGGTGGCAACCAGTCGTTGATCACGAGAAAGATAGGGGGTACAGAGCTTCACAACATTATTTTGGATAAGTATCAGAATACTTCTTTTGTGATCGCTGGCACCAGCGCTGGCGCCATGTGCATGTCGCAGATTATGATTACTGGTGGTAGTGCAAAAGAGTCGTTTATAAAAGGTGCGGTAGGATTAGGCAACGGGATGTCATTTATCCCCAGCCTGATTATTGATTCCCATTTCGTCCGCCGTGGAAGATTTGGACGACTCGCAGAAAGCTGTGCGACTTTTTCAAACTTGCTAGGCGTCGGACTTGCAGAAGATACAGGACTGGTCATTAAAAACGGAAAAACGATTGAGGTAATAGGCTCTGGCATGGTCATTATTTTTGACCCTAGAAAGATGACACACAACAATCTTTCCTACATAGAAAGTGGGGACAACCTGTCCATAGCAAACATGCGTACCCACGTACTTTCAAACGGCGATGTTTTCAACATTAAAAAACGCCGACTTCAAATTACGCCGGCGATTGTTGTAAATGAAGATTCGTAATTATTAACGATTTTTCTTACGAATCTTCTAATGAGCTACTCATCGGTATAGATAGAAATAGTTTTAGGAGAGTTCGCTTTCGCGAAAGCGCGGTACATACCAGCTGTATTAAACGGTAATGAGATATTGCCTTTTGCATCTACAGCGATCAAACCACCATCGCCGCCCAGCTTTTTAATGCGGTGATGGATGACTTCATTGGTCGCATCCTCCAGGGACAGATTTTTAAATTCCATGAGCGCGCTCACATCGTAGGCCACGACACCACGTATAAAAAACTCACCGCTACCGGTACAGCTCACTGCACAGGTTTTATTATTGGCATAATTTCCAGCACCTATCATCGGGCTGTCTCCTATGCGCCCCCATTTTTTATTGGTCATTCCACCTGTTGAGGTCGCCGCAGCTAGATTCCCTTGTTGGTCCATCGCCACAGCACCCACAGTTCCAAATTTAGAGTCCTTCTTTACCGAGTGATCCAGCTGAAAGCTGTCCGTATTCTTGATTTCCTGCCATTGATCGTAACGCAACTGGTCAAAGAAATAATCGGGATTTTCTAAGGAGTAATCCTGAGACTTTGCAAACTCCATGGCTCCATCGCCCGCAAGAAATACATGCTCGCTATATTCCATAACATCTTTTGCTAATTGTACTGGGTTTTTAATTCCCGTAATTAGAGAAACGGCACCTGCGTTTAAGTCTTTTCCCTCCATGATAGCAGCATCCATTTCATGAGTTCCTTGTGCCGTAAAAACACTACCCTTACCAGCATTGAAGAGCGGTGAATCTTCCATGCTGGTAACCGCTGCAGATACAGCCTCCACAGCACTACCGCCATTTGCTAAAATGCTGATGCCGCAGTCTAAGGCAGTATCTAAAGCTTCGGTATAAGCAGCTTCCTTTTCTGCGGTCATGTGTTCTTTAAGTAATGTTCCTGCACCGCCGTGAATAGCAATTGTATAGTTTTTCATATTTCTTTAATATTATGGAGCTTTTATGTAACTCTAGCCTGCTATTCTAGAAGGGAATATCATTTTTGATTTGTTTTAATTCCTCCTTCTGATTCTCTTTTTAAACTGCTTTACTATCAATAGGATGTTAATCGGTACTGCTATGGCCAGTGCACTCTGGTCCTTATTTTTCACCTGTCTTTAATTTGTACCCAGACCATACTTCTAGGTTTCCCAAGAATTTCCTGACTAAGGATTCTAGTTGTGCTTTTTCGAGCTGCTGCGTCCCATAGGTAAAATAGTATGCTGCATCCATTACTGTATTGGGTTTATTTAGTCGAAGTTACCTATTGACTTTTCTCCTTTTCGGTATCCTATGGGTGACAAACCCGTTTGTTTTTTAAAAAACTTTGAAAAATGACTGGGTTCCGTGTACCCTAATTCATAGGCAATTTCTTCCGCAGTATGGTCAGAGTTGCGCAACAACCGCTTTGCTTCCGCAGTGATGCGGTCATTAATGATTTTTAAGGGCGATTTTACATCGTGTTTTTTGAAGAAATTGGAAAGGGTTTTTGGAGACTTGAAAAGCAACTTAGCATAATCTGCCACTTGATGTTTTTCCTTGAAGTGTTGTTCCACAAGAATGTTGAACTTTCTGATCAGATCTACTTGTTTATTAGTGAGCTGGTCTTGATTTTGGTCTTTTTTAATCAACCGGGTGGCAGTGATCAACATTCTTTTGAGCATGGTGCGCAGCATTTCTCCCTGAACCTGATCTTTATTCTCAAACTCTTCTTCAAATAAAACCCGCATGGCGTCCATGCTTTTCTGTTCTTTTTCGTCTAGATCGATGATAGGCGCACTTGATGATCCGTAAAACAGCAATCCCATACAGGAAACTTCTGCATCCTGATTTTGTATGCAATAAAATTCTCGATTGAACAGGTAGGAAATCAAGCCGTGGTTGTCATCTGGGATTTCTACTACATTCACAGGGGTGCAAAATAATACTTGATTAGCTTTTAGCAGGACATTATAACCATCAACAATCACTTTCTGCGTACTTGCAGCGCACCATAAAATCTTATAAAGATCTTTCTCTGCTAGCAATTGTATGGATGGCTTGCATTGAAAGCTTGTGAGTGTAAACCGGGCTTCATCTCTAGAATCGTGGTAATCGAGTTTCATACTCAAAAATAGGAAAACAGACGGGACTACATTAGTGTTACTTTAGTTGCTTTCTTAGCGTATGGATACCTCCCGCATTCACTACTTGGAATCCTTGAGATTTTAATTTGGCCGCAGCCACAGCACTACGCCCTCCTAGAGCACAATACGTAATCACTGGCTTCGACTTATCGAGCTTTTCAAAGTGCTGGTCTATGGATTGCACAGGTATATTCACAGATCCTTCGATATGAGACCCGTTAAATTCTGAAGAGGTACGCACGTCTAACAACATGGCTCCTTGCTCTAGGTATTTCTGGATTCTATCAGATTTACGGTTTTTAAACAGTCCAAACATGAAATGAGTTTTATAGCAGCCTGCGAGTTCTGGCAGGTCACGATTTATCTTTAGATGGTATTAGTCAGTAAAGCAGTTCGTTCATTTCATGAATTAACAACCATTGTTCCGGGTAATTAGTTTCAACTTCTAATTTGAGTTTTTCTAAAAGGGGCATATTGATTTTATCATCTTCTCTATAATCGCGAATTTTCTTATACAACTCATTGATCGCTAATTCTCGTTTAGAAAGCTGTGGTTGGACTGTTTTAGTTTCGCTTTCATGATACACCAGGTCAAAGCTGCGGTAATCTGCAGGTCCAGCATAGGCACTTAGAATTTCTTTACCTACTGCGAGGTTTAAAAGACCGTCAGCTGGGGAGAATAAGATTTCATCCTTATAAGTTACCGTACAATCCATAAATTGTATCACCATGAGCTTTCCATAGATGTTACGCATACCAGTGACGTTCAGGCCTTCCACACGTATGCCACTTTCATAGGTAAATTCAATTCGCTCGTTGTCGTAAAAATTATAGGCTTGCAAATCTCGTGGTCCCATATCCTCAATGGCCAGATTGATACCTTTCAATTTTCCCACGGGAGAGAGAAATCCTTTTTTGTGGGTGGCGGTTCCATGTCCTATGAGTTCTTTTTCTCGGTATGCTAGTGCACTCTTTCCAGTAGTCTCAAAAAAGACTACCTCGTTATCTTCATTTTTGAGCATTCGTGTAAAGATTCCAGAAACCTGCAAGCCGGTACTTAACTCGATCGTTCCTAAACTCTTGGAATTGATAAGTTTTTGAAGTCCTCTATGGCCGCCTTTACGCACGGCCATGGTATTTGCAAATTCTTCCAAAACTTCACTTAAATGAGCAAAATCAGGAGTGACATAGAGATGAGGTTGCTTTTGAGTAATGTCAAAATCTTGATATGCTGCTTCAATACTATAAGTGCGTTTTTCTACTTCTGGCTCCAAGCAACTCTTGCTTTCCCCTATACTAGAAAGCAAACCAGCACCGTATAACTTGGGGTTTTCTAAAGTCCCCACGAGTCCATATTCCACGGTCCACCAGTGCAGGTTCCTGATGAGAGACATCTCACTGGGATCTACTTTTTTATTTTGCAGACGTTCGATTTCTGATTCTGCCTTTTGAATCTTTCCGTCCAGTTCGAGATTTGATTTTTCGCAGCGTATTTCTTTTAAAATCGAAAGTTCCCTTACGGCTTCATACATCTCGTGATCATGTGAGCTGGAAATGGCCTTGCTGCCTATCTCACCAAAACGTCTCAAATACTCTGCATAATCGGGACTAGCGATGATGGGAGCATGACCTGCTGCCTCATGAATAATGTCGGGAGCTGGTGTATACTCTATGTTGTCCAGCTTGCGAATGTCTGCCGCGATCACTAAAATCTTATAGGCCTGGAACTCCATAAACGCTGCTGGAGGTATAAAACCATCTACAGCAACCGCAGCCCAACCTATTTCCTTCAAGATGCGGTTCATCCCATACATCGACGGTATTTCATCAATGGAAATTCCTGTTTTTTTCAAACCAGCGAGATAGGAACCATGGGCAACTTTTGACAAGTAGTCCACATTCTTGTGCATCACATGACGCCATACCGCTTGATCCTGTGCGGTATATAACTCATAGTTTTGCGGCTTGATAAACTGTTTAAGATGCGGTGGCAAACGGTCTATTAAGGGATTGGAGATGATCTTATCTGTCATGATGTTCAATAATATTCAAAGCTACTTTAAAAAACGGATAAGCCATACCTTTGCTGCCATGACCTCAAGAAAAAAACAGATCGTACGCACGGCCGCTCAGCTTTTCAAGCAACGTGGCTATAGTGCCGTTACCATGCGCGATCTGGCTGCAGCACTAGATATAAAGGCAGCGAGCCTGTACAATCACATTTCTGGCAAGCAGGAAATCCTGACCCAATTGATTCTTGAGGTGGCTCATAAGTTTACCAGCGGCATGCATGCAGTGCAGCTGGATGGGGATTCCGCTTTCGCGAAAGCGGAAAAACTCATAGCCCTCCATATCAAAATAGCTGTCGAACATACCGATGCCCTAGCGGTCTTAAATACCGATTGGATGCATTTAGAAGGCGCCGCCTACGAAGAGTACATCAGCTTGCGAAAAAAATATGAGATGGATTTCAAACAGATCTTGCACGACGGCATTGCTAGCGGCGAATTCAAAAACCTGAGCTTAGAAACCATGCTCTTCAACCTATTGAGTACCCTGCGATCTATCTATTTGTGGATACCAAAAAAATCAGCTACCGAAGTAGCTGATCTTAAAAAGGAATTACCCGTTATTTTATTGAAAGGAATTACTGTTTAATGAGCTTTCTCTTCCTCTAAAGTTGGGTAATCTGTGTAGCCTTCGCGGCCTTGGGAATAGAAGGTGTCATTGTCCCAGTCTGCAGTTTCTGCCTTGAGCTCAAAGCGATGCGCTAGATCTGGGTTTGAAATAAAGAGCTTGCCAAAAGCGACCAGATCTGCATTACCCTCTTCAATCACCTTATTACCAGACTCCCGGTCAAATTGATTATTGATCATTAAGTTGCCCTTATATATAGGGCGGTAGTGTTTTGCGATATCTTCCACTAAAAACTCAATATCACTTACATCTGTAAACGGTTCTGACAAGTGCAAATAGGCTAGGTCATAATCGTTCAAGCGATTGATCAAGTAATCAAAAAACGGAATAGAATCTGGGGTGCCTTCCAGTCCGAATACCTTGTTCAAGGATGGGTTCAAGCGACAGGCAATGCGGTTCTCTGGCCAGTGTTTTTTTATTTCCTCGATAACTTCAAAGAAGATGCGCGCTTTATTCTCATGGCTACCGCCATATTCATCTGTTCTTGTATTGGAATTGTTGTTGAAGAATTGATGCAATAAGTACCCATTAGAACTGTGGATCTCAATACCGTCAAAACCAGCTTCCTTAGCATTTGCTGCTGCTTGACCAAATTCTTTTACAGTTTGCTGGATTTCTTCCACCGTCATGGCATGTGGTGTTACCGTCTTGTGCTGCTTACCATCCGGTCCTACCATATCAATTTCTGGATTGATGGCGCTGGGTGCCCATGGTTGACCGTCCTCGTGATATACAGGTAAGGAATTACGGCCTACATGCCATAATTGAATAAAAATTTTACCTCCAGCATCATGTACGCTTTTGACGACCTTCTTCCAACCGGCTACTTGATGTTCATTAAATATTCCAGCTACATAGGTGTAGCCTCTGGAACGTTTAGAAATCTCACTTCCTTCTGTGATGATAAGTCCAGCACCTGCGCGCTGGGTATAGTATTCAATATGTTTAGCTTCTGGAGCTTGATGATCGTTTGTTGCTCTAGATCTAGTCATGGGCGCCATGACTACACGGTTTTTAAGTTCAAGATCGCCTATTTTGATAGATTGTAATAAAGGTTGTTTAGTGCTCATAGTTTTCTTTTCTGTAAAGTTATTGTACCTACAATCAATTGCGGTTAAGGTCGCGTTAATTGAAACCTAACTTTATGAAAAGGCATCTAAAACCCAGCGAAGGACTTAGGCGTTATGAAGTGTGTCTTTTTCCAGAAGTAGATGGCATCCATCACTTCTACCAGTTTAGAAACAAGCAAAAGCCACCGCTTAAAAAGTGGTGGCTTTTGTGCAATTGTAGACAGGAGCTGTTATACCTCCACGACATCTGCGTCTGGAGCGTTTTTCATAACGCTTTGTATTCCTGCTTTAGCAGAGCTTTCGCTCGCGTACGACTGACTTGAGCCTATCACCTGGCCATTGGTAGCTTTAAGATTAAAATGATATTTGCCAGCAGCTGTTTCTTTAAGTTCGTAACGCTTTTCTTCAGAGCTATTCTTCTTGACACTTTCTACGCCGTTGTCCCTTGCAGCAGCGGTGGTGTAACCTTCACTTGCCAAAATGTTTTCACCATTTCCAGCCTTAAGTCGAAATCTAAAATCGCCGTTTGACCCGTTGTACTTTTCAAATTTTCCCATAATATTATTGATTTTCCCTAATATACAAATCAAGTACCGAGATTATTGGTGTCTTTTTCCTAATTCTTTCTCAATATCTGAAAGTGAAAGGCCCTTTGCCTTTAAAAGAACGAGGTAGTGGTACATCAAATCTCCGGCTTCATAGATGAAGTCTTCCTCGGTGCCATTAATGGCATCGATCACGGTTTCTACAGCTTCCTCGCCCACTTTTTGGGCTACTTTATTGATTCCTTTTTGGATCAGGGAATAGGTATAGGAGCCTTCTACTTTATCGTCAATGCGCTGGTGGATGGTTCTTTCCAGCTCGTTGATGGTAAAGCTGTTTTTTGTTTCGCTTTCGCGAAAGCGAACTTCTTCTCCAGCAATTGCATTGAGCGATGTAGAAGCGTCAAAGCAAGAAACAGAACCTGTATGGCAAGTTGGCCCGTGGGCATTTGCCATCACCAGAATTGTATCCTGATCGCAGTCAATTTTCATATCGACGACATCCAGATAATTTTCTGAGAATTCTCCTTTGGTCCAAAGGCGCTGCTTGCTGCGCGAGTAAAAGCTCACACGTTTTTCTGCTTTGGTTTTTTCAAATGCGGCTGCGTTCATATAGCCTAGCATCAGGACTTGTTTGCTGGTGTTATCTTGAACGATGACGGGTAAAAGGCCGTCGTTGTGTTTATTGAAATTAGGTTGCATTATTTTGTTCTTCTAAAAATTGTTCTGGAGTTAGTACCGGTATGACAGAATTTTTAAAGCCTCTTTTGTCTCTTGAAATAATAAGGTCACACCCATAAGCGATGGCTGACTGGTATTGTAGGGCATCCTCAAAGTCATCCCATTCGCTAGCAAGAGCTAAATCTGCTTGATGCTTATCCATTTTGCAAACTGTACTGATGGAATTAAGATAGACGAGCCGTTTAGGTGTGTCTTTATACTTATATATTGATGTCAGAATATAACTTGAGTTAGCCAGTGTCAAGCTGTTGATTGTGATTTGCTCATTGTTTTTTACATGATATGACATTAATTTACTCGCAATTTCATGACTTTTTCTTTTAGGACTAAGCAAGTCGATCGCAATATTAGTGTCCCAAAAAATTTTCATTCGCCATATTTTTTAATTAAATATTCTGCTTTGGCTTTCTTATAATCAAAATCCTCTGGAACATCTACACTACCTTCATCATTAAAGCTAGCGAGCATTTCTCTCACGAGGGGATGAAGTTCTTCGTTTTCTGGATAAGTTTTTGGTTTCACCTTACGACGTAAATAGTCCTCAATAAATTTAGACAGACTTGTACCTTGGTCTTTAACGTATTCCTTAGCAAGCTCTATGATCTCTTTATCAAGCTTTAACGTGAGTTTGGTATCCATGATATCAAAATTTAAAACAAAATTACGTATAAATAAAATATGATGTACGTACAGATTGTTGATTTGAAAGTTAATATCACATAGTTCAATACCGCTTCATTGTGTAACCTCCTCTTTTCAAAAAGGTCTGTATTAAAATCAGCTAGATTCCTGTTTGTGCAGGAATCCTGATTTCAACACCAGCTTCAACGAGCATCGTTTTCAATTCAGGAACCGGCAACTCGCCGAAATGGAATATACTCGCCGCCAGTCCAGCACTTGCGTGCGTGTCTTTGAACAGCTCCTCAAAATGGGCTGCCGTGCCACCGCCGCCAGAGGCGATGATGGGAATGTTTAGCTTTCGCGAAAGCGTATCTGTTATCTCCAGCGCAAACCCGTTCTTAGTACCATCGTGATCCATGCTGGTCAATAGGATTTCTCCAGCACCACGACGCTCGCATTCTTCACACCAAGCAATGGTTTCCTTATCGGTTTCAATACGGCCACCAGCGACAAAAACCTTGTCGATGATTTTATCGCCTATTGTCATTCTTTTCGTATCCACAGCAACGACCACGCATTGGTTCCCTAGCTCTGCCGCCAATTCACTGATCAATTCTGGACGCTTTACCGCAGCGCTATTGACCGCTATTTTATCTGCACCTGCCTTGATGATTTCTTTGGCGAGTGTTACATCATTGATTCCGCCGCCCACGGTAAATGGGATATTCAACACTGCCGCGATTTCTTTTACAAGCGGTACGAGAGTGTCCCGTTTCTCCACAGTCGCTGTGATATCCAGAAAACACAGTTCATCAGCTCCTTGCGCTGCATATTGCTTAGCCAGCTCTACGGGATCGCCCGCATCGCGCAACCCAACAAAGTTGATTCCCTTCACGGTACGACCATCCTTGATGTCCAAACACGGTATAATTCTTTTTTTTAGTCCCATAAGTCAAGCCGTCGCAAGACGACTTCGGTTTAAAATTTAATTCACTGTTTTTCTTTCCATTCTTCCCGCAACAATCCAAATTCAAAATTATCACTCCATCCAGACTTTAAAGGCAGGTTTTGTCGTTGAATTCCTTCTTGTACAAATCCGCATTTTTCAAGGACTCTTTTTGATGCTTTGTTTTCTATGGCACAGCCCGTTTCCAGCCGATGCAAATCATGGGTTTCAAAACATTCTTTAATCAGCTTTTGAATGCACTCTGTAGCGTATCCTTTATTCCAAAATTGAGGATGGAACTTCATCCATAATTCGGCTTTTTGATATTTAGGTTGACCAAAGAGTATTCCCGCGATTCCTATAAACGTATTCTCTTCTTTTAATCGAAGAGCATAGGTTAGTTTTGAAATGGGTTTTTGTTGATGGTCATTGATCTTATCCTCCAGTAACTTTTTAGTTACTTCTATACTTTCTGGAATTCCCATTGTATTGTATCGATCCACTTCCTCGATGAGGTTCAACGCATGAAATTCTTGTAAATCTGAAGCAACTAAAAGGCTATATGTCAATCGTTCGCTATACAAATTCCCTCAATTCTTTAAAGCTTATTCTCCCTTCATAGAACGCTTTGCCCACGATAGCTCCTTCGCAACCCATTTCGCGTAAGCGATGTAGATCTTCTACAATAGCTACACCACCAGAGGCAATTAATTTGATCTTCATATCAGCATTGTCTGCTGACGGGATGATGGCATCAGCTGGTTGGAGAGTTTCAATCGTAAGGATTTTTCTATACAGATTGTAACTAGGTCCCGCGAGCATCCCGTCTTTTGCAATGTCCGTGCAAATCACATACTCAATGCCTTTTCGGTTCCATTCTTGGATGAATTGTACCACTTCCAGCTCGCTGCTTTCCAGCCAGCCGTGGGTAGCGATCATGCCATCCTTAGCATCTGCACCCAGAATGATTTTATCGCTACCATAGTTCTCGATCCAACCTTCAAAAGTATCTGAATCCTTAACGGCAATGCTCCCGCCAGTCACTTGAACGGCACCGCTTTCAAACACCATTTTAATGTCTTTATCGGTTTTAACGCCACCGCCAAAATCAACCTTCAATCCCGTCTGTCCCGCAATGCGTTCCAAAACCTTCCAATTGACCACATGCGCACTTTTGGCACCATCAAGGTCTACGAGGTGTAGATATTTGATGCCGTTAGCTTCAAATTCTTTGGCAACCTCAAGCGGATCTTCATTATAAATAGTTTTCTGGTTATAGTCTCCTTGAGAAAGCCTCACGCATTTCCCGTCGATAATGTCTATTGCTGGTATTATTCTCATAAGCCCCATTGTCCTGCGGACATTTCCCCAAAGGGGAAAATTATCACACAAATTATTTAAATTTTTTATTGTCAAGCCATCGCAGGACGGCTTCGCTATGTCGTTTACTTCAAAATACCAATCTGAAAACCAATTAAAGTCCCTTCCGCTGGAAGGGATTTAAGGTAGGCTTATAAAATTCTTCAAAATTCTTTCCCCAACTCCAGCACTCTTCTCTGGATGAAATTGCGTTGCATAAAAATTATTTTTTTGCAACATACTGCTGAAGGGTAATATGTAATTGCAAACTGCAGCGGTATTGTCACAAAGTTCGGCATAATAGGAGTGGACATAATATACATCAGCCTGCTGCGGTAAGCCTTGCAGGATTAACGATTGGTGATTAACAATGTTGGATTTTTGATTTTTATTATTTCTTGATTCATCATTCGTTGATCGATATTCAATATTCAGACTATTCCATCCCATATGCGGCACTTTCAACATTGAGCCTTGCCCTTCGAGAGCCTCAGGGCGCGGGAATTTCTTAACCGCTGTATCAAAAATACCGAGACACTTCGTATCGCCTTCCTCGCTGTGATTGCACATCAATTGCATTCCTAAACAGATTCCTAGAAAAGGTTGTTTTAAACTGATCAAGACCTGATCCAGTTCACGTTCCTGCAAGTATTTCATTGCCGTTCCTGCCTCGCCAACGCCTGGGAAGATGACTTTATCCGCAGCTTTCAACTCCACAGGATCGTCTGTGACCTTGTTTTCAATGCCTAAACGGTTGAGCGCATTGGTCACGCTTCCTATATTTCCCGCATTATATTTTACGATGGCAATCATAGCGTTCCTTTGGTGCTGGGCAACTTGCCGTCGCCGGTTTGTTTGACGGCCATTTTTATCGCTTTCGCGAAAGCTTTGAACAACGACTCAATCATGTGGTGCTCGTTATCGCCTTCGACCTTCATATTCAGGTTGCATTTTGCCGCATCGCTGAAGGATTTGAAGAAGTGAAAGAATAATTCCGTAGGCATATCGCCCACGTATTCTCTCTTAAATTCTGCTTCCCAAACGATCCACGGTCTTCCGCCGAAGTCCACCGCGACCTGCGCCAATGAATCATCCATGGGCAACAAAAAGCCGTATCTATTGATACCTTTTTTGGTGGATAACGCTTTCGCGAAAGCGTCTCCCAGCGCAATTGCGGTATCCTCGATGGTGTGGTGCTCGTCGATTTCTAGATCGCCATTGACTTTGATGTCCAGATCCAAAGACCCATGACGCTGCAATTGTTCCAGCATGTGATCGTAGAATTTGAGACCTGTATCTATCGTACCATTTCCAGAACCATCCAGGTCAAGTGTGATCTTAATATCGGTTTCATTCGTTTTACGACTAACCGATACTTTGCGTGGTTGCCCACGTAAAAACTGAAAGATCTCTTTCCAAGAATCGGTTTTTAAAACAACCAAATCATCCTCAAACGTAGAATCGTCCGTAATCGATGGAAGCTGAATCCCTTTGCAACCTAGGTTCTTGGCAAGCTGCATATCGCTATTGCGATCGCCTATGACAAAGCTATTGGCGAGATCGTAGTTCCCTTTAATATAGTGCGTCAAGAGACCGGTCTGTGGTTTGCGGGTAGGTGCATTTTGCTTTGGAAAGGAGCGGTCAATCAACACCTCGCTGAATTCTATACCTTCAGATTTCAAGATGTCCATCATCAAATTATGGACAGGCCAAAAGGTGTTTTCTGGAAAACTATCCGTTCCCAAACCATCCTGATTGGTTACCATGACCAACTCATAATCCAGTTCTCTCGCTATGCGGTGCAGTTGCGTGATCGCCTGCGGCAGGAACTCCAGTTTTTCAAAGCTGTCCAGTTGATAATCCGTTGGTGGCTCCTTGACGATAGTACCGTCCCGATCTATAAATAATACTTTTTTCAAAATCAATTCTAAATTTAGAATTCTGAATTCAGTCCCGATATCTATCGGAATCTGAATTCGTAATTCGTTTAACTTAATACTGGTAAAAATATAGATATGGAATTCCGAAAAATAAGATACCTACAATTCCTTCTATAATCCTTCCTTTTTTATGCGGAGTGTTTTTTGGTACTACCAGCTGGCAAAATATATAGGCAGCTATTTGAGTTACTATAAATAAGATAATTATGCCTAGTCCTGTATCTTTCCATTCACTATCAACTCTGAACTCCGAACTCATAACTCATAACTTTTCAACGCCTCCATCAACGCTTTACACTCCGCTTTAGTCCCAACCGTAAACCGCAAAGTATTTGGAATCTGGCTACTACGGTTGCGTATAATCAAGGATTTATCCTTGAGGTAATTATAGACTTTGGTCGCATCCTCAACCTCCGCCAAAACAAAATTTGCCTCACTGGGAAATACTTGTTTTACAAAATCAAGCTGTTGCAAATCGGCAATAAGGATTTCTCTGTTGTCGATCAATTCTTCTACCTGTAATCTAGTATTGTCAATGTTATTCAAAGCAGAAACTACGGCTTTTTGAGACAATTCGTTGACGTTATACGGCGGCTTTGTTTTATTAAACAACGCGATGATTTCTTTGGAAGCAAAGGCAAAACCAGTTCTTGCTCCGGCAAGGCCGTGCGCTTTGGACATGGTTTGTAGAACCACTAGATTTGGGTAATCTGCGAGTCTGCTTATGAAACTTTGGTTTTCCGTAAAGTCATGGTACGCCTCATCTACGACAACTATTCCATTGAACCCACCGATCAATTGATCCATCAACCGCTGGTTTTTCTTCAATTCCTCCTCAAATTCTGGAGCGTAGGGCATATCCATCATGCCGCCTTTGGTATAATTTTCTGCCTGCCAGTCGTGCTTCAAATCGGCTTTTAGGAGAACGTTTCCCGTTGGGTTGTTGGGCGAGCAGATCCATAGAAGTTTCGCTTTCGAGAAAGCGTCACTCTTCAAAACCCCATCTACATCTAATGAGAAGTCGCTTCTCAAAGGTACTTCTACTACTGCCACATCATTAATCGCAGCGCTGACCTCGTACATTCCATAAGTAGGCGGGCAGGTAATCGCTTGATCCTTTCCAGGTTCACAGAAGATGCGGTATAACAAATCAATCGCCTCATCGCTACCATTGCCCACAAAAATCTGATCTGCATCCACACCTTTATGCTCGCTCAAGATTTCCTTGATATCGCTCTGTAATGGGTCGGGATATCTGTTCAAATTCTGAATTCTGAATTCTGAATTCAGAATTGATGGATCGTTGGGATTCTCATTGGCATCCAATAGCGTGAGCACCATTTTTCCCGACGGTGAAGTTCTTGCTGGAGACACATCGCCATAAAGCTTGAATTCGCTGCGTGCGCTGGAATAGGGCTTTAATTCCCAGATATTTTTACGAACTATATTTTTAAGATTGAATTTACTCATATGCTAAGCCCCTTTGTCCTGCGGACATTTCCCCAAAGGGAAAACAGTTCTGTCTCGCTGCGCTCGTTATATTTTTTTGAATTCATTGTATTTTACTTTTAATAGATTCAATGACAGCCTTTTTATTTTTTAAGACTTCTATATCGGTAAATCGTAAAAATTCAAAACCTTTAGATTCTAAAAATTCCTGTCTTTCTTTATCCTCATCTATTTGAATACGATGAATTCCTCCATCAATTTCTACGATAATTGATTTTTCCATACAGGCAAAGTCAACGATATATTTATCAATGATGTGTTGCCTTCTAAATTTGACGCCCAATTTTTTATTTCGTAATTCTTGCCAAATAAGATCTTCTGTTTCGGTTGGATTTTTACGCATTCTGGAAGCTCGTTCCTTCAAGGTTCCATAAATAGTTTTGCGAGCCGTTTCATAAGAATACTTTTCTCGACCTAGAGAGGTCCCTTCCGCTGGAAGGGATTTAGGGTTGGCTTGCAGATGTTTCAATCTAATACTCACTGCATTTTTATGCGCGTCCAATCCCTCCGCCGCAGCCATGGTTTCTACTGCTGGCCCTAGGTGTTGCAGTCCTTGTGCCGTTGCTTTTTGATAAGTCACTTTATTCACAAAACTATCTACGGACACGCCGCTATAGTTGCGGGCATAGCCATAGGTAGGCAATGTGTGATTGGTCCCGCTGGCATAATCGCCTAGGCTTTCACACGTATAGGAACCTATAAATATGGAACCCGCCACCTCAATTGTGTTGGCAACATCGTCAGCATCGGTAGTGTTGATGATTAAATGTTCTGGCGCATAAATGTCAGACCATTCGATGCATTCTGCGATGCTGCTCAATACAATGGTCTTGCTGTTTTCTAGGGCAGCTTCGGCAGTTTGCTTTCGCGAAAGCGAACTCAATTGAATCTCCAGTTGCTCATTGACTTGATCTGCCAGTTGAGCGGAATCGGTTAACAAGATGACCTGGGAATCGTGTCCATGCTCTGCCTGCGCGAGTAGATCTGCCGCCACAAAAGCGGGATTTGCTGCTGTGTCTGCAATGACCAAAACCTCTGACGGTCCAGCCGGCATATCGATGGCGACGCCTTGCTGCTGCGCCAGTTCTTTTGCTCTGGTTACAAAAGCATTTCCAGGTCCAAAAATCTTGTGAACAGCAGGAATAGTTTCCGTTCCATAGGTCATCGCGGCAATCGCCTGTGCGCCACCTACTTTATAAATCTCTGTAATTCCACATAAGTTCGCGGTATGTAAAACCACTGAGTTGATATTTCCATGGGCGTCTGTCGGGCTGCAAAGCACTACTTTTTGATTGCCTGCGATCTTGGCAGGAATTCCTAACATCAGCACTGTGGAAAAAAGTGGAGCAGAGCCACCAGGAATGTATAATCCTACCTTTTGAATGGGCAAGGATTTTCTCCAGCAGGTTATGCCCGGCATGGTTTCTACAACTGGATAGTCCTTTGTAAAACAGCTCTTATGAAATTTGTAAATATTCTCGTAGGCAGTTTGTATAGCACTTTTCAAATCTTCATCAACTTGTTGCGAAGCTTGTTTTAGTTCTTCTGAACTCACCTTTAGGTTTGTCAATACTGCATTGTCAAACTGCTCTGCAAAAGCAATCAGGGCATCATCGCCATTTTCTACGACCAATTGTATAATGTCCTTGACGGCATGATCCACTTCTGACCGCTGTTTAAGCGGGCGCTCTAAAAGCGACTGCTGGTGGGCTTTTGACGGATTTAAAACAATTTCCATTAGGCGATCAATTTTTCTATGGGGCTTACCAATATTCCCTGTGCGCCAGCATCTTTAAGCTGATCGATCACATTCCAAAAATCATTTTCCTCAATAACCGAGTGTAAACTGGACCAGCCTTCTTCTGCTAATGGAAGAACGGTTGGGCTTTTCATACCTGGCAATAATGCAGAAATAGCTTCGATTTTGTCGTTGGGTGCATTGAGGAGAATGTACTTGTTCTTGGCAGCATTCATCACAGCCTCCATGCGGAACATCAATTTGTCCAGCAATTCCTTCTTTTCTGTATTGAGTGATGGATTGGAGATCAACACAGCCTCACTATACATCACGGTTTCCACTTCTTTCAAACCGTTCATGATGAGTGTAGAACCTGTGGAAACGATATCGCAGATACCTTCGGCCAGGCCTATTCCTGGAGCGATTTCTACAGAACCACCTATTTCTTCGGTAGTCGCGTTGATGCCTTTAGCCGCAAAGAATTTTTTAACGATGGTCGTATAACTACTGGCAACACGCTTGCCATTGAACCATTCCAATCCTGGATAATCCACATCTTTTTGAACGGCGAGACTCAATCGACAGCCAGCAAATCCCAGTTGTTTGATGACATCTACTTTTTGGTCTTTTTCTTCCACTTCATTCAATCCCAAAATTCCAAGGTCTGCGACGCCTTGCGCCACGTATTGTGGGATATCGTCGTCTCTCAAAAAGAGGATCTCGATGGGGAAATTCTTTGCTTTGGAACTTAGTTTGCGCGTCCCGTTGTCAAACCTTATCCCGCAATCTTTTAATAATTGCAGCGACTTGTCGCTTAGTCTCCCTGATTTTTGTACTGCTATTCTGATCATAATTTATCTTGTTGGCCCCATTGTCCTCACTTCGACTTCGCTCAGCGCAGGTCGGACATTTCCCCAAAGGGGAAAACTGATAGAACTTAGTTCTTAGTATTGTTAATGCAAAAACCCGCCTGTAAAAGACGGGTTTTTAAATATGTTGAAATACATCAATACATTTTTAGCTCGCCTTACGGGAAGTGTTTAAATGATGGTGATGTGTTCTAGTGTTCTTCATTGTTGTGCAAATGTAAGTGGTGTTCCGCTTTCGCGAAAGCGGAACTAAAAATAATCACGTTTTTTTAACCTTTGACCGACTTTACAAAGCCTTGAACCGTCACTGGAAGGTCTGAAGCCGTCGAAATCTGACGTATAAACTCACTACCTATGATCGCTCCATCCACGAACGAGCATGCATCCTTGAAATTTTGGTTGTTTTTTATATTGAAACCCGTCAGCACTGGCGTTTTCAAGTCCATGTCCCGCAACTTGCCCAGATAATCTGCCGCGGCAGAGAAATCTGCCTTGCTACCCGTCGTACTTGCGCTGCTCACGGCATAAATAAACCCTGTTGAGTTGGCATCAATCTCGCGGATGCGCTTTTCTGAAGTTTGAGGCGTGACTAGAAATACATTGGAAATGTTGTGCTTCTCAAAGCTCGTCTTGAATTCCGTTTCATAAATAAACATGGGCAAGTCGGGAACGATCAACCCGTCGACACCTACCGAGGCACAGCGCGCACAAAATTTATCAAGACCGAATTGCATTACGGGATTCAGATAACCCATCAATAAAATAGGAGTATCTGCCTCAGGATTTTCTTCTCTGTAGCTTTCTAGCTGAGTGAATAGTTTCTCGATCGACATTCCATTTTCAAGCGCAATCTTACTGCTTTCCTGAATGGTAGGCCCATCTGCCAAAGGATCACTAAAAGGAATCCCGATTTCTACAAGATCGACCTTAGCTTCTTCCAAAGCCTTCAAAATGATGGTCGTGTCTTCCAGTTGCGGATAGCCAGCCGTGAAAAATATATTGAGCAAGTTTTTAGGCTTGCTGCCGAATAGTTGGGTTAGTTTGTTTGTCATGTGAGCCCCATTGTCCTGCGGACATTTCCCCAAAGGGGAAAATTGCAGTGATTATTATTTATTTTTTTGAGCAACGCTTAACCTGATGGTCTCCTTGCCCTATCGACATTTTCCCAGTGTAGAAAACATTGATGTCTAGCTGCGCTTGTTTTTTTGTCCTCTGGACAATTCCGATTAAAATCTCTAAACTTTGAACTTCAAACTTAAAAAATCAAATTTCGCAATTCGCAATTCGCTATTCGCTATTCAGTTTCGAGTTCGAATTCGAGTTCAAATTCATCAAAGATGAAGTTCCCGCATATAGGTATCCATATCCTTGTCGCCACGACCGGAAAGGTTGATGACCACACGATCCGTAGGTTTTAAATCCAGATCTTTCAATACAGAAAATGCGTGAGCGGTTTCCAGCGCTGGAATAATACCTTCCAATCGGCTGCATTCTACAGCGGCTTTTAGTGCATCTGCATCGGTTACTGCCATGTATTGAGCACGATCAGAAACTTTTAACCAAGCATGTGCTGGACCAATCCCTGGATAATCCAATCCCGCACTAATGCTGTGCGGCTCAATGACCTGGCCGTCCTTGTCCTGCATCATGATGGAACGGCTGGCGTGTAAAACACCTGGCGTTCCCAGCGTTAAGGTGGCTGCCGTTTTATCCGTATCAATTCCCAAACCAGCGGCTTCCACACCTATCAGCTTCACTGATGGATCATCCAGAAAGTGATAAAAAGCGCCCATGGCATTGGATCCACCGCCTACACAGGCAATGACATAATCAGGCAAGCCCTGCATCTGTTCCTTGATCTCTTTGGAAATGATGGATTGGTAACGTGCCACCATATCAGGATAGGGATGTGGCCCCACCACAGATCCTATGATGTAATGCGTGTCCTCTGGATTGTTGATCCAGTCGCGCATAGCCTCGTTAGTAGCGTCTTTCAAGGTTTTGGAACCGCTCATGGCTGGTCGTACCTCGGCACCCAGCATTTTCATGCGGGCTACGTTGGGCGCTTGTCGCTCGATATCCTTCTCGCCCATATAGACGATGCATTTTAGTCCTTTAAGCGCACAAACCGTTGCGGTGGCAACACCATGCTGGCCTGCGCCAGTTTCGGCGATGATTCGTTTTTTGCCCAGCTTTTCAGCGAGCAGGATTTGACCAATCGTATTATTGACTTTATGAGCGCCGGTATGGCACAGGTCTTCCCGCTTTAACCAGATCTCGCCACCGTATTTTGCCGACAATCGTTTTGCGTGAAATAATGGCGTAGGCCTACCTACATAATCTTTGAGCAGCTGGTGGAATTCCGTTTGAAACTCCTCGCTTTTCTCGATCTTCAGGTAGTTTTCCTGAAGCTCTTCAATATTGGGATACAGCAATTCTGGAATAAACGCTCCGCCGAACTCGCCATAAAATCCTTTTTCATCTACCTGATAGCTCATTTTCTCAATTTTTCTATGAAACTTTTGATCTTTTCAATATTCTTCAATCCAGGGGCATCCTCAAACTGTGAGTTGAGATCCACACCCAGAAATAGTTCGTGTTTTATACTTTTTATTGCCGCTGCATCGTCGCTAGAAATGCCGCCGCTCAATAAAAACGGCACCTGTCCTGTATAAGAGTCGAGCAATTGCCAGTTAAATTTCTTACCGCTGCCGCCATAGTTCTTGGTGGCCGTATCAAACAGGAAAAACAGCTTGCCTGGAAACTCTTCGGCCAGCTGTTCCCATTCTTTTAGGATGGTAAAATCAAAATCTTCGGTCATCTGGAATGCCTTAAATACTTTGAAGTCTAATTCTAGTAACGCTTTCGCGAAAGCGGGCTCCTCATCCCCATGCAACTGCACCACATCCAACTGCAAGGGAATAAGATCCTGCAGGATTTCCTGAAAGGTCGCATTCACATAAACGCCAACCGTTCCTTTATTCATGGTCAATTGCTCGATAACCGATTTTTGCTCATCATCGACAAAACGTTTGCTTTTAGGATAGCGAATGATCCCCATAAAGTCAATGTCCAATTCCTGTAAGGCGTTGATATTGTCCGTTTCCCGCATGCCGCATACCTTGATCATCATAACGTGGTCTCTTTGATAAATTTAGCACAGCTGCGGCCAGGATCGTCAGTTTTCATGAAGTTCTCACCGATTAAAAACCCGCGATAACCCAAATCTTGCAATTCGCGTACAACTTCTGGATCTGAAATGCCGCTTTCACTTATCGCCAAAGCCTTTTTAGGAAAATGAGGCAACAAATCTTTGCTGATTTGAATATCTATCTTGAACTTTTTCAAATCCCGATTATTCACACCGATCACATATTTGTCAGATTTAAAATCTGCGGCGACCTTCTTGACCCGCTCAAGTTCTTTTAAATCATGTACCTCAAATAATATGTCTAGATCTAGATTGAGTGCTTCCATGGATAAGGTCGTCAATTCTTCATCGTTAAGACAAGCTGCGATCAATAGAATGGCATCTGCGCCGTAAGCTTTTGCCTCATGGATTTGATACAGATCCACCATGAAGTCTTTCCGTAAAATAGGGATGTTGATCAAATCTCTTGCCTCCTGAAGATCTTGAAGCGTACCGCCAAAAAAGGGCTCGTCCGTCAAACAACTGATCGCGCTGGCGCCAGCCGCTTCATAGCCTTTGACTACTTGTTCGAGACTCGCTGGACATTGGAAGGATCCTTTAGAAGGACTCTGGCGTTTGTGCTCTGCGATGATACCGCTACCATTTTTGATGGCATCGTGAAACGATATGGTCTCCCGCGAGTATCCAGGCATTGCCCGCAGGTCAGAAAGAGATCTAATTTCTTTTCTGATCTTAAGATCGGCGGTGGTTCTGTCGGTTATTTTTTTAAGTATGTCTTCCAAGGTAGTATCAAGTATTTAGTACAAAGTATTAAGACTTTCTTCCCTAAGGGTGGACTTAAGTCCACCCTTAGGGAAGATGAACGTGTTGTTATTGTAGGCTCAGCAGTTTTTCAAAGCATTCCAGCGCCTTGCCAGATTCCAGTGATTCCCTTGCTTTTTCCACGGCTTCCCGCAAAGATACTTCCTGAGCCACCGCTATTGCCGTTGCGGCATTTGCGATGACGACTGACTTTTGAGCTTCGGTCGCCTTGTTTTTCAGAACGTTTTTAAAGATGGTGGCTGCTTCTTCGAGGGATTCGCCACCAGAGATTTGTTCTAAAGTCAATTTTGGGAGGTTGAAATCGGCTGGTTTTAGGTCAATGACGCCATTATTTCCTGCGACTCTGGTTTTTCCAGTCAAGCTAACCTCGTCGTATCCATCGTGGGCATGGAGAATGGCGTAGCGCTTTCCTTCTTCGTTTTGAAAGAGATATTCGTAATTTCTTGCGAGCTGTAAATTAAAAACACCAACGCTTTGCAACTTAGGCCGCGCTGGATTGACCAGTGGCCCCAGCATATTGAAGAAAGTCTTGATTCCCAGTGCTTTTCTAATAGGTGCAACCGCTTTCATCGCAGGATGGAAAAGTGGCGCGTGCAGGAAGCAAATGTTGGCTTTATCAATCTGATTTTCCAATAATTCAAAATCATTGGTAAACTTGAACCCCATGGATTCCATCACGTTGCTGGACCCGCTGACCGAGCTTACTCCATAATTACCGTGCTTGGCCACTTTAACGCCCGTACCAGCGGTTACAAAACTAGCTAACGTACTGATATTGAAGGTATTTTTACCATCGCCGCCTGTACCGCACAAGTCAATCGGATTGTATTTGTCAAGATCAATCAATAAGGCCTGTTCCAGCATCGCATCTCTAAAACCCGCCAATTCGTCCACCGTTACGCTGCGCATTCCGTATACGGTCAGGAAGGCTGCGATTTGTGAATCATTGACCTCGCCTGCGGTTATAGCAGTAAGAATGTCGTGAGCACGCTTTCGCGAAAGCGTCTTATGTTCAAATAATTCGTTGAGTATTTCTTTCATCCTAGAGTGTGGCTAAAAAGTTCTTGAGCATCGTTTTTCCCTGCGGCGTCATCACGCTTTCTGGATGGAATTGTACGCCATAAATAGGCAGTTCCTTGTGTTTCAACGCCATGATCTGGTCGTTCTCATCACGTGCGGTAATTTCCAACACTTGAGGAAAATCAGATTCCTGAGCGTTCCAGGAATGGTAACGACCAGCCTCAAATTTATGATCAACTCCTGTAAAAAAGGCACTGTCGTTGTGCTCCATGACGGTTGCAATACCGTGGTAAACTTTTTCAAGGTTGACAATCGTACCGCCAAAAGCCTCCGTAATGGCCTGATGTCCCAGACAGATTCCCAGCAAAGGGACCTTGTTTTTTGCAGCTTCAATAATCTGCATGAGGTTTCCTGCTTCTTTAGGAATCCCAGGGCCTGGAGAGAGTACGATGGCGTCATAATTCAAAGTGTCTTCTGGCTGGATCTTGTCATTACGAACCACCGTCACGATGGCGTCCAGATCTTCCAGGTAGTGCACCAGGTTGTAGGTAAACGAGTCGTAATTGTCGATCACTAATATGTTGGGCGACTTTTTCATTGGGTGACAAATTTGCCGTACTCATCTACCGTAGCCAGAGTTATCGTGCCGTCTTCACAAGTAGTGCTTATTTCTAAATCTGAATTTATAGAACCGTTACATACATTGTCATTTAGCGAACCTGCCATAACGTAAGAATCTATGATTTTAAAATCTTTACTAAATGTTCGCAAAACGACCTCGTATTCTCTTGTATCAGATAATCTATACGTGCGAAGTAAGACTATCAACTTATATCTATCTGTTTTGTACAATTGATCCCCCTTTGAAACCGAACCGTAAGCAAACATATTGCGTTCCTTTTTATCAATATACCAAAACGCACTATCGGTAATGAGGTCAAAGTCCATTTTGGGATAATAACTTAGGTTTTTAAACTCACCTTCATGTACGATCTCGGTGTCAAATAAGGTTTTATTTTGCTGACATGATATGCAGCCTAGGAGAATACAAAGTAATATTGAAATTGATGTTGCTTTCATTTTAGTTTTTATTTGCTTGTTGAATCGCCTTTCTCAAGGCATTGGTTTTATTGAACACTTCTTGGTTTTCGTTTTCTAGATTACTTTCTACCACGACACCGGCACCAGCTCTAAACTGCATTTTGTTGTTACTGGATAAAATCGTCCTGATAATGATTGCATGGTTGAAACTGCCGTCAAACCCTAAATAGCCTATCGCGCCACCATAAAATTCCCTAGCCGATTCCTCATACTTGTCGATCAATTGCATCGCTCGGTATTTGGGTGCTCCACTTAGGGTTCCAGCTGGGAAGGTATCGCCTATGAGCGGTATTCTATCTTTTTCTTCAATTTTACCGCTTACCGTGCTGACCATGTGGATCACGTGCGAGTAGAAATGTATGTTTTGGTAATCAGTTACCTCAACCTCGCGGGCATGGCGGCTCAAGTCGTTGCGGGAAAGATCGACCAGCATGACATGCTCAGCGGTTTCCTTGGGATCTTTTTTGAGTTGGTTGGCAGCTTCAAGATCTGCTGCATCGTTTCCGGTTCTTTTATAGGTTCCAGCGATAGGCTGGATGCTTACCTTATCATTTTTGATCAGTAGTTGAGCTTCTGGCGAGGAGCCGAAGATCCTGAAATTGCCATAATCAAAATAGAACAAATAAGGACTTGGATTGATAGCTCTCAACTGGCGGTAGACATTAAAATCATCGCCTTTATAGGTTTGCGTGAACTTCCTAGAGAGCACCATCTGGAAAACGTCGCCACGCTTGCAGTGTTCTTTTCCTTTTTCTACTAATTGTTTGAAGTCGGCATCTGTCATTTCTGACTGCTCGTCGCCATCGGTGGCAAAGTCGTATTTGGCAATGTCCCTATGCTGGATGATGTTGACCAGGTTCTCCATTTTAGAAGTTCCGTTCTCATAAACATGATCAAAAATATACAGCTGATTGTGATAATGGTCAAATACCAATACATTCTGAAAGACCTGATAATGCACCAAAGGAATTTCTTCCTCGTCCACGACCTTGGACCTGTCAAATTCAATATTCTCAAATAATTGAACTGCATCGTAACTTAAATATCCAAACAATCCATTGGTTGGGAAGGGAAAGTCTGCCGTTCCAGGATCAAATCTATTCTTGAAATTCTCCAGCCCTTTTACCAGATCATAATCTATAGAAAAGTCCTGTTCCTCTAGCTTGCCATCTGGCGTAGCCATAGAGATGGTAGAATAATCGATCTCAAAAGTCGCTACCGGGTTACAACATATAAAGGAGTAGCTGTTGCTGCGCTGGCCATATTCATTACTTTCCAGCAGGATGCTGCCTGGATATTTATCACGCAACCTCATGTAAATTCCCACTGGCGTCATGGTATCTGCCAGGATCATTTGATGAGAGGTGTTCGGTTTATAGGTATTCATAAATGCAAAATTAATTGGAAAACAAAAAAGGTCTGCCGTTAAGCAGACCTTTGTATAATATTTTATACGGGCGACTTCACGGCTGTTGAGCTATGTTATACCACCACCAAGTATGATTTGTTCTTTCCATTGAGGCGTAAAGATAATTACGCTTTCGCGAAAGCGCAAACTTTACACCATCCATTTTAATATCCATCATCGTGCACGCCAGCAACCGCTCTACCAGAAGGGTCGTTCATGTTCTTAAAGGCCGCATCCCATTCCAGCGCGATAGGCGTGGAGCAGGCCACAGATTTGACCGATGGTACACAGCTTGCGGCAGCATCACTGGGAAAATGATCGCTAAAAATGCTGCGGTAGTAGTATTCTTCCTTGCTTTGCGGCGGGTTGATCTTAAACTTAAATTTAGCGGACTCCATCATCTCGTCAGTAACCAATTCATTTACAGTTTCCTTCAAGGTGTCGATCCAGCTGTAGCCTACACCATCGCTAAACTGCTCTTTCTGTCTCCAGGCAACGCTTTTAGGCAGGTAGTCCTCAAAAGCCTCCCGCAAGATGTGCTTTTCCATTTTTCCCTTACCACACATTTTATCTTTTGGATTTAGGCGCATCGCGACATCCATAAATTCTTTGTCCAAAAACGGTACGCGGCCTTCAATTCCCCAAGCAGCCAATGATTTGTTGGCACGTAGATTATCGTATAAGTGTAGCGTGTCTAGTTTACGCACGGTTTCTTTATGAAATTCCTCTGCAGATGGAGCCTTGTGGAAGTACAAATACCCGCCAAAAATCTCGTCGCTTCCTTCACCTGAAAGAACCATTTTGATACCCATGGATTTGATCACACGAGCCAGCAAATACATGGGCGTTGAGGCACGGATGGTAGTTACATCATAGGTTTCTAGGTAATAAACTACATCTTTTATAGCATCCAGTCCTTCCTGAATCGTGAAATTTACACTGTGGTGTACGGTTCCTATGTGATCTGCAACAATCTGTGCCGCGGCAAGATCTGGACTACCTTCCAATCCTATGGCAAAAGAATGAAGTTGCGGCCACCAAGCTTCCGCATTATCCCCAGATTCAATCCTTTTTGCAGCATATTTTTTTGCCACGGCACTCACGATCGAACTGTCCAAACCGCCAGAAAGCAATACGCCATACGGCACATCGCTCATTAAATGACGGTGGACGCTGTCTTCCATGGCCTTGCGCAATTCTTTTACAGAGCTTGTATTGTCCTTTACAGCATCAAAATCCTTCCATTCACGCTCGTACCATTTGGTAAATTTCTTGTCTTCACTATAGTAATAATGCCCTGGAGGGAAAGGAGCGATCTCGTTACAGGTTCCTTCCAGTGCTTTGAGTTCGCTAGCGACATAAAACTGTCCCATATCATCCGTTCCATAATACAATGGGATGATTCCCTGATGGTCACGGGCACAAAGGAAAACATTTTTCTCGCTATCGTACAAAGCAAAGCTATACATCCCAACAAGCTCATCCATAAAGTTGATGCCTTTGTCTTGGTACAAGGCAAGGATTACCTCACAGTCAGATTTGGTCTTGAATTGATAGTCACTGTAGCGTTCCCTGATTTTTTGATGGTTGTAGATCTCGCCGTTAACAGCGAGGACTATTTTTCCATCGGGACTATATAAAGGCTGTCCACCTGATTGTGGATCAACAATGGTCAACCGCTCATGGGCTAGGATGGCATTCTCGCCACAGTAGATTCCAGACCAGTCTGGTCCACGATGCCTTAACTTTTTGGAAAGTTCCAGCACTTCTTGTCGTTGACTGGCGCTATCTTTTTTTAGATCAAATACTCCTACGATTCCACACATAACGGGTTGGTTTAAAATGAGAAAAGGCCTACTGTGAAGTAGACCTTTTTAATATTTTACATATCAGAGACTACCTTACATTTGAGAAGGATTATTATTAGTTCTGAAATTATTATTTTGTAGCATAACAAGACAAACATAGTTAAAAATACTAAGTAAGCAAATTTAAACTACTAATTCAGTGAGGAATAAATACTTCAAAATTCTAGGTCCAGGATTGTTATTTGCGAGCACGGCAATAGGAGTAAGCCATTTAGTCCAAAGCACAAGGGCCGGAATGCTTTACGGTTTTGGTTTTCTGACAGCTGTCATCCTCATCAATATTTTAAAATATCCCTTCTTTGAATATGGGACGAGATATGCTGCTGGAACTGGAGAGAGTTTGATTGATGGGTATAAGCGATTGGGCAAATGGGCGATCATCTCGTATTTTTTTGTAATGATCGTTAGTTTATTTTTCGTAAGTGCTGCTGTTTTCAATGTAACCGCTGTGTTTATGAAGGAGCTATTTCAACTACAAACTATAGGCTACTCTACCATGCCGCTTTTAATGGTCATAGGATCCTGTTTTGTAATCCTCGCCGTCGGAAAATTCAAATTTTTGGATCGTATTATTAAAGTAGTGGGCTTACTCATGATAGGATGCACAGTGCTTGCATTCGTTTTAGTGCTAGTAAAAGGGCCGGCGGCACCATCCTCTAGTTTTGTCTCTCCAGAAATATGGTCATACACTACCATACCGTTTGCTATTGCATTGATGGGATGGATGCCAACAGCGGTGGACCTGAGCACCTGGAACAGTCTATGGACGTTAGAAAAGCAAAAAGCCTCCGGGTACAAATCAACGGTAAAACAAGCAACGGGTGAGTTTGCGTTAGGGTATTGGATCAGTGCTGTACTTGCGGTCATGTTTTTGACCCTTGGGTCTTATCTGGTGTATGGAACTGATACGCTTGTTTCTTCCAGCAGTGCAGATTTCTTCAATCAAGTGATTGGTCTCTTTACAGGAGCGATAGGGCAGTGGTCGTACTACGTTATTGCGATAGCTGCATTCTGTATCATGTATGGTACCAGCATAGGAGTGATGGATGGTTATACCAGGGCGTTGAAAAGAACCAGTGAGGTTCTTTTTTATAAAAGCGTAGAATCCAAGGATACATGGTATTTAGCAGCTTTGATCGTCACTGCGCTGGGTGGGTTTTCCATCAATTATGTTTTAAGTGAAAATCCAAGGGGTTTTTTGCTTCTGGTTGACATTGCCACCATATTATCATTTCTGTTTGCGCCAATAGTCGCCGTACTCAATTACAAATTGGTCACCAATAAAGAATTCCCAAAAGAGCACCGACCTAATCTACTGATGAGGTTGACTTCTCTTTTGGGAATCAATGTTTTAATTCTGTTTTCGGTAGTATTTATTCTATACTACCTGGGTCTTTTTGACTAGTGACTCACGCCTTCTTTAATTACACCAGGCATTTTAGATGCAAAACGTCTCCATCTAGGCACAGATACATTCTGGATGTAACCGCTACTAGGATTGAGCTCTGCATAATCCTGATGGTAATCCTCTGCTACCCAGAATTTCTGAAAGGGCTTCACCTCTGCGGCCACATCAAATCCTTCAGCTTCCAATGAAGCGATTTTCTCATCTATGATTTTCTTTTGCGCATCATTTTGATAAAAAATGATACTTCGATAGGATTCACCAATATCTGGGCCTTGCCCATTGACCTGTTCGATATCTTGAGAAGCAAAGTAGACATCTACAAGTGTTTTAAAGGAAACAACCGCTGGGTTGTAAATAACTTCATTCGCCTCCGCATGGTCTGCGTGATCCTGATAGGTAGGGTTTTGGGCATTACCACCGGCATAACCTGAGACTGCTTCTTCCACACCGTTGACACTTTCAAATATTTCTTCCACACACCAAAAACAGCCACTGGCAAAATAGGCTTTTTCCATGCCGTCAGATGAAGTTGAAACTTCCACTGGATCTTGATTCCTGGCAGCTTCGTTTTGCTCCATGCCTTCCTTGGGTTGCTCATTGCAGCTATTTGCTGCAAACAATACAAGTAATATACTTAACATTTTCATAATAGAATCTTTTACGTAAATGTAGAGGGGCAATGCTTCTATTCTATTAAAAATCAGTTAAAAGAAAAATCCGTACAGGCGTGAACCTGGACGGACTTCTAAATAGTTAAGAAAGGATTATTAAATCTTTTTAAAGACTTTCTCCATTTTTTCTGCCTGCTCATAAGCAAGGGCTGCATCTACAAGGATACGGCCAGAGTGCTCATCAGTGATTACTTTCTTGCGGCTTGCGATTTCTACCTGCACTTGTGGTGGAATGGTAAAGTAGGAACCTCCTGAAGCTCCTCTTTCAATAGGTACTACCGCTAGGCCGTTCTTTACGTTATGTCTAATTTTTGCATAGGCTTTCATAAGACGTGGTTCGATGGAGTCTGCATGATCACTAGACATCTTCATTAGAGCTTGCTCTTCCTTCTCAGTTTCCTTAAGAATTTCGGCAAGTTCATCTTTCTTGTGTTTAAGGTGCTCCGTACGCTTTTCTACCCGCTCTTTACTTTCCTCAATCACTTCATTTTGCTGCTCGATCTGTGCTCTGAATTCACGTATGTGCTTTTCAGCCAGTTCGATTTCTAGTTCCTGAAATTCGATTTCCTTAGACAGGGAATTGAATTCACGGTTGTTTCGAACGTTCTTTTGCTGCTCAGAATATTTCTTTACGAGGGTTTTGGATTCCTCGATCAAATTTTTCTTGCCTTTGATTTGCTCGTTAAGTTCTTCTAGGTGCGTATCAAGTTTTGCAAGGCGCGTATTCAATCCTTCCACTTCATCCTCAAGATCCTGAACTTCTAGCGGTAATTCACCACGTACATTGCGTATCTCGTCTATCCTAGAATCGATCAGTTGTAGATCGTAAAGCTCTCTTAACTTGTCTTCTACAGTTGCCTCGGTCTTTTTTGCCATCTGCTATATATAATTTACAGGGTTTGTTTGCGTCTGTGCGCAAAGGATTGCAAAATTACTAAATTTTTCGCTAAGATATTCGTGTAATAGGTTTTTTGTAAACTGCTCACTTTCATAATGCCCAATGTCGCACAGTAGGATGTCTTCTCCTTGGAAAAAATCGTGGTATTTTAGGTCTGCTGTCACATAGGCATCAGCACCAGCTTGCAATGCACTTTTTATCGCAAATGCGCCAGAACCGCCTAGCACCGCTACTTTATTGATAGTTCGCTTTCGCGAAAGCGAACTTCTCACAATGCCACTCTTAAAAACCAATTTTATTCTTTTTAGAAATTCCTCTACCGGCATGGTAGATTCCAGCTCGCCGATAGCGCCCATACCGATGCGATCGTAGGCATTTTCTATGGTCTGTATCGCATAAGAAACCTCTTCATAAGGATGTTTTTCCTTCATGGCTTGAACTATTTGATCTTCCAAATGTGGCAAGAACGTCACTTCCAATAGTTTTTCCTCTACAGTTTCCCTTGTTCCTACAGTTCCAATAGTAGGTTTGCTCTGCTCATTTCCTTTAAAAGTGCCCTCGCCATTTATAGAAAAACTACACTCGCTATAATTTGCCAATTTTCCCGCCCCTGCCATAAAAAGACTTTCTTTTAAGTAATCCACCTTGTTTTTAGGCACATGTACAGATAGTTTTTTTATCAACCTGCGCTCTGGAATAAGGGTAACCACATTCACAAGCCCCAACTCTTTTGCCATACGGTGGCTCACACCTTTATAGGCCATGTCTAGGGCTGTATGTGTGGCATATATGGCAATATCGTTTTTGATGGCTTTTACTAAGGTGCGGCGCACATAGTCTGTCGTCCTCAAATGCTTCAGACCTGAAAATATAATAGGATGGAAGGCGACGATCAAGTTGCAGTTGCTCGCAATTGCCTCATCAACTACCGCTTCCAGGCAGTCCAAGGTAACCAGCACTCCAGTGACTTTTGTAAAGTGATCACCAACCAATAGTCCCACATTGTCAAAGTCTTGGGCGTACTGTAATGGTGCTAAAAGTTCTAAATGATTCGTAACATCTTTAATTTTCATAAGTGTATGTAAAATAGTAAAGATAAAATTTAAGCTACTTTTGAAGCCATGGGTGGTCTGCGAATTTTATTATATCCTTTTTCCATACTTTATGGTGGGGTGACCGGGTTGCGCAATTGGAGTTTTGATCATGGATGGTTGTCACAAACCACATTTGAAATCCCTATCATAGCAGTAGGGAATCTAAGTACCGGCGGTACGGGAAAAACTCCCATGATCGAATTTCTTGTACGCCAGAATGAGGGCAAACGGTTAGCAGTGTTGAGTCGTGGGTATGGCAGACAGACAAAAGGCTATCTTGAGGTTTTTGAAAACAGTCATGCGACTGATGTAGGAGACGAACCTTTACAGTTCAAATCTAAATTTAAGGAATCTGTTGTTGTGGCGGTTTGTGAAAATAGGGTAAATGGAGTTCGTCGTTTACTGGAAGAACATGAGTTAGATCTGATTTTATTGGATGATGCCTATCAGCATCGCTATTTGAAGGCTTCTAAGTATGTGTTGTTGACCAGCTATGACCAGCCTTATTACAATGACTTTCTTTTACCTGCCGGTAATTTGAGAGAATCCCGCTCAGGGGCTGATAGAGCTCAAAGTATAGTAATTACTAAATGTCCTGCAGATCTTAGCGAGGCTGAAAAAAACAATATCAAAAATAAAATAAACCCTAAGAGCCCTCAAGAAATATTCTTCTCGACCATTTTCTATTCCATGGAAGCACTAGGGATTTCTGGAAAAATTTCTTTGGAAGAACTAAAAGGAACTAAAGTAACCGTTATAACTGGTATTGCCAAACCGGCTTATTTTCTTGACTTTCTAAAAAATTATGTAGAGATAGATCATCTGCAATTCCCAGACCATTACAATTTTAGGTCAAAGGATATTGAAAAACTGAAAGACAAGAAGCTGGTCATTACAACGGAAAAAGATTTTGTAAGACTTAAGGAATATGAATTGAACAACCTATTCTATATCCCTATAGAAATGCAGTTTTTAGGAGAATCGCCTAGATTTAATAGATCTGATAATTGGTGAAGGCCTTTTGAATCTTCTCGAAAAATTCGTTCATTTTGAAAGGTTTTGGGATGATATCATCAAAACCAATCTCGTAGAACTCCTTTTCTGATTCGTCTAAGGTAACTGCTGTTAAAGCTATGATAGGTAATTCTCTATCAAACTTACGAATCTCTCTGGTACATTGCTTTCCATCCATTACGGGCATGTGAATATCCATAAGAATAAGGTCGTATTGAGTTTCTTTGATCTTGCCAAGAGCCTCCACACCATTGTTAGCGATATCACAATCAAAATTTTTGCCTTCTAGAATCTTCCTAGTAATCATTTGATTGATTTTGTTATCCTCTACAATTAGGATCTTCTTAGAGATAAGCTCTTTAGGAGATGCTTTTTTGAGTGAAATAACCTCGTTGTTTGAAACTTTAGAAGGGGTGTATTCTTCTGTGTGATTACTATTGACTGGGTCTGAAAGATTTTCAGATTTTTTTTCAACGCTAGGAGCAGGCGCCTTTTCTTCTTGATTTTTAGATCTCTCTGGTTTTTTATATTCTGGGTATTCTTCTACCTCCGTAAAATGATCGTAACCTTTGGTAGAATTTTCTTCGTAGAACTTATTGGAATCGGGTAATTCGAACCATAGATCAAAAGAGAATATACTACCACGACCTATTTTACTATCCAGAACAATACTACTTCCCATTAACTCCACTAGATTCTTCACAATAGCGAGACCTAAGCCAGTACCTCCATATTCTCTAGTGGTGCTGGAACCCTCTTGAGTGAAGTTGTTGAAAATATCTTGTTGTTTTTCTTCAGAGATTCCTTTACCATTGTCCTCAACTTCAAAATGTATCAAGCACTTATCATCAATTTGTTTGATCTGGCTGACTCTTATCCAAATAGTACCACTTTTGGTAAACTTGATAGCATTACCTACTAGGTTGATTAGGATCTGTGAGATTTTTACGGGATCACCATTAATTCGACTAGGGATGGAGGGATCAAATTCCAGATTCAAGCTGTTCAATTGATCTTTTGCTTGATTACTTAGTGAAACCGTAATGTCTTCCACTCGTTTTTTCAATTCAAACGGAATTTTTTCCAGCTCTACCTTGTTGGCTTCTAGTTTGTTGAAATCTAGAATGTTGTCAATTAAGGAAAGTAAATATTCACCAGAGGACTGTAAAGTCTCTAAATGGTCCTTTTGATCATTTCTAGGCTCTGTTTCCAATAATAAATGGGTCAAACCAGTAACAGCGTACATAGGAGTGCGCAGCTCATGAGTAATGGTGGATAAAAAATCGGCTTTGATTTTTGCAGCATCTTGAGCACGGTCCCGTTCATCGATCAGGGCAGAGTTTTTACCCTCCAGTGCCTGGTTGCTTCTCGCTCTTAGTTTGTTGTTTTTAAATAAGGACAAGGTAAGTAAGGATAGCAGCGTTAATAGAACAAACATGAGTATGGCAGACAAATCACGTCCTTTCAAAATACTCTCTGTTTTGGCATATTTTTCCTCTAACTCATGAATTCTAGCATCTTTCACTTGTACCGACGTCAATACTGCTGCTGGATTTTCAGCGTTTAAAAGTGAAGAACTTGCCGCTAATTCTACCAGTTCGGTATATTTCTCTCGATATTCCAAGGCCAATTCAAAGTTTCCTAATGCTTTTTCAACGGAAGCTTTCAAGTCATAACAATCCAGCTCGATGCCTGTGAAGCTAAAACTACGGGCTATAGATATTGCTTCATTTAAAGCTGGGACCGTATTTTTTAATTCATTTTTTTCAAAATAAGATTTTGACAGATTAAACATAGCCTTTGCCTCATAGTAGAAAAGCTGCTCCTCATGAAGTTGCGGGATGATTCGCTTGTAAATGGCAATAGCCTCGTCATAATTCTTAGTATGTAGGTAAAGTTGAGCATTCAAGTATTCCACCTGTGCCATCATATTTTTGTTGGGGGATGAGGCTAGAAGTATATTGATCGTTTTTAAAGCCTCATCAGCTTCAACAAACTCTTTTTTCTGGATATGTACAGAGGCTTTAACCAGCATCAAATCTACATAGGAGGGCGATTTTTTAGGGATGATCCTCTCTAGTTTAGCGATACTATTTTTAGCCTCATCCAGCTGCCCGGCAAGCGCATAGAATTTAGTTTGTACAATTTGGGTGCGCGCGTAAATGGCTGAATCGATCGCGATTTCTTCAGCACTGTTCAAGCTCTTTTGGGCTTCAATAAATTGGTTGCGTTGCAAAGCTAGGTTTGCTCTGTCAAGAATAGCATCTACGGCTATCTGCTGACTTTCAGAAGAAAGCGGCCGATCCGTTTTTTGTGCCATCCCTAAATTCCCCAACAAGAGAATGACTGCTGCTATATAGATACGTCTTAACACGAATAATCTTGAAATACAAATATAGAATCTCCTACCCTAGTACTAGAAAATAGGTTGAAATTACTCGTAATTGCTACCTTTTATCGATAAAAGGCAACATTAGTTAACTTTAGTTCAGAGAATCTAACTTTATAACCATGTCTTTCAGCCGGTTGGAATAACCACTCTCGTTATCGTACCAGCCTATGATTTTCACCATATTTCCAATCACAGAGGTCATCTGACTGTCGTAAATACAGGAATACGGACTTCCTGAAATGTCTATGGATACGAGTGGTACTTCGGTATAACTGAATGTAGTTGGGTTCGCTTTCGCGAAAGCGAGAAAAGCTTCATTTACTTCTTTCACGGTTATTTCACGCTTCACATTGATGGTCATGTCTGTCAAGCTGCCATTGGGAACTGGAACACGGATTCCACAACCACCGATCACATCGCTTAAGTGTGGAAATATTTTTGTCAATGCTTTTGCTGCCCCAGTGGTGGTTGGAACTATGGATTGTCCCGCTGCACGTGCTCTACGCAAATCTTTATGTGGTTGATCGTGAAGGCTTTGATCTGTGGTGTAGCTATGAATTGTCGTGATATAAGCCTGCCTGACACCACAAAGTTCATCAAGAACCTTTACTAGGGGGGCTGCATTATTGGTGGTGCAGCTGGCGTTGGAAACAATCAGATCGTTTGAATCTAGAATATCCTCGTTGACTCCCAAAACTACTGTTTTGATATCGTCATCCATTGCAGGAGCACTCAGTATCACTTTACCGGCACCAGCATCCAGATGTTTTTGAAGTTCTATTTTAGTTTTGAATTTACCGGTAGCCTCAATCACAACATCCACTTCCTCCCAATTCAAATTCTCCAATTTACTTTCATGTGTAAAGTGAATGTTTAGGGTATCGACTTGAAGGCTGTCATCTTTAAAGGTAACTTCCTTATTCAATATTCCATGTATGGAGTCGTATTTTAAGAGGTGCGCCATGACTTCAATATTCGCTAAATCATTGATGGCCACGACTTGTACATCAGGATGGGAAAGCACGGTTCTCAGGAAGGTTCTTCCTATCCTTCCAAAACCATTGATAGCAACTTTGATCATTTACTAGGGGGACTTCAAATTCAGAATAAGTACTGAATTGGATTAAAGAATATGTTTGTGAGCTTTATAGGAACTACGCACTAATGCGCCACTTTCCACATGTCTAAAACCCATTTCCAGTCCTATAGTTTCATATTTCTTGAATTGGTCTGGAGTGATAAATTCCTTGACGGGTAGGTGCTTTTTACTGGGTTGCAAGTACTGTCCTATAGTAACAACGTCAACATTGTTATCTCGCAAGTCTTCCATAGTCTGTATGACTTCTTCCTCTAGTTCGCCCAATCCTAGCATGATGCCAGACTTCGTTCTATTGATTCCTTCTTGCTTTAAGTAACGTAAAACCTCTAGACTGCGTTTATACTTTGCTTGAATCCGTACCTCTCGTGTCAGTCTTTTCACCGTTTCCATATTGTGGGATACCACCTCAGGATTTGCGGCTACAATACGATCAATATTTCTTGTAACTCCTTGAAAGTCTGGAATCAGGGTTTCTAGGGTAGTGGTAGGATTCATACGTCGCACGGCGGCCACGGTTTCCTTCCAGATAATACTACCCATATCTTTCAAGTCATCCCTATCCACGCTGGTAAGTACAGCATGCTTGATATTCATGAGCTTGATGCTGCGAGCTACCTTTTCAGGCTCTGCCCAGTCGACATCTTCCGGTCTTCCCGTTTTTACACCACAAAAGCCACAGGATCTGGTACAGGTATTGCCCAGTATCATGAACGTGGCGGTACCTTCTGTCCAGCATTCTCCCATGTTAGGGCAGCTTCCAGAGGTGCAAATGGTATGAAGATCGTATTTATCGACCACGCTGCGCAGCTCCTTATATTTCTGGCCTACGGGAAGTTTGACTCGCAGCCATTTAGGCTTTGCTTGAGGTTTAGGCGGTGCGACAGATGTTTCAGCTGTAATCATGGAACAAAGTTAAGGATTATGTAGTCGTAACAAGAGGAATTACCTGACTACTTCCAGCGCTTGGGTTGGCTGTTGGTATTCGAAAAAAACAAGGCCATTTGACTGCCTAAAAGCAATAACTCCAATAAGGGCAGGAGTGGGGTGAGATCGCTTTCGCGAAAGCGAGATAATCCACGGCCCATAACCATCATTACAAATAGATACCGTATTAAAATTAAGGCTAGAATCAGCTCCCAACTCTGTCCCAGAAGGAGCCCAAGAATACTCAAAATGATGAAGAGAATCTGAGAAACGAAAAATAGGCCAAGACTTAGTTTGTGCCTTTTCTTATAATACCTTGCCGTACTGATGTGTCGCTTTTTTTGAGTCCACCATTGCGACCATGTCGTTTTTGCTTTACTCATTGTAAAACTTTCTGGATCCAGTTGCACCGCAGTATTTTCACTAGTCGCCGCCTCATTGACAAACAGATCGTCATCACCACTCATCACCTTCATATGACTCATAAAACCACTGACATCATAGAACTGCTTAGCGGTATAAGCAAGATTTCTCCCAACACCCATATAGGGGTTTCCTCTTAATGCGTAGCCCAAATATTGCATGGCGGTAAGCGTTGTTTCAAACCGTATCAGTGCATTGAGGAAGGATTTCTCGACTTTCTCATAACCTCCATATCCCAGTACGATGCTCGTCGTACCTTGTAATGGTCTGCTCATCAATTGCAGCCAATCATTGCTAGCCGGTCGACAGTCTGCATCTATAAATACTAAATGATCATTTTTAGCTTTCTTGATTCCTAAAGTTAGGGCATACTTCTTATTAGCCCAAAAGGTTTCATTGTTGACTACGTTAACCATTTGGACATGCGCATATTGCAGTGTAAACTCTTCTATAATAGTGCTGGTGTCATCAATGCTGGCATGGTTGATCAAAATAATTTCAAAATCTGGATGGTTTTGAGCAATTAAAAGAGGAACCAGCGCTGTCAGGTTTTCTGCTTCATTTTTTGCACAAACAATAATAGAAACAGGCGCCTGATTGTCCTTGAAAGGTTCTTGGGTGAAGTATGCCGACTTGGAGAAGTACATATAATAGGCGAGATTGAGTACTACACCTACAAGCAACAGGTAAAAGGGTAAACCTATCTCCATTTAGGAAGCCTTGGCACCGGTACTGCAATCGCCTTGTTGCTCTGGCAGCTTACCGCACATTCCACAAGCTTCTCCATTCTTATTGAGATACGGGTTTTGGCTGGCACAAGTTCCTGAGAATTTACCGTCCTTTTTACCCCATATCTTGATGGCAATACCACCAAATGCTAGTAATAACAAACCGAATGTGATGAATAATAATTCCATACTGCAAATTTACGAATTAGCCGTCGAGTTTGTCTACAGGTGCTATGCTAATTCTCTATTAGATTTACTTCCGTCTCTATCGCAATGCCGAACCTAAGTTGAACGGCTTCTTGAATTTTTTTAGCGACTTCTAATATCTCTCTACCAGTTGCCTTACCGTGATTTACCAAGACCAACGCTTGCTTGTCATGTACTCCTGCATCTCCATAACGTTTTCCTTTAAAACCAGACTGATCGATCAACCATGCGGCAGGTACCTTTACCCGCGTTTTATCTACCTCATAGCTGGGCATGTGTGGATGCATTCTAACGAGGTCATCATAGGTAGAACGCAATATGATAGGATTTTTGAAGAAGCTGCCGCTGTTCCCAATGACCTTGGGATCTGGAAGCTTATTGGTTCTTATGTTAATGACCGCTTGGGCTACTGTGGCGATAGAATCACTTTCAGGCAGTTGATTCATTTCTTCTTGAATCGCACCGTAGTTTGTTTTGAGCTTATAATCCTGCGGCTGATTTAAATCTTTCAGCTCTAAACTAATAGAAGTAATCACATATTTGCCTAATGCTTCGTTCTTAAAAATAGAATCCCGATAACCGAATTTACAATCGGCATTTGACAGGGTGTGAAGTTCACCGGTTGTAATTTCCATGACCTGACAGGAATGAAAGACATCCTTTAACTCAACACCATAGGCGCCTATATTCTGTATAGGAGCTGTTCCTGTATTTCCTGGGATAAGCGCAAGGTTTTCAATACCTGCAAAATTATTCTGAATGCAGTAAAGAACCAGGTCATGCCAGTTTTCACCGGCCATGACATTCAATAATACGTTTCCATTTTTTTGTTCAATTATTTCGATACCCTTGATCTGTACGTGCACCACTGGTCGCTCCATGTCGTTTATTAGGAGCATGTTACTGCCACCACCCAATATAAAAATCTCTTGATCTTGAAAATAAGTGATTGCTTCCCTGAGTTGTTGCAGGGAATTTATGGGTATATACGCTTTCGCGAAAGCGGAAATACCAAAAGTATTATGCTCCTTGAGCTGATAATGGTGCTGAATTTCTATCACGCCTTGTAGGCCTTAAGGGCTTTATCTAAAATAGTGACCGCACGAGTCAGGGATTCCTTCTCCAGTACATACGCGATTCTTATCTGGTTGTTTCCCATTCCAGGTGTGCTGTAAAAACCAGCTGCTGGAGCTACCATAATGGTTTCCCCTTCATATTCAAAGGACTCTAAAAGCCATTGTGCAAATTCGTCCGTGTTTTCTACTGGAAGTTCTGCCACACAGTAAAAGGCACCACCTGGATTTGCTACTTTTACTCCGTCGATCTTTTCTAAACCATTGATGAGAAGATCGCGCCTCTCAATATATTCTGTAATGACTTCGTCAAAATATTCTTGAGGTGTATCTAGTGCTGCCTCTGCCGCAATTTGAGCAAAAGTGGGCGGGCTCAAACGGGCCTGGGCAAATTTCATGGCCGCTGCCATGACTTCCTGATTCTTAGAGACCAGGCAGCCTATACGAGCACCGCACATGCTGTAGCGTTTACTCACGCTATCGACCATAATTGCATGTTGTTCCAATCCCTTTTGATTCATGACTGAAAAGTGCTCACGGCCGTCATAGGCAAATTCCCTATAAACTTCATCTGCTATCAGGAACAAATCGTGTTTTAAAACAAGAGCGGTTAATTGATCCATTTCTTCCTGAGTGTATAGATAACCCGTAGGGTTTCCAGGATTACAGATCAAGATGGCTTTGGTTTTATCAGTAATCAGTTTTTCAAACTCCGCTACTGGCGGAAGGGCAAAATTATCATCTATGGTGGTGGTAATAGGTTTTACTACTACCCCACTCGCAGTGGCAAACCCATTGTAATTGGCATAAAAAGGTTCTGGAATAATAACCTCGTCTCCTTGGTCACAAATACTTCCCATGGCAAACAACAAAGCTTCACTACCACCTGTAGTGACGATGATGTCATTCATGCTTAGATCCATACCTAAGTGGTTATAGAGCTTGATCAATTTTTCTCGGTAGCTTTGGTTACCAGCACTATGGCTGTATTCCAACACTTCCATGGTGGTATTTCTAACTGCATCTAGTGCGGCTATGGGTGTTTTAATGTCTGGTTGACCTATATTGAGTTGATAGATATTAACGCCTCGTTCCTTGGCAGCTTCAGCATAGGGAACTAATTTGCGTACTGGAGAAGACGGCATTTGTCTTCCTTTTACAGATATATTGGGCATGGAATTATTTTTGCAGTGCAAAGGTAAGCAGAGCGTATGGCACGCTCAAATAGGATGGCGTATATTTAATAAATATGGGACTTAAATGTTTGATGGTGTTAATATTTTGTTTAACGACTGCTGCTGGTTTGGCTCAGAAAGGTTTTGAACTACCAGACAATCTGGACGAGCTTCAAATCCCTTTTAAAAAAATATTTAATCTTATTGTCCTACCGGTTGATGTTAATGGTACCTCCTTAAATTTTATCCTAGACACAGGTGCCTCGAGATCGATAATATTTAACCTCGAGGGGGTGGATTCCCTACAAGTAGAAGCTGGAAAAATCTTGAAAGTTTCTGGATATGGAACAAACGAGCCTTTCGATGCCTATTTCAGTGAGAATAATAGGGTGGCAACCAATGGGTATATTGATAGCCACGCCTCTTTTTTAATCATGGCAGGCCAAAGTATCGAGCTTGCTAATATTTTAGGGGTTCAAATCAATGGTTTGATAGGCTCTGATTTTTTTATAAATTCAATTGTCGAGATTGACTATACACGTCAAAAGTTAACTGTTTTTAGGCATGAATCTAAAAATGCAAATAAAATAAAGCGTCAGTCTTACATCTCATTATCTATTGTAGATAAAAAAGCTTTTATTCCTATTAAAGTAAAACATCTACGCAGTGCTCTAGAAACAGAAGTTCTTATCGATACAGGAAATGGGGACGCTCTCTGGTTATGGGACATTGATGATGAGTTTGAACAGCCATCAAAAGGGTTTGTCGATCGAGTAGGGATAGGGATGAATGGAGATGTAGACGGTTTAAGATCAAAACTGGATCAAGTTAAGTTAGGAGAGTATGAACTAAAAAGAGTTACAATTTCAATACCTGACGTTGACAGTTTTAACAGTAAATACACGAAAGGAAGACTGACAAGCAACGGTTCTATCGGAGGGGAAATATTAAGCAGATTCAATGTTCAACTAGATTACAAAAATAGGCGCTTGTATTTAAAGCCGAATAGGAAGTTTAAAGATGGGTTTTATTATAACATGGCAGGAATAGAGCTTTCTAAGGGCAGCAATGAGATATTTTCAGAGATCCAAAATCAGGATCTTGAAGATGTTAAAGGTAATTATGGCACATTAAGGGGGCAGAAAACTGTTAGATCGTATCAAACAAGGATTATTAAGGTAGTGCCTAAAATATTAGTGAGATATGTTCGGCCGGATTCTCCAGCAGCTATGGCAGGAGTTAAGGTAGGGGATCAAATAACAAGGATAAATGGAATTCGAAAATCTAATCTAACGCTAGAAAACACATCATCAAAATTTTTTAAAAACCCCTTCAAAAAAATCAGGTTAAGAATTAAAAGAGGTGATCGTCAACTCAAAATTCAATTTATTCAAAGACCTATTATTGAATAACTACTCCACCACATTCCCTTTTAACTTCAAGGCAATTATACCGCCCTGCATATTTCCTTTGACTGTGATTGTTTTTACAATAGGCCCTAACTTCTTTGTATCGTAGTTTACAACGATTTTCCCCTTTTCACCTGGTTTGATAGGCATGTCCGGTTTGGAGATGATATCGCAGGTACAGGAGGAAAATATATTGGAAACCTCAAAATCTGAGGTGCCTGTATTTGTAAATAAAAATGTACGATTACCGTCGGCTCCTTTCTTGATCGTACCGTAATCGATCACCTTGCTGTCAAATTCAATAGTGGTCATAGTCTCTGTCTGTGCCTGGGCAGACAGCCCCATGGCAATTGTAGATATAAATAAAATGAAATATTTCATAATACTAGCTTTATAGTTAAAGGTACTCATTGTTCTTAAACCAGCAGCTCATGCTGCTAATGATTTAACTTATAATTACTTTTGCAGCTTAAATTCAATAACTAAGCCAAACATGTCCCTAGCGTCAAAATACGATTCTAAAGCTGCTGAAGATAAGTGGTACAACTACTGGATGGAACACGACTTTTTCAAGTCGGTTCCTGATGAGCGTGAGAGCTATACCATCGTGATCCCGCCGCCCAACGTCACGGGCGTGTTGCACATGGGGCACATGTTGAACAATACCATTCAAGATGTGTTGATCAGACGTGCCAGATTAAAGGGGTACAATGCATGCTGGGTGCCGGGAACTGATCACGCCTCCATTGCTACTGAGGCTAAAGTTGTAAAAAAACTAAAAGAACAGGGCATTGATAAAAATGACCTCACACGGGAAGAATTCCTTGCACACGCTTGGGACTGGACTCACGAGTACGGCGGTATTATTCTCGAACAACTCAAGAAACTGGGTGCCAGTTGCGACTGGTCGCGCACAAAATTTACGCTGGACGACGATATGTCAGCAAGTGTGATACAGGTGTTCATTGACCTCTATAATAAGGGATTGATCTACCGCGGTTACCGCATGGTCAACTGGGATCCAGAAGCGCAGACAACCCTTAGTGATGAAGAGGTTATTTATGAAGAGCAGAATGGGCATTTATATTATCTGGAATATGCGGTAAAAGAAAGCGACCAGAAGGTAACTATAGCCACCACCAGGCCTGAGACGATTCTAGGTGACACTGCCATTTGTGTGCATCCAGATGATAAGCGGTACACGCATTTAGTCGGTAAAACGGTTATGGTGCCCATCGTGAATCGGGAAATCCCGGTGATCGCAGATACCTATGTGGATATGGAATTTGGTACCGGGTGTTTGAAGATTACACCGGCACATGACGAGAATGATAAGAAGATAGGCGAGAAGCACAACCTTCAAGTCATCGATATTTTTAATGCAGATGCTACCCTCAATAGCTTTGGACTGCATTATCAGGGCAAGGATAGGTTGGTCGTACGCAAGGAAATATCCCAGGAATTAGAAGAGAAAGGTTTCCTGATCAAGAAGGAAAACCACATACATAAAGTAGGAACTAGCGAGCGTACGAAAGCTGTGATTGAACCGCGACTTTCTGACCAGTGGTTTCTTAAAATGGAAGACCTGGCGCAGCCAGCTATTAAGGCGGTCAAGGAAGATATTGTAGAGTTATTGCCCGCTAAATTCAAGAGCACCTATTTCCACTGGATGGAAAATGTGCGCGACTGGAATATCTCACGTCAGCTCATGTGGGGACAGCGCATTCCGGCCTATTACTACGGCGATGGAAAGGACGATTTTGTCGTGGCGAGCACTGTGGAAGAGGCTGTTATGCTTTCGCGAAAGCGAACTCAAAACAACCACCTGCAAGCCACAGATTTACGTCAGGAAGAAGATGTCCTGGACACGTGGTTTTCAAGTTGGTTGTGGCCCATCAGCGTTTTCAACGGAGTACTAGAACCTGAAAATGAAGAAATAAAGTATTATTATCCTACCCGTGACCTCGTGACTGGACCAGACATTCTGTTTTTCTGGGTTGCTCGAATGATTGTTGCTGGATACGAATTGCGGGATGAAAAACCTTTTGAAAAGGTGTATTTGACCGGTTTAGTTAGAGATAAGCAACGCCGCAAGATGTCAAAATCATTGGGAAATTCCCCAGATGCATTAAAATTGCTGGAAGAATATGGCGCTGACGGTGTTCGTGTGGGATTATTGTTGAGCAGCGCTGCCGGGAACGATTTGATGTTTGATGAGGATCTATGCCAGCAGGGTAAGAATTTTGTCAATAAGATCTGGAACGCCTTCCGTCTGATTCAAGGTTGGGAAGTCGATAAGAGCTTACCGCAACCAGATTATGCCGCGCAGGGTATCGCCTGGTACCGCAGCCGTTTTGCCCAGGCAATGACGGAGGTGGAGGATCACTACTCAAAATACCGCATCAGCGATGTGTTGATGACCAGTTATAAATTGATCTGGGATGATTTCTGTGGATGGTTGTTAGAGATCATCAAACCAGAATACCAGCAGCCCATTGATCCACAAACGCTGGCTGAGGTTACTGAACTTCTAGAAGATAACCTGCGATTGATGCACCCATTTACTCCTTTCATTACAGAGGAAATCTGGCAATCCATCACAGATCGAAAAGTCGAAGAAGCCTTATGTATCAACTCATGGCCAGAAATAGGAACTATCGACAAAGATCTTCTAGCCGATTTTGAACTCGTACAAGAAGCAATATCGGGTATCAGAAAAGTGCGCAAGGAGAAGCAAATAAGCTTTAAGAATGAGGTGGAATTGATGGTGATCAATAACGAGAACCTTTCAGTAGATTACGATGAGCTTATCAGTAAAATGGGTAAGGTTTCAGAAATAAAAGTTGTTGAAGATTCTGTTGCTGGTGCAGCAAGTTTCCGCGTTAAATCCAGTGAGTACTTTATCCCACTTGCGGGTGCGGTAGATACAGAGGCCGAGCTTGAAAAGCTCGCCATAGAACTCAAACACGCGCAGGGATTCCTGATAAGTGTACAGAAAAAGTTGGGTAATGAGCGTTTTATGGCGGGTGCGCCAGATGCTGTTGTGGCAATGGAAAAAAAGAAAGAAGCAGATGCGCTCGCCAAAATCGAGACCGTTGAAGCCAGTATGAAAGCTCTACAATCCTAGACTATGAATCCATTTACATTTATCATTGTATTTTTTGGCGCCATGATGGTTTGCCTGATCGCTCTGGCAGTCTATATCATGAGAAAAAAATAGGTGCTTCTTGAACCTAAAAAAGCCTCACGTTTGTGAGGCTTTTTTTATGGATTGTGGTGTTACCAAGGTTTAGGATATAGTTTTTCAATAATTTCTATATAGCGTTTCTTGGCTTCTTTCTTTGAGATTTGCTGGACCTGGATCAACGCGTTCATTTTAAAACCAGACCTTAAGTCATTTGCCTCAAAGCTTCTGTTACTCACAAAAGGTTCGTTGATCACTCTTTTGTAATAAGCGTAGAGGTGTAGTTGCAGCTCCATGGGTACATCGGACTGTTCTTCAGAGCTCGCTTTCGCGAAAGCGGCCTTAAATTCATTATCTAGATCTTCATCTGTCATTTAGAAACTTGCTAGAATCGACTCTCCGCCTTTCAGTTTTTGGTTGAGCTCTACCTTAATGTTAGCATCCAGTGGAAGGTAAACGTCGACGCGTGACCCAAATTTAATGAATCCACTGTCGGTTCCTTGTACGACTTGATCGTTTTCTACCGCATAATTAACAATTCGCTTAGCGAGTGCACCGGCAATTTGTCGGTACATGATTTGGGTCGTATTCCTGTGGTTGATCACTACGGTAGTTCTTTCGTTTTCTTCGCTGGCTTTAGGATGCCAGGCTACAAGGTACTTTCCTGGATGATATTTACTGTAGGAAATGCTACCGCCTATGGGGTATCGAGTAACGTGAACGTTGATGGGCGACATAAAAACAGAAATCATGATGCGCTCATCCTTAAAATATTCTGATTCCATTACTTTTTCTATAACGACCACTTTTCCATCTACCGGTGAGACAATCGTGGTATCGTCAAGGACTACATTGCGTTTTGGGTTTCTAAAAAATTGTAGAATGATGACCACTACAAATACGGCTAGCCCTACCAATAGGAAATGCAGCCAGATAGGCACTGGAACGGTAAATGCAACGCCAGTCAATGTCGCTGCTACCAGTATAGCTATGATTATGGATGGAGTTCCTTCTTTATGAAACATGATTGATAATTAAAAAGGTTAGATAAGCAAAGGGAGCTGCAAAGATAATACTGTCCATGCGATCGAATATTCCACCATGCCCAGGCATGATGCTACCGCTATCTTTTACGGCTGCCTGTCGCTTAATTTTAGATTGTATCAAATCTCCAATGGTACCGAATAAAGCTACCACAAAGGCAATAATTGCCCAATTGTAAACGGAGTAATTGTCCCGACCTGTAGAAGCTAAATAGTAGTGCAATACAACTCCAGCTACTATCGCCATGATCAATCCACCTACGAATCCTTCAATAGTTTTCTTAGGAGAAATTCGTTTCATAAGCTTATGCTTGCCCAGCAACCTACCAGAAACATATGCAAAACTGTCATTCGTCCAAATGATGGCAAAAATACCTATCAGCAATTCTGGTCTGTAGCCCTCTACAATGTCTGGAATTAACACGAGAAATATACTGGATCCTATCATATAGAGCAAGGCTATGATGTGCTTTTTAGTGTTGAACAAGGCAATTCTATCTACCAGTACCAGGTCTCGAATCAAGTAAATATTGACAAATAATGTTGACACCAGCAATACATAAATGACATTCATTGAAACACCTTTCCAGGCAATGAAGTAATAGGCAAGAGGTAATATAGGATAAATGACCCACTGTCTCAAGCGTATCATGGGCATCAGTTCGATCAAACATATGAATGCAAAGACGCAAAAAAGAATTATGAAAGCTTCTCTAGAATATAACGCGCTGAGAACCACTAGAGAAACATATAGAATTCCCGATATGGAACGAACCAATAATTCCCTCATACTATAAATCTTCTAATAAAAGGAGATAAAGTCTCTTGTTGGGAATGCCGTAGTTCATAAAATCTTTTTCTTTCTCTTGTTTCACTACTATTTCTTGGAAATTCTTAAGCGTAGTAATATTAGTGGGAATACTGCCCTTGCTATTGAATTTGATCCCTCGCAGACCCTCACCAATGGAATCGACAATCTGGCTGGTACTGGCAAGAACCACAAAAGTATCTGGCAGCTCCTTAGGCTTTTTTTCCTTGATTTGATTGGAGGAGAACAATATGGCACCATTATCTGCAATGATGTATTCACAGGTAGTTAGAAAAAAACTACTATTAATTTTAGATTGGTTGAATTTCAGGTTGAAATCACTAAAACGATTCTTTAAAGGATGGTCATAGCAATAAACATCTGTTTCAAAATAGTCGTGCTCTACAAGTATATCCTCAAAGTGTTGTTGGACCTCGTTCTCGTCAATAGCATAGAGAAATCTACCGCCATGCTGTGTGAAATTGTGAATGAATTGTTCATCCAACGGTAACTTTTCTTCAGGCATGTATTTAGAACGATCAGCATTCTTCCTGCTATTATCATCAGAATCAGGGGATTTCTTGAAGATTTTTTTGAATATGCTCATCGCCGTCGTTCACCAATATTTTAGTGGTTTGTTGTAAATATAGCTACTTATTTATACGGTAGCAAACTATTCTTCTTCTGTGGAATCTGCGGAAGAGTCCGTTGTAGGTTCAACAGTCTCTGCTCGAATAGATCGGGTAGAAGATTTCAGGGCAATGGGCTCTTCTTTTACAAAGGCACGTTTCCCAAATATTTTTTCTAAATCATCCTTAAAGATCACTTCTTCCTCCAGCAACAGCTCAGCAAGTTCTGTGAGCTTATCCTTATTGTCAGACAATATCTGGATGGCTCTTTGGTATTGCTCTTCAATCATTTTTGAGATTTCCTCATCAATAATAACGGCAGTAGATTCACTGTAGGGTTTAGTCATGGTGTATTCCTGCTGTCCACTAGAATCGTAATAGGTAATGTTACCTACCTTTTCATTCAATCCGTATATGGTAACCATAGCTCGAGCCTGTTTAGTCACTTTTTCAAGATCGCTCAAGGCACCGGTGGAAATATTATCAAAAATAACCTTCTCTGCTGCCCGTCCACCCATAGTAGCACACATTTCATCGAGCATTTGTTCTGGACGTACAATCTGGCGTTCTTCTGGAAGGTACCATGCGGCACCTAAAGATTGACCTCTAGGTACGATCGTCACCTTTACTAGCGGTGCGGCATGTTCTGTCATCCAACTAACGGTAGCGTGACCTGCCTCGTGATAGGCAATGGTTTTCTTCTCGCTAGGCGTAATTAGTTTGTTTTTCTTTTCCAATCCTCCTACAATACGATCTACGGCATCCAGGAAATCTTGTTTCCCAACTGCTTTTTTACCTTTCCTAGCGGCAATCAATGCGGCCTCATTACAAACGTTTGCAATGTCTGCTCCACTAAAACCTGGAGTTTGTCGCGCAAGAAACTCTGTATTTAATTCGTCAGCTACTTTTTTTATGGGTCTCAAGTGAACTTCAAATATTTCCTCACGCTCTCTAACGTCTGGAAGATCCACATAGATCTGACGGTCAAAACGTCCAGCACGCATCAATGCCTTATCAAGAATATCAGCACGGTTAGTTGCGGCAAGTACGATCACATTTGTGTTGGTTCCAAAACCATCCATCTCTGTCAACAATTGATTGAGGGTGTTTTCACGTTCATCATTTGATCCAGACATGTTGGATTTCCCACGGGCACGACCTATGGCATCAATCTCGTCAATAAAGATGATCGCAGGGCTTTTCTCTTTAGCTTGCTTAAAAAGATCCCGCACTCGGCTAGCACCTACACCCACAAACATCTCCACAAAATCAGAACCGCTCAGGGAGAAAAAGGGAACCTTTGCTTCTCCAGCAACAGCCTTAGCCAGAAGTGTTTTACCCGTTCCTGGCGAACCTATGAGCAACGCACCTTTTGGAATTTTTCCTCCCAGATCCGTATATTTTTCTGGATTTTTTAAAAAATCAACAATCTCCTGTATCTCTTCCTTAGCTCCTTCCAGGCCGGCTACGTCCTTAAATGAAGTCTTTACATCTGTTTTTTGATCAAATAGTTTTGCCTTCGATTTTCCTATGTTGAAGATCTGGCCACCAGCACCACCAGCGCCGCCGCCAGACATGCGCCTCATAAGGAAAATCCAGATTCCAATAATAAGTACGAAGGGCAAAATGTTGATCAACAAACTCCATAGACCGTCATCTTCCGCAGCAAACTTAAGAGTGGTCTCTAGGTTGTTTTCAGTAATGATTTCATTAATTCTGCTTTCAAAAGTTTCTAAATCTCCATATTCCACACTGTATTGTGGGACTTCACTTCCTGCAAGGACTCCTTCTTTTTGGGACTTGCTGTGCTTTTGAAGTTTTAGGGCATCTGCTGTTAGAAACACCTTTGCAACGCTTCGGTTTTTTACCACGACGACTTTGCTCACTTCGCCAGATTCTAGATATTCAAAGAATTCATTAGGTGTAGTAGCTTTAGGAGCGGTAAGTTGGCTAGAGACAAAATTGTATCCTAAAAAAACTAATATGATAGGAACAGCGATCCACCAGATGCTGAACTTGGGTTTGTTATTGAGAGGCGAACCTGATTTTTTAGGAGCCTTGTTACTTTTTTTATTGGTATCCTGAGACATTGAGCTGATTTGTTATTAGTAAGTACTCTCTATATTGGTCGTTTTTGCATCGCCCCACAATCCTTCGAGGTCGTAATAGTCACGTATATGTTTTTGAAATACATGAAGTACCACATCGACATAGTCTAATAGAACCCACTCTGCAGTTGAAGTTCCCTCCACATGCCAGGCATTTTCCTGTAATTCTTTGCTGACTTTTCTCTGTACTGAGTTGACGATGGCGTTTACCTGAGTGTTTGAGGTACCGTTGCAGATGATAAAATAACTGGTAACCGTATTTTCAATTTCCCTAAGGTCGAGTATGGTAATTGCATTCCCCTTTACGTCCTCTATTCCAGCAATGATTTGCGAGATGAGGGCATCGGTAGAAACTTTTTCTTTAATCATTAAAAATTTTTTGTATCCACAAATTTATTCTTTTTTTGAACGCAGCTTATATTAACCGAGTCTAAACTTCTCAACTTGTGTCATTCCAAATAGTCAAATTACATGCCATCGGTTCTACAAATGAGGAATTGAAAGTTCGCTTTCGCGAAAGCGAACTGCCCAACCTAGCCACACTCTATACGGATCACCAAACAGCTGGTAAAGGTCAAATGGGGGCAAGCTGGGTTTCAGAACCGTACAAAAACCTAACTTTCAGTGTTTTATTGTCAAATATGAGCCCGAAAATCAGTGATTTTGAGATCAATAAATTGATCACCGTAGTATTCGTGGAATGGCTGCGTCAAAAATTACAGATTCAAGCGGTTATCAAATGGCCTAACGACATCCTGTCAGTAAAGCACAAACTGGCGGGTTTGCTTATCGAGAATATGTATCAAGGGAATTTTCGTACTGGTTCTATTATAGGAATAGGCCTTAACGTCAATCAAAAGAAGTTCGCAGGCCTAAAGACGGCAATTTCATTAACCCAAATTACCGGAAAACGCTACGAACTGGATTCCCTACTCATCGATTTTTTAACTTATTTGAAGGAAGCCTTAGAAAACCCAAAGGAAGCTATATCACGCTACGAACAACATCTTTTCAAATACCAGCAAGAAACGAGATTTCGTAAAGGAGCGTCCACGTTTACTGCAAGGGTTCATGGTGTGGACGATAGTGGGCGATTGATGCTGGAACAGGGTGAGTCAATATTGGTCTATGACCTTAAAGAGATCCAGTGGATCTATTAAAGTTTCTCGATTCCTGTCGCGAGTTGTTCTAGAAACTTATTGATAGGCCCTTTGATCATCATGGCCATCATAGCGTTGAAATCACCATCAAATAAGAGTTGTGCTTGAGACCCAGTGGCAAATTGCTCAATAGTACACGTCAAGCTGAACTGCATTTTATCACCTAAGGAACCTAAAATTACCTGGGTAAATTTGGTAGAGTCTTTAAGGCATAACTTGATTTCTGGCATTCCCTTGAGGCCGAAAAGAAATGTATCGGTTCCCAAAAGCTCAAACTTTGCATCTTCAGGAAGAAGGTGCTTGAAATTTTCCACCTGAGTAAGAAATTGATATAATTCTTGTGGAGATTTTTGTGTGTTGACCACACGACTTTCTAGGTTCATATTGTTTAGCTGCTGTGGTTCCAGTTGCTGGGATCTTTTCTCCAGCTGGTAAGTAATTCAGTTTCTGCACGGTCAAAATGGCCTTGTTTTTCAGCCACTTCAATTAAATGGAAGTAATCGCTTAATGTGGTGAGCTCTATACCGGCATCTTTGAAGTTGTCGTTGGCAAAGTCAAAACCATACGAAAATAATGCAACCATTCCTTTAATTTTTGCTCCAGCCTTGTCTAGGGCAGCTGCTGCATTCAAACTGCTTTTACCCGTACTGATCAGGTCTTCAACGATGACCACCTTCTGGTCTTTTTCCAGATAACCCTCTACTTGATTCTGGCGTCCGTGCTCTTTAGCTTCTGGCCTTACATAGACAAAAGGCAACTTCATATAGTCTGCTACAAGCATCCCCATACCTATGGCTCCAGTAGCTACACCTGCGATCACGTCTGGCCTGCCGTAAAGAGCCTCAATCTGTGATGCCAGGTGTTCCCGCAGGAAATTGCGGATGCTTGGATAGGAAAGTGTGACCCTATTATCGCAATAGATGGGCGACTTCCAACCACTCGCCCATGTAAAAGGCTTTTGTGGTTGCAGTTTAATTGCTTTAATTTGCAGCAACAACTCAGCTGTTTTAATCCCAACGTTTTTATCTCTGACCATGCCGCAAATGTATAAAGTTTTTGTCAAAGAAGTCGCGATTATCGTGACCTCAGACAAGGATCTTTTCCCGGATCATGATGTATTTAATCTTAAGACGGTTAAATTCAAAAAACTGGTAAAAGCCATTAAAAAAGGAAAGGTAGAACGACCCTTACTTTATTCTAAGGAGGAGAAGCTTCTTAAAAGGCTTCACAAGAAATTGCCTCTAGTGCTTGCGGGCGGAGGGCTTGTAGTAAATTCTAAAGGGCAGTATTTGTTCATTCATCGCAATGGTAAATGGGACCTACCTAAAGGTAAAACTGAAGACAATGAGAGCATTGAGCAGACTTCCCTGCGCGAGGTAGAGGAAGAAACCGGTGTGCAAGATTTGGAAATCTCCAAATATTTAGGACCTACCTATCATGTTTTTTCACGCAATGGAAAGATGCGTCTTAAATTGACCCATTGGTACGCCATGGCTACAGATTATACAGGCGAACTCATACCTCAAGAAAAAGAAGGTATTGAAAAAGCAGTGTGGTTGGACGCTAAAAAAGCCAATAAGGCCTTAAAGTCCAGCTATGCGAACATCAGAGAACTGTTCCCAGAACGTATTCCCGTCAATTAATCTAATTAAGTTTATAGATAGGATAAGTGAGGTAGGCCTCCTCGTGATTGTTTGAGCGATCGTGCAACCAGGAAAGTTGTGCGCTATTGCTTCGGGCAAAATTCCTATCGGCTCGTTTGAGAGAATCAAACTGCCTCTTCAGTTCTTCATCTTCCTCAAGCATCTTTCTAGCGGTAGCTTCAAAAACATAGGCGGAATACCCTTCTTTTTGTTGAAGGATGGTGTCGAAGAAATTCCACTTAAAAAAGGAGTCTGCTGCTGCTGGCTCTAAAGTTTCTAGTATGTACTTGATGCCAGGCTGCGCTGTTGGTATGAGAATATCGCTCTTGCGAAAACTGACTTTCTTCTTTTTCACCTGCACCTTCACATTGCTGTGGGGGTAATGACCTTCATAGGCACTGGTGGCGGTTTTGTAATCTTCTATGGTGTATTTAGAAACGGTCAACGTACTGTCTTTATCTAATGGCTGCATGATGATGTTGTTCAAACGCAATAATTCTATGACTTCCCATTGACCTTGTGGGATTACATAATATTCTGGAATCCTGATAGAGTCTGTCGCAACAAAGTAGGTGTAGAATGGGGTTTTTCTATTGAAGGGTTTCTCGCGGTCGTAGGTCATCAGTGGATTTCCTGTCAAACTACTCTTGCTTTCCACTGCTTCATAACCCAAGAAATTCAAGGTATCGGCTTTAGTTTCATCTACTTTAAAATTAATTGGATAGTATTGGGATTTTTGGAAAGCTGCAAAGGTTTGCTGTCTCGCTTTCTTGATATTTTTGATATCTGAACTTCCTATTTTGATCACCTCTTCCATAATGACTTTGGTTCCCATCACGCGGTCCTTGTAGGGCTTAAGCATGTGTGTTTCTACCATGAAACCTATGGTGTTCCACAAGGAAGTATATCCTGTGGAATATCTTGGATAATCGACAAACTGGCTGAAACCTTTATCTGGCGATTGGTTAAATACATTGACATAAGGTGTTATTTCCCACGTTCTATTTTTCAATGCCTGCTCTAATGCTGGCTGGAAGGAGTCGTGGATGTAATCTCCTGCAGCAGCTCCCAATCTATTGTGTTGTGTGAATAGATGTGTTAGCGTGTATTGATAATCAGCACCATTGCTTACGTGGTTGTCTATAAAGATGTCAGGTTTGATTTTGTGGTAAATCTGTGCAAATGCCCTGGCATTGCGTGTATCTGACTTGATGAAATCTCGGTTGAGGTCGTAGTTTCTGGCATTGCCTCTGAATCCATAGGACTCTGGGCCATTTTGATTGGTTCTTGTTCCACTATTGCGATTGAGCGAGCCTCCTACATTATAAATAGCAATGGTGCTGAATATTACATTGTCATCCACTTTTATGGCGCCGGTGGCGAGATCGCGCATTAACATCATCGTGGCATCGATTCCATCGCTTTCTCCTGGATGAATACCGTTATTGATCAATATTTTGATTTTGCCCTCGTTTGGGGAACCCCAGTCTATGGAGCGATTCGAGTAATGGATCACATGTAAAGGCAAGCCTACATCAGTCTTTCCTACCTCTTCCATAGTAATCGTACTAAATTTTGCTGCAAGCGCTTGATAAAAGGCGATACAATCCTGGTATGTACTTGTTTGATTGCCGTTTCCTATTTCAAAAGGTGTGGTGAAGTCATTATCTACAACGATGGTATCTTCTGGTTTTTGATTGTCCTTGCAGGAAACCAGAATCAGTATGAGGGAAAGCAGGGGTAAAAAAGATGATTTCATTATTTCTGTACGGTTTTAGGAACAAGAAGGGTGTAATCTCCATCGTTGCGCATTACATCCCTGACGATGGAGGAAGAAATGTAACTGGTTTTGGTACTGGTTAGTAAAAATACGGTTTCCACCTCGCTTAACACTCTATTCGTATGTGCGATAGCCTTTTCAAACTCAAAATCGGCGGGATTGCGTAAACCTCTCAGTATAAAATCAGCCTTGTTTTTTTGACAAAAACTGACGGTGAGTCCTTCATAGGTCATTACCTTGATTTTAGGCTCGTCCGCATATAATTTTTCAATAAAAGCAACGCGTTGTTCTAAAGGGAACATATAGTTCTTCTCTGCATTAATGCCTATGGCGATGATGATTTCATCAAAAAGGCTCAAGCCACGATTAATGATGTCACTGTGTCCTAAGGTAATGGGATCAAAGCTCCCTGGAAAAACGGCTCTTCTCATGATTGGTGATTTTTAATGGTGTCTTCAATAATGGCACTCAAGACTTGGTCTAACTGTTGACCAGAAGCTTTTATTTGTTGTGGTATGATACTTTCTTTACTCATGCCAGGATTGGTGTTGATTTCTATAAAGTGCGGCGTCCCCTCGTGGAAAATAAAATCTGCTCGAGCGATTCCTTTTAATTTGAGGATTTGGTAGATACGTTTACTTAATTCTTGAACGGCAAGAGTGGCAGACACCGTTAATCGAGCAGGAGTAATTTCCTCAGATTTCCCCATGTATTTTGCCTCGTAGTCAAAGAAATCATTTTCGCTAACAATTTCAGTAGGGGGCAATGCCAGGATTTCCTTTCCCAATTTATAAATACCAACGGAAACTTCCATCCCGTCTAGAAAGGATTCAATGATGATCTCTTCATCTACATCAAAGGCGGTTTGCAGGGCTTTGGGAAGATCTTCTACTCCATAAACCTTTGAAACTCCAAAGCTGCTACCGCTGCGGTTGGCCTTTACAAAACAAGGGAGTCCAACAGTCTCAGTAATATCTTTCATAGTTATTTCTTCCCCTTTGTTGAGGTACAGATGTTTGCCGGTATGGATGCTCCACGGCTTGAGAACTGCAATGCAATCCCTCTTGTTAAAAGTGATCGCTGACTGATAGGAATCACAAGAAGTATGTGGCACGCCCAGTAATTCTAGGTATGCCTGAAAAATGCCATCCTCTCCGGGAGTGCCATGTATGGTATTATAAACGCAATCAAACACTATTTTCTGACCGTTTAGGGTTATTGAAAAGTCGTTCTTGTCCACTGGGTACGTAAAGGTATCTTTTTTACAGAACCATCTGTTTTTTTCAATGATAACCCCATAGCCCATGTATTCAGAGCTGTTCAGGTTATCAAGGATCACAAGACCACTTTTTATAGAAATTTCCTTCTCGCTGGAAAAGCCTCCCATGACGACCGCAATGTTTCTCATATAGTTCTCTTTCGCGAAAGCGTTAACAACAAAGTTACAAAAGGTGTCGTTCTATGTAGGGTCTACATCCGTATCTTTGATTTTTATTTATTAACCCATTATTTGAGGCATAGCGGCCTTGAGAATTAATCGTTTGCTTATGAATTTTGTAAAATTCATGTTTACTAAAACCTTCTGGATCCAAGTATTGCTTGCGATACTATTGGTGGTGGTGCTTTGTTTTGGTTATCTATACTGGCTGGACTGGCACACCAACCACGGCCAAAAAATAGAAGTCCCAGACCTGACCCGTAAATCACTTTCTGAGGCTGATGGGATGTTGGAAGAATTAGATTTGCGCAGACGCATTATCGATAGTGCCAGTTATAATCCAGAGTACCCACCGCGCTCAGTGATAGAACAGAATCCTAAAGCAGGTCGATTTGTTAAGGAGAACCGACAAATTTATATAAAGCTCAACCCCTCAGGCTATGGCAAGGTGGTGGTGCCCAACATTGTTTTCAAAACAAAACGACAGGCGATTCCCACTTTGGAAGCACTTGGTTTTAAGATAGGTGACATCACCTACACTCCTAATATTGCAAAAGACATGGTGCTGGAAATGCGCCACGAGGGCGCTACACTCGAGCCGGGTAGTCAGTTGCGTAAAGCCTCTGTTGTGGACTTGGTATTGGGGGATGGAAACCGCCCAGGAGCCACTTATGAGGAAAATGCAACGGACTCTCTAGGGGGTGAGGCAATCATGGAAAACTACGAGGATGACGGACAATGAGACGGACAGTGATTTAGATCACGAGGATTTACACGAGCATTACCACTTCACCGCAAAGTCTGGACAGACGCCGTTGCGGGTGGATAAATTTCTCATGAACTTTATTGAGGATTCCACGCGCAGCAAGATCCAGTCTGCGATTAAGGATGGATCAGTGAGGGTAAATGAGGAAGTTGTAAAGGCAAATTACAAGGTCAAGCCAGGTGATGACGTGCGCATCTTACTGGAACACCCCACCCATGAGCAACTGCTGGTCGCAGAAAACATACCGCTGGATATTGTCTATGAAGACGATACTGTGGTAGTGGTCAATAAACCTGCAGGTATGGTAGTGCATCCTGGGCATGGAAATTATTCTGGCACCTTGATCAATGCATTGATCTATCATTTTGAAAACCTACCCAACAATTCAAGTGAACGTCCAGGATTGGTGCACCGCATCGATAAGGATACCAGTGGTCTTTTGGTGGTTGCCAAAACAGAACATGCCATGGCACACCTATCTGCCCAATTTGCCGCCAAAACGAGTGAACGCGAATACGTTGCCATTGCTTGGGGGAATTTTGAGGAATCTAAAGGTACCGTAGAAGGGAATATAGGAAGGCATCCCAAAAATCGATTGCAAAATACCGTTTGGGAAGGTACAGATGCCGATAAAGGAAAGCCAGCCGTTACCCATTATGAAGTCTTGGAAGAATTGGGGTATGTGACGGTCATTAAATGCAAGCTAGAAACAGGCCGCACACATCAGATCAGGGTACATTTGAAGTACATAGGACACACTTTGTTCAATGACGAGCGCTACGGCGGCGACCGTATTTTAAAGGGCACGAATTTTACGAAGTACAAGCAATTTGTAGACAACTGCTTTAAGGTTCTTCCTAGACAAGCGTTGCATGCTAAAACATTAGGATTTGAACATCCGGCCACTGGCGAATGGATGCGTTTTAATAGCGACGTTCCAGAGGATATGACATCTTGTATTGATAAATGGAGGTCGTATGCCTCTAATTCCATTCAAGAACTTTAGAAAGAGTTTCACAACTTCCAGGCATAAAACGCCACTCAAGTAGTATTTTTAAGGTAAAAAGTTTCTATGAAAATTTTATTGTCTCCGGCAAAAACGCTGGATTACGAAACTCAACTCCCCACAACTCGTGGAACTCAGCCTATTTTTGGGGAACAAGCTGTACAGATCAATGCAAAACTAGAGCGTCAAACTAAAGCAGCCATCAGTCAAATGATGCATATTTCTGACAGTCTTACAGACCTGAATTACCAACGCTATAAAGAATTTGAAGATTCCTTCACTAAGGAAAATGCACGCCCGGCAATTTATGCCTTTGCAGGTGATGTATACACTGGTTTTGATGCCTATAGTTTGAATACAGACCTGTTGGATTATGCGCAAGATTCAGTTAGGATTCTTTCTGGAATGTATGGTATGTTGAGACCTTTAGATCTTTTGCAACCTTACAGGCTGGAAATGGGAACTAAACTTCCTATAGGACACAACGCTGATCTATACGAATTCTGGAAAGACAAAATAACTCCAGAGCTCAACCGTCAAATGGAGAAAGACGAGTTGCTCGTCAATCTCGCCAGCAATGAATACTTTAAGGCTATTGATAAAAAGAACCAAAAGGGAAAATTGATCGCGCCCATATTCAAGGACTACAAAAACGGAAAACTAAAAGTTATTTCTTTCTACGCCAAAAAGGCCCGCGGCGTCATGACTCGATATCTGGTGGAAAATAAATCTACCTCCATGGACGACATTCTTGCATTTACCGGTGATGGTTACCAATACTCAGAACGGGAAACCCAGAAGGAGAACGAACCCGTCTTTACCAGATAGGACTGCATGGCACAAAATCCTGCATACATATCCATTAAGGACTGGTCAGAAAACGATCAGCCCAGAGAGAAGTTGCTCAAGAATGGCAGCAGCAGTTTGAGTGATGCAGAGTTGATCGCGATACTGTTGGGAACCGGTACCGTTTCCATGAGTGCGGTTGAAGTAAGTCGGAATGTACTCAACGATGCCAATCAGTCCCTTCAACAATTGGGTAAAAAGACCCTTAAAGAGTTGATGAAGCATAAGGGAATAGGCGAGGCCAAGGCCATTAGCATAGCGGCAGCCATGGAGCTGGGAAGGCGTCGGGCCATGGAAATGCCAGATCGCGTTGTAAAAATAACCTGCAGTCATGATGTGTTTAAGATACTCCAGCCTGTGATGGGCGAGCTGGAACACGAGGAGTTTTGGACCTTGCTCCTGGACAACAGTCACAAAGTGCTGGAGAAGCATCAAATAAGCAAAGGCGGCATTACCGCCACTCATGTAGATGCCAGAGTGATCTTTAAAAAAGCCATTGAGGCTGGGGCAGTTGCCGTGATCATCGTCCACAACCATCCCAGTGGGACCTTAAACCCTAGCGCGGCAGACAAACAAATCACTACCAAAATCATACAAGCAGGAGAAACACTGGACATCAAAGTTTTGGACCATATCATCATCACACAGCAGGATTATTATAGTTTTGCAGATAACGGAATCCTCGCATGATACTCATCTATTGTCCCAATCTAACGCCACGCAAGCAATACATTTTCAAGCACATCTTCCGCAGGTTGATGAAGGTAGAATATGAGATCACGGGAGAGCTCAATGTATTTGTAGGCCATGAAGGGGTCAAATTCTCTTATGGTACAAAGCCATTGGGAGAGGAGACCTTCATCTGGTCGCAGGGATTGCTGGATGAGCACGGGATTGACAATTACGACATTGAAGTGATCCCATGGGGCGAGTTGCCGGCCTTTTTTCCTTCGCCAGAGAGGAGTGACGTGCCCTTTGATATTTTTGCCGCGGCCTTTTATCTGATTACAAGATATGAGGAATACCTGCCACAGGTTAAAGACGACTATGGCAGATACAGCCCTTATGAGAGTACTGCTTTCAAGAATAACTTTTTGAAATTGCCGCTGATCGATCTTTGGGTTCAAAAATTGGCGGTGCAATTGCTAGGAGAACCATTGAGCACGCTTTCGCGAAAGCGAACTGTCAACAAGCTCATTGCTGTAGAAGTAGCTACTTTCAGTAAATACAAAAAGCGCGGAGTGGTCATCAATACCACGGCATTTGTACGACACCTACGGAAGTTGCAATTGAATCGTGCCTGGAGCCAGCTAAAGACGCTTTTCAATGTGGAGGAAGATCCTTATGACAATTGTGATAAAATATTAGAGCTTTACAAGCAATACCGTGGTACTCGCGTTCGATCAAAAAAACAGCATTTGGACCTCTTATTTTTCTTCCATTTAGGAGATTATAACGATCAGAATACGGGTGTGACCTACAAAAGCAAGAGCTATCTGGAGGCCATAAAACATATAGCAGATTATGTAAGGATCGGACTCAGGTTTTCGTCCAATACTTCTCAGAAGGACGTTTATAAAGAAGAAAAGCGTTTTGAGGAGCTGCTCAAAAGACCCTTACATTACACCATGGCAGCGCATTCAAAAATTGCCATGCCGGGCCATTACAAATTATTGGTAGACACAAAAACAATGGAGGATTATAGCATGGGATACGTCAACGAGCCTGGTTTGCGCGCCAGTACCAGCTTTCCGTTTTATTTTTATGACCTGGATTATGAGGTACAAACCCCTTTATTGATCCATCCCTATGCCATTCATTACAATAGTATTTCATTGAAGATGTTGAATGGACAGCAACAGGTCCTACAAGAAATCATGGATAATGTGAAAGAGGTAGGCGGGAACTTTATAGCACAGTATTATTACGAACACTTCGATAGGGATATAAAAAGCCACGCATTCGGAGTATTAGAATCCATTATCAATGAGTAGTTTTAACGATGTAGAGCACCTTTTTTTTGATCTGGACCACACCCTTTGGGATTTTGATCGCAATAGTAAATTAGCTTACGGGCATATTTTTGAGACAGAGAAGATCGATCTTTCGTTAGATGTTTTCATTGAGAAATACGAACCTTTGAACCTGGAGTTTTGGAGGCGCTTTCGCGAAAGCGAAATTAGTAAAGAACAATTACGCTACCAGAGACTTAAGGCCAGTTTTGATGCCTGCAACTATGAGATCAGTGATCCAATGATTCATAAAATGGCAGATCTATATCTGGATTATTTACCAAGGTACAATCATTTATTTCCCAACTGTCTGGAAGTCCTCGATCTGTTAAAGAAGGATTACCAGCTGCATTTGATCACGAACGGCTTTGACGTGGTTCAAGGTCATAAAGTCAAAAACTCTGGACTGCAGGGTTATTTTCCCTATATGCTGACTGCCGAAACTGCGGGAACCAAAAAACCCGACACTAAAATATTTGAGCGGGCGCTGAGTGATACGGGCGCTACATCGTCTAATAGCGTGATGATAGGAGATAGTTATGAGGCTGATATACAGGGGGCAAAGAATGCAGGCTGGCGTACCATCTGGTTCCATACCACGCAACAACCCATTCCTGAAGGGGAAATCGTGGTTCACGACCTCGCAGAACTTTATTCCTTATTATCGCGGTAGCCGTAGTGGTCCTTCCATCTTTTATCTAGGAACTCTCGTTGTACTTGTTCCCGTGGATTTTGTCCTGGTTCGAACAGAGTCGTACCGCTTATTTCTTCTGGAAGGAAGTCAAAGTGTGCAAAATTCCCAGGATGGTCGTGCGCATATTTGTAGGTATCTCCATATCCCAGATCTTTCATGAGTTTGGTAGGCGCGTTGCGCAAGCCTAATGGGACTGAAAGATCTCCTGTTTGCTTTACCAATTGCTGGGCCTTATTTATGGCTATATAACTCGCATTGCTCTTTATGCTGGTAGCGAGATAGATGGCACACTGACTCAGTATGATCCTGGATTCTGGATATCCTATGGTGCTCACTGCCTGGAACGCATTGTTAGCCATAATTAAGGCCGTGGGGTTCGCATTCCCTATATCCTCACTAGCCAGGATCAAAAGGCGTCTGGCTATAAACTTTAAGTCTTCACCACCCTCGATCATGCGCGCGAGCCAGTACACGGCCGCATTGGGGTCACTTCCTCTAATGGATTTTATGAAAGCACTGATGATGTCGTAATGCTGTTCACCTGTTTTGTCATATCGGGCAGGATTCGATTGAACTTGCTCCAACACCGTTTTGTCGTCTATTTCAATGGAATCGCCTTCTTGAGAGTTAACGATCAGTTCAAAAACATTGAGCAATTTCCTGGCATCGCCACCGCTTATGCGCAATAAAGCGTTGGTTTCCTTAAGCTGGATCGCTTTGGATGATAAATGCTGGTCTACCTTCATCGCACGTTCTAAAAGTGCGATGAGGTCTTCTTTTGAAAAAGGTTCGAGTACATACACCTGGCACCTAGACAACAAGGCGGGAATCACTTCAAAACTGGGGTTTTCAGTGGTGGCACCTATGAGGGTTACCCAACCCTTTTCTACGGCAGCGAGTAGAGAATCCTGTTGGGACTTGCTAAAGCGGTGGATCTCATCGATAAATAGTATGGGATTGCTGCTGGTGAATAGGCCGCCGGCATTTTTTGCCTTATCAATCACCTCACGTATATCCTTTACACCACTGTTGATGGCGCTCAACGTATAAAAAGGACGTTTTGATTCCTGTGCGATGATCTGGGCTAAGGTTGTTTTTCCGGTTCCTGGCGGACCCCATAGAATAAGCGAGGGAACATTACCGGTAAGGATATGTCGACGCAAGGTACCCTTCTCACCTACAAGGTGGGACTGGCTCAAATAACCTTCTAGGGTATTAGGACGGATTCTTTCTGCTAGTGGAGTTGTAAGCATTTTACGAAGATACTATTAGATTTAGGGCTCGACAATTCGTGTTTGTATTTTCATCTGACAATTTTGCTGCATAGGAGGAAAGGGCTGCGTTTTTGTAAGCAGTACCAAGTGAAAGACCATCAACACATATTTGACTCTAAAACGGTTGGCATTCCCTTAATGACTGTTGTTATGATGTGGCTTGTGTTTTGGATGGAAATGCGGTTCCATACAGATTTTGCTTCCTATGGGATACAGCCCAGAACCTGGAACGGATTCCTAGGCATTTTTTTAAGTCCTTTTATTCATGGCGGTTTCTCCCATCTATGGAGCAATACCTTGCCGATGCTACTTCTGGGAACCAGCTTGTTTTACTTCTATAGGTCTATTGGGCTTAGGGTGTTTCTTTTAGGCCTTGTGGGATCTGGTGTGATTACCTGGCTAATTGCCAGGGATTCGTATCATATAGGAGCCAGTGGTGTCATCTATATGCTCGCCAGCTTTTTATTTTTTAAAGGAATCATCACGAGGTATTACCGGTTGATCGCACTCAGTTTGATTATTGTCTTTTTATATGGAAGCCTCATCTGGTACTTATTCCCAATAGATCCGACCATATCCTGGGAGGGACATCTGGGCGGTGCGCTCACTGGGTTGATACTTTCCTTGACTATGAAGGTCAAGATACAGAAAGAACAGACCTTTGCATGGCAATCACCAGACTATGACGAGGAGGAAGATGTATTCATGCAGCAATTCGATGAAGACGGTAATTTTGCTCCAATTGCTCCAATTGCTTCAGAGGAAGAGGAATAGTTTAATCCCTGCGTTGACGAACCGCTTCATACAGCATGGCGCCACAAGCTACAGATACGTTCAAAGAGGCAATTTTACCCAGCATGGGTAATTGAAAGGTCTTGTCCAATGTTTTTAATGTCGATGGATTGATTCCTCGATCCTCACTTCCCATAACTAAGGCCAGAGGCACGTTTAAATCTGTATCATAAATGGAATGATCTGCTTTTTCTGAAGCTCCTGCAATTTGAATCCCATAAGCCTGCATCAGGAATATAGCGTCTTTGAGATGGTTGACTTTACATATAGGAATGTTGAAAACAGCACCGGCACTGGTTTTAACCACCACCGCATTAATAGGCGCAGATCCTTTCTCTGATACCACTAGGGCTGTCACTCCAGTACATTCTGCAGTTCTAATTATAGCGCCATAGTTTCCTACGTCTGTAACGCCGTCCAAAAGGAGGAATATCGGGTTCGTAGAAAGATCAGTGGCTTCTAAGACTTCTTCAAGATTTGCATAACCTACGGGAGACAAAACGGCTACCGCACCTTGATGGTTTTCCTTGGTGAGCTTGTACAATTTTTCTTCTGGAACAAAAGAAGTTCCTACACCTGCTTTTTTGGCAGCATGCTTTAATTGGTTAAAGAGCACCCCATTTCCTTCTTTAAGGAAGTATATTTTTGAGATATCTCTTTGGTTCTCTATAGCTTCAAGGATAGGCCGGAGCCCGTAAATCATTTCATTCTTGTCCATGGCACAAAGATAACGGCATTTTTGCTCATGTCTGCTCGAGTTGAGACAATAAAAAGCCCGTCTAGGAAACTAGACGGGCTTTTGGTTTTCAAAATAACTTACATCAAACAAAAATGGCTATTCGAAAGAATAGCCATTTTAACATTAAGATTCTGTTAGATTTATCTTTTCTGTAATACAAATTGTCCTTGTGCAGGAGTTCCACCAAACGCTCCATTCACATTCCCTGTATAGTTAATTAGGATTGAAGAGTCATCATTTAGAGAATAACTAGTTGCAGTTGCCCCAGGACCATAATTTAGTCCTGGATTAACAGGATCTCCAACTATTCCAGTAAGATTAATGCTTCCACATACAAGGCTCAACGTAAAAGTTCTAGCGTTTGCTGAACCACCACTTCTAGGTATCGCTAGAAATGTTCTTAACGTTTGATCAGATCCTACTTCCAGTGTAACTCTTCTATCTGTAGTAGCAGATGATTCATTGTTAGGCCCTCTAAAAAGACCATAAGAAGTCCCAAAACCAGCTTGTCTTATCTGAATTAGGTCATAATCACCAACTAGATAGGTAGAAGGAATAGGACAAACTCTAAAAAGACTTACAGTAAGAGCATCTGTAACAAATGCATCTTCAGAAGTTATTTCTACAACTAAACTAGCTGCAGTTGGGGTCAAATTAGGTGTTTCATTACCTGTAATTGTCAACGTACCTATGTAAGAACCAGCAGGTATTGTCACGGTACTAGGCACCGAGTAAGTATCTGCCGTTGCAGTTGATGCAGCGGTATTAACTGTAACGTTAAAGCTTCTGTCTACATTAGAAACGGTGGAGACACCTACTTCGGCATCCACTGTTCCACTGCCAGTGCCTTCTAATACAGAAAGATTAGCAGAGGTTGTAACAAATCCTATTACAGAGTTACTAGGATCATTAACATCCAGTGTTTGGGGATCTTCCTCACAACTTACCGTTGTAAGACTAGCAAAAATAATTAATGCTAGTATATATAGATTTTTCATAATTATTTATTTAAAGATTATTAATTATAGCCAGGATTCTGATCGGACTCCAGGATAGCATTGTTTGCATCAATTTCTGATTGTGGAATAGGAAGGGTAAATCTACCAGAACTAATCATTAAAGTACAAGGCGTAATATTAGGACAATCAGCCGCTGCTCTACTAAGATTTGTATTGGTTCTTTTTAGATCCCAAACTCTATGCCCTTCATAGGCTAACTCTAATCTTCTTTCTGCTGCGATATCAGCTAATGCTTCAGCTTGAGAAGCGTAAGTAGGAGGAGTAACAATAGCAGACCCTCTGATATCTCTAATAGATCTGATATCATTTGCAGCAGTTGTTAGTGCAGCCGGCGCATTAGATCGAACAGCAGCTTCAGCACGTATTAGATACATTTCACTGGTTCTTAATATTTTATAATCCTGAATACCTCTATTAGCCCTAGAAGTTCCAAGATACTTTCCAACTGGAACCGCTCCGCCTCCAAAAACTGCATCGCTAATTTCAGTTTCAAAATCGATCAAAACTTCTTGTCTTATATCTCCACTTCCTGAATCAATAATTCCTTTAGGTCCTCTCAAAAAGCCTTCAGACACGTCAAAAAAGACATCGTCATTTTGATCTGTAAAGATAGGGCCTAGAAGACCTCCATCACGTGGATCTTTTTGGATTGAGAATATTACTTCTGTATTTAGAGCATCGTCCCTCCACATAGCAAGGTAAGAAGTCTGATTAGACAATGGGATTTCACTAATTACATCTGAAGCACTTGACATAGCAGCTGCGAGACTAGCGTTAGAACTCTCATATAAACCTATTCTTGCTCGAAAAGCTTTCATAGCATTAATGCTCAATCGATATTTATTAGTAGCAGCAGGATCAGCTAAGTCTAAAGCCGTACTAAGATCATTATTGATAACTGCTAACATTTCGCTAGCCGTGCTTCTTGGAAGATATTCTACATTATTTTGATCAAAAAGAATAACTCTATCAATTGCAATAGCACTAGGGCTGTTAGGGTTATCATACTCAGGTGTAAAAGCTCTGAAAAGTTCAATGTGCATAAATGCTCGCATTGCATAGGCTTCTGCCAGTAATTGATCTCTTCTAACTTCTTGACCTTCCTCCGCAACAGTTGGAATTTGTACGATCAGTCTACTAGCAACATCAATCACATTATAAGCGCTTTGCCAGATACCTAAAGATTCACCAGCGGTGGAGTTCAAAGTAAATTGATGCGCTTGTAATCCCTGACCTCTATTACCAGCACCAACTTGTAAATTATCACCAGCGTACGCATTAAAAGCAACAGGAGTGGTATAGTTCACACTTTCATACATGCCAGCAACCAGTCGCTCTGCATCATCAAGATTTTGAATGGCACCGTCGGCACCAATGATATAATCTCGGTCAAAATCATATACGTTCTCGCAGGAAACAACCAGCGTTAAGAGCGCAATATATATTAAATTAAATTTTTTCATTTTTCTTTTTTTTTAAAAATTAATATCAACTCCAAATGTATACTGTCTTGGCGTTGGATATTCAAATCCGGCAATATTATTATCATCTTCTGGATCAAATCCAGTAAATTCAGTAAAAGTTAATAAGTTAACTCCTTGAGCATATATGCGAACATTGTCTACAAAGCCTAATTTAGATAAAACGCTTTCTGAGAAGTTGTAGGCTAGTGTCACGTTTCTCAACCTTAGGTAAGATGCATCTTCAATATCTTTGGAAGAAAACTGTCTTGCAAAGGCATTACTTTGAATTTCAGTAATATCTCCAGGTTGCTGCCAGATCGTAAGGTTATTCGTTGTCTGATTGAAGTTAGGAGCAAAATTCGGATTTTCTAAGAAGAATGATTGGTTATTGAATCTACTGAACTTATTAGCAAAAGTCCACAAGTTTGATAAGGTAAAACCTTTATAAGAAAGATCAAAACCAAATCCACCCACTACTGGAGGCTCTGATGTTCCAAATCCTGTTTTGTTATTTGCGTTTGTAAAAACATTAGTAATGTTTCCATCAAGATCTCTATACAATGGTTCTCCATTTGCAGGGTTCACACCAGCCCATTCAACCACATAATGGGATCCAATTGCCTCTCCTACACGAATGATGGAAGTACCTTGCTCAAATTGATTTACTTGATCACCCAAGCTTATAATTTCATTTTCATTATAAGAAATATTTCCATTCAAGGTAAGGTTTAAACCATCTGGCGCGTCTGATCGTAAAATGTCATAAGCAAGTCCTAGTTCAACTCCTTTGTTTTGCACACTACCTCCATTCACTTGAACAGAATTGTCTCCAAAGTAATAAGGGATGGTGAAACTAATAAAAAGATCTTCGGTATCCTTATCATAAACATCTAAGGTACCTCTTAATCTACTGTTGAATAATTCGAAATCAAGACCGATGTTTGCTTGTGTAGTCGTCTCCCAGGTTAAAGATTCATTAGCAATACCCCCTTGGAAGAATGGTCGAATACCATTATAGTCAGTACCCAGTCCTAATTGTTGAATGGCTTGATTAGCACCAATTGCTCGCTCATTTCCAGAAGTACCATAAGATCCTCTTAGCTTCAAGACATTTACGAAATCAACATCTGCCATAAAGGGCTCACGATCGATATTCCATCGTCCTGCTACTGCATAAAATGTTGCACTGTTATTATTCTTAGCAAATCTGGATGATTTGTCATTTCTAACGGATACATCAATTCCATATCTATTGTTATATTCATAACTAGCTGTTCCAAATAAAGAGAAGATACCAGTTATTACATAACCACCGCCTACAGTTGGAATTAGTTCATTATCTACTGTACCAGCAGTTATAGCATTTGCAAAACCAAATAGGGAAGGTTCAATACCAAAACCTCTATAGCCACTTGATCTAAACCAGTTTTTCTGAAATTCAGTGTAGGCACTCGCACTAACGCTGTGTACTTCATTGAACACCTCGCGGTAATTTAGCGCTGCGGTTGAAGTGATGAATGCATCTCTTCTATTCTGCTCATCGTAAAAACCTGCATTACCAGGGGTTGTATTTCCACCTCTTCTAGTATCTGGTGGGATTCCAAATTGAGAAAAATCATCTTCAAAATCGATACCAATTCTATAATCAGCAGACCAGTTGTCTGAAAATTTATAAGAAGCATTACCTGAAACAATTATTTTTAACTCATCCTGAGTGCTTAAATTTCTTACAGCATCTTGATAAGCGTTAGCTCCTGTGTTACCTCCACCTACTGCGATGGTGCCATCGTCATTGAATAAGCGCTCTGTAGGTCGAGCTAAATATACTCCCAAGGCAGGATTTCCTGTAGAAATACCATTCTCTTGAGGTATAAAATTTCTTTTACCAAAACCGATACTTGTGTTCAGTCCAAAAGAAAAATTACCAGCTTGGTGATCTAAATTGAGTCTTGTTGTAAATCTCTGCAAGTCTGAACCTGGGAATATACCTTCTTGTTCGAAATACCCTAGAGATGTATAAAATTGAGTATTCTCACTTCCACCACGGGCAGTGAAATTTTGAGTGTTAGTAGTTCCTGTACGATAAAACACCTCAGTCCAGTCTGTATCGACCTCACTAGCTCTTGTCGCTATTTCAGCATCAGTTAGACTATTGTTTCCTAAAATACGATTATAGGTGAGATATTGACTAGTATTCATAACGTCAAAATTAGCCTCACCAACTTCTGAGAAACCAATCTGACTGTTGTAAGAGAAGATGGTTTTACCCACGCTACCTCTTTTAGTAGTGATCACAATTACACCATTACCACCTCTTGAACCATAAAGCGCACTTGCCTGTGCATCTTTCAAAACACTAACACTAGCAAAATCGTTTGAGTTTAGGGTAGAGAAAGAGTTAGCATCTATTTGAATACCGTCAATTATATATAAGGGATCATTGTTACCATTGATGGATCCAGTACCACGTATTCTAACCTTGGCAGCAGTTCCAGGCTGTCCTGAACCAGAATTGATTAACAAACCAGGAGCTCTACCTTGAAGTATTTGCTCAAAAGATGCAATTGGAACATTTTCAATCACTTTATTATCGATTGTTGAAATGGATCCAGAAACCTTAGGAGCAGTTGTTGAAGAGTATGCCGTTACAACTACTGCGTCCAGCGAAGTAGTCAAACTAGTATCAATAGTTGTTCTTGTTCCTACTTGAATAGTTCTCGGTTCATAGCCAGAAAAAGAAAACACTAAAGAATCATCAGGACTTGCAGTTATGGTATATCTACCGTCAAAATCTGTTGTGGTAGCGTTTGAACTACCTTTTACTAGCACGGTTGCTCCCAAAATAGGATCACCGGCAGCGTCAGTTACCTTACCGGTAACCGTTTGTTGTGCAAAAGCTACTTGCACAACTAACGCTAGTAATAGCGTTAAAATTCCATTTAATTTTGTTTTCATGTTTTAGATTTATTTGAATTAGCCAGTGCCAAAAGTGCCAAAAAAGAGTTAATAAAACAACTTTTGCGAGTCTAATTTATAGAATTATTTAATTCATGCTTAACATTAACCTAACATTACTAGAAAAAGAGCTTGAGGTTTAAGTGGGCTATTGTGCTGGAAATGCCCTGTTTAGCGCTACTAAACCGCCCGTTAGCTACCTCAAAACGTAGGGTTCCAGCTTTAGTAAGAATTCCGAATCCAGCACCAATGGCGTACAAAAATTGTGGATTTCGCTCTATATAATCCTCAAATACGCCGCCATCGGACAACAAATTCACGTAGATCTGGTCGTTGATGACGTACCTAAGGTCGTTTTGCACTAAAATATAGGCTGCTGTGTCGATACTATTTTGATTGAATCCCCTTACAGTATTCGTTCCTCCTACCTGTTGGAGCTCATTAAATTGTAAGTTGCTAGTTTTAAGTAGGTAGCTGTTTGCGGCAGTCAAGAGGTAAAGCCGGCTGGGGAGTTTCCATAACTTTTTGATCTGTACCCCAAGAACATATTGGCCACTATTTGATTCCTGTATGCTTCGATTTTGCAATCCAGCTTGTATAGCGAGCTGGAATTGCTCTGGTTGCAATCGATCCGGCCTTAAAACAGTCATGGAATAACTAGCCAAGACACCGTTGGAATGGTAATCTACCGGTTTAAGAGGTGTAAGGGTAGTGGTAAGGTCGCTAGAGGTGCTGGTAGACTTTGTGTTGGTATAATTTAATCGAAACAACGCATTTCCCGGAAGTTGATAGTTGGCTCCTAAAGTCAAGGATGTATTTTGATAAATACTGTCCCTTCTCAAGATCTGTATTCCTGCAGTAATTCCTGTACTTTTTTTGATGATGGCTGGTAGGTCTACCTGTACTCCCAGTCTTGATTGATCTTCAGTATCGTTGCGGTACTCAAAATCGATGCGCTCCCCATAGTTAAAGTTATTGAGCAAGCTGGCTTCCAGGAATCCGTTAAGTTCCAGTTTTCCATCGGCGTCTGTATTGAATCCTATCAGTCCATCTGCGCTGTTGACTTGTTTTTTCTTGACATAGATATATAATAAGGTACTGTCTTTTTTAAAAAGGGCTTCCGGTGGTTTGATAATTTCCAGATATCCTAGACTAGAAAGTTGGGATTCGATCTTATCTAGGTTTTTGGAATTGTAAAGCGACCTTGGGTTGATCAAGTTCTCTATTTGATTTTTCGGGTAGTTGGGATAACCGTTTACGATGATGCGGTCTATTTTTCTGGAGGACTCACTTTTTATGGTCACTCTTAATTTTGCCGTATCCTGGTTTGTAAAATCCCATTCGTTGGAATTTATTTTGGCAAAGGGCTGTCCTTTTTCATTCCATTCATTTTGAATCCGGCCCAGTTCTTTTTCCAGTTGTGCAGGGGTGATGTATTTGTTTTGCTTTCGCGAAAGCGAACTCAAAACAAGTTCACCACGTGGATCTAAAACTCGAGTGTCGATTTGTATGGTGGTAAATGGCCTGCCAAGAAATAGCCTCTGAATTAAAGTGTCCTTTGAGCTTGTGGAGTCCTTTAATGCCAAGAGGTTCAGGAAACCTCGTCTCAAGTACACATTTTTAATACTATCAGATGCTTGTGTCAACCTTTTATGGTTACGTAATCCAGGGATGTTAATAGTGTCCATGGCCACATCATGGGATAAGTTGCTGTAAATAAAGTTTTTAAGATTGGATTGTTGCGATAATCCTGGAGTCAGACAAAGTAGGCATATAATAAGGACAAGGGAATGCTTCAAAACGAAGGAAGAGTTTATGGACAGGATATAACGTGGTTAAACGAGAATTAAGTATAGGTTCGTAAAAGTTATTGTAAAAACTTGAATATGAGATTTGAATAAGCAAATAATATTCATACCTTTGCCGACCCTAAAATAGGGGAATAATTTATTAGCGTAAAACAATATGCCAACGATTTCACAATTAGTACGTAAAGGAAGATCCAAAATAACCAAGAAGAGCAAATCGGCTGCTTTAGATTCTTGTCCTCAACGTCGTGGAGTTTGTACTCGTGTTTACACTACAACGCCTAAGAAGCCTAACTCAGCAATGAGAAAGGTAGCGCGTGTGAGACTTACCAATGGTAAGGAAGTAAACGCATACATTCCAGGAGAAGGACACAATCTACAAGAACACTCGATAGTATTGGTTAGAGGTGGAAGGGTTAAAGATTTACCAGGTGTTAGATACCACATTGTGCGCGGTGCACTGGACACAGCAGGTGTTGCAGGACGTACACAACGTAGATCTAAATATGGTGCTAAACGCCCTAAGAAGTAAACCAATTTTAAAAGAACTGGACGTTGCTGTCCAGAGCTTTTTAATTAACAATTTCAACAAGAAGAAATGAGAAAAAGACAGGCCAAAAAACGTCCGATCCTTCCGGATCCACGTTTCAACGACCAGCTAGTGACCCGTTTCGTTAACATGATGATGTTACACGGGAAAAAGTCAGTAGCATTCAAAAGTTTCTATGATGCCATGGATATCGTAGAAGAAAAGAACCAAGACGAAGAAAAAACATCTTTGGAAATATGGAAAGAAGCTCTTTCTAACGTGATGCCTCACGTAGAAGTGCGCAGCCGCCGTGTAGGTGGTGCCACATTCCAGATTCCTATGCAAATACGTCCGGATAGAAAGATCTCTACTGCAATGAAGTGGTTGATCAGCTATTCCAGAAAACGTAACGAGAAATCTTTTTCTCAAAGACTTGCCTCTGAAATCCTTGCTGCGGCTAAGGAAGAAGGTGCAGCTGTTAAGAAAAAGACGGATACTCATAAAATGGCAGAAGCTAATAAAGCCTTCTCACACTTTAGATTCTAACAATGGCACAAAGAGATTTAAAATACACAAGAAATATTGGGATTGCTGCGCATATTGATGCTGGTAAGACCACTACGACAGAGCGTATTCTTTTTTACACAGGAGTAAGCCATAAGATAGGTGAGGTACACGATGGTGCCGCTACTATGGACTGGATGGAGCAAGAGCAGGAGCGTGGTATCACCATTACATCTGCTGCTACTACTTGTTCTTGGAAGTTCCCAATGGAGAACGCTCAAGATTTGCCAGAGACTAAATCGTATCACTTTAATATTATTGACACACCGGGCCACGTTGATTTTACCGTAGAGGTAAACAGATCATTGCGTGTTCTTGATGGTCTTGTATTCTTGTTTAGTGCAGTGGATGGTGTTGAGCCGCAATCTGAAACTAACTGGAGACTGGCTGATAACTATAAGGTGCCACGCATAGGATTTGTCAACAAAATGGATCGTCAAGGTTCTAACTTCCTAGCTGTTTGTCAGCAAGTGAAGGATATGTTGAAATCCAACGCCGTGCCGATTGTTTTGAACATCGGTGATGAGGAAAACTTTAAAGGTATTGTGGATCTAGTGAAGAATCGTGCTATTGAATGGCATGACGATACTCAAGGGGCAACTTTTGACGAGATTCCAATTCCTGAGGAAATGAAAGCAGAAGTAAAGAAATATCGTGGAATGCTTATCGAAGAGGTAGCTGCATACGATGAGACTTTGCTTGAAAAATATATGGAAGATGAAGACTCTATTACTGAGGATGAAGTGCATGCTGCGCTTCGTGCTGCTGTAATGGATATGTCTATTATCCCAATGATCTGTGGATCAGCATTTAAAAACAAAGGAGTCCAGTTTTTACTAGATGCAGTTTGTCGTTACTTGCCAGCTCCAACAGATAAAGAAGGTATCATAGGAACGAATCCTGATACTGGGGAAAAAGAATTACGTAAACCAGATGTAAGTGCTCCATTTGCAGCATTAGCATTTAAGATTGCAACAGATCCTTTCGTGGGACGTCTTGCGTTCTTCCGTGCATATTCTGGTAGATTGGATGCTGGTTCCTACATCTTGAACAATCGTTCAGGGAAGAAAGAGCGTATTTCACGTATCTATCAAATGCACTCTAATAAGCAAAATGCGATCGATTTTATCGAGGCAGGAGATATAGGTGCAGCAGTAGGATTTAAAGATATCAAGACTGGAGATACCATGACTGATTTGGATAACCCTATTGTATTAGAATCTATGGACTTCCCGGATCCCGTAATCGGTATTGCAGTGGAGCCTAAGACAAAGGCAGATGTGGATAAGATGGGGATGGCTCTTGCAAAACTTGCAGAAGAGGATCCTACGTTCCAAGTAAGAACAGACGAGGCTTCTGGCCAGACGATCATTTCTGGAATGGGAGAGCTTCACTTGGACATTATCGTTGACCGTATGCGTCGCGAGTTCAAGGTAGAGTTGAACCAAGGAGCACCACAAGTAGAATACAAAGAAGCTATTACTAGAGCTGCAGATCATAGGGAGACCTATAAGAAGCAATCTGGTGGACGTGGTAAATTTGGTGATATCGTATTTACAATGGAGCCTGCTCATGAAGATGAGAACGGTAAGATTGTAGAAGGATTGCAGTTTGTCAACATGATTAAAGGTGGTAACGTTCCTAAGGAATTTATCCCGGCGATCGAGAAAGGATTTAGAGAAGCGATGACCAATGGTCCATTAGCAGGATTTGAGATGGATAGTATGAGAGTAACCCTTAAGGATGGTTCGTTCCACCCGGTGGATTCTGATGCGCTTTCCTTTGAACTTGCTGCAAGAATGGGTTATAGAGCTGCTTCTAAAGCTGCTGGTGCCGTAATACTTGAGCCTATCATGAAGGTAGAAGTGATCACTCCAGAAGAAAACATGGGTGATATCGTAGGAGATTTGAACCGCCGTCGTGGTCAGCTTAACGATATGGGAGATAGAGCAGGAGCTAAAGTAGTGAAGGCAGAAGTGCCACTTTCTGAAATGTTTGGATACGTGACCACGTTGAGGACTCTTTCTTCAGGTCGTGCGACGTCTACTATGGAATTCTCTCATTATGCAGAGACTCCTAAAAACATAAGCGAGGAAGTGATCGCTGCAACTAAGGGTAATAACTAATTTTCAAGAGATGAGTCAAAAAATCAGAATCAAGTTAAAGTCTTACGATTATATGCTGGTAGATAAATCTGCTGAGAAAATTGTAAAGACCGTTAAAAGTACTGGTGCAGTTGTAACTGGACCTATTCCATTGCCTACACACAAAAAGATCTTTACCGTATTGAGATCTCCTCACGTAAACAAGAAGTCTCGTGAGCAGTTTGAATTGAGTTCTTACAAGAGATTGTTGGATATCTACAGTTCTTCCTCAAAAACGATCGATGCGTTGATGAAACTGGAGCTTCCTAGTGGGGTTGAAGTAGAGATCAAAGTGTAATTGCAGTAGAGTAAATGCTATTTCGCTTTCGCGAAAGCGGAAGACCAATAAAAAACAATAACAATTAATTAAATATTATGTCTGGGTTAATAGGAAAAAAAATCGGGATGACCAGCATCTATGATGAGAATGGTAAAAATATGCCATGTACCATCGTTCAAGCAGGTCCCTGTATAGTTACCCAAGTCAGAACTGAGGAAACAGACGGTTATGCCGCGCTGCAGCTAGGTTTCGATGACAAATCAGACAAGAATGCTTCTAAAGCTGCTCAAGGGCACTTTAAAAAAGCTGGTACTGCTGTCAAGAGAAAAGTTGCTGAATTCAAGAGTTTTGATAAGGAGTACAAATTAGGAGATACCGTAACGGTCGATATGTTCATCGAAGGTGAATTTGTTGATGTGTCAGGTACTTCAAAAGGAAAAGGATTTCAAGGTGTTGTAAAACGCCATGGCTTTGCAGGAGTAGGGCAAGCGACTCACGGTCAACACAACCGTTTGAGAGCACCGGGTTCCATAGGAGCAGCATCTTATCCAGCACGTGTATTCAAAGGAATGCGCATGGGTGGACAGATGGGAAATGAAAAGGTAAAAGTTGAAAATTTAAGAATACTTAAAGTGGTACCAGAAAAAAACATCCTTGTCATCAAGGGTGCTATTCCAGGACACAAGAATTCTTACGTAATCGTTCAGAAATAATGAAAGTAGCTGTAATAGATTTTAAAGGAAAAGAATTAGGTCGTCAGGTAGAATTGTCTGATGAAATATTCGGTATCGAACCTAATGATCATGCTATTTATCTGGATGTAAAGCAGTACCACGCAAACCAGCGTCAAGGTACTCACAAATCCAAGCAACGAGCTGAGATCGTAGGAAGTACTCGTAAGATCAAGAAACAAAAGGGAACAGGTACCGCGCGTGCAGGTTCTATCAAGTCTGGAGTCTTTAGAGGTGGTGGTCGTATTTTTGGTCCTACGCCTAGAGATTATTCATTCAAGTTGAATAAAGGACAGAAGAGATTAGCTCGTAAAAGTGCCTTGAGTCAAAAAGCTGCAGAAGGGACCCTTCATGTAGTGGAAGATTTTAATTTTGATGCTCCTAAAACCAAGAGTTTCATCGATGTTTTGAACGCATTGGGACTTGATAATAAAAAATCACTCTTTGTGTTGGGCGGATCAAATAATAATGTATATTTGTCTTCGCGAAATTTGAAGGGTACTGAAGTTATAACCTACTCTGAATTAAGCACTTACAAGATCGTTAACGCTAATAACGTTGTGTTTTTTGAAGGTTCGCTAGAAGGAATTGAGCAAAATCTAAGTAAATAAGCCATGAGCATTTTAATAAAACCCATAATTACGGAAAAAGCAACTAGCGATAGTGAGCTATTGAATCGATACGGTTTTGTGGTGTCTCCAAAGGCTAACAAGGTTCAAATCAAAAAAGAAGTTGAGGCGACATATGGTGTTACGGTTCTTAAAGTAAGAACTATGAATACTAGAATCGGTCGTAAGACAAAACATACTAAAACAGGGATCCAAGTTGGTAAAACAAGTGCTATTAAAAAAGCCTTTGTACAGCTTAAGGATGGTGATACCATCGATCTTTATAGTAATCTATAAATAAAATACTGTAATGTCAGTAAGAAAATTAAAACCTGTAACCCCAGGGCAGCGATTTAGAGTTGTGAATGGCTTTGATGCCATCACGACTGATAAGCCGGAGAAGAGCTTGCTCGCTCCGAACAAACGCTCAGGTGGTCGTAATGCAAAAGGTCGTATGACCATGCGTTACATTGGTGGTGGACACAAGCGTCGCTACCGTATTATCGATTTCAAGAGAAGTCGTCATGGCATTCCTGCAACGGTTGCATCTATTGAGTATGATCCTAACAGGACTGCTTTCATCGCCTTGGTAAATTATCAAGATGGAGAGAAGTCTTATGTGATTGCTCAGAATGGGTTGCAAGTAGGACAGAATATTGTCTCCGGTGACCAGGTTGCTCCTGAGGTTGGTAATGCAATGAAAATTTCTGGAATACCGTTAGGCTCCATCATTAGTTGTATAGAGCTTCGACCAGGTCAGGGTGCGATTATTGCACGCAGTGCTGGATCTTTCGCGCAATTATTAGCGAGAGACGGTAAGTATGCAAACATTAAGATGCCTTCTGGTGAAGTGCGTCGCATTCTTCAAGAATGTATGGCGACCATAGGTGCTGTTTCTAACAGTGATCATCAACTTGTAGTTAGTGGTAAAGCTGGTAGAAGTAGATGGTTAGGTAGAAGACCTAGAACTAGACCGGTGGCGATGAACCCAGTAGATCACCCAATGGGTGGTGGTGAAGGCCGCGCTTCTGGTGGTCATCCAAGATCACGTAACGGTATACCTGCTAAAGGTTATCGTACTCGTGACTTGAATAAAGCAAGTACTCAATATATTTTAGAACGTAGAAAGAAATAAATTATGGCTCGTTCACTAAAAAAAGGACCTTATGTATTCCATAAGTTGGAATCTAAGGTGGCTCAAAATGTTGAGTCCGGAAAAAAGACCGTTATCAAAACATGGTCTCGTGCATCAATGATAACTCCTGATTTTGTAGGTCAGACAATAGCAGTACATAATGGACGCCAGTTCGTTCCTGTGTTTGTTACTGAAAACATGGTAGGTCACAAGCTTGGGGAGTTTTCTCCAACTAGATCTTATCGTGGTCACGCGGCTGCAAAGAATAAAGGAAAAAAATAATAGGCTATGGGAGTTCGTAAAAGACAGTCAGCCGAAAGGTTGAAAGAAGAGAAGAGGAGCATAGCTTTTGCTAAGTTGAACAATTGTCCTACTTCACCACGTAAAATGCGTCTTGTTGCAGATATCATTCGCGGTAAGAAAGTAGAGGACGCTCTTAACATCTTGAAGTTTTCTTCTAAAGAAGCTGCAGGTCGTTTAGATAAACTAGTTCTATCTGCAGTTGCTAATTGGCAAGCTAAGAATGAAGAAGGTGATGTTGCTGATGCCGGTCTATTTATCAAAGAGATCCGTGTTGACGGTGGTACTATGTTGAAGAGACTAAAACCTGCCCCACAGGGTAGAGCACATAGAATTAGAAAAAGATCAAACCATGTCACTCTAGTGTTGGGTGAATCCAATACCGTGAACAACTCGTAATATGGGACAGAAAACAAATCCAATAGGCAATAGATTAGGTATCATCTTTGGATGGGAATCTATGTGGTACGGAGGAAACGACTATGGAGATAGGCTTGCAGAAGATGATAAGCTTAGAAAATACATCCATGCTCGTCTTGCAAAGGCCAGCGTTTCAAGAATAATCATTGAGCGTACGCTCAAGCTAGTAACCATTACTATTACTACGGCTCGTCCTGGTATCATCATCGGTAAAGGTGGACAAGAGGTTGATCGTTTGAAAGAGGAGTTGAAAAAAATATCTGGTAAGGATGTTCAAATCAATATCCATGAGATCAAAAGACCAGAACTTGATGCTCATTTAGTAGGAGCAAGTATAGCGCGTCAAATAGAAAATAGAATTTCTTACCGTCGTGCCATCAAGATGGCAATTACAGCTGCAATGAGGATGAATGCTGAAGGGATCAAAGTACAGATCTCTGGTAGATTGAATGGTGCTGAAATGGCTCGTTCTGAATCCTACAAAGATGGTCGTATTCCGTTGTCTACATTCAGAGCAGATATAGATTACGCACTAGTAGAGTCTCATACTACTTATGGTAGGATTGGAGTGAAAGTATGGATCATGAAAGGTGAAGTATATGGTAAGCGCGAGCTTTCCCCACTTGCTGGTCTGTCAAAAAAACAAGGTAAACCAAGTGGCGGTGATAGAGGTGGAAACACACGTCGTCGTAGAAAATAATATAGCTAGAAATGTTACAACCTAGAAAGACAAAATTTAGAAAGCAACAGAAGGGCCGCATGAAAGGCGATTCTGGACGTGGTAATCAGCTAGCATATGGTACTTTTGGTATCAAATCTATGGACTCTGACTTTATTAACTCCAGACAAATTGAAGCCGCTCGTATTGCAGCAACGCGTTTTATGAAAAGAGAAGGATCTCTTTGGATTAAAATATTTCCGGACAAACCTATTACTAAGAAACCTTTAGAGGTACGTATGGGTAAAGGTAAAGGTGCTGTAGAGTATTGGGCAGCTGTTGTGAAGCCAGGAAGAATCTTATTTGAGGTTTCTGGTGTTCCATTGGCTACCGCTCAAGAGGCCTTACGTTTGGCAGCTCAAAAGCTACCCGTGAAAACGAAGTTCATTGTAGCACGTGATTATCAAGAATAGACCAGACCATGAAACAATCAGAAGTAAAAGGATATTCTCAGGAAGAATTGAAGGATAAATTAGCAGAGAGTCAAAAGGCCTATGCTGATTTGAAAAGAACACATGTCGTTTCTCCATTGGAAAATCCATTAGAGATCACTAAGCTTAGAAAAACTATTGCTAGGTTAAAGACAGCGATTAATAATTCATAATACGAATTGTAATGGAAGAAAGAAACTTAAGAAAAGAGCGTATCGGCGTGGTTCGCAGCAGCAAAATGGACAAGAGTATTGTCGTTGCTGAGGTCAAGAGACAAAAGCACCCGATGTATGGTAAGTTCGTATTGAATACCAAAAAATATGTAGCTCATGATGAAAAGAATGAGTGCAATGAAGGCGATACTGTTAGAATAATGGAAACTCGTCCTTTAAGTAAGACCAAAACATGGAGATTGGTTGAAATTTTAGAAAGAGCTAAATAATGTTACAACAAGAATCAAGATTAAAAGTTGCAGACAATACTGGAGCAAAGGAAGTTCTTTGTATTCGTGTATTGGGTGGTACTAAGAGACGTTATGCGTCAGTTGGTGACAAGATTGTTGTTTCCGTTAAGGAGGCTACTCCTAATGGTAATATCAAGAAAGGTGCTGTTTCTACAGCAGTGGTAGTAAGAACTAAAAAGGAGGTTAGACGTCCTGATGGATCTTACATCCGTTTTGATGACAACGCTTGTGTATTGTTGAACCCAAACTCTGAAATGCGCGGTACTCGTGTGTTCGGACCTGTCGCTAGAGAGTTGCGTGATAAGCAATTTATGAAAATCGTTTCTCTAGCTCCAGAAGTATTATAAGTCAAGTCATGGGAAAATTTAAAATCAAGTCGGGAGACAACGTAAGAGTTATTGCTGGTGAGCACAAAGGTGCTGAAGGTAAAGTGACACGGGTCTTTACTGATAAAAACAAAGCCATAGTGGAAGGTGTTAACATGGTCTCTAAGCATGAGAAACCAAGTGCGACAAACCCCCAAGGTGGAATTAAGGAAAAAGAAGCGGCATTACAAATTTCCAACCTGTCTTTAATTGATAGTAAAGGAAAATCTACTAAGGTAGGTTACCAAATCAAGGACGGAAAGAAAGTGCGTATTGCCAAATCAACTAAAGAAGAAATTTAGTCATGTCATATATTCCAAGACTTAAGGAAGAATATAGAGAGCGCATAACTGCCTCTTTGAAGGAAGAATTCGGTTACGGTAACGTAATGGAAATACCTAAACTTGAAAAAATTGTTTTGAGTAGAGGTGTAGGTGCCGCGGTGGCAGACAAGAAACTTATCGATTATGCAATGGATGAGTTGACAGCGATCACTGGACAAAAGGCGATTGCAACATTGTCAAAAAAGGATGTTGCATCCTTCAAACTGCGTAAGGGAATGCCTATTGGTGTTAAGGTAACACTTAGAGGAGAAAGAATGTACGAGTTCTTGGACCGTCTCATTACCGTTGCTTTGCCACGAGTTAGAGATTTTCAAGGGATCAAGGCTACAGGTTTTGATGGTCGTGGAAATTACAATCTAGGTATCACTGAGCAAATCATTTTTCCTGAGATCAATATTGACAAGGTGAATAAAATTTCTGGAATGGATATCACATTCGTTACCAGCGCACAAACAGATAAAGAGGCTAAATCACTTCTAACAGAACTAGGTTTACCTTTTAAAAAGGACTAAGCAATGGCAAAAGAATCAATGAAAGCGCGTGAGCGCAAGAGACAAGCGTTAGTAGATAAATACGCTGAAAAACGTAAAGCTTTAAAAGAAGCTGGTGATTATGAAGAGCTTCAGAAACTGCCAAAAAATGCTTCCCCAGTGCGTTTACACAATCGTTGTAAATTAACTGGTCGTCCTAGAGGATATATGAGACAATTCGGTATTTCCAGAGTGACGTTTAGAGAGATGGCTAATCAGGGTTTAATACCAGGTGTTAAAAAAGCTAGTTGGTAACTAGTCTAAAGATAAGATTATGAATACAGATCCAATAGCAGATTATTTAACAAGAATTCGTAACGCTGTGCGTGCGAATCATAGAGTAGTTGAAATCCCAGCCTCTAAGGTTAAGAAGGAAATCACTAAAATTCTTTTTGACCAAGGGTTTATCCTTAGTTATAAATTTGTAGAGCACGCTGCTCAAGATGTTATCAAGATAGCACTTAAGTACGATCGTGAAACTAAAGAGTCAGTAATAAAGGACATTCAGCGTTTGTCTAAGCCAGGTCTTAGAAAATATGCTGGTTCGACTGAACTGCCAAGAATTTTGAACGGTTTGGGTATCGCGATCATTTCCACTTCCAGAGGGGTTATGACAGATAAACAAGCTAGGTCAGAAAATGTAGGTGGAGAAGTTCTTTGTTACGTTTATTAAAAACTGAATTATGTCAAGAATAGGAAATAATCCCGTTACTATCCCGTCTGGTGTTCAGGTTACTGTTGCCGATGGCCATATAAATGTGGAAGGAAATTTAGGAAAGCTAGTACAGCCATACGCTGATGTAGAGATTAAGGTGGAGGATAATGAGGTTTTCGTAACACGACCATCAGACTCTAAAGATCACAAAGCTAAGCACGGTTTGTACCGCTCTCTCGTAAATAATATGATTGAAGGTGTTTCTGTGGGTTGGTCCAAGCAATTAGAATTGGTTGGTGTTGGTTACAGAGCGTCCAATCAGGGACAGAAGTTAGATCTTGCTTTAGGTTTTTCACATAACATCATCTTGGACATTGCGCCAGAGGTAAAAGTGGAAACCATATCTGAAAAAGGTAAAAACCCGGTAATCAAATTGACATCTTTTGATAAGCAATTGGTAGGGCAGGTAGCCGCAAATATTAGAGCTTTCCGCAAGCCAGAGCCTTATAAAGGAAAAGGGATTAAATTTGTTGGAGAAATTTTAAGAAGAAAAGCTGGTAAATCAGCATAACAATAAAGTATTATGGCATTTTCAAAGTCAGCTAGAAGAGAAAAAATACGTCGCAGAATCAGAAAGACTGTTTCTGGAACTGCAGAACGTCCACGCTTGTCTGTATACCGCAGTAATAAGGAGATCTACGCTCAAGTGATTAACGATGTGGATGGTCTTACCATTGCTTCCGCAAGCTCAAGAGAACTTAAATCCAGTGCACCTAAAAAGGATTCTGCAAAGGAAGTAGGAATGAAGATTGCTGAAAAAGCTAAAGCGGCTGGAGTTGAAACAGTATCTTTCGATAGAGGAGGTTACTTGTATCATGGTAGAGTTCTGTCGCTAGCAGAAGGAGCTCGTGAGGGTGGTTTGAAATTTTAATCAGAAACATTTAGATAATGTATCAAAAGTATAAAAATATAGAGACGGTTAAACCAGGTGGTCTTGATCTTAAGGATCGTTTAGTAGGCGTTCAGCGTGTAACTAAGGTAACCAAAGGTGGTCGTGCTTTCGGATTCTCAGCTATTGTAGTTGTAGGTGATGAGAACGGTGTAGTTGGACATGGTTTAGGTAAGTCTAAGGAGGTTTCCGAGGCTATTTCTAAAGCAGTGGAAGACGCCAAAAAGAATTTAGTGCGCATCCCATTGCAAAAAGGATCTATTCCTCATGAGCAAAAAGGGAAGTTTGGTGGAGCTAGAGTATTACTTTTGCCGGCATCTGCAGGTACAGGAGTAATTGCTGGTGGAGCGATTCGTGCGGTTCTTGAAGCAGTAGGAGTTCATGACGTTCTTTCAAAGAATCAAGGTTCTTCAAACCCTCACAATGTTGTGAAAGCCACTTTTGATGCATTGTTACAATTGCGTAATGTAGCCACTGTTGCAAAGCAAAGAGGTATTTCAATAGATAAAGTATTTAACGGATAAAAGTTCCCCATGGCAAAGTTGCATGTAAAAAAAGTACGTAGTGCGATCAATAGGACTGCACGTCAAAAGAAAACTTTGGAGGCCCTAGGTCTACGCAAAATGAATCAGGTGGTTGAACACGATGATACATTAGCAGTTCAAGGAATGATTGCCAAAGTGGCACACTTAGTTTCCGTAGAAAAAGCATAATAAGAATAAGATGAGTCTACATAATTTAAAACCAGCTGAAGGTTCCGTTAAGAAATCTGCCAAGATTATTGGCCGTGGTCAAGGATCTGGTAAAGGTGGTACCGCAACTCGTGGTCACAAAGGAGCAAAATCTAGATCTGGTTATTCTAAAAAGATTGGTTTTGAAGGTGGTCAGATGCCACTTCAAAGACGTGTGCCTAAGTTTGGTTTCACAAATATCAATCGCAAGGACTATAAGGGCGTCAACTTAGACACTCTTCAGGCATACCATAAGGAAGGGCGTTTAACAGACACCGTGACTATGGAGGACCTTGTCAATGAAAGACTGGTGGATAAGAAGGATCTAGTCAAGATTTTAGGTCGTGGAGAACTATCTGTTGCGATGAATATAACTGCTCATAAATTTACCGCTTCCGCGAAAGAAGCTATCGAGAAGGCTGGTGGTAAAGCAGAAACAGTTTAACAGTATTCCATGAAGGTAATTGAGACAATAAAGAATATCTGGAAAATAGAGGAGTTAAAGGATCGTATTATTATGACCTTTAGCTTGCTTTTGGTTTATCGATTTGGAGCACAAGTGGTGCTTCCTTTTATAGACTCAACTCAATTAGCCGGTTTTGCTTCCAATTTTGAAGGTGGTGGTATAGGATCTATACTTAATGCATTTACTGGAGGTGCCTTTGCAAATGCATCTGTTTTTGCGTTGGGAATCATGCCCTATATCTCTGCAAGTATTGTGGTGCAATTGATGGGTATAGCAGTGCCATATTTACAAAAGTTGCAGAAGGAAGGGGAATCTGGTCGACGTAAAATCAATCAAATTACCCGTTGGTTAACTATCGGGATCTGTTTGATCCAAGCTCCTAGTTACCTATTAAGTTTAGGTACTTTAGGTGTTCCTCCAGAAGCTTATCTTATTGATAATCAAACTTTGATCCTCGTGGTAGGAACTATAATCCTAGTAACTGGGTGTGTGTTTGCCATGTGGTTAGGTGAGAAAATCACTGATAAGGGAATAGGAAATGGTATTTCCCTACTTATTATGGTAGGTATCATTGCAACACTTCCCCAAGCATTTGCTCAAGAATTTGTTTCAAGATTTGAGGGTGTAGGTGGTCCTTTCGTCATCATTATAGAAGTGGTTATTTGGTTACTCGTTATTCTGGCATGTATTATGTTAGTAATGGCTGTACGAAAGATACCAGTTCAATATGCTAGAAGAACAGCATCTGGTGGATATGAGAAAAATGTTTTTGGATCTCGTCAATTCCTACCATTAAAGTTGAATGCATCTGGGGTAATGCCTATTATTTTCGCGCAAGCGTTAATGTTCGTGCCTCAAGCATTAGGAACATTAGATTCTGATTGGGCTACTGCGGTAGCGACGGCATTTAGTGATATCTTTGGCTTCTGGTATAATTTAGTATTTGCGCTGTTAATTATTGTGTTTACTTATTTCTACACGGCGATTACAGTTCCAACTAACAAGATGGCAGACGACCTTAAACGTAATGGAGGTTTCATTCCAGGCATTCGACCAGGTACCGAGACTTCAGAATATTTGGACCGCATCATGTCTCAGATCACTTTGCCAGGATCTATTTTCCTAGCACTGGTAGCTATTGTGCCAGCATTCGTTTCACTTATGGGCGTTACCCAATCTTGGGCTTTGTTCTACGGTGGTACTTCCATGCTGATCATGGTAGGTGTCGCAATAGATACGATGCAGCAAATTAACTCCTACCTGTTGAACCGTCATTATGATGGCTTGATCAAAACAGGTAAAAATAGAAAAGCAGTAGCATAATATGGCTAAACAATCCGCTATAGAACAAGATGGTTCCATCATCGAGGCACTTTCAAACGCAATGTTTAGAGTAGAGCTTGAGAATGGACATGTTGTAACAGCACACATATCTGGTAAAATGCGTATGCATTACATTAAATTATTGCCAGGAGATAAAGTTAAATTAGAAATGAGTCCTTACGATCTATCGAAAGCAAGGATCACCTATAGATACTAATATGAAAGTAAGAGCATCAGTTAAAAAGAGGAGTGCAGATTGTAAGATCGTGCGCCGTAAAGGCCGCCTTTACGTAATCAACAAGAAGAACCCAAAATTTAAACAAAGACAAGGTTAAGCTATGGCTAGAATCGCAGGGGTAGATATACCTAAAAACAAAAGAGGTGAGATAGCACTTACGTACATCTATGGTGTAGGTAGAAGTAGAGCTCAGCAAGTGTTGGAGTCAACTGGTGTTGATCTTAATAAGAAGGTTAGCGAGTGGGATGATGACGAGATAGGGAAGATTCGTAACGCAATCGGTGAATTCACCATTGAAGGAGAATTACGTTCTGAAACACAAGTGAACATCAAGAGATTGATGGACATAGGATGTTACAGAGGTATTCGTCACAGATCCGGACTTCCATTAAGAGGTCAGAGAACTAAGAACAACTCACGTACACGTAAAGGAAAACGTAAGACTGTTGCTAACAAGAAAAAAGCAACTAAATAATAACGAACTGATATGGCAAAGTCTAAAACAGTAGCAAAAAAACGTAAGGTCATTGTTGAGTCCGTTGGAGAAGCACACATTTCTTCATCATTCAATAATATCCTGGTATCGTTGACTAATAAAAAAGGAGAAGTCATTTCATGGTCTTCTGCAGGTAAGATGGGTTTTAGAGGTTCTAAAAAGAATACTCCATACGCAGCACAGCTGGCAGCCGAAGACTGTTCTAAGGTAGCTCACGAGGCAGGTCTTAGAAAAGTAAAGGCTTATGTGAAGGGTCCTGGTAATGGTCGTGAGAGCGCTATTCGTACCATTCACAACGCGGGTATTGAAGTTACTGAAATTGTTGATGTAACTCCACTACCACACAATGGATGTCGTCCTCCTAAAAGACGTAGAGTATAATTTTATTTAATAATATCTGGTGATTATCAGACCGCTGAAGGATACAGACCTGAATTCTCGGTACATCACTTTTAAACAACAACAAAATGGCAAGATATAGAGGTCCTAAGGCAAAAATTGCTCGTAGATTCAGAGAACCAATTTTTGGCCCTAGTAAAGCATTGGAGAAGAAGAATTATCCTCCAGGAATGCATGGAAACGGCAGACGCCGTGGAAAAGAATCGGAGTATGCGGTTCAACTTAAGGAAAAGCAAAAAGCTAAGTACACTTATGGAATTCTTGAAAAGCAATTCCGTTTGATGTTTGAAAAAGCTACCCGTAGTCAAGGAATTACTGGTGAGGTTTTACTTCAATTAGCTGAGTCCAGACTTGATAACGTTGTTTATCGTATGGGAATTTCCCGTACCCGCAGCGGTGCTAGACAACTGGTTTCTCACAGACACATTACAGTAAATGGACAGTTAGTAAATATTCCATCGTACCAACTTCAAGCTGGTGATGTAGTAGCTGTTCGTGAAAAGTCAAAATCCCTTACTACTATTGAAGACGCCTTGTCTTCAAACGAGCACGTATACGACTTCATAACATTCAACAAGGCCAGTATGTCTGGTACTTTTGTAGCTGTACCTGAAAGACTTCAGATCCCTGAAAACATCAAGGAGCAGTTGATTGTTGAATTGTATTCTAAATAATAGTTAAACCCACAAAAATCTTATGGCAATATTAAATTTCCAAAAGCCGGATAAAGTAATCATGATCGATTCAACCGATTTTGAAGGTAAGTTTGAATTCAGACCTTTAGAACCTGGTTATGGTTTGACAGTGGGAAATGCTCTTAGAAGAGTATTACTTTCCTCTCTTGAGGGTTTCGCTATCACATCTATCAGAATAGAAGGTGTTGATCATGAATTCTCAACCATAGAAGGAGTAGTTGAGGACGTGACTGAAATTATTTTGAATTTCAAGCAGGTTCGTTTCCGTAGACAAATTGATGAAGTTGACAGCGAGGTAGTAAATATTTCTTTCTCTGGAAAGAATCAGTTTACCGCTGGTGACATGCAAAAATATATTTCTGGATTCCAAGTATTGAATCCTGAGATGGTCATCTGTAACACAGAATCTTCTATCAACTTGAATCTTGAGTTGACGATTGAAAAAGGAAGAGGTTATGTTCCCGCAGAAGAGAACAAGAATACGAGTGCTGCATTAGGTACTATTTCAATAGACAGTATTTTTACACCTATCAAGAATGTAAAATACAGTATTGAAAACTTTCGTGTAGAGCAAAAGACCGATTATGAAAAATTGGTTTTTGAAATCATCACTGATGGTAGTATTCACCCAAAGCATGCCTTAACTGAAGCGGCTAAAACCTTGATCCACCACTTCATGTTGTTCTCTGATGAGAGAATTACTTTAGAAGCAGACGAGATCGCGCAAACCGAGACTTACGATGAAGAAAGTCTACACATGCGCCAGTTATTGAAGACTAAATTAGTAGATATGGAACTTTCCGTACGAGCACTAAACTGTCTTAAAGCTGCAGAAGTAGAAACCTTGGGAGATCTAGTTTCGTACAATAAGAACGACCTGATGAAATTCAGAAACTTCGGTAAGAAATCTTTGACAGAACTTGAAGAATTGGTAAATGTGAAAGGTCTTAACTTCGGTATGGATCTGTCCAAATATAAATTAGACCGTGACTAGGTTTTCACCTAGTTGTAGAAATAGAAGAAAATGAGACACGGAAAAAAAGTAAATCATTTAAGTAGAAAGACAGCACACCGCAAGGCGATGCTTTCTAATATGGCTTGTTCCCTTATTGAACACAAGCGTATTAATACTACTGTAGCAAAAGCAAAAGCTCTGAAACAATTTGTAGAGCCCCTAGTTACTAAAGCAAAATCTGATACAACACACAATCGCAGATTGACCTTCGCTCAATTGAGAAGCAAAGAAGCGGTTACTGAATTGTTTAGAGAAGTAGCTTCTAAAGTAGGTGATCGTCCAGGTGGATACACCAGGATCATCAAATTAGGTAACAGACTAGGAGACAACGCAGATATGGCAATGATCGAGTTGGTAGATTACAATGACATCTACACTACTGGAACAGAATCTAAGAAAACTACAAGACGTAGTCGTCGTAGTAAAGGTTCTGAAGCAAAGCCTGCCCAAGAGAAGACAGAAGCAAGCAATGAGGAGGAATAAATCTTCATAACAATTTATTTAAAGGATCAATGTTTATGCATTGATCCTTTTTTTTTATCATTATTTTTGAAATATGGCATATTTAGAGAAAAAAGAAGCAATCATCCTATTGGAAGATGGGACAGTATTCCACGGCAAAATGGTGGGCCCTGAAGGCACCACTACTGGTGAAATCTGTTTCAATACAGGTACCACGGGCTATCAAGAAATATTTACTGACCCATCTTATTATGGACAAATCATGGTAACTACTAATGCTCACATTGGTAATTATGGAACTACAGATCGTGATCTGGAATCAGACTCTGTCAAGATATCTGGATTGATTTGTAAAAACTTTTCCAGTGAATTTTCTAGGGTACTGGCTACTGGTTCCCTTTATGATTTCTTACAGAAGGCAAACCTGATTATTGTATCTGATGTGGATACGAGAGCGCTGGTTTCCCACATTAGAGAACACGGTGCACAAAACGCCATCGTCTCTTCTAGAGTGGATGAACGAGAACAATTAAAGAAAGAATTAAAGGAGACGCCTTCCATGAAAGGATTGGAATTGGCCTCAAAAGTATCTACTTCCCAGCCCTATACTTTCGGCGAGGAAACGGCTACCTATAGGATCGCAGCACTCGATTTAGGAATCAAGACCAATATACTGCGCAATCTTTCCTCTAGGGATGCTTATATAAAAGTGTTTCCATACAATGCGACCTTTGAGCAGATGCAAGAATTTCAGCCAGATGGTTTTTTCTTATCTAATGGTCCTGGCGACCCAGAGCCATTGAAAGAGGCCATCTCGCTTACGCGAAAGGTGCTCGACCACAACTATCCCTTGTTTGGGATATGTCTGGGCCATCAGGTTATAGCGCTTGCTAACGGTATCGATACCTACAAGATGTACAATGGCCATCGAGGTATCAACCATCCTATCAAAAATCTGATTACAGGCAAAGGAGAAATTACCTCACAAAACCACGGGTTTGCGATCAACAAAGAACAGGCAGAGGCTAATGAGAATATTGAGGTTACGCACACACATTTGAATGATCATACGGTAGCAGGAATACGTATGAAGGACAAACCTTGTTTCTCCGTTCAGTACCATCCTGAAGCCGGTCCAGGGCCTAATGACGCTACTTATCTTTTCGATGAATTTATCAAACTAATCAAATCCACTAAAAAACAGGTAATATGAGTACGATTATAGAAGTACATGCAAGACAGATATTTGATTCCCGCGGCAACCCTACCGTAGAGGTAGATGTGATTACAGCAAATGGTGTCATGGGTAGAGCTGCAGTTCCCTCAGGTGCATCCACAGGAGAGCACGAGGCTGTAGAATTACGTGATGGCGGTTCTGACTACATGGGTAAAGGCGTACAAAAAGCCGTTGACAATGTAAACAAGACCATTGCAGATGAATTGAGGGGAGTTTCAGTCTTTGAACAAAACTTTATAGATCAACTGATGATTGACCTGGACGGAACTCCCAATAAGGCAAAGCTGGGAGCTAATGCCATTTTAGGAGTCTCACTAGCAGTTGCAAAAGCCGCTGCTAATGAATTGAGCCAGCCTTTGTACAAATACATAGGTGGCATGAGTGCAGCTACCCTGCCGGTGCCCATGATGAATATCATCAACGGTGGTTCGCACAGTGATGCTCCTATCGCATTTCAGGAATTTATGGTCATGCCTGTAGAGGCAAAATCATTTACTGAAGCCCTAAAAATGGGAACTGAAATTTTCCATCATTTGAAAAAAGTACTTCACGATCGCGGTTTAAGCACCGCAGTAGGTGATGAGGGAGGTTTTGCACCTACCCTTGATGGAACTGAAGATGCACTGGATACCATACTTCTAGCGATCAAGAATGCCGGGTATACTCCTGGTAAACAAGTGATGATTGCGCTAGATTGTGCCGCCGCAGAATTTTTTGTGGATGGCAAATACGACTATACTAAGTTTGAAGGAGATAAAGGAGTCATCAGATCCAGCAAAGAACAAGCCGAATACCTAGCTTCTTTAGCAGATAAATACCCCATCATATCCATAGAGGATGGAATGGATGAAAACGATTGGGACGGCTGGAAAATGCTTACTGAAATTGCGGGCCATAAAGTACAGCTCGTGGGTGATGATCTTTTTGTAACTAACGTGGAACGTCTCTCCCGTGGTATCAAGGAAAATATTGCCAACTCCATTTTGATCAAAGTCAACCAGATAGGAACTCTTACGGAAACTATTGCGGCGGTCAATATGGCTCACAAGGCCGGATATACTTCAGTAATGTCACACCGCAGTGGGGAGACAGAAGATAACACTATTGCAGACCTTGCGGTGGCTTTGGGAACTGGACAGATCAAAACAGGTTCTGCCTCCAGGTCAGATCGCATGGCAAAATACAATCAACTGTTGCGAATAGAGGAAGAATTACATGATTCAGCCTACTTCCCGGGAAGAAAAGCCTTTCGTATTTCGTAACTTTTATTCTGCCCGCGCAAGCAAATAATTTCTAAAAGCCACCTTTTTTGGTGGCTTTTGCTTTGCAGCAATTCAAGCGTTTAATGGCCTGGATGATAGGGTGACTTGCAGGATTTTCTTCTGCAAATTCGCTTTCGCGAAAGCGAATTCACGAAAATCAAGTATATAAATGAGTGGGTTCCTGATGAAAACCCGATTTTGGACGATTTAAAACCAAATTTTGTATTAAAGTGTTAAACATAAATTGATAAAATTTCAATTTGAGGCTTACCAGTTGTATTTTTGAATTTGATAAATTAGAAAAGACAATGACAGATAAAGCGATATTAGAGATTGGTGGGAAGAAATTTGAATTTCCTGTGGTCACTGGGACAGAGAATGAACAAGCTATCGATATCAAAACACTACGTAGTGTCACAGATGGTGTGGTTACGATCGATCCCGGGTATAAAAATACGGGCAGTTGTGAGAGTGCCATTACATTTCTAGACGGTGAAAAAGGAATCCTAAGATATCGTGGTTATTCCATTGAGGAATTGGCAGAAAAAGCAAATTTTCTAGAAGTTGCTTACTTACTGATTTTTGGCGAATTGCCCACGTCAACTCAGTTGGAAAAATTTCATAACGATATTAAGGCACAGTCTCATGTAGATGAGGATATAAAGAGAATCCTGGATGGTTTCCCTAAGTCGGCACACCCTATGGGTGTTCTTTCTTCCCTAACTAGCGCATTGATTGCTTTCAACCCTTCCTCAGTAAATGTGGAGAGCGAGGAAGATATGTATAAGGCTATTGTCAAGATATTGGGCAAATTCCCAGTATTGGTAGCCTGGACATTGCGCAAGAAAACGGGTCAGCCTCTAGATTATGGGGATGATAGTCTAGGATATGTCGAGAACATCCTTAAGATGATGTTTAAAAAACCTAATTCTGAATACAAGCAAAATCCAACCTTGGTTGATGCACTGGATAAATTATTAATACTACATGCAGACCATGAGCAGAACTGTTCTACAAGTACCGTTCGAATTGTAGGTTCTTCACATGCAGGATTGTTTGCTAGTTTGAGCGCGGGAATCAACGCATTGTGGGGACCACTTCATGGAGGTGCCAACCAGGCAGTATTGGAAATGCTGGAAGCTATTAAAGAAGATGGCGGCGATACTAAGAAGTATATGGCTAAAGCTAAGGATAAGGAGGACCCTTTCCGATTGATGGGCTTTGGACACAGAGTGTATAAAAACTTTGATCCAAGAGCAAAAATCATCAAGAAGTCTGCAGATGAAGTATTGTCTGACCTAGGCGTTGAAGATCCTATTCTTGATATTGCTAAAGCATTAGAGAAAGAAGCTTTGGAAGATCCTTACTTTGTAGATCGTAAATTGTATCCAAACGTGGATTTCTACTCTGGAATCATTTATAGATCCATGAACATTCCAACAGAAATGTTTACTGTGATGTTCGCACTAGGTAGATTGCCAGGATGGATCGCACAATGGAAGGAAATGCGTGAGAACAAAGAGCCTATAGGCCGTCCACGCCAGATTTACACTGGAGAAACATTAAGATCTTTTAAGCCAGTAGGCAACAGATAAAGAAAAAACAATTGATAAAGACCCAAGTCGCAAGGCTTGGGTTTTTTATTGGACGAGTTTTGAAACCTAGTACGAAAAACCTAGAATAAAGATGACTATAGAACCATCAGGAGAAAGTATTTTTGCAGCATGAATAAAATGGACTTAAACATAAAAAACGAGACCTCTAGATTACGAGCAGTAGTTTTAGGAACGGCAAACAGCAACGGGCCTGTCCCATTGCTCGAAAATGCCTACGACCCTAAATCCAGAGAGCATATACTTGCAGGCACCTATCCTAAAATTGAGGATATGGTGGTAGAAATGGAAGCTGTTGCCAGAGTGTTTGAGAAATACGGTGTAGAAGTATTCAGACCAGATCCCATTGAAGACTGCAACCAGATCTTTACCCGCGACATAGGTTTTGTGATCGACAACATATTTGTCAAGGCAAACATCCTTCCCGACCGTGAGGAAGAACTGGAGGCGATACAGTATGTTATTGATCAGATGGATGCGGACAACGTCATTAGACCGCCCGAAGAGGTACACGTAGAAGGTGGGGATGTGATGCTCCATGAGGATTATATTTTTGTAGGCACTTATAGAGGTGCCGATTATGCTGACTTCATCATTGCGCGTACCAACTGGGAAGGAGTGGAGTGGATCAAGAAAACCTTCCCGCATAAAAAGGTAGTTTCTTTTAATTTGCGCAAGGACAACCTGGATCCCTACAACAATGCGCTGCACTTGGACTGTTGTTTTCAACCCGTAGGAAAAGACAAATGCATCATCTATAAAGGCGGGTTTTTGCAAGAAGAGGAATACCAGTTTCTGGTAGACCTGTTCGGGAAGAAGAACTGTTTTGAGATAACTCAAGAAGAAATGTACCACATGAACTCTAATATCTTCTCCATTGCTCCAGACGTCGTTATATCAGAACGCAACTTTACTAGATTGAACACATGGCTGCGCAGTCACGGCATCACCGTAGAAGAAGTTCCCTATGCAGAAATTTCAAAACAGGAAGGCCTCCTGCGCTGCTCCACATTGCCCTTAATACGAGATTAATGAAACAAATAACAGATACCATATTGATGGTGCGCCCAGCGCAGTTCCGTTTGAATGAGGAAACTGCCGTGAACAATTTTTACCAGGATCGACAGGCCCAAAAGGAGATTGAAAACGTAGAGGCAAATGCACGGGCGCAGGAAGAGTTTGACGCTTTCGCGAAAGCGTTACAAAACAAAGGCATCGAGGTCATTATCGTCAATGACGATGACAAGGACGATACGCCAGACTCCATTTTTCCAAACAACTGGCTGTCCACTCATGAAAATGGAACCGCAGTATTGTATCCCATGTTTGCAGAAAACCGAAGGCTGGAGCGCCGTCCAGAAATTCTAGATGCCCTAGAAGAAAAAGGCTTCCAGATCAAGAACGTCATGGACTATACCAGTGCAGAAGATGAGGGTGTTTTTTTAGAAGGTACCGGCAGCCTGCTGCTTGACAGGGCTAATGAAAAAGCCTACTGCAGCATCTCACCAAGAGCTGATGAACAACTTCTTATCGAATTCTGTGAAGATTTTGAATACACGCCTATAATTTTCACCGCCTATCAAACCGTGGATGGAAAACGGTTGCCCATTTACCATACCAATGTGATGATGGCCTTAGGAGAGGAGTATGCCGTGATTTGCTTGGATTCGATTGACGATGCTAAAGAGCGCAAGAGCGTCCTTAAATCCCTAAAGCAGGACAGTAAGCAAGTGATCGCTATTACAGAAGCTCAAGTAGGATCCTTCGCAGGTAATATGATGCAGTTGAAAACTCAAAGTGGTGGCAAACTATTGGTCATGAGCGACCAGGCCTATCAATCCTTGACCCCAGACCAAATCAAAAAGCTGGAGCGCTTCAATGAGATCCTCCACCCAGATATCAAGACGATAGAAACACTTGGTGGCGGCAGCGTACGCTGTATGATGGCAGAGGTGTTTTTGCCTAGGGCAAAATAAAAAATCTTGGTTTTATGAATTTCACTAAGAGAAAGTTAGCTAAAGAATTTCATGGAAAATGGAATGATATTTTTGAAAATGCTCAAGAGTACTCAGGTTCTAATCTTGATTTAGCACAATACGATCAAGCAGTCATCCCAACAAATGACGGAAGATTAATTTTAGGTTTTTTATATGTTAGCGAAGGCAATTCAATAATTATTCCTGAGCCTGATCCAAGCATACTGTATTTAACTAATGCTGAAAGAGAGATCTTAGCTTTATTAAAGTTGAAAAAGTATTTTAACGATGCCCCTATCGGTAGCGAATCCGCTAAAACAGCTAATAAATTTTTTGATTTCTTCCAACATGCTATGAACTTTACAATTAATCTCTGTGCATCGATAGAAGCTTTTCATAATTCGGTAATACCACATGACTTTAGGCACAAGAGAAAATCAAAATACTTGAGCAAAAACGAAATTCAAAGATTTTGCAATTTTGAAGAAAAGGCCAAAAAGATTTTGCCTTTAGTATATAAAAGATCTTATGTTCAAGATTTCGGTTCGAGATACGACATACTCCTTGACCTGAAGAAACTTAGGGATGGTGTAATTCACACGAAAGATTATAGTTCAATAGGTCAGTCAGTATCCTACAGAAAATTATATATCGACTTTTTGAATTTTGATTTTGAAAATTCTCTACTTATAGTTAAAGAGTATATCAACTATTATGAGCCGGACCATATTGAAAAGGGGGAGCAATTCAATATATGAAATTCAAATCACTCATTTAGACTAAACACAAAAATACCTACTCTCCATTCGCAATATGCTTGATCATACCTGCAAATATAAAGTAGTGGAAAGGCAACATGCTGTACCAGTACAACCTGCCCCATAAACCTCTTGGTCTGAAAGTGGCCGTTTGATGGATGACGTTTTCTTCATCAATTTCAAACTCGAGCCAGGCCTCACCTGGAACCCGCATTTCTGCAAAAAGGAGGAGGCGTTTTTCTGTTTTGTCTGCCACCAGCACCCGCCAAAAATCTAACGAATCTCCGGAGTGGATCTTATCCTGATTGGTCCTGCCGCGTCTTAATCCCACACCGCCAAAAAGCTTGTCCAGATACCCGCGCATCTTCCATAAAAAGTCCGCATAATAATACCCGTTCCTGCCGCCTATGGACCAGATGCGTTGCAGTGCCTGTTCTGGGTCTGTTGTTACTCTAGTTTGTGCATCGCGCAAGCAGCCATACTTCGGTACTTGTTTGAATTTATTGATGTTGTATTTGAACCTGCCGCTCACCATACTGTCTTTCCAGCTGCTGGCCACGTTATTTTGTTCGATTTTGGCAAAAGCCATATCCAGGGCTTCCTTATAACTGTAAAGCTGGATTCCCAAATCTTCCGCTAGTGAATTTTCTCGAGCAATGACCTCTATCGTCATGCTGTTAACCAGGTTTCTGGCTAGTTTGTAGGACGTACTTGTCACAAAATAAAGCCAGTACGAACTGAATTTAGGAGTCATTATAGGTACCGTAAAAATCATCAGGTGCAAATTTCTATTCTCAGAATACTGCTGCATCATCTGTTTATAAGTCAGGACGTTTTTCCCGCCTATATCGTAGGAGTTGTTCAACGATTCGGTTCTCCCTAAAACACCCATCAAAAAACTCATCACGTTGCGTATGGCGATGGGATGGGTTTTAGTACTCACCCATTTAGGAGTAATCATGATGGGTAGTTTCTCGCACAGATCCCGTATGATCTCAAAGGAAGAGCTTCCACTGCCCACGATAATTCCTGCTCTCAACACCGTTGTAGGTATGTCGCTTGCGGTGAGGATTTCTTCAACTCGCTTTCGCGAAAGCAAATGCTTGCTCAAGACCTCCTGGTTCACGATACCGGATAAATAAATGATTTGTTGGCAAGAGGTGTGTGCTAATTGGGACAGAAAGTTTTTTGCACTGTCCGCTTCCATCTGGTCAAAGCTTTCTGTGCTGCTCGTCATGGAATGAATCAGGTAGTAAGCGGCATCAATATCTGCCGGGATGGGGTTTTCCTCTGGCAGGTCCAGAAAGTCGATTTCTATGATTTCAACTTGCGACCGCACCTCATCTGGAACAGAAAGACGGCTGGCACTGCGCACTGCGCAAACAACCTCATGATCCTCTTTAAGCAGCTCATAGAGCAATCTGACACCTATATAACCATTCGCACCTGTAAGTAATACTTTCATGACCTAAAGATAGGCGGTGGACTTTATTGAAGGTGAACGGTTCCTGTTAAAACAAAAGAGCCGTTTCAGTAGAAACGGCTCTTTGATACATTGGGTTCAGATTCTATCTATTCTTTCTTTTCTGAAATGCTACGGCGGTTGTCCTGTGTATTGCGGTCGATCAATTTATTAAACGGGTCGATTCCCACTTCTACCGGCTTTTCAGTGACGATGATTTTAAAGTCGTTATCAATCTGGTTGATCCTACGTTTCTGAATGTAGAGTACTTTAGGCTCTCCGGTTTCCTCCTCGTCTGCACCGAAGACGCCTACTTCAATATAATCGGCTAGAGGTAAGGACTTGATGGCGTTTTTCTTTCCTTCAGGAGTAAAGCTGATGCTGTCACCGGCAACATTGTTGTAAACCGAGGTTCCTTTGGCATCACTTCTGTATTTAGAAACCAATGAGTTTATAGCAACTTCATAGGTTCCATCAGCCAACTTCTTATAGCTGGCTTCCTTCACCTTATTGTCATACAGGGTGATCGTCTCAAACATGTCCTTAATCAAGTATTGAAGACTGTCTGGAGTGACTTTTTGCAAGTCGCTAACAAACTCTGTCGCTGTTGGGTAGGGTGCGCCTTTGAATTGATATTTCTGTGCAAATTCTTTGGCTACGTCATTGAATTTTTTCTCTCCAGTGTAGTCACTAAACGCATAGAGAATTAATGATCCTTTCTGGTAATGGATGTACTGTTGGTTCTCATTATACATCAAAGGATTCTCACCTATACTTTCTACCGCTCTTCCTAAGAGATAGCCATCCATAGCTTCTTTCAAGAAGTTGCGCATCTGGTATTTTCCATAAGTCTTCTCCAGTACTTTCAAGGAGCTGTATTCTGACATACTTTCTGAAAGTAGCGTTGCACCTTTCGCATTAGCTCCTATCACCTGATGCGCCCACCACTGGTGTGCCAGCTCGTGTGCAGTGATACTAAATGGATAATCCACATTGTCGTTGGATTCATCATCCACATCTGCAATGAAACCAATGGCTTCACTAAACGGAATGGTATTAGGGAATGCCTGCGCAAATCCACCACCAGATCTAGGAAACTCTATGATCCTGGCTTGCCTGTGCTGGTAGGGCGTATAGTTGTCGTTGTAATAATCCAACCCTTTTTTGAGTCCTTTCATCATGCGATCAATGTTGTAATCATGCTCTGGATGGTAATAGATTTCCAGAGCCACGCCTTTGTGTTCATCTCTCAAAACTTTATATCTACCGCTTAAGAAAGCATAGAAATTCAGCATTTTGGAATCCATTTTATAATGGAAATACTTGCGGCCATCCTCTTCCCATTCCCTGATCAGGTATCCAGGCGCAATAGCAATTTGATCTGGCGATGTGCTTACTGTCGCTTCAAAATCAATCCAGTGTGCGTTAGGTCCCAAATAATTGGTCTTACGCGCTCCTGGCGCATCAGGCGCTGGAAGTCTGTCTTTTGGTGGCAGATTGTATTTTTCACGTATTTGCGTCTGACGAATCTCGAATTGCTCGTTATAACCGATCGCTGGGAAAGCACTATTGTTTATAAAAGTTCCGTTTTCCAGTACTGGCGAGTTGTTTTTCAGCAAGGTATTCGGTTCATTTTCAGTTGTGAATGTAAACTGAATCGTATCACCAGGCATGAGCGGTTGCTCAAATTTATACATGCGATAGTCATAATCGTCATTATCATAAACGATGCTGGTTGGACGATCAATCTCGATTGTAGTTGGTCGATCAGGATAGTTCACGTGTAGTGTGTCAATAGCAACGCCAGTCTGGTTGACCATCGTGTAGGTGGCGCCAGCCTTGAAATCACGGGTTTCTGGAAAAATGTCCATGAAGGTATTAATCGCTACGGTTACTGGCTGTGGCACGCCAGAATATTTGCCAAGTTCTTTCTCATAGTTGACCTGCAATTCCTCGCGCTCCTTGCCGCTCATCTGTTCGTCCTCGATATTGTTGAGGTACCACAGATAGCTACCTATGCCTAAGAATACAACCAGTGAAGCTACAATAGTTGTTGTAGTAGCTGTCGTTGTTCTCGCTTTCGCGAAAGCGAATCGCTCCTTCATACTACTTCCCATGCCACGTCTATAGAACAAGACCGAAAGCACAAACAAGGCAACCCCAAGTGCAATCCAGTATAATCGATAGGTATAGAACGACGCCAGCCCAGCACCGTAACCATTCATATCACTTGGCGATGGCGAACTGCCACCTTGATTGAAGATAAACTGACCTTGTTCAACACCTATAGCGCTCATTAAAAAAGGCACACCTATGGCAAAAATGAGCAGCGTCATCAATCCCAACCATTTGTTTTTGATCAAGGTGTGTACAAGCAAGGTCAACAAAATCCACGGTATGAAATTCCATGAATTGATCACATACAGATCAAACAGGTATAAGGGTAATTCAAATTCAAAGAAACCATTATAGGCTTGAATGATCATGCCGCTTATAATAACAACCAGCAATAGCGTGAGCGTCATTAGGGAAAGGGCGATAAATTTTGATAGCAGGATCGTCCAGTTTTTTGTGGGCGTTGCATCAATCATCTGTTTGAGGTGAGCGGTGTTTGCACGATCCATGATCAAACCACCATAAAGAAAAATCAACAGATAAATAAATAGCGTAAACAATCCTGACACGAAACTGAGCATGAGCCACGTCTTGGGCAAGATTCCAGTTCCATAGATTTGACCAGAAACCAGCATGGTCACTAGAGAGAAGGCAAATGCCATCACAGTAATAATGATAAATGGCCAGCCAGTGACGATGTATTTTAAATCAGATTTTGCCAGCGTCCAGGATGTTTTGATCTGGCCAATAAACGAAAAGTCAGAAGTAACTTTAGGCATCACGATCGACTGGATCGTACCGAAATTGCGCTTTACCATGCGCTGCGGCTTACTGCGTTTGAGTTTAAGACTTACCGGGTTTTGGGAAAAATTGAACCCAAACAAAACAGCGATAAAAACAAGTAATGAAAAGCCTAACCAGATCAAACGATTGTAGAGCAATGTTCCTTCAATAGGAATAAGTTGGTTGCTCTGTTCCTCTGGCGACCAGTATTTGGTCTGTTCTAGTACGGCGTTCTCTGCAGTAGGTTCTAGAAGTTCCAACCAGTATGTGTCGTCCATGGAATCTGCGCTCGTACTTGCAATCTGCTGTACAATAATCAAGCTTAGCACCACGATAAAACCTATGTTAATGTTGCGGGCGAAGGCCGTTATGGAAAAAACGATGATCCCGAAGAAAAAGATATTTGGAATGGTAAAAACCAAGAAGGGTTGCAAATAGTTCATTACTTCAAATGGCCCTATGGCATGCTCATTTGCGCCCGGCAAATAAAAACCTATGGTCAGCCCTATGATACTCGCTATAATTACCAGCAGGGTCATTGTCATACCTGCGCTAAATTTGGCTAATAAATAAGGCACTTTTTTGAGCGGATAGGAATACAGTACGTTGTGCATATTGTTGTCAAAATCCCGCTGGATCGTGCCACCCATAATGGACGGCATCAACAAATAGGTCAGTAGTGCAAATACGCCAGTAATTGCATAAATACCTATTGCACTATTAAGCTCAATGGTTGCGGTTACTGTGACGGTATCACTATCAAATACACCAACTGAAGATGCAGACAGGAGCAACGCCATCAAAAAAAGCGCGCCTGCATAGATGTAAAACAAGGGTTTCTTGAACCACGTTTTTATTTCGTGTTTGTATATAGTTAAGAACATGATCTAGGCGTTTACAGGTTGCGCGATCAACTTATCGTTGCTCAATGTGGTAAAGTAAACATCTTCTAGAGTTGGAACACCAGCGATAAACTCAGTACTAGGTTGAGCGTCTGCAAGCACACGTACTTTCAAATTGTTATCCTCATCAAAACTGGAAGAGATAACATTGTAATTGCTTTGAGTTTCTTCAATGTGCTCACGATCAACAACGGTCGTCCATATCTTACCTTTAAGGCCAGCCACCAATTCTTTGGGAGTGGAATGAGCCAGTATTCTCCCACCATTAAGGATGGCCATATCTGTACATAATTCTTTTACATCATCCACAATGTGGGTAGAGAAGATCACGATGTGGTTGGTTCCTATTTCACGCAATACGTTTAGGAAACGGTGACGTTCTGCGGGATCCAGTCCTGCGGTAGGTTCATCTACAATGATCAGTTTAGGGTCGTTGAGCAGCAGTTGTGCGATACCGAAACGTTGTTTCATACCACCCGAATAACCAGCCACGTGCTTGTGTTTCACGTCGGTTAGGTTTGTCACTTCTAGAGCCTTTTCTACAATAGCATTACGCTCTGCCTTGTTGGTGATTCCTTTAAGACTGGCAAAATAATGAAGCAGTTCTTCTGCGCTCATTTTAGGATAGACGCCAAATTCTTGAGGAAGGTATCCCAAGGTCTTGCGGAATTCGATTTTATCTTCCAAGACATTGAGGTTTTCTAAATGGATCTCACCGCTGTCAGGAGATTGCAAGGTGGCAATCGTTCTCATAAGCGAAGACTTTCCTGCACCGTTAGGTCCTAATAGACCGAACATTCCATTGTGAATATCTATAGAGACTCCATCCAGTGCTTTCACACCATTGTTATAGGTCTTGGAAACATTTTTTAAACTCAGTATCATTTGGTCGAATTTGCTATTTGATGAATTAGTAATAATAAAGCTGGAAACGTTACAAAAAACTCCCTAGATTCAGAAGATGGTTTCGCTTTCGCGAAAGCGGAAACCCTTCAGCATCTAAACATATAATTGATAGTGTCATCATTGAGCAACTTTCCTAGTAATTTTGAAGCATGATGGTTCTGGCCTTTTACGTTCTTTTGTTGGGATTGCTGAGTCTGGCAGTAGGTACCTTGGTCGCCAGATTATTTTTCAAAATAGTATTCTCAATAGTGGACTCCATATGGATTGGGTTAGGGACGATTGCTTCTATTGCTGGGTTTTGGTCGTTTTTTGGTCCGTTGGATTATTATTTTACCGTTTTCCTTGTGGTATTAAGTCTGTTCTCACTTTGTAGGGCTAGGGAATCGTTGAGGCAGGTAGAAAGAGCCTGCAAGAGCTTCTGGGGGTTGCATTGGAATTATAAAATGGGGTCTTCTATTTTAATGGTGCTTATCCTTGCAGCAGGAAGTCTTTCGGGTTACGTCTTGGATAACGATAGCTACTACATCCAGACCATTAAATGGCTGGATACCTACGGTCTGGTTCCAGGAATTGCGAACTGGCACCTGTTTCTTGGGCAGCAAAGTGGGTTTCATGTTTTGGAAGCTGCCTTGAATCTAGATTTTTTAAACGCAGGCTTTAATGATGTAGGTCTTTTTATGACTCTTGTGATGATGCTTTGGTCCGTATTGCCAGCAAACAGGAAGGAATCTGTTTATCAAAAAGCATTTAGAAATTTGCTGGTGTTAATTCTACCCGTTCTACTGCTTCTGGGAACAGCGCCATCGCCAGATGTTCCTGTTATTCTTATTCATTACTATGTGATTTATAAGTTTCTTTTTGCAGAAGAGAACCACAAAAGCGAGCATCTAATTGTTACCTCTTTTCTAGTAGGTCTGGCGTGTTACTTTAAGATCACATCGATTTTTTTGGTTGTTTTTCCACTCTTGATGTTGTTGCAGTGGAAGCAAAAAAGCGGTATTGGATTTTTCAAGATGGCTTGTTTCCCGTTCATTTTTGCCATTCTCTTCCTTCTTAAAAACAGTATGGCGAGCGGCTATCCACTATTCCCGCTCACCTCTTTATCCCTAGATGTTGACTGGTTGTTACCCTTGCAAATGGCTCAATATTATACAGATGCCACTGGAGCACAAGCCTATGGTATCGCTATTAATGAATTGAGGGGCCTAAATTTTTGGGAACGAGGACTTGCATGGATACAGCAGTCTGGAGTGGAAGGCTGGTTGAACAGAGGGGTTGTCTTGGGAATCCTAATGAGTGGAATCGGGCTTGTGGTCCGTTTTAAAAACTCCAGAATCCGTTCTGTTTTTGGTACTTTTTTGCTTTTTGCAACTGCGTTGTTTTACACCTCTCCACAGGCTCGATTTTTTGTACCATTCTTGTTTCCAATACTACTAGTCGTGTTGATTTATTCTTTGCCCTTTTTTATGAAGCATAGTGCTAGAATAGGTCGTATGGGAATATGGGGAGGCTTGTTAGTATTGCTCGTTCCTGGCTTGATTTCTGGATTTACGGACAATCCACGAATGAAGGAAGTCTCGCGATTTACGGTAGAAAATATAATCATGCCGTCTGCGCAATCTCGTTTTGGAACCGCTTTCGCGAAAGCGAAAATCAACAACATCAACTACCACGATCCAAAAAGCGCCGATTTTTTCTACGGCACCTATGACATCCCATTGCCCGCCGCACAATCGGAATATTTAGAGTATTTCAGAAATTATTACAACGCCTCGCCCGTATACCGTGGAAAATCGCCTAAAGATGGCTTTAGATCTATGGAGAATTAAAGGTCGTCCACGTAGGTAAAACCCTGATCGTTTTTAAGACCGGAAATTTTATTTATAAATTGGTGGATGTTTTTTTTATCAGCCTTCACTTTTACAAAGTAGGTATCCCGGTACAGGCTGTATTCCTCTGCACGACCTTTATATATAGTTAATTTATAGAAAGGGATAGGCAGCGCATAGGTCTCGAGCAGAGATCTAAACCTTATTATGATGCCCTTATCGCGTATTTCTATATTACAGGTTTTTTTATTGATGTCCAGCACCATCAGGTTGTAGATGTGGATGCTACAATCTGTGATGTGTAGCTGTGGAGATCCAGAACCCTTCAGTTTCCATCGTTCTTTTAAGGTCAACATGGGGCCAACCTCCAGTTGGATCTTTCTTTCGATTGCGCGATTGTTGTAGGAGACGTTGTAGAGCATAGGATGAAGTTAGTTCCTTAGTCTATGTGCTCGCCCAAGCCTTTCAATATCCTTATATTTGTACGTTCAAAATTTACCTATGGGATTACTGGAAAACCTGCAACAGACGACGATCGACATTGTAGCATACATTTATGACGTGCGGTTGGAGAAAGTGGATATTTCGCTTACGCGAAAGGACCAAGACGGTGACTATACCATCATGATTTTTCCTATGTTGAGACATATCAAGGGCAATCCAGAAGCCATAGGTAAACAGATAGGTGATAAAATAAAGGAACAGAGCGATCTGGTCTCAGATATTGAAGCCATAAAGGGGTTCCTGAATTTGAAACTTTCAGATCAGGCATTTTTGCAAGAATTCAACGGGATGTTGTCTAACGATAACTATGGTAAAACTCCTATCAACAGCGATGTTCCAGGTGTTATGGTGGAATTTAGTTCCCCAAATACCAACAAGCCACTACACTTAGGGCACATACGTAATATTGTTTTAGGATATTCTACGGCCTTGATCATAGAAGCTACTGGTAAAGAAGTGGTGAAAACGCAGATCATCAACGATCGTGGTATCCACATTTGTAAATCCATGCTGGCCTGGATCAAATATGGCCAAGGTGCCGCTCCAGAATCTGAAGGGTTGAAAGGAGATAAGCTGGTGGGGGATTATTATGTAAAATTTGATCAGGAATACAAAAAAGAAATCGCTGCTTTAGTGCGTGATGGAATTCCTGAAGACCAGGCTAAAAAACAAGCACCATCTATTCTAGAGGCTCAAGAAATGCTGCGCAAATGGGAACAAGGCGATGAAGAAACAGTACGGCTGTGGAAGATGATGAACGGTTGGGTGTACGCTGGCTTTGATACTACTTACAGAGATCTAGGAGTTCATTTTGATAGTTTGTACTACGAGAGCGAAACCTATCTTTTAGGTAAGGATGTAATTGCGCATGGCCTAAATACCGGCGTTTTTTATAAAAAAGAGGATGGATCTGTATGGATCGACTTGACTGATGACGGTCTGGATGAAAAAATAGTTTTACGATCTGATGGAACGGCCGTTTATATGACTCAGGATATAGGAACTGCGGTACAGCGCGTTCGCGATCATGATATTGACAGTATGGTCTATACGGTCGGGAACGAGCAGGACTACCACTTTAAAGTCTTGTTTTTAATTCTTCAAAAGCTGGGTTACGAATGGGCAGAAAATCTTTACCATTTAAGCTATGGGATGATCGAGTTACCTTCTGGTAAGATGAAATCCAGAGAAGGAACCGTAGTAGATGCGGACGATATGATTCAAGAAATGACGGACACTGCCAGAGAAATTGCCCAGGAACAGGGCAAGCTGGAAGGCTTAAGTGAAGAAGATAGAGAGGAGCTGTATCGCATGATTGGCTTAGGAGCTTTGAAGTATTTCATGCTGAAGATCGATCCTAAAAAAAGTATGGTTTTCGACCCAAAAGAATCCGTAGATTTTCAGGGAAACACTGGGCCATTTATTCAGTATGCGCATGCCAGGATCCAGTCCATTCTCAATAAAGCCGATTTCAATAAAAGTCAATTGGAAACAAAGGAAGACTTACCATTGATAGAAAAAGACATTGCTGTCATTAAATTGCTACAGCAATATCCCGAAACCATCCAATCTGCCGCACGCAACTACAGTCCTGCACTGGTAGCTAACTATCTGTTTGACCTGGTCAAAGAATTCAACAGTTTCTATCAAAACGTTCCTAAAATTGTAGAAGAGCAAAATGCCGATTTGAAGCACTTCAGATTATTGTTGTGTTACAAAACAGCGCGGGTAATCAAAAGCGGTTGTGAGTTGCTGGGAATCCAGGTGCCAGATCAAATGTAATGGGCGCAAGCTCTAGAAAGGTAAAGCTCAAATCTAAAAAAACTAAATCCCAAATTACTGCGATAACCGCTGCTGCGGGAACTTATATAATTCTGCTATCTAGATTGCCTATGGTTGATTTGCTTCGCAAATCGTGATGGCCAATTGCCAATTCTCAAAATTGCCTAGGTAAGGGAATCTAGACCTTCACCAACCATTTAAGTAGGGTATGGTATGTATCACAACTTCCAAAAAAATAAAGTTACAATAACAGATTTTTCAATTGCTAATTTTCATTTTGCAGTAACAAAATTTGAATGCAATGACCAATTGTAAACCGAGGGCTGACGTTCTCGAAGTCCGGCCTTTACATCCGTATTCTATATTTTTCAAAAGGGTAGACTTGAGTCTACCCTTTTGAAAAATAGGTGGTGCTATTTTATTGGAAAATTATTTTTATAGTGCATCCAGCTTTTTTGCAACTTCATCTGCTTTTGCATAAGCGGCATCACTGGCGAGGCGATCTAGGGTGGAAAGTCGATGGTAATCAGACATCAACTTTTTGTATTGATCCTGTAGTTTCTCTTCTTCCGTTTTTTTCTTGAATAATCCGAACATCTTTTTAGTTTAGGTCGATTACACTTTCTTTTCTTTACGGAATCTCCATGCTAATATCCTGCTTTCCTTATTTCCTGTTTGCATAGGGATGACTTGAACTTCTGCATGAAGCTTTTGAGCCTGTTTTTCTAATTTGGAAAGGTTTTGTTTTTTAGAGATCAAACTGGTGAACCATTCTACCTGATCTTTAAAGTTTACGGATTCCTTGATCAATCGCTTGACAAATAAGGCTTCGCCACCGTTGCACCAAAGTTCATGGGACATACCGGAAAAGTTGCGGCCATTTTCTTTGGTACCCAGTTTACGCTGTTTCTTCAGGTTGGCCTTGTCTGCTTCTTCCTGACTGGAAAAGAAGGGCGGGTTGCACATGGCAAAATCATAGTTCTCGCCCTCCAGAATAATGCCTTGCAAGATATTGGAACGGTCGTCCTGTAACCGTATCTCTATGGCTGGATTTTTGAGCGTATTGTCTTTCGCAGAAGCGATACTAGATGCGTCCACATCGCTGCCTATCATTTTATAATCGTAAATCGCATTTCCCAGAATAGGATAGATAGCGCTGGCGCCACAGCCTATATCGAGACCGGTTTTAGCTCCTTTTCCTACCAGATCAGCTATATGATGAATGTAATCTGCTCGTCCTGGAATGGGTGGGTACAAGGTATTTGCTGGCAACTTCCAGTACCGCACGTTATAATGTTGCTTGAGAAGCGCCGTGTTGAATTCTAAAATCGAGGACGCTTGACTAAAGTCAATACTCACCGCTCCTGAGGGTGTGGACACTAAATGTTCCTCGAGCGCGGGATGAGCAGCTACTAATTTAGGAAAATCGTAACCGTATCTATGTATGTTTCTTATATGCACGATGCAAAGATAGGTTTATGAAATTTGAACTTGAATCTGAACTTGAACCTGAATCTGAACCTGAACTTGAACTTGAACTTGAACTTGAAAATTCAAAACCACCGTTTCGCTAAAAGAGTCACGAGGCAAGAGACCTTTGAGTTTTTAGCGTAAATCTTCTGCATAAAAAGAAATAGGCATTAGAGAACACCTATTTGAGCAGCAATCAACACGAGTGCATGGGTAATAGTAGCGGTCTTAAAAAATCAGACTCGGGTTGAACTTTACGAAAGGATTATCTTTGCAAAAAATTACGGTTCATGAAAACCTTTGAAGAGCTTCAACTACAGACGCCGCTTAAAAATGGGATAGACGATCTGGGCTTCCAGGCGATGACTCCCATTCAGGAAAAGGCTTTTCCAGCGGTACTTTCTGGGCGCGATATGATAGGTATCGCACAGACGGGTACTGGAAAGACCTTGGGTTACATGCTGCCATTGTTGCATGAGTTGAAATACAGTGAAAGTCTCGATCCTCGCATTCTTGTTCTTGTTCCTACCCGGGAATTAGTGGTACAAGTGGTGGAGCAGATTGACGATTACGCGAAATATATGAACGTACGGGTTCTGGGGATTTATGGAGGTGTGAACATCAACACGCAAAAGAAAGCCCTAGGAGAAGGCTGCGATATCGTTGTTGCCACGCCGGGAAGGCTGTACGATTTGATCGTTGCGCAATCCGTAAAGCTAAAATTCTGTAAAAAGATCGTGATTGATGAGGTGGACGTGATGCTGGATCTGGGCTTTAGATTCCAACTGAATAATATTTTTGATCATTTGCCCAGCAAGCGCCAAAACGTGATGTTCTCTGCAACTATGACAGATGACATCGAAGAATTTATTGTTGCGTATTTTTTCAATCCGCTGAAGGTGAGTATCGCTGTTTCTGGAACCCCCCTAGAAAACATCCAGCAGACCAGTTATCCAGTAGAGAATTTCTATACTAAGGCCAACTTATTGATGCATTTGCTTTCTGACAAGGAAGAGTTTTCTAAAGTCCTGGTATTTGTCCCTAACAAAAAGAGTGCAGATCGCCTTCAAGAGGTGATGTCTCCCCATTACGGTAAAGAGATTGCCGTCATCCATTCCAATAAAACCCAAAACTACCGACTGCGCAGTATCGAACTATTTGACAGTGGGCAAAGCCGTATTTTGATCGCTACAGATGTCATGGCTCGTGGTCTGGATCTTTCTAAGGTGTCTCACGTGATCAACATGGACGTGCCTCGATTTGCAGAAAACTACATGCACCGTATAGGTAGAACCGGTAGGGCAGAACAAAAAGGGAAATCTATTCTGTTTTTTACAGAGCAGGAACAGGATTTCAAAAATAATATCGAAGAGTTGATGGATCGTAAGATCGACCTAATGGAGTTTCCAGAAGAAGTAGATATTTCCACTCAAAAAACCCCTGAGGAAAGCCCCATTAAACGCGAGACACATAATCCTCATGCGGTGATCGAAGACGAGCGTGGTGATTCCTTCCATGATAAAAAGGACAAGAACAAAAAGGAAAATCAAGGCGGAAGCTACCGCAGGGAAATTGCCAAGAAATACAAAAAACCCAAAACTCGTGGTGACAAAAACTACAACAAGAGGAACAAAAAATAAAAATTAAACCATCGGTTTTAAAAATGGTCTAGTATTTGAATTACCCCTTAAAATATATAACTAAAATGGCTGACTTGCTTATCTTGCGGCCTTTAAAATCTCTAAAATGAAAAAAGTACTTTTATTATTATTTCTAGTAGCAGGAACAGCAATGGCCCAGACTGGTTTTGTAAACTATCAAACGATATTATACAGCATGCCAGAGGCTGAGCCTATTCGTAAAGAGTTGGATGCCCTTAGTGAAAAATTAAAAGCCGATTTAGACAAAGCAAAGGCTAATTACGAGCAAAAGGTGCAAGAGCTTCAGTATCAAGCCCAAAAGCCAGGAACAACAGATGCACAAAAGCAACAATTTGAGCAACAATACATGATGTTGCAAAGTGAAATTCAAAAAACGGCTCAGGATGCAGAGAGTAATTTGCAAACAAGAGAAAGCGACTTGATGAAGCCTATCATTCTTAAATTGAATGAAGCGATTGAAGCAGTAGCAAAGGAAAAAGGATTGAAGCTAGTGGTGAATGCTACCCAGGTAGTCTATTCTGAACCAGGCGCAAGCATTTCCATTGAAGTGGCACAACGTTTAGGAATTAAGATCGACGCAGAAGGAAAGCCCACGGGCAACTAGGATGCACCTTATACAATTTGAAAACCCAACTCATTGAGTTGGGTTTTTTGCGTTTATAAAACGAGGGATTTGTGGTATAGTTTGTAAATTGGTAGGTTTATGTGAATATATTGAAAGCAGACAAGAACATTACATTAAGAGGAGCGATAGCCATAGGTATAGGGGGAATGGTAGGAGGTGGTATTTTTGCTGTTTTAGGGCTTGCGATTTCGCTAGCTAGAGGTGCCACTCCAGTTGCATTTCTAGTTGCTGGGTTTATTGCTTTAGTCACAGCCTACAGCTATTCAAAATTATCCATAGCTTTTCCTGATAGTGGTGGTACGGTGAGGTTTATCAATGAAGGCTTAGGTAAAAATATCTTTAGCGGTGCTTTGAATAATTTGCTGTGGATCAGTTATATTATTATGTTGGCTTTGTATGCCAGTGCATTTGGGTCCTATGCGCCTAATCTTTATTCCATCACAGGTGACGTTCAGACCGACTCTCATATTTACATTACCGCAGTAGTCCTCTTAGGAACGCTCATCAACTATTTTAGCGCGGCTCTTGTAAGTCGTATAGAGAGTTATGCCGTAATAGTCAAGTTGGTAATTCTTATTGGTTTTATAGGTGTGGGTATTTACGGGTTGACTTCCAGTGACCAGATATCCCAACTCCACCCACAAAATTGGGAAGGAGCTTTTCAAATTATTACGGGTGGGATGGTCATATTTGTAGCTTTTGAAGGGTTTGAGCTCATAGCTAACGCTGTTTCAGGACTCAAGGATCCAGAAAAGAATATTCCTCGGGCTTATTTCATTTCTGTAGGGTTTGTAGTGTTTTTATACGTTGTAATTGCTGCTATTGCAGTTGGATCCTTGTCCTTTAGCACCATACAAGAGGCTAAGGATTACGTGCTTTCAGAGGTAGCAAAACCTACCTTAGGTCAGGCAGGATTTACAATTATGACCATTGCTGCGCTTATTTCTACGTTCTCAGCTATTAATGCCACACTTTATGGAGGGACACGAGTAAGTTATACAGTTGCAGAAGAAGATGAGCTGCCTACGGAATTTACAGCTCAATTCTGGAACCATCCCATAGGGCTAGCCGTAATCTCTATAGCGACTTTATTGCTGGCAAACCTGGCTGAACTGGAGAGCATCTCCACTTCTGGAAGCGCCGGTTTTTTACTTTTATTTGCTGTGGTGAACTATTCTGCTTACAAGAACAGGAAGAAAATTAATGCTCGCAGCTGGATTCCACTTTTTGGCGCGCTGCTTTGTACAATTGCCCTTGTAACGCTTATGGTACAACAATCTAACAGTAACCTGATTGGTGTGATCATTATTAGCGGCGTGATTACCGCCTGTTTCGTGATGGAATACATTTATAAAAAGTGGAAGTAGACTTGAGTAGGACATTCCATTAAAAGTCCTACCAATCTCTAAGGTGTTAGTAGTAGCAACTGTGATGATAGTTCTAGTGTGTACGCTTTCGCGAAAGCGAAAACAACACAAGTCTCAATGCATAGATGTATCATTCTAAACAGTATTAAATAAGACTATTTTTTATAGACACAATAGGGGTCCCAGGGAAGGCAGATGATAACTAGATCGAACATTTGAGCGTCCGAAGAATGCAGAGCAGAAGAAGTTGCCTCTTCAAATAAAGTGGGGTCAACCAGCTCCTCCTCACAATGGTAGAACTGCGCGCTTAAAGGTAGTGTCGTTACCTGTTAAAGATGCTTTTCCTGAGCGTACTAACATAAAACCTGTGCCAGCATCCTTAATTGAAAATTCTTAATGTTTTTACGGTCAGTGAATTCATGGCGCTATGAATTTATATCTTTAGAACCTAATCTCTGAAAGATGTTCAAATACCACCTGCTGTTTTTTCTATTCTTATCCACACCAGTTCTTTTTGCACAAGATCAACCCGATACTACAAAGGTAAAGCAAGAGAGTTCGCCAGTAGAAGAGACGGTTATTGACAGCAATGCCACTTATGGGACGAATCCTATCAAAGAATACAATGAGTCTTACTATATCCTCTCTAGGGTCAATGACAACATAGGTCTACCTCCTAACAGGTTGAATTTTCGCACGCCTCAAGCTACTTTAGAGGAATTTATTTTTGCCGCAAGGGACGGGAATTTTAAGGATGCCAGCTATGCGTTAAACCTCAATCTTATGCCTAGCAACTTGAGCAAAGAAGATGCTGCTATTCTTGCAGAAAAGCTCTTTTTTGTCTTGAACCAAAGAATCGCTATTGAATGGAGTTCGCTGTCTGATCGACCAGACGGTCAGATCGATATTCAAACGAGCACCAACAAGGCAACAGCAGGAAATCCAAGACGCAGTGTCTACTTTGGTGGGATTGATCTTAATGGTAGGGACATCGCTTTTAGATTACAGCGTGTCAAGTATAAGGATTACGGAGCCTTCTGGCTGATTAGTGCAGATACGGTAGAAAATATTGAAGAACTTTATGAGGTTTATGGACCTCGCAAACTGGATCGCATGATGCCACAGTGGGCAAAGTTTGACCTAATAGGAGTTCCTGTATGGAAGATATTAGGGACATTTATTTTACTGGGGCTGTCCTTTTTGGTAGGTAAGGGGATATCCTGGATGGTTAGAGTAATTTTTAAAAAATCAAATTTTGCCTGGTTGCGTCTAGTGAGTACAACGCTTTCAAAGCCATCGGGTTTTGCGGTTGCCGTCTTGTTCTTTTACCTTACTTTGAATTCCCTGATCAGTTTTAGCGGGAATTTTGCGAGTTGGTTATACTCATTGTTATTGATTACCGTCATCTGTTCCATCACCTGGTTGATCATGAAGTTTATTGACAGCTTTATGATCTATGTGGCAGAAAATAAGATAGGGGACACCAATCCTGAAGAAAACAGCCAAGCACGACAAATGTTGACCTATGTATCAGTGGCAAGGCGTGTAGTGACCTTTGTGATTATAATTATAGGATTTGTAGTGATTATAGGTCAGTTCCGTTCCCTCGAGCAGTTGGGAATTTCTTTATTGGCATCTGCTGGGGTGCTTACCCTAGTTCTGGGTGTTGCCGCACAGAGTACTTTAGGGAATATTATTGCAGGTATTCAAATTGCGCTTACCAGTCCCGCCAAAATAGGGGATACGGTTATCATCAATGATGAATGGTGCTATGTAGAGGAATTTCGTTTTACTTATATGGTGGCACGTACCTGGGATCAACGCCGTCTTATAATTCCACTAAAATTTATCGTGAGTAATATTTTTGAAAATTGGTCTATGACAAATGCCTATCTGGTCAAACCTATCATCGTCCACGCAGACTACCGCATCGATGTAGGGTTGGTGCGGAAAAAATTTGATGAATTACTTCACAACAATGATAAATGGGATGAGGAGCAAGAAGCTAAAGTTCAAGTTGTAGAAGCTGACAAAGACACGGTACAGATTAGAGCCTTATGCTCTGGAAAGGACGCTATTACGAGTTGGGATTTGCAATGTGAATTGCGAGAACAATTGGTGGCCTATATAGCTCAATTAGAAGATGGGCTATACCTCAACCGTACTCGTGTAGAAATGAAGGATAAATAAAACCCTTAAGAGAAGATTTTACGTAGGTAAAAAGATTAGGATACTGGAAATGAAGGTTATGACCTATTAGAGAGTAGCTTGACCAACAAAGGTAGCGCTGCTTTGCTTAGGCTGTCATACCATTTGTATGGATAAGAAGCATGTATGAATAGAATTAGAGGGGGTGGAAAGCTTTATCTCAAATCAAGGGTCTTTGAGAATGAAAATTCAAAATAAGCGAAGTCGAAAATTAACTAAACGAACGACCAAGGGTAAAATTAAGCGCCAATAATTCTAATTTAAGCTATAAACTTCAGAATGTATGCGCCATTAGGTTGCATGCCACTTATATTTACAGTATCTTAAATAATGTCAAAGAGATTGATTATCAATAAATTATTAAAAAAAAAGTAGGTATATGAGGAATTTCAACACTAAAAAAAATTATTGCTTTTTATTAAGTTTATTTTTTTCAATTTCTTTGTTTGCTCAAGACATTGCATTAAATGAAGTGATGTCTTCAAACCTTAATACCATTCTAGATGAGGATGGTACTGCACAAGATTGGGTAGAACTCCATAATTATGGATCAGTGCCCGTTAACCTAAATGGATATGGACTATCTGATGATCCCATACTTCCCTTTAAATGGACGTTACCTAATGTCACGATGGAGCCTAATTCCTTTTTAATCATTTGGGCGTCAGATAAGGACAGAACAATTGTAGGACAACCCTTGCACACGAATTTTAAAATCACTTCTAATGGCGAACAAATTATATTGACAGATCCAGCAGGAACTCTCATAAATGAATCTCCAGCTACGGCTTTACCGGAAGATGTGTCTCTAGGACGCCAACCTGATGGCACTGGAAGTTGGTTGTACTTTTATCAGCCAACACCTAATGCTTCTAATTCAACCCTGGGAACAGCGGAATTAATTATTCCACCGGCATTTTCACAAAATTCTGGTTTTTTTACCGAACCCTTTGATTTAACAATTTCCCACCGCAATCCAGATGCTCTAATTGTGTATACCCTAGATGGTTCAGAGCCAGATATCAATAATTTAAATGGAACAACGTTCGAATATAAGAATGTCTATCCCTACGATGTGGGAAGCAGTCCAGGACCTTTGTTGTCTGAGAGTTTTACCTCGTTTCAATATTCAAACCCGATTACTATTTTTGATAGATCAGCCCAACCTGATCAGTTGACTACTAAAAACAGCATGCAAGATGAGATCTATATACCGCCTACCGCGGTAAGGAAAGGAACTGTGTTGAAAGTTAAATCTTATGTAAACGGAATACCTTCATCTACAGTTTCTCGCAGTTATTTTGTTTGGGCTGGCGGGAATCCCTATGACCTTCCAGTGATATCCCTGCAGACGCAAGAGAATAATTTATTTGATTACGACCTGGGTACCTATACCGCTGGTGTTGATTTTGATACGTGGAGGGCTGAAAATCCAGACAATGCTCAGTCTTTCAGAGCTGATTTCGGCAATTTTGCGCGACGTGGGCGTGATTGGGAATATCCTGTACATGTCGAGATTTTTGACAATTCCGTTTCTGTTTTGAATCAGAGAGCAGGCTATAGAATTCATGGAAATAACTCGAGGGATTTTATAATTAAAAGTTTAAGCCTCTTCGCCAGATCGGAGTATGATGAAATCGATACTTTCGAACATGACTTGTTTGATGTGCCTATTTACGATGCGCCAAAAGCTTCCAATAACGATTTTAAGCGAATTCTATTAAGAGCTAATGGTTCTGGAGGATCGGTAGCCTACAATGTATTTTTCAATAGACTTATGCAACCGGTGTATAACGGAGTGAATAGGGTGCAGCCTGCTATCCACTTTATCAATGGCGAATACTGGGGACTTACAACTATCCAAGATCGGATGGACGAACATCACTACGCTAATAATTTCGACCTCGACAAGGACAATGTGGCCATAATAGATTGTGAAGGAAGTAATTGTGGACTGGACGAGGGAGTCTCTGAAGATTTATCTGATTACATTGATTTACGAGACTACATTATTGACAATGATATGGCAAACGATATTTTCTATACACAAGCCATAAACCGTCTCGACATCGTTTCATTTATAGACCACATGGTTTTACAAATCTATTCAAGCACAAACGGTTATGAACATTCGTTTTGGAAAGCTAGAATTGCTGAGAATGAAGGGTATGGCGATGGGAAATGGCGCACCTCAGTTAAGGATTTTGAACCGGCATTAACTTCAAATAGGGATTGGTTGGTTCATTGGGCAACAATTACAGGTTCTCCAAACGAAGCAATTTTGACAAACCTTCTAGCAAACAGCAATTTTAAGACGCAATTTATTAACCGATTTGCTGATTTACTGAACTCTAGCTTTGTAACAGACCATTTTTTATCAATTGTAAACTTAACATTTGACGAGGTGTCTCCTTATTTGGCAGAGAATTCCAACCGAACTCCAGCAACGGATTTTTATACTCCATCAAACAGACAGAAATTAATCAACTGGGGGAATAGTCATCCAGATGTTCAGCGAACTTCCATAAACACCCATTTTGGAATTTCGGAAACGGTAGATCTTGTTTTAGACCTATCCAATGAGGAAGCAGGAATTATTAAGGTGAATACCATTGATGTTACGGATACTACTCCAGGGATTACCGCAAATCCGTATCCGTGGACTGGAATTTACTTCAAAAACATACCTGTAACTCTTACAGCCAAAGCTAAAGAGGGTTATTTGTTTTCCCATTGGTCAGGCGACGTTAGCAGCACTAATGCAGAAATCTCTTTAACTCCTGATACAAATAAGCAAATTCAAGCGAATTTTATTGTGGATCCCAACAGTTTGGATGTGGCCTACTTTTGGTTCATGAATCCCGATATTCCAAATGATACTCCATTGGAAAGGCTAAGTTCAACGTACTCTAGCACGAGTAACTCTGGGTCTTTGGAGTTTGATTCTAGTTTAACTGGTTATCCATTTACAGATACAGACCCAAAATGGAGAACTGCCTCTATGGAACGTAGAAATTTACCCACACCTTTAAATTATTCTGCTTCTGCTAATAACAACCTTCCATACGATAGCGGGACGATGCGAGGAATCCAAATCAAACAGCCCTTTAGAGACGGGAATTTAGAGAATACCTTGCGAATTGTTTTTCCAATAGCAAAATTGAATCAACTAAATCTATCATTTGCGGTAGAATCAGATGGAGCCGCCTCATCCCTAATAATGGATTATTGGAACGGATCAAACTGGGTCACCACAGGAATGTCAAATCCAACGGCCGCCATAGGCGAGGGATATTCCATCGTTGAAAGAGATTTGAGTGAAGTGGTTTTGGCAAATAACCAACAAGAATTTCAATTCAGAATTAGATTTGATGGTGAGAACCTGTTTGCATCAGAAGGAAAACGTGTTCATATAAATAATATTGCAGTCAAGGGGCGGCAAACTCTTTCCCTACCGAACATTACTAAGGGTCTTGAATTCACAGCTTATCCCAACCCTGCTTCAACACTGGTGAACATGAAGTCTAACGAATCCATAGAGCAGCTGGAACTGTATAACTTATATGGTCAAATGGTACGGGAATTGAAACCGAATGCGACTTCCTTTTCAATGAATATTTATGATTTACCTCAAGGAATTTATCTGTTAAGTGCCAAAAGCGATAGTCAAAAAACGAAAGTTTTAAAAATAATAAAGAAATAAAGTTTCCAAAAAAAGCATTCTAATCCAGAATGCTTTTTTTGTATAAGATAGAGCCCATCTAGAATTAGGTGGATTCTATCTCCACTTAATCATAGCCTACTTTGGCTATATAAGAAGTTACCTGACGCCTGGTAATACTCTAGGCGTTAAACGGGCTATCACATCACACCGGTTGGAAAGGGCAATAGGGTGACACCCCTAATGCGAGAAAAGTTCCTCAATGCACCCGCCTTAGGATGTGACTAACCTCCGGTTATTTTCCGTTTTAAAGTTCTTAGGTGTTCTAAACAAAAGACACTGGAAGCAGCTTTTCCTTTTTCTTGTAGATAAAAACAAAGTCATTCCTCTACTATTTTTAAAATAGCCTTTACTCAAATTTCTGCCTGGACATTTAAATCTTCACGGAAGTAATTTTTTTCATAACTTCATAACGACCTAAAAATTTAAGAACCTAAAAAGGGTACTCTTGAAACCAAACCTCCCAAATCAATGATGTTCCCAATTCACTATCACGACTTAAAATTTGCAGAAGTTTATGTTTTTGAGACTTTCATCATTTCTCAGGTTAGGGAAGGTGTGGTTTTGCAGCCAGAAAACAATGTGGAGCTTAGGAAGATCATTAGTGCTCATTTTGCAGGTGAAAAATTGGTATACATTGCAAACCGTGCGCATGCTTATAATGTAAGCCCTTTAACTTATATCGAAACTTCCAAAATTGACAACCTCATTGGAATGTGTATTGTGACAGATGGGAATCTCTCACAACAAACGGCAACTTTTGAAAGCAAGTTTTATTCTAAGTCCTTTAAAGTATCCAGTAACTTAATGGAAGCCATGATCTGGGCAGACAAACAGGTGCGCGGCTACGAGAAGACAGAGAAGTGAAAACAGGGATTATTAATAACTCCTCAAAACCTTAAATAAAAATCCATTAAGAAAGCAACTCAAAAGCCTGCTTTGCAATCTCCAATTCCTCATTCGTAGGAACCACAAGAATTTTCACTTTAGAAGTCGCTGCTTGTATCTCTCTAAGCGATCTAGATCGCTGTTCGTTTTTAGTCTCGTCCAGTGCAAAGCCCAAGTAATCCATATCGGTAGAAACCATTTTTCTTAAAACGCTAGAATTTTCCCCAATACCTGCGGTAAAAATAATAGCATCTACACCATTCATGGCTGCGATGTAGGAACCTATGTATTTTTTAATGCGGTAGGCATTCATTTCTAGGGCAAGGATGCAATCGGCATTGCCGTTTTCTGCTTCTCGTTGTATGTCTCTTAAATCTGAATAACCGGTAAGTCCTAGCATTCCGCTTTCTTTGGTGAGCAGGCGTTCTATTTCCTCCAATGGATATCCTAGTTTGTGAACCAGATGAAAGATGATCGCATGATCGATATCACCACTGCGCGACCCCATGATCAGACCATTGGAAGGCGCAAAGCCCAGACTGGTATCCACACTCTTTCCATCTAGAACTGCGGTCATACTGCAACCGTTCCCCAAGTGGATTGTGATGATTTTTGATTTTTTCAAATCTAAATAGGCAATCGCCTTTTCTGAAACATATTTGTGACTGGTCCCGTGAAAACCATAAACTTGGATGCTGTCCTTTTCATAGAATGTGTTGGGAATGGCATATTTCTTTGCCTTGACCGGTAGTGTTTTAAAGAAGGCGGTATCAAACACCGCAATTTGTCGTGCAGCAGGAAAAAGTTCTTCGGCCAGAATAATTCCTTCCAGGTTATGCGGATTGTGCAATGGTGCGAGCGGAGCTAATTCTGCGATCTTGTTTTTTACATCTTCTGTAATCAATGTGGTGTCCGTAAAAAGCTTACCGCCATGAACGACTCGATGTCCAACAGCATCAATCTCGTTAATGTTTTTTACCACTCCTTTTTCTGCATCCAGCAATAGGGAAACGATTTTTTGCAGGCCGATTTTGTGAGTGGGAATAGCTTCTGTTTCTGAATGCTCGGTATTGGCTGCTTGGTATGTAAAGATCGCGTCTTCTGCGCCTATACGTTCAACCATACCGCTACAGGTAACGGTTGCCGCGGGCATCTGTAAAAGCTGAAATTTAATGGACGAACTTCCTGCGTTGATGACTAATATATTCATAGCTTATTTTAGAAGGATTCGTCTTGCGCCTGTATGGCGGTTACAATAACGGTATTAAAAATATCATCCACCGTGCATCCTCTGCTCAGGTCGTTTACCGGTTTGTTCAATCCCTGAATGATGGGGCCTATGGCGAGTGCTTTGGTTTCTCGTTGTACCGCTTTGTAAGTATTATTCCCGGTATTCAAATCGGGAAAAATGAAGACGTTAGCTTGTCCCGCGACTTCAGAATCTGGCATTTTGGCTTTTCCTACTTTGATGTCTACTGCGGCATCATATTGTATGGGACCTTCCACTTTTAAGTCGGGTCTTAATTTTTTCACTAATGCGGTGGCTTCCCGCACCCGTTCTACATCTTCTCCTACACCAGAGCTTCCAGAAGAATAGGAAAGCATCGCGATTTTAGGGTCGATATTGAAAGCACGGCTGGTGGCTGCGGACGATATGGCAATTTCGGCAAGTTGCTCTGCCGTTGGATTTGGGTTGATGGCGCAGTCTCCGTAAACGGAAACGCGGTCTTCCAAACACATAAAAAATACGGACGATACAATCGATGCGTCAGGTCTGGTTTTAATGAACTGCAAGGCGGGCAATATCGTGTGTTGTGTGGTGTGCACGGCGCCAGACACCATCCCGTCCGCCTTGCCCTGATAGACCATCATGGTGCCATAATAGGATACGTCTTCCATTAAATCTCGTGCCATCGCGAGATTGACATTCTTGTGTTTTCTTAATTCGTATAACGCTTTCGCGAAAGCGTCAAAATCCACACTCTTTACTGGATCAACAATGGTTATTTTACTCAAATCAAGCCCGATGTCCAGCGCTGCCACCTTCTCTGCAATCTCCTTTTCATCACCCAGTAGCGTGATGGTCACTGCGTCGATGTCCACGAGTTGTTTGGTTGCTCTCAAAATGCGCTCGTCCATCCCTTCTGGCAAGACGATGTGTTTTTTATGAGATTTAGCTTTTTTCAATAAATTGTACTGAAACATTCTGGGGGTGATGCCCTCCGTTTTGAAGGTGATCAATCGCTCGACCAGTGCATCCACATTGACATACTGTTCAAAGTCCTTTACAGAAGTTTCGATCTTCTGGGTGTTCTCTGCATAAATCTGGGATTTGATATCGCCTATACTATTAGTGACGGCATAGGTGCCGCCTTGCACTGAAATAATAGGAGCCACATCAGAAAGACCTTCTATCAGTTTAATAATGGAATCCTCTGGAACCAGGCCACCTGTAAGTACGATGCCCGAAATAGACGGATAATTTACCGAAATATTGGCCTGTAAGGCACCCAGAATAATATCGGCTCGATCGCCAGGAGTGATGACTAGGCCATTTTCTTTTAGGTGGGTCAGGTAATTGCGCAATTGCATCGCACCCACACTGAAATAACCTGCTTGATTGTTCAAATAATTGGCACCGAATAGGACTGTGCCATCCAATGCATCCACAATCTCCTTAATAGAGGGATTTGCCAGAATAGGATTGAGCGGTATGGCGTTAACAATGACGGCGCTGGGAAGCACTTTCTTTAATTCTGCAATGACCAGCTCTCTATTATCGGGTTCCACCTTATTGGCTATTACTGATAATACCTCCACCCCTTTATCTCTAAAACTGTCAAAAGCAATGTACAGGCCTCCGACCAATTCTTCCAATGACTTCCCGACACCACTCGCTAAAATAATTGCTGGAACCCCTAGGTTTTTAGCAATCAAGAGATTCACATCAAATTCTATAAGCGAGCCCTCGCCAGAAAAGCTGGTGCCCTCAATCAAGATGTAATCAAAACGCTCTTCCAGCGCTTTGTATTTTTCAATAATCCGACTGATGATTTTATCCTCGCGATTCTCGTTTTTTAAGCGGATTACCTCACTACGCTGGAAAGCGTAGGCATCCTCAAACTTAAGGTCAAGATTAAAATGGGAAGTGATGGTATTGATATGGTTATCGATTTCACCTTCTTTAAAGTCATCAATAATGGGTCTGAAGTAACCCACCTTGGGAGTTTTTCCCAATAAGAGTTTCATCAACCCTAAAGAGACAATGGATTTCCCGCTGTGCGATTCTATGGTGGTGATGTAAATGGCTTTGTTGGTCTGAATTTGGGTCATGAATGGAGTGGTTAAAAAGGAACCTTTAAGTTACTACAAAAATATGCCATAGGGCTCGAACTGGCTAAGAAGTTGGCTGCGTTGGAAGGATTCGAACTGACATTTGTTGGTAGTGCAAACCCTTGAATTCCTTCAAATGAGCGAAAATCAATACTCTTCAAAATGCTACAGAACGGTTCCTTAAAAAAAGAATTTGAAGGAATGGATCAAGTGGGAAATAATCAAAGATTCCAAAATAACCGTTTTGTAAGGAACCTTTTCCATAGCTTTATTTCGTGAATCCATTCTGATTAAAATCAAAATACATTTTCTATGAACTTTTCTTATTGGGAACGCAAATCCTGGCTTACTGATGTCGATCTTACGGTCATCGGGAGCGGTATAGTAGGACTTACGGCGGCCTTGCACTTAAGAGACCGGTTCCCAAAAGCCAAGATTTTAATTCTAGAAAAAGGCATTTTACCACAAGGAGCGAGTACTAAGAACGCGGGTTTTGCGTGTTTTGGTAGTTTGACTGAGCTTATAGATGATGGTCAACATCATAGTGAAAATGAAGTGCTAGAACTCGTAAAGCAACGGATTGATGGTCTGCAATTGCTGCGTTCTACATTAGGTGATGCCGCCATAGACTATCAGGAATTAGGTGGTTATGAACTCTTTCTAGATTCAGATCAAGAGCTGTATGAAACCTGTTGGAATCAAATGGATAGAATCAATCAACTCCTAGAACCCATTTTTAAAGCACCTGTATTTTCCTCGATGAAAAATAGGTTCCGTTTTAAGAATATTAAAGAGCACTACAGCTTTAATCCTTTTGAAGGGCAAATCGATACCGGCAAAATGATGGGGGCGCTCTTGCAACGGGTGTTGCTTAAAAATATCAAAATTCTAAATAACATCACGGTAGAAGAACTGCTGCCAGATGCCCATCAAGTCCATATAAAAACCGATCATTTTGAGTTTTCCACATCAAAAGTATTTGTGGCTACGAATGGTTTTGCATCACAACTCATAGAAGAATCCGTGAAACCAGCCAGAGCCCAAGTGCTCATTACTAAACCTATTAAGGATTTACATATTCAAGGGACTTTTCAACTAGATAGAGGTTATTACTATTTCAGAAATATCGACCAACGAATTTTGCTGGGTGGTGGCAGGAACCTAGATAAGAGTGGAGAAGAAACCACTGATTTTGCACAAACAACATTGATTCAAGATAAACTAGAAGACCTCTTAAAAACCACCATACTACCTCATGTCGATTTTGAGATCGATCACCGCTGGTCGGGTATTATGGGTATAGGCGAGACGAAAAAACCCATTGTCAAACAAATAGGCAATCATGTGTATTGCGGTGTACGTCTAGGCGGTATGGGGGTGGCGATAGGCAGCTCTATAGGTAAAGAACTGGCGTATCTCTTAGAGTAAATGAATGATTTTACCGCCGTGGACACTACCGTTACTTATGTAGATAGAATAGATGATTTTGAAACTAGGGCACTTGTATCAAAGATGTGTGTGCTGTAGTAAAATATTAGGGAGGCTAAAGAAGTGACATGAAACCAGAATGAAGCTGCAAAACAAAAACTAGGGTAATTCTTGGATTAGCAAAACGATCTTTAAGTTACCCATTTTGTCAACCTGAAATAAGAAACCCCACCATCATTGAGATAGTGGGGTTTTCTGTGGAGTCGGAGGGATTATTAAAACAAAGATCCGTAGTGCTTCCAGTCCTGCAATTACAACTGCCAGCCTTTACCAGTCTGATGTCTAAAAACAACAAAACCCATTCAAGTAAAACTTGAATGGGTTTCTTTTGTTTTCATTCACAACGCAGTTGTGAGTGATCGTGGAGTCGGAGGGATTCGAACCCTCGTCCAAACGAGCGACTTCATCGCTTTCTACATGTTTAGTTCCCATTTGATTTCAGTCGTTGCACCGGTCGGAAACTACCAAAGCAACGCTTGTCTTCAATTAAGTGTCTCCTCAACATCAAAGCCCTGATGAGGATAGGTCTACATTTACGAATTCTCTAGATCAAGTGCCGTAAACCAAGGCCTTTGAGAGAATTCCTGCTTGCTCACCTAGTGAGCCGAGGCATTATCCTACTGTGATTCGGATTATGCAGCTAGGGCGTAGTTGTTCTCGCCGTTTAAAAAAGTTGAATCATGATATTTAAGAGCTATGTTCCAGCGCTCTACATGCTTACAATCAACTCGGTCTCGCTGTCAAAACCAGTCGACCCCAGTTGCGATTGCTTGCGCAATCTTTAACCCCATTTCTAAAACTCAAATTTCACAATCAAACCTTGAAAATAGGGAGGGCAAATATAAAGATCTACCGCGCATAAAGGAGTAAAAACTATGCCAAATTTGTACGGCCCTACAATTGTCACTAACTTGTACGGTGTATTTTAAAATTGAAAATGCCAGAATCTTTGAGAATAAAAAAGGTTATCATTTGTTAAAAAATATCACGTTTAATTTTTAAGGTACCATTTCTATTTAATAATTTTGCGATCCACTTAAGCAGCACAACTACCCTCTATGGCAGCTATTCATTACAAGGACATCGGCTTTGCACAACTCTTTTTTTTCGAGCATTATGTGATCTCTCAATTAAAGGAAGGCACCGTCCTGGAACCTGCAAATAATAGTCCCATGGTGCAAGCGCTGGAGGATCACTATCAGGACCGACCTTTTGTATACATATCAAACCGGACGTATGCCTATAACGTGAGCCCTTTGACCTATAGGGAATCTTCTAAAATAGAAATGTTGATCGGTATTTGTATTGTGACTCCCTCAAAATTGTCACAGGATACCGCCAGGTTTGAGGGCGGATTCTATGATAAAGAGTTCCATGTATGTGGAGCGCTGCAAGAAGGGATTGATTGGGCATTGAACACCTTGAAAAAGGCAGGTCAAGCCGTTTGATTGCAAGGGTACCGGGTGGTGTTATTTTCCCTGTCCACAATCAGTTTCATAACGTGGCGCATTTCTTATCTTGCCGTTCCATATTTTAAGCTATACCCATGAAATTTGCCCTGATTCAGGAACGTAAGAACCCACCAGACCGTCGTGTTGTGTTGTCTCCCTTTCAAGCTGCTGGTTTGGAGCACGCTTTCGCGAAAGCGGAACTCCTAATAGAATCCTCGCAAGTAAGAATATTTCCAGACGTGAGCTATACTGATGCAGGTCTTACCGTGAAGGATGATGTGAGCGTGGCAGATGTATTGATAGGAGTCAAAGAAGTACCAGTCGATGCTTTGATCCCTGGAAAAAAATACTTTTTCTTCTCCCATACCATCAAAAAACAACCCTACAACAGAGATTTGTTACGTGCCGTTTTAGAGAAAAAGATTGAACTCTACGATCATGAAACCATTGTTGACGGGAACAATACCAGGCTCATAGGCTTCGGTAGGTATGCTGGATTAGTAGGTGCCTACAATGCCTTTAGGGCCTTGGGGTTAAGGGACGGACTGTTTGAGATCCCAAAAGTAAACGACCTGGCCGACTTTGACTCTGTAAAACAGCAACTTACGCAAATCAAGAAGCTGCTGCCACCCATCAATATCATCATGACAGGAACTGGAAAAGTGGCTGGTGGTATACTCGAGATCCTTGAAGTTTTAGGGATTCATGAACTAACCCCCAAAGAATTCCTGCAATTAGGCCAATTCCAAAACAACCAAACCGTATTTACCCAGCTGGACGTGGACGATTACTATACCAGAAAAGACGGTTTGCATCCCACTAAAACTGAATGCTACAACAACCCAGAACTGCTCAAGTCTGATTTCATGAAATATGCTGCAGTAGGCGACCTATTGATCACGGGACATTTTTACGGTGAGGGCGCTCCCTATTTTTTCACCAAAGAAGACGTGAAAAACCCCAAATTCAATATTTCCCTGGTGGCAGATGTGAGTTGCGACATCGACGGCCCTATTGCAACGACCATCAGGTCTTCCACCATTGCAGAGCCTCTATACGGTTATGATCCTGAGACGGGAATGGAGGTCAACTTCAAAACGCAAGGCTCTATAACAGTGATGGCAGTAGACAATCTTCCCTGTGAACTTCCTAAAGACGCCAGCGAGGGATTTGGCGAAATGTTTTTGGAACACGTATTTCCAGCTTTTTTCAACAACGACGCCGATGGGATCCTTGAACGTGCCAGAATGACCACGGCAGAAGGCACGCTGACGGAGCGGTTTTCTTATCTGGAAGATTACGTAAACGAGTCAAAAACAAAGTTCTAAAAACAACCTGGACTAGAGAACAGATTTCTGATCTTTGAAGTGGTTTTAGGGAGTCCGTGGATCAAACCGCTGGGTTAGGTTTATAGGTTGAAAGCCATTCCGCTAGTGCGATAACTGTGGCACCTAGCGTATACATCGCCAGATCCCAAAAGGAAAAAGAGGTGCCTATTACAGCACGAGCAATGGGGGATTCCTGCAACCTCAGCCATTCTATTAAATGAAGGGCCTGTAGTAGTTCTACCAGATAACTGAAGACCAAAACCAGTAAAAGAGCTGTAATCACTTTCAAACGTGATACGGCCATCAAGAAGCAATAGATTAAAATCACCACCAGCAAATCTCCCAGATAAGGCCGTACAAAATCGTCGTGAACATAAAGCGCGATCAAGACTTCCACAAGCAACAGCAACAACGCCCCAACACTATAAAGTAACCTGTGCTTTCTATACATGAACCATTTTTATACGTTGAAAGATATAATAGCCCAGCATCAACACCAATGAAAACCCGCTGATTTGTAACCAGATGATTTGATACATCATGGGATTAAAAAGTAGTTGTGTTAGGTCATGGAACAACCCAGCCGGCGCTGTGATCAAATCCCAAGAATTATAGCGCAGTATTCTACCTAAATAAACGCCTAACGCACATTGAAAAAGAAGTACATAAGAAAGCCATGGAGCTTTAATGGATCGCGATAGCCTTAAACCTCTCAGGAAATCTTCCACATGACTCAGACTCAAATAGCAGTAGTACATTCCAGCAGCAGCAAAGCTACTCAACAAGATGAAATCATACCACCAGATCGCAGAATCTGTATTAAAGTGGATGAAATCGGTCAGCATATAGGGCGCATTGGGGAGGAACAACAGCCATAACGTCAATATCCCTGCAATACAGATCCATCTGGTAGATCTAGGGATGTATTTCAAGTGTATTTTATTGGATCTCAAAACATAAACCAATCCATAGGGAATAACGGCAAGGAATAAATTCCACGCCATAAACAAAAACCGTATGCTATGCGTGAATTTTATTCTTAAGCCAAGGATTAGTAAGCAAAACAGGAACGAAAGAGCAATTTTGGTAAGCTCTTGACGCTTTTTAATATCGATAAGGGTCGTTTTCATAATTCGATAATCATTAGGTACCCTATCGCAATAGGGATATTAATCAATAGGCAATAGAGGGTGAACCAGCCTTGCTTCTTATCTGTGTGAAGAATGGTATTTACAACCACTATTAAAAACATCAAGGTGTTGCTGATGAAGGCAATAAGGAGGTAGAACAGTGCAACTATTTTAATGTAGTCCCAGCCTGTGGCCATCTCGATCATAAAAATAAGACTGCCTATGGCAAAGGATCCTAGCGCCAGCTTTAAAGCGTACCTATTTGTGGGAGTAAAACGGGTAAGTCTGTTATTCATGATCGTTCAGTTTATAGGCAACCCAGTTGAACTCTTGCCAATTTCTATTTTGTGTTTCCTTCATCTTTCGGTTGAGCTTATAATAGTTGTGTCCTGGATCTTCTATCATTTTTGTAAGGAGGCCATGTTCTTTCAATACCAACGCATTTTGTGGAAAGTAATATTCCAGCTGTGCCAACTCGATGTGTTCGTTTTCTATGTTGTAACGGGTAATCAAGGAAGACCAGTTAAAGAGACCTAGAACGGTAAGAATTCCAAAAGCACCCCCCAGGTTTTTACGTACTAAGAATCTAAAATTCAATCGGGACTGCACTTTTATAAAAACAGTACCAATTCCCAGCAGGCATAGAAGAAGGTAAATGAGAACGCCTATGCGTTTTTCGGTCAGGCCGTACTGGGTGATGTAGGATAGGTTTTTCATGGCTATGGTTCCCAGTAGTCCCATATTCAAAACCATCCATAAATAGGAAAGTGTCTTTAAAAAGGAATTTTGCTGAATCCAGTTCAATGCGCCACGAAAAACGAAGGAGATTAAAAGTATCGCAAGTACAATACTAGCAATGGAGGAATAGACTCCATAATGAACGGCTTTAGATAATTCCACGACATCAAAGTCCGACAGGTTCATTAGAAACATGAACTCTGAAATGAGTACAAAGACCAACAATACGTTGAGCACGATCATGGAGTAGGTTCCTATTTTTAATTCGGTTTTCCAGGAAGATTGTTCTAGTTGGGAAGGCGGGACTTCGCTTAATTTTTCGGTGCTTGTCAAATCTACTTGGGTCCATACCACTACAGGATTGGGTTGAATGATATTAAGCATGAGAAAGCTGGCAACAGTTGCCGTGAAAAACCATAAAAAATCGATGGCGTCCAGTTGGAGGTAAAACACCTCCAGCCAACGATGAAAAACCGGGTTCGCTTCCCTATAGAAGGAAACAAAAATAAAAACCAACAGCAGTGGTATGCCTATCGAAAGTGACTGTTCACCAAACCTTGTTTTTTTAGGTTCGACATCTGCTTTTCTAGCAGAGGGATAAAGGAAATCGTGAAAAATACCCAGAAGGACATTATAGACTCCATTCAACACACTCATATAATAACTGGATTGACTACACGCCACAAATCCCAAGAACAGGAATAGACTAGCAAAATAGCACCATCTTGCGGCCAGGCTGCCGTGCCAGGTGATGGCTACAGCACTACCTATAAGTGTCAGGATGCTTAGAGTTAAGGGAAAGGTCCAGGACACCTTTCTATTCATAAGCAACAGCGCGGTCACGAGAAAGGCTGAAAACAACAAGGTGTTCAAGCCTAATAACTGATCGTGAAATAGGAGTGCAAAGAGCAAACCGCCCAAAATTGAAATTAGTGTTTTCATAACATACAGGTATTTAGAGATTAAGGTTGTGAAGCGTACGCTGCAATAGGCGTTGTATAATGAGCTTCGAATAGTATAAAGTACTTTGAGTTACAAAGTAAATAAGTAAAAAAATTTCCTTTCGATTCATTTCATCAGTTTTTCAAGGGCTGTAATATGTTCTTTGAAAGCCTTGCGGCCTGTGTCTGTTACTCGGTATTTCGTATTTGGTTTACGGTCTATAAAAGACTTCTCAACCGTGATGTAATTTTCTTTTTCCAATGCTTTGGAATGACTGGCCAGATTGCCATCAGTAACTTCTAGCAACTCTCGCAGTTCCTTAAAATCTGCAAAATCATTCACCATAAGCACAGACATGATGCCCAGCCTGATCCGGTTTTCAAATGCTTTATTAAGGTTTGCTATGATACTCACGTGTAGTGATTTAATGGATACTGCGACTTTCTATCGTACTTATTATACATGATCGCGCCATAGATGATGTGGCTGATGCCAAATCCTGCGGCCCAAAAGTACAACCCATAACCTATGAACTGTGTATTTATGAGACCTAGTAATGCACAGGTCCATCCCAGGTATTTGACCGTTCCTAAGGTGTATTTAGAAGCATGGATGCACGCCAGTCCATAAAAGATCAGCATGGCAGGAGCCACCAGACCCAGCAGTTCATATTGCAACAGAGAAAGGGTAAAAAGTCCGCCAACTAGTAAAGGGGTGATAAAACTGCCCGCCAATCGCAGTGTCTGTTTGCCCCAAATGTTCTGTTTCGTTTTTTGGGCTTTGCGTTTCGTTAGAATATAAGCAGTCACAAGCGCCAGGATCAATACGACAACAGCGATCACCAACAACTGTTGGATCGGGCTTTCGCCTATATTTCTTGCCAGGACGTCTTCAAAGCCATAGGTGTAATTCATGGAATTTCGGGCATCTTGAATGATCTGATGTGCGAGATAGGCACCTATCAGGGCATAGATTCCTGCCATCACACCACTAAGCCCAGAAAGGGACAGGAATCGGGTAGAACGGTCCATCATGGATCGGATCTCTTTCAGGTCGGCACTGTATTTTTCGGACTGCATAGTAAAGTACTTTGAATTACAAAGTAACTATAAAAATTTGATGTGTGCAATAGGGAGGAGGGTTTTTTCGCTTTCGCGAAAGCGAAATTACTTTTAACTTCACTGCATGAATCCAGCCGAGCAATACCTACTGCGCGCTCCAGAGCCGTATCGAGAAATGATGTGGCATTTGAAATCTTTGATCGAGTATGCCGCTCCAGAGGCGCAATTGAAGTATAAATGGCACTTGCCGTTTTATTACGTGGGAGAGAAATCCATGTTTTGTTTTCTAAACTTCAGAAAGAATTTTGTAGATCTGGGAATACCAAAAGGAATCGAACTTACCAATTCTCATGGAAAGCTGATCGCAGGGGAGGGCAGGAAATCGCTGAGGTCTTTTAGATTTGAAAACTTGACTGACATTGATGATGTGGTGGTCCTATCTACTTTAACGGAGCTGCTTAACCTGTACCAGAACCCTAAAGATAAAAGGTCATAATGGGTAAATACCTATCTTTTATAGCGGTCGTTTTTTGACCTACCCTTTTGTAACCCATCTTTAAATAAAAATTTTCAGCATGTGGATCTGAATAGAGATAGATATGCGTTTTTTTCAAAGACCGGATTCTGGAATGCAGATCCTTGACCAGCGATTTGCCATGGCCTTTGTGCAGGTGCTCTGGATGGACAAATAAATGATCCAGATAACATTGATCCTCTTTTATCTGGTAGGAATAGAATCCCACTATCTGGTTCTCTTTCACCAGACCGTAAAATTGGTATGCACGGAAACTATCCGTTGTTATGGTCAGTTCATCCTTCCATAGATCCATTTGCATTCTAGTATAACCCCAATAGGCCTTGGAGATAAAGGTCAAATTTGTGAGTGCCTCCGCATGTTCTGATTCCAGTTTCTTGATAACCATGGTTAAAGTTATGCAATAGAGGTGTTTTCAGTGCAAAAAAAAGCCCTGTAGTGAGCAGGGCGTTAGTTTTTAAAATTGGAAGGCTCTAATTGGAAACCATTAAAGTTCCACATTGGATCTAAACAGTGGCATTTTCTTCCACCATAATTTTTGAAACCGTGGATAGACCTTTGGAGATTTGAGCTTGAACCAACGCCCAGAAGGCTCAACCAAAGATGGATTGTAACTCTTCAGGTTTCTATATTAGAAGTGCTAGAATAGGACTAAAACGTTACTTTTTAAAGCTTTAATAACTAGTTATATACTGATCTAATTAGACAATTGCCCAATTTAAAAAACAGCACTGAAATACCTGATTTCAGTGCTGTTTCTTCCAATTCAATTGCCGGTGAATCGGTATGAATTAATTCTCACGGTCATAACCCGCGGGACGTTTCCATCGTACAGGTGCCTTAGGCTCTGGCTTAAATTTGAATTCTTGGGTTTTTAATAATTCCAATGCTTCCTGAACCGCTCTCTCCAATTGTGGATCCTGCCCTTGAATGGTCAGTTTAGGAGTTTGTATAACTTCTATGTCTGGAGCTACTCCTTCTCCTTCTACAGCCCATTCCCCATTAAGATCATAAAATCCACCTCGTGGTGCCACCATGCGTCCACCGTCCACAAATGGAGGAGTATCCCATGTTCCTACTAGGCCTCCCCAGGTTCTTGTTCCTACCAGTGGTCCCAAATTCTGTTGCTTGAACATATAGGGCAATAAGTCACCACCAGATCCTGCACGCTCGTTAATAATCATCACCTTAGGGCCAAAAATTCCTGCCATAGGTGTGGTCCAGGGTCTGTTGTCATTTGCCTTGCTATTGAAATACCCAAAAGGTTCCCTTTTCAAAATGTCAATCATATAGTCTGCAGCGCTACCGCCGCCGTTGTTTCTCTCGTCCAGTACGATCCCTTTTTTATCCTGCTGGCTGAATAGGTATCTGTTGAAGGAAGTGAATCCGGGCTCGCTGGTATTCGGGATGTACACGTAAGCGAGCTGGCCGTTAGATAGTTCATCCACTTTGCGTCGGTTGCCCTCTACCCAGTCGATGTACCTCAAGCCGCGCTCGCTGTAAACAGGCTTCACCAGTACTTTTCTTGAGTTGTTGCCATTTGAGCTGGCAGATACCTCCAGATAAATTTCCCTGCCGGCGGTCTGTTCGAGCAATTGATAGGGGTTCATGGAGGCGTTCAATGGTTTGCCATTTATGGAAATCAAGTAGTCTCCTTGCTTCACATCAGTCCCTGGCATTCCTAAAGGACTGCTGGTATCTGGGTTCCAGCGCTCTCCATTATAGACCTTAGCAATTTGATAGGCATCCTTCTCTTTCGTTAGATCTACACCTAGCAATCCTACCGGAATCCTTTTGGTATCTGGCAAATCGCCACCGGAAACATACGAATGCCCAATAGCCACCTCGCCGCTCATGATATCTACCACATAATTGAGATCGGTTCTATGTCTTACGTCACTGATCCATGGGGAATACCATTCGTATATTTTATCCCAAGGAGCACCATGTACATTATCGACATACAAAAAGTCACGCATGTACCTCCATCCTTCTTTAAAGATTTGCTGGTATTCTGCTCTTGGATCTACATTTACCTTCATGGCAATGTCCAGCTTTCCATCACTGGCCTTTACGGGAGTGGTCGTGGGGTTGATGGTATAGCTGCTGCCATAGTTGATCAAGGCAAATTTACCGTCATGGCTGGTTTCCAGTCCCTGGATACCATCGGTATATTCGGTTGCTTTTTGTTTTTTGGTATCGTATAAGTGAACCGTCAGTCCCTCTTTATTTTCAATAGATTCCATGACAAATACAAAACCTTCCGCTGCCTTTGCAAGGCCTGTATAGTTTCTTTCCGGTAAGTCCATGGCAACAATTCGATCATAGATTCCCTCTTCATCTATAGTGACAACAACTGTTTTCTTTTCTTCCTTGGCAGCATCAAAGCCTTTGTCTTCTCGCTCTTTTTGTTGTTCCTTTTTGTCTTCCTTGATACCAGCAATGCTTTCTTCATCAGATTCTGGTAAATTGGGCGCTTTCCCATTTTTTGCAAGTACGATGGCATATAAAGACCTGGTGGTCGATGGATCATAAGAACTCATATCCAACCATCCTGATTTCAATCCATAATTCGTACTCGCTAGAGTATATAGGTACTTTCCAGATTCATCCCAAACAGGAGTGATGGCATCTGCCAGAGGGTCTGTAAGTTGAATGCTTTTCTTGGAATCTATGTTGAATGCGTGAATGGCTTTAAAGTGACTTTTTTGCTGTTTTGCATAAGCGATCCATTTACTATCCGGCGACCAGACGGGATTCATGGATCGATCTGGATGCGCATAGCTGTCCGTATCTACCTTCATAGTTTTGCCGCTGGCTACGTTTGTCACCCAGATGTTATAATGAGTGTCTGTATAGGCAATGTGTTTTCCATCTGGAGCCCATTGAGGTCTGAAATAAAAGGTAGGATTGTCAATAGCAATACGGCGCTGGTTGTCTCCATATTGATCTGCGATGACCAATTGATATTCACCACTGGCATCAGAAAACCAGGCAATTTGATCCCCTTTAGGAGACCATACCGGGTATCGCTCTGCAGAACCGCTGGAGTTGGTCAAGTTTCTCCAAGAGCCCTTTTCCTTAGGCACGCTAAAGATCTCGCCACGGTGCTCAAACAATGCACGCATCCCGTTAGGAGATATGGCCGAGTTGACAATGCCTCTTGCAGATACGTCTTCCCAACGATCTCTCGAGGTGTTCAAATCTGCATGTACCGTAATCGGAATAATTCGAGTCGCACCATCGGTTGGGTTCAATAGGTTTAAATGACCGCCGTGTTCATAAACGATTTGATCTGCGTCTGCATCCAGGCTTTTGACATCAAACTTTTTATGAAAGGTGATCTGTTTTTCTGCTTTGGTACTGGGGTCGTAGGACCAGATGTTGCTGGTATAATCACGTTCAGAAAGAAAATAGACTTTCCCGTCCAGCCACACAGGGTCCAGATGGCGTTCCTTAGTAGGTTGGGTTGTGGTTTGGAGGGCTTTGGTCTTAAGATCCACGATCCAAATGGGCATGGCTTGTCCACCGCGGTAGTTGCGCCATTCTGGATCCCATGAAGTGATGGGCGTGTAGGCGACATACGTGCCGTCGGGAGAAATCTCGCCATAGGCTGCTCGTGTCAGGGCCATAGATTGTGGGAAGGAATCTTCAGTTCCTATGGTAAAGAACTTCGTAGTTTCTGTGGGTTTCCCTTCACGGTCAGATCTAAATAGGACTTTGCCATCGGGCGTCCATCCGGTCACGTAATCACCACCAGGATGATAGGTCAACCGTTTGGGGGTTCCTCCTTGAGAAGGAATTACAAAAACATCCACATTACCGTCATACTCACCGGTAAAGGCAATCATGTTGCCATCAGGTGAAAAATGAGGGACGCTTTCATAGCCTATATCACTGGTCAAACGTTGCGCATCACCACCATTGATGGACGCTTTCCACAAGTCATTAGCATATACAAATACGACTTGATCCTTGTGAATGGTAGGTTGCCTCAGCAATCGGGTGCCTTGACTATAGGTGGTTGAGGTAAAGAGGAGGAATAGAAAACCGATTAGATATCTCATAAGGGTGATTTTAGGAACCTCTAAGATATTAAAAGAAAGCTGAATTTAATTTCGCTTTCGCGAAAGCGGGACAATTATTAAAATCAACCATTAAACCGTGACTTGTGGTAGTTCAGAGCAACTCCATTAGTGCACACATCATGAGCAATCATCCTATGAATAGGGGGCTCCGTTTCTAATGGGTCTTAGTTGGACAATAAAATTTAATAATCACAGCCATTTGCAGAAGAGCTGTACTTGAACACTTAACTTTTAGTAGGTTGGGATTGAAAAACCTTTACCCATACCTTAGAAGAGATTTGCTGCTTTTGTGGAAATAAGGGACTTACGGATAAGAGGGTTTTAATTTTTTATAATTTTTTTGAATAAGCTACTGTTGGTTTTCAAGTCTGATATTTTTATCAAATATGTGCCCGTACTAAAGTTCGATAAATCAATGGATTTATTATCCGTCTTAAGTAAAGAGCTTCCTAGAAAGTCATATACCTCAATTTGCAAATCATTTTTATAATTGATTTGTAGTATAGATGTGGTAGGATTGGGGAAAATTTTTAGAGTCGCCTCATCAAAACTGGCATTACTTAAAGTCTGCTTTCTTGTTGCTGTAAGACCATATAAGGTTACAGGATTTTCGAAAGTAAAATTCATTTTTTTGAGATCTAGGTCTAAATTGCTGTCCAGAATGTCCCATGCCGTTTCAGAATCTTTAGTAGCCAATTTAAGATCTAATTCTTCCAACTCATTTAAGTCTGAACTCTGATAATATAAAACAACCTTGCCCGTATAATTTGTGATAGGGTTAGAAAACTCAATAAACTTACCGATGCCTTGGGGATTAGGTAATGGTGATTCTAGAGAAGTGAAATTGTTGGGTCCTTTCAGATCATAATTAATAGATGGCTGTAATTCCATTCCATCAAAGTAAAGCAGTGCTCCGCTATTCATTGATAAGGTACCGCCGGTCAATACAGTCAATTCCTGAGCCGAGGCCACTGTAGCAAAAAGAACTATTAAGAATGTAATTTTTTTCATGTTTCAACCTTTGATAAGAATTCTAATCAATGTAGTACTATTAACGGCAATATTAGATTTATTTAAGTTAAACAAGCAAAATAATCGATGAGTGGTAAGGTTTAAGGAAAATATTTTATAAAGACACGCTAGGGTTATTGATAACTTCCTCTCTTAAAATTAATTCTAAAACCTTGATGCATACATATGCTACCTTATTTAATTCTTTGAAAAATTCATAAATAGTGCCAAAAATAATGGGTACTTGATAAAATACAAAATACACCTATAAAATCGTAAAGTTGTATTTTCCCTATTTTGTAGCAACCTAAAAGATTTTCAATCCGTGCCCTACTTCTTAAGTTCCTCAAAGTCCTTTGCACTTTCCATTTTATTGGTCATGGTTTGTTGTCCAATTTTTGGACAGGAGAATAGAGAAGATCACGAGGAGCAAGGGAAATATCTGATTTACAGTAAGGAGGATAAAAAATTGCTGAAAGAACTTGAATCTCTGCGCTTTACAATTAGAGAAAAATATAACAGTCAAGACTTTGTCGCCACCATAGATCTAAGTCAACAAGGAAGAGCCCTTAGCAATAACAAAAAATTTTACAACTATTACACTTCTATCTCTAGCAGTTTGGGTAATGCTCTATTTCAGATAGGGGATACCTTACAAGCGACACAAATTTTTATAGAGTCACTGGAGAAAGCGGAGATGTATCAAACTCTAAACAATCCAGAGAGCGAAGAATTAAAAGTTTTAATTACGGCTTATATCGATCTTGCTAACATTCTTGCACTTACGGGAAAGTATGAATTGGCAATCGAGAAATACAAAGCGGTGTTGAAACTGACTGATGAGAATGATGTCCAAAGATTGTTTATTATTAATTATAATCTTGCTGAATCGTATTTAGAAATGGGAGCTCCTATTTCTGCGGCTGCATATGTCCAGGAAACCGATCGCTTATCTAATATCATTGATGCTGAGGCCTACACGGCGGGCTCTAAATTGCTCTCTGGCAAGTTCTTTTTTCAAATGGATGACTTTCAATCCTCCTTGATGGAGCTAAAGAAAAGTATTGAACTTGCAAAAGCTACGAATTATACTGAGGTGTTGATTGAGGCTTATGATTATTCCGCAAAGGCAGAGGCAGAACTAGGTAATTATCAAAAAGCATTCGAACTATCCCAAACATTAGATGTATTAGAAAAAGAAAAATATGACACGGACCGTGTCAAGGCAATTCAAAGTGCAAAAGCTGAATTTGAGGTCGCTGAAATAAAGCGGAAAATGGAAGCAGCCATCAAATCTGAAAAATTGGAAGCAGAACTCCGACGCAAAGAAGACCTTCAAAACAATACTATTTTGTGGTCCACCATAGCATTAACGATTGCTGGAGCTCTTATTATTCTTTTGCTTATAGGTTTTTCAAGAAGGAAGAAGCTAAATAAAGATCTCATCGAAAAAAATATTATTTATTTAGAAGAGAAAGAGAAGAGTGAGAGACTGTTAAAGGCGAGGAATGCACTGTTTTCCCGTATCAGTCATGAACTTAGGACACCCATGTATGCAATTGTGGGTATTTCCAATTTTTTGATAGAAGATAATTCAGTCCCAGAAACACAGAAAGAAAATATCCAGTCATTAAAGTATAGCGCAGATTACCTGCTTTCTCTAATTAACAATGTCTTAGAGATGAACAAGCTTAACCGTACGTCTAACCTTGCTTTGGCTCAAGACGCTTTTGATATTAGAGAACTATGTCATCATGCTGTAGAATCTGCTAAATATATTTCTCTGGATCATGCAAACACCTTTCATGTCCAGATCAACGATGATGTATCTAAGGGATATAAAGGTGATGCGGTAAAGCTTATGCAAGTTTTAATAAACCTTCTGGGGAACTCGAATAAGTTTACCAAAAGTGGAGAAATAACATTGCACATTGATAAAAGAAAATCAGCTGGAGATTTACATCACCTCGGTTTTTCAATAAAAGATACTGGAAAAGGGATCACCCCAAGGAAGTTGAAGAACATTTTTGATGAAACAAAATTCATCAATCACAATGAAGAGAATGAAGGAACAGGCCTAGGCTTGCCTATTTCTAAAAAAATATTAGAACTTCAGGATTCAGTGCTCCATATTCAAAGTGAACCTGGAAAAGGAACTACTGTAGAGTTTGATCTTAAGCTTCAGGCAATCCGTTTACCTTCAAATGAACAACAAGCTGCGCCTGATAAATCAATAGTAAAAGATCTTACGGGAATAAAGATCCTAATTGTGGAGGATAATAAAATCAACCAATTAGTCACAAAAAAAATAATTGAAAGTTTCAACGGTAAATTTGAGATAGCCGATTGTGGCCTGGATGCTATCGCCATGGTTAAAGCAAAATCCTACGACCTTATTCTAATGGATATCAATATGCCTCCAGGAATGGATGGGTTTGAAGCTACACGAGAGATAAGAAAGTTCGATGCAACGGTACCCATCATAGCATTAACGGCTGTGGAGCAAATTGAAATTGAAGATCGTATGGAAGATTCTTTGATGAATGATTACTTAATTAAACCTTTCAAAACCGAGGAATTCCTAGAAAAAATAGTAAACAGTTTGAAACCGCCATCAACTCGTTAAAAGTGGGGCTGTCATGACAGGGGTGATCTTTATTATAAGGATATAGTGAACGATACTAAGTGTGCAAAGTCAAGTAATCTTACTTGGTACAATTTATCACTCACTAACATTGATATCCAAAATAGTATCTTCTTACTTGAATTTGAAAGTAGCTGTTGCCCTCTGAAGTTTCCTTTACTATTTCTTGGCTCTAATCACGTGGTGTTTGGATAACTTTCAATTCTTTTCGCTAACGATTTATTGCAGTAATAATTGATGATGTGACACACACGAACACACACACACACACACACAAAGCGAGCATTTCTTAAGGAACTGGATGATGCGATCGACTCTAACTACCGGGAAAGCGCGTAAGCAGTGGTAACCCTACCGCAATAGTAATTACAGACCATTAACGGCGATCAGAGACCAACTCAATGAAGCCAAGATCGCTTCCAGTTTTTAGCCTAAATTCTTTACATAACAAAAGCCCCAGAGTTACTTGTTTAAAGTATTACTCAAGGGCTTTTAAAATTTTAAATACTACTTGGGCTATTTAGAAACAACCACCCACCTCTTAAGAAGACCGTCGTACATAATCAATACCATTTGATTCTTTTTGACTTTAAGATCATTATTATTAGAATCAGAATTTATTAGTATCCTGTTTTCAGGTTGAGAGTTATCACTATTGCCTAAAAGCTGCACGTCACCAGAAGTAGGATACAGATACACCATAGTACCATCGGGTGCTGATTTGAATCCAGTAATTTTAACTTTTTCTTCGACAGATCCATTACTTAATCGGGTAACCGGTCTTTTTCCTAGAGGATCTCCAGGAAGAATCACAATACCTAAATCTAAATCGTTTATTAAGGGATCTGTGGGATTGACATAATTATCGCTTAATTCTCTGGCGTTAGGCAATCCACCTATGGAAGTATCGACTTCAGGTAATTGGACTACCAACTTGTTATTTTTCAGAATAATGTTCTCACCTATTTCAATAGGAATGACATTGCCCAATTCATCGACACCCATGATGTAAAGAACTGTACCGCTAGCCTGGAAGCCATTAGAAGTTTTCTCTAGACTTCTAACACGTAAAGTTCCATTAATATCTAGATTAGCTGTTGGTGCATTTGTGTTGACTCCTATTTGTGCACTGGAGATCAATCCAGTTACAAGAATAAGGGTTATTGAAAGGGCTAGGGTAGTTTTCATAAGAATGAGTCTAAGGTCTAATTTAATCGAGTTTGTTGGATAATTTTCTTACAGCAAAAATAATCGACGTATGACCTCTTTAGTTGTTTTTTATCGGATATTTCATCAGCAAAATGTTTTAGCATCGCAAAATGCAATCAAATGGGTCTTAATTAAATCGCGATTTTCTCTTATTTGGCTTACCTCTTAATAGAGGATAAAACCTAAAAACATCGCTGGGTTTCAATCCAGTAACCTTAGGTAGGAAAGAATTTTTTGTCGGGTATTCGCTTTCGCGAAAGCGAACTATTTCCTACAACGATTAAAACGAGTTAATGGTTTTGCGTATTGCCACCAATCTGGTCATCAGGCCTTCTAAATATTGAAGATCCAACATGTTGGCACCATCACTTTTAGCATTTGAAGGATCAAAATGCGTCTCAATAAATAAACCATCCACCTGGTTGACGATTCCAGCGCGTGCAATGGTCTCGATCATATCTGGGCGGCCACCGGTCACACCGCTGGATTGGTTAGGCTGTTGTAAACTGTGGGTCACGTCCAGTACTGTGGGCGCGTATTGACGCATGGTAGGAATCCCGCGAAAGTCGACGATCATATCCTGATACCCGAACATCGTACCGCGATCTGTAATCATCACCTGCTCGTTGCCAGAGTCGGTTACTTTGAGTGCGGCGTGTTTCATGCTTTCTGGAGACATGAACTGGCCTTTTTTAAGGTTGACCACCTTACCAGTTTCGGCAGCAGCGACGACAAGATCGGTCTGACGTACCAGGAAGGCTGGAATTTGCAATACATCTACATATTCTGCGGCCATGGCGGCATCGCTTACCTCGTGAATGTCTGTTACTGTAGGAATCTGAAATATCTCACTTACTTTTCTTAATATTTTCAACGCCTTTTCATCCCCTATTCCCGTGAAGCTATCAATGCGGCTGCGGTTCGCTTTTTTAAAACTTCCCTTGAAAATATAAGGGATTTGAAGCTTGTCTGTGATAGCGACAATCTTTTCTGCAATGCGCAGCGCCATGTCTTCCCCTTCAATGGCACAAGGCCCAGAGAGTAGAAAAAAGTTATTGGAATCTATATGTTTTAATTGGGGGATCTTATGGAGTTGCATGCAAGGTTCTTTAATTGAAAATAATTTATGAGCGGGTACTAATTTTCATGAAAAACAGATCCATCCCAGTTGCTGAAACCTCCAGTGAGGTTATAGGTGTTTTCAAAACCCATTTGATCCATGATCTGGCAAGCCTGACTGCTGCGACTGCCCGCACGGCAATACACATAGTAGTTTTTGCTTTTATCCATCTGTTCTAAAGCAGCCATGAATTCTTGAGGTTGGTGAATGTCGTGTTGGATGGCATTTTCTATAATCCCTTCGGCTACTTCTTCATCTGTTCTTACGTCTAGGATGACCGCGTTGGAATCATTAGCTGTTTTTTCTTTCCACTCTTCATTATTCAAATTTTTCATAATAGTCTTTTTATTTGTTTTGCATTAATGTTGATGAAGCCACCTTTTTGATCGCAGCATAACCGCCTTCAATATTAATCATGTTGTTAACGCCATTTGCCATAGCAATACTGGAATAAATGACCGAACGATACCCGCCGCCACAATGGACATGGTAGGTTTTATGAACCCTAAGTTTTGAAAGGTCGTCATGAATCTGGTCCAGGCTCATCAATGGAACCTTTTTTAAATGACTGGTTTCATATTCGCCAGGCCTTCTCACATCCAGCGGATTCTCAATTTCTCCTTTTTCAAGAGCACTAACAAAGTCGGCGGCGCTCTGGTTTTCGATTTTTGCGGTGTTATACTCAGCATGTCGCCATGCCTCAAAACCACCTTGAAGATAGCCTTGAACGTTATCATAGCCCACCCGCGCCATTCTGGTTACTGCTTCTTCCTCGCGACCTGGAGGTACGACCAAAACGATTTTTTGATCAATATCTTCAATCAAGGCTCCTATCCATGGAGCGAACTGGCCGTCGAGACCTATAAACCAAGATCCAGAAACATGTGCCTTTGTAAACTCCTGTGGAGAACGAACATCCAGCACCAGATATTCTTGATCTTCTGCCAAAGCTTTAAACGCCAGCGGCTTGATGGGAGAAACGCCACGTCTCAAAACTTCATCAATGCTGGAGTTTACACCGCGGTTCATTTGCACATTTTTTGGAAAATAGGCGGGTGGTGGGGCGATTCCTGTAGTTACTTCTTTGATAAACGCTTCCTTGCTCAAAGAGGGATTCAGGGCATAATTGGTTTTTTTTTGATTTCCCAGACGGTCACTAGTCTCGCTGCTCATATTCTTGCCACAAGCGCTGCCCGCGCCGTGCGCTGGATACACGATAATATGGTCTGGCAAAGGCATGATAATGTCGCGCAGGGAATCAAATAACAATCCTGCCAGCTCCTCTGTGGATAAGTCGCTTTTAGCTGCGAGGTCTGGTCTTCCTACATCTCCTATGAATAGAGTGTCTCCTGTAAATAGTGCTTTTTCCTTTCCTTCCTGGTCTTTCAATAGATAGCAGGAAGATTCTAACGTGTGTCCCGGTGTGTGTAATAAAGTGAGCGTGATGTCGCCTATGGAATAGGTTTGTTGGTGTTTCGCTTTCGCGAAAGCGTAACTCGTCTCTGCATTCGGACCAATAACGATAGTAGCGCCCGTTTTTTGCGCGAGATCTACGTGACCCGAAACGAAATCTGCGTGAAAATGAGTGAGAAAAATATAATTGATGGTGGCACCGTCTTCTTGTGCGCGATCGATGTATTGGTGCACTTCCCGTAATGGATCGATCACGGCAGCTTCCTTACCGGAAGAAATATAATACGTTCCCTGGGCCAGGCATTTTGTATAATACTGCTCTAGGATCATGGCAAATTTTTACGCAAAAATAAGGATTATAGCGCTTATAGACCTGGAGAATAAGGAAAGTGGCTCATTTACTTTTTAATGGAACAACCTATTGCCACCGTAGTTTTTGTCTGAATGTCTTTGCCTTGCAGTAACGCATTGACGGCATCTTTCAAAAAGTGATTTTTAACGGCATTCACATCTTGATAATTATCGTCAATAGCACCTATATATTGGACTCGATTGCCTGCAGCTTCCTTTTGCAATAAAAACACGTGCGGTGTCTTAGTCGCACCGTATTGAGGGTAAATGTCCTGTTTTGAATCAAATAGATAGGGAAACGTAAATCCCTTTTCTTTAGACCGTACTTTCATTTTTGCAAAACTATCCTCAGGATAGGCTTCTGGATTGTTGGGGTTGATTGCGATGACCGGAAAGCCTTTTTTCTTGAACTGTTGGTCTAATGCGATAATTCGATCTTCATAGGCCTTGCTGTAGGGGCAATGGTTACAGGTGAAAATGACCATAAAGCCCTTGGCATCTGGATAATCGCTTAAGGAAACCCAGGTGCCGTCTACATTCTTAAGTTTAAAATCAGTCGCGATATCCCCTATTTGATACCCCTTGAGTTCTTCTTCATTATTTTGAGGTTTGAAAAAGTCTTCTTTTATGGTATTGGGATTATCTAGGAATTGTTCTTGTGGTGCCTCTGGATTGTTTGCATAGCTTTCATTGGGTAACTGGTAGTTGAGCACCCCAAATACTACGGCACTAGTTAGAGCTATGATACAGACTGCTGTCAAAATCTTTAAAGTTTTCATAGAAATTTAGCTACTTCTTCCTCCAGCTCTGCCGCTGTGAAGGGTTTGTTATAAAACATTTTCTTCGAGCCTTTTTGTATCAGGGTAGCTGGGATGGCTCCATCCCAATGTTGGTCTACCATAGGAATCCACTCTGCTGCATAGGGATCGTCCAGCAATTTTACGGTAGAGGTAATCTGGTACATTTCTAAAAAGGGATCCACCATCGTGTCCTTGTTTTTAGCCTCGTCTAGAGAGATCAGAATGACCTCTACATCAGATCGCTTATCCAGTTCTATAAAGGCGGGAAGTTCTTCCACACAAGGTCTGCACCAGGTCGCCCAAAAATTGATGACTTGTATTTTATCCTCTGGTGGTGATTCCAACAGTTGAATCAAGTAGCCTCTTTGTACCACATCTGTAGTACTGATCTTTTTCTCGACACAACCCATGAGGGCAGTAAGAGTCAACAAATAAATGAGTTTACGCATGTGCGAAATATACACTGCCACCCCTAAACATTGGTAAACATTAACTAACCTTAGCTAGAATCTGCTTTTTGTTGTGAGATTTTAGTACGTAAAATAGTACGAACTAACTATTAAAAGCTTCTTTCATGCGCTCTACCACTTGAAAGGCGGCAGGACAGATGGCGGTATTTGCAATGGTAATGGAGCCTATTTGTTGCAAATTTCTACGGTCTGTATGTGGGTATTCCCGGCAGGCTTTAGGGCGAACTTCATAGATGCCGCAATAATTATCTGCTCCCAAAAATGAACAGGGAGTCGTTTGTAAGACATAATCGTTGTCTTCATCGACCCGCAAATAGGTGTCTATAAAAGAACCTGGCTTCATTTTAAAGTGTTTTGCAATCCGGTTGATGTCATTTTGCGTAAATAAAGGTCCGGTAGTTTTGCAGCAGTTGGCGCATTTGAGGCAATCGATTTCTTCAAAAGCCTCTTTATGAAGTTGCTGTGTGTATGAATCCAGGTGTTTAGGAGTTTTCCTTTTCAGTTTTTTGAAAAAAGCAATGTTCTCCTTTTTACGTTGGGCGGCAAGAGCAGGTAAGTCGGTAAGCGGTATCATGCTTGCAATATCGGGATAATGTATTGGATTTTGGCAGAATCTTTAGAAGTAGTAATCAGGAAGGTAGCTACTTTGTAACCTATTAAAATATAAGGAATGAAAACTAGAATCATGTGGCTGGCAATGGCCTTTATTATTGCAGGTTGTGGGGGTGATGATACCAGTGATGTCATGGATGTCCCTGGAAATAATGGAAACTTGAACCTGAGAAATACAGGTGCGAGTGCAGAGGAACTGTTGCGTGATGCGAATTACAACCGTCTGGAAGTCGAGTTCATCTATGTGAATGGGGCGCGTCCAGAAACGACCACCATTAATAATTTGAAGGCCTTTTTACAACAACGGTTGAACAAACCCAGCGGTATCAATTTTACAGAACGAAGTACCACGGATACCACAGGCGAGAATTATACCATTGAAGAAATAGTAGCATTAGAAGAGGCTAATCGTACCAGTTATACCAGAGATAATACCGTTGCGGTAAGCATTCTGGTCGTGGACAAACCTAATGAAAAGGATGAGGGAAATTCTGTAGTCCTAGGAACTGCGTATAGAAATACATCGATGGTTATTTATCAAAATACGGTGGAGCGATTTAGTGGTGGTGTAGGGCAACCCTCCCGAGTGACGCTGGAAACCACGGTTTACAATCATGAATTTGGTCACTTAATGGGTCTGGTTAATCTAGGTACACCACTGCAAAGCGCGCATGAAGCGAGCAACAGTGACAATCATTGCAATGTGGATGGCTGCTTGATGTTTTTTGAGATCAACGGTGGTAATATTCTAAACATGATGAATATGTCCAGCATCCCTCAATTAGACGATCAATGTCTTGCAGATTTGCGGGCCAATGGAGGAAAGTAACAACGGGATAATTGGGTAATGCGGTCTGTTCTAGCGCAGGTATAGTTCTTGAAAATGAGCAAGCCGACTTCCAGGAATGATCATTTTCCAAATTTCTTTTTTCTCAATGATATCTTTACCCACGAGTCTTTTCCCGTCAATGTAGGTGTGGTAGACCAAAGCGTACAAGAGGAAAAGTCCAATAAACCACCAGCCGCTTACTAAATCAGCTTGATTTAACCAGATCAAAATCACTAACGGTGCTATAATCAGCAGGTAATACGTGAATAAATTTTTCATTTGAAGTAGGCATGAAGGGTTTACAAGAGCTTGTGCGAATGATGGCAGGGAATTTCGCTTTCGCGAAAGCGAACTTTGCCTACATCTATTTACCCTCTGCCGCTCTGTGACGTTCTCTAGCTAAAAGGGTGTTTTTCAACAACATGGCAATAGTCATGGGCCCGACACCTCCAGGAACAGGTGTGATGTGACTGGCTTTTTTGGACACATTTTCAAAATCTACGTCTCCCGTAATGTAGTAGCCGCGCTCCCTGGATTCATCTGGAACCCTTGTGATTCCTACATCGATGATGACGGCACCTTCTTTTACCATTTCGGCTTTTAGGAATCCGGGAACTCCTAGGGCGGTGATGATGATGTCCGCTTGTGAGGTGATTTGGGTGATGTTCTTAGTGTGGCTGTGGGTCAAGGTGACGGTAGAGTTTCCAGGAAAGCCTTTTCTACCCATCAAGATGCTCATGGGACGGCCCACGATATGTGACCTACCTATAACCACCGTATGTTTCCCTTTGGTTTCTACATCATACCGATCCAGCAATTCTAATATCCCAAATGGTGTCGCTGGAATAAACGTGCTCATATCCAGTGCCATACGGCCAAAGTTGGTCGGGTGAAACCCATCCACATCCTTGTCTGGATCCACGGCCATTAGGACTTTTTGGGTGTCGATTTGTTTAGGCAACGGCAATTGCACGATGAAACCGTCGATGTCTGGATTGTTGTTGAGCTTGTGAATTTCTCTTAGCAATTCGGTTTCACTAGTGGTGTTGGGCATGCGCACCATGGTACTTTCAAAACCTACCCGCTCACAAGCACGAACCTTAGAACCTACATAGGTCAAGCTCGCTCCGTCATTTCCAACGATCACGGCTGCCAGATGAGGTACTTTTTCCCCATTGTCCTTCATTTCTTGAACAATCTGGGTGATCTCGTCCTTAATGTCGTTGCTGGTTTTTTTTCCGTCGAGGATAGTCATATTGAATAAGTTTTACTAAGTTAAAGATGCTTGATTGGTTAATTGATAGTTTTTAAACAATTTAGTTCCAAGTTCCAAGTTCCAAGTTCCAAGTTCCAAGTTCCAAGTTCCAAGTTCCAAGTTCCAAGTTCCAAGTTCCAAGTTCCAAGTTCCAAGTTCCAAGTTCCAAGTTCCAAGTTTACTTTTTAGATATAATTGAATTGAAAATAAGTTTAAGTTGGATAGCTTCATCAATCAATGGATCGAAACCAGATATATTCACATTATTTTCTTTCAAAAGCCGAAGCCAATATGCAGACTCCTTAGCTTCCTTTTTACAAATCCTTAATCTAAAGACAAAATCTTTATCACTCAGGTTTTCGTTGGCCTCTATATAGTTAGCACCAACTGATCCGCTTGATCGGATAACTTGTTTCCCGTCTTCCTGATTTTGTAAATTATATTTCAAGGATCTAATCAATGTTCGAACCTCGCTAGCAAATAGATAAGTTCTGTCTGCTAATTCATAGGGTCTACTCATTGTTTAAATATTTTCTCTATTTATTGATCTATTGGAATTTGGAATTTGGAACTTGGATTCTAAGGAGTTTAGAGCGCCATTTGTGATTTGGAGCGCAGCGACCTTAGCGCATTTTACTCATGGCCTGCATCATCGCTTTTCCTTTCCCGCCTTGCATCATCTTCATCATTTTGCTCATTTGGTCAAATTGCTTCATGAGTTGGTTCACCTCTGTTACGGTGGTACCGCTACCTGCAGCGATTCTCTTTTTACGGGAACCATTGATCACTTGAGGTTGGGTGCGCTCTTGCATGGTCATGGAGTGAATGATCGCCTCGATACCTTTAAAGGCATCATCGTCAATATCCACATCCTTCAACATCTTACCGGCACCAGGAATCATTCCCATCAAGTCCTTCATGTTTCCCATCTTCTTGATCTGCTGAATCTGGGAAAGGAAATCGTCAAAACCGAATTGGTTTTTGGCAATCTTCTTGCTTAATTTTCGGGCTTCTTCCTCGTCAAATTGTTCTTGGGCGCGTTCTACAAGGGAGACGACATCACCCATTCCTAGAATACGGTCTGCCATACGTTCTGGATAGAACACATCAATGGCTTCCATTTTTTCACCCGTACCTATAAATTTAATGGGTTTGTTGACGACAGATTTGATGGATAGTGCGGCACCACCACGAGTATCACCGTCGAGTTTAGTAAGCACGACACCGTCAAAATTCAACCGTTCGTTAAAGGCCTTGGCGGTGTTGACCGCATCCTGACCTGTCATGGAATCCACCACAAACAACGTCTCCTGTGGTTTTACGGCAGCGTGAACATCTGCAATCTCTTTCATCATGAGCTCGTCAATCGCAAGGCGACCGGCGGTGTCAATGATTACAACGTTAAAGCCGTTTTGTTTTGCATAGGCAATCGCCGCTTCAGAAATCTTTACGGGATCCTTTTCATCACGGTTGGAAAATACTTCCACACCTATTTGCTCTCCCACAACGTGCAGCTGATCGATCGCCGCAGGACGGTAGATATCACAGGCAACGAGCAGTGGTTTTTTACTTTTTTTGGTTTTGAGGAAATTAGCCAGCTTTCCAGAAAAGGTGGTTTTACCAGAACCTTGAAGACCGGACATCAAGATGATGCTGGGGTTTCCAGAAAGGTTGATTCCTTCGACAGATCCACCCATCAGTTCCGTCAGTTCGTCCTTGACGATTTTAGTCAGTAGTTGGCCGGGTTTTAAAGAACTAAGTACCCCTTGACCCAGCGCTTTTTCCTTAGCGGTGGCGGTAAATTCCTTGGCGATTTTATAATTCACATCGGCATCGACGAGTGCGCGACGTATTTCTTTTAAGGTATCTGCGACGTTTACCTCAGTGATGCTGCCGTGTCCCTTGAGGACGTGCATCGCTTTGTCCAGCTTGTCCGTTAAATTATCAAACATATTGTATACTCATTTTTGAAGATAGCAAAGATAGAATTTCGTTGCGTGGCGTTCAAGGTTTTAGATTGCTAATTGATGCAGTGGGATTGAGGTAAGTTCGCTTTCGCGAAAGCGGAAAAATATCCAACCTATAACCATACGTGATTCCTTCCATTTTACGGAAGATGGATACCCTACTGATCGAAATAAGGAACTTATTTACGAATGCGATTCATGACGATCACGTGAGGAAGGTTAATGCCCCTCAAAAAATGCTGTCCAATGCTATCAAAAATAAAGTCAATATCATTTCTGAAAGGATAAAAAAAATGAAAAACCCAGGCATACCGTGCCGGTATAGAGCGCTATAAATAGCAAGGCCTGATTAAAATAAAGCTGTTGGGGTTTGAAAGAGGTCACTAAGTCATTCGCACCCTGTTCTTTAACCTATCCTAAGAATCAAACAGTAAAGGAAGCTGTATAGACGATCATTCTGCGACAAAACTGAAGATCAAAATGCAGATATAAAGATTTTATTGAAAGCGGTTTTTAGTGATTTTCATCCCACCATACTCTTGTAGCAGCCTGTCGTCAATATACCCCAAATGGGGTATTGCGATTGGTTTTATTAAGCGCTAAGTTTAAACTTAATACTTCTAAAATGCATAAATTTTTATTTTTACTGCTAATAATCAGTTCGTTAGGTCTTAAAGCACAAGATTGTGAGCGTATAAGGTCCACAGCTCAAGAATTGGATGAACAGCGAGAGTTGCTCAATACGGGAGATGCTCATTATAATTACGGGTATTTTCTGACCCAACAGGTAATTGCGCAAAACAACTGTATAGGTGATGATTCCATCTATGAATTTTTAAATGCTTATGCTGCAGCGGCAGATCTAGGTCATATGAAAGCAGGAACTAGGCTTGCTCTTATCAATAATTACGGATTGCTCAATAGACCTATGAATTATCAAAGGGCGTATGACGTCGCAAAAGTGATGGTGATACAATCTGCCCGAGATAATTATGAGAACGACTGGGAAGAATATGGCTGGATGAATACGGCCGTAATTTTAGATCGGGCAGAGCGTTTGAAGATCGATACCAGTACCGATCCTTTTATCGCAGCCGTATTTGAACGCATACGAGGCTTTGACCCACCAGAAATTCCAGAGTCTGCACCCAACTCTGAAAAACGCATACGCCACGACTTTTATATGGCAAAGTATACTGGATTTAAAGATGGATTGTATGGTGCGTCAATAGACGCAAAAAGCGCTCTCGACGCAGCCAGTCATCTGGACTGGGATGACTTCTATCACTACTATGCCACCTTAGTTATAGAAGATAAGATAGGCGAGTGGCGGCCTAATGCTGCCTTAGAATTATTTATGGCAATGCATGTGGTCAAGAACATTTCCTTTAGGCAGAGTTCGCGGGATTATGCCGTAGCATTTCTCAATAAACACATCGACGACTATGAGAATGAAAAAGAATTTAGCGCTGCACTTCATAAGAACTCTAAGCTGTGGTTAGAAAACTTCAATCAAAGGTCTTTAAGTGAATACAGCTCTGAGCAGGAAATGTTCCTGGAGATTCAGAACTCAGAATACGTAGAAAGTAAAAACGGTCGTGAAGGATGGAAGTTCCTTCCCAAGAAGGAAAGAACGGCTTTATTCAATGCCGCCATGGAGTATGAAAATGAATCACTTACAGATAAAGAGAAATTTGATATTTTCAAGGCAATGGTCATGAATGGAGAATCACGTGGCTATTACGGTCTGGGCAATGCATATCGAGTAGGCCGTGGTGTTTCCAGTAATGAGGAAAAAGCAATTACCTATCTTGAAAAAGCAATAGCCTCAGGAACGCTTGTTGACAAAGCCCGGTTTAGTCTTGCCTATTTATATGATAAGGCAGAGGGTTTTCAAGATTGGGACAAGGCCTATGCGCTTTATTCAGGGTTGCAGGACACAGATGAGTTTCCCATTGCCATAAGAGAATGGGCGAGCATGACTTATATGGGATTGGGTGGCAGTACAAAGAACCAGCGCGCAGCTATAGCCGCTATGGAGCGCTGTGCAGATCTAGGAGATAAGGAGTGCCAAAGATACCTAGAGGTCATGAAAGGCTTTGAAAAAAACCCGTCCAGTTATGAGCTGGGGTATGTTACGGTCAAACCCGTAAAGGGCTATGCAGATGTCATCAACCTAGCGGAAGAAAGCATGACTTTTGAATACGACATCAGCGTTGCAGATAATGACGAGGATATTGAAGTTCAATTGTTTACCCAGCGCAATGAAAATGTTTCTTCCATGCATCATTTCAATTTTGCCGCATCCAGTGGAAAGATCAAGGATCAAGGAACGTATACGGCACAAATCTATCCGTACTCAAAAGGGTATAGAGACTTTGGCTTTATGTCCGTAGCCTTAATAACGGATGGGAACAGCGGTTTTTTAGATAATATACCGCTAGCCGTTTATAGTTTGCCTGAGAAAGAGGAAAACTAAGGATTTAAAATTATCCATACTACTAATTCCTTATCAATAGAAAAGGAACAGTAAAATACCCAACACGCGGTATATTATAAACTTTTGATTTTGAGTATTTTAACAAACATGGGATGCATATGTCCAACATCCTATAAAAATTGTAAAGTCTACTATTAAATTTAAATTATGAAACATATCTCTTTTGTTATCATCTGTATAATTACATTTTCCACGACAGCGCAAATGAGTCGAGAGACCGCCGTAAGGCAAATTACAGATAATTTAGGATCACTTAAAACGGAAGACGGATCGCCAGTTTCTGTAGCTATAGACGATGGTTATTTAGAGCTAACTATGGAAGATGATGACCCCATATATATACCACTGGATCAAATTAAATATAAGGAGTATGACAAGTGTGGGGATCAAAGTATAGGGTTTAGATACTTCACGTACCAGAGACTCTATGGTAGTTCCAGTCAGTTTTTAAGATTCGTTAATGACGAGAGTACTCCATGTTTCAAGCTGAAAATGCCAGAAAATAAAATCCCAATCATCGAGGCGGTCAAAGCACTTCATAAAATGAACCACAACGCGGGTTATAAAAGTGCAAGAAAGGATGTCGATGATTTGGCGGACAATATAACCCAGATCTTGTATGGCAACATGAATATACAGTACATGTCTACCTCTTATGATTCATCTAGTAGTGACAAGATATTGAATTTTCATGCTATAAGTTATAGTGGCGAGAATTCCTTAATATGGTCAATCCCGATAGAAAAAATCAGATATATCAATCTAAAGGAAGTTAATAATAAACATCGCATAGAAATCATTTCCAATGAAGGTCAAAACGTGAGATTAAAATATACCATGACTGGTAAAGTTGCAAATAAGCAAGGAAACGCTTTTGCAAATTTCAGTTCTCGTAGGGAAGGGTTTGAATTTTTAATCGCCATGGAAAAATTGCGTTATTTTAAAAATGAAATCAAATAATTCTCAGATTCAAAAAGTCAACATAACGGTGTGAAGCTTTTCATTTAAGATCCATATGTTAAATGGCATGATGTGGGTTTCATGCCCTGATTTAAATGTATTTCTAATAGTACGTTCACAGAGTTGCGTAGTAAAGTCATTGCCACTGTTATCCACTCATAGAGAGTCATTCCGGCAAGACTTTCATAATTTCATTGAAATCTAACATAAATGAATTTTATTTGTTGAACGTTTTTCGAAGGTCACTTTACAAAGACGTTTCCAACCAATTAAATGTTTTAACCGAATGGGACTTATAGATAAATTAATGGGCAATGCCGGTGAGGTAGATGCCGCATCCTTAAAAGAAGAATATGGTCATCTTTTGATCGAGTCAGAGGATATCGAGATGGGTTTTGTACTATTTCGAGATGTATTTTTATTTACTACAGGCCGCTTGATATTGATTGATAAGCAAGGATTCACGGGAAAGAAAATTGAAATGAAATCCATGCCGTACAAGAGCATTTCTCGATTCTCGCTGGAAACTGCAGGTACCTTTGATCTAGATGCAGAGCTCAAAATTTGGATAAGCAGCGAGGACCAGCCCAGTGTGTCTAAGAAATTCTCTAAGGCAGTGGACGTTTATAAAGTCCAGCGATTACTGGCTTCCAAAACCTGCTGAACATAAAAATGCCCTTTTGAGCATACTCAAAAGGGCACTTTATATGGGTTTAAGAATCTCTAGTTGATCCCAACTACTTCTAGTTCAAATACCAGATCCTGCCCAGCAAGTGGGTGGTTTGCATCTACAATGATAAAATCATCCTTCACGTCTGACACGCGCAGCTGGCGCTCTGTACCATCAGGGTTTTTTGCCATTAATCCCATACCAACTTCTGGTTTAATTTCTTCTGGCAAATTCTCTTTTTCAACTTTGTGAAAAAGTTCTTTTTGTATATCACCATAAGCTTCATCCATAGGAATCTCGATGGTTTTCTTCTCGTTAACCTTCATATCGATAAGGCCTTTTTCAAAACCTGGAATGAGTTGCCCTTCGCCTAATTTGGCTTCAAGAGGTTCTCTATCTTTGGAAGTATCAAAAACACGACCGTCGTTTTTCAATTTTCCCGTGTAATGCACTTTTACTGTATCGTTTGCTTGTACTTGACTCATAATCTTTGAATTTTTGTATCAGCTGCGAAGGTATCAACTACAAATCCCTAACAAAGTCTGAGCCTGATAAATACCTGTTCCTTAAGAGAAACTTAACAGGAAGGACAACCTATTAGGTAGTCCCGCTATTGCCTTCTGTAGCTGAAGATTTGCTCTAGGCCATAATAGGCTGCCAGATGTAAGGTGTCGCTATGATCCAATTGATCAAAATAGCGGTAGTTGACAGAGTGATCTTTACCCAACATCAACTCCAGTTTTTTGTAGAGCGATTGCGCCACCCGTTCCATATCACTACCTTCTTTGCCTACAGCGATGTAAACAGATTTACTGTTGCCTATATAGGCAGGCTCGGCCATAAGCCAGCGTTCCTCGTCCCACCACAAGCTTGGGCTGACGATCAGGTAGTTGTCGAACATTCGGGAATGGCGGTACAAAATTTCCGTGGCTAGCAATCCTCCTAGGGATTGCCCTACCAACGTGTTGGAATCGTTTGCCCTATAGGACTTTTCAATCAAAGGGATCACCTCATCATCCAGAAAAGATATAAAAGCCGCAGAACCACCGCTGGTGGGCAATTCCTTTTTATCTGCAGCACTGGCAGACTCGTCTGTGAAGTCCCGTTTGCGATCCACATTTGCGATTCCCACTACAATAGCTTCAGGTACCCTGTTGATCCATGGGGACGACTGGAATTGAATCAATCCAGCTATATGTAAAAAATCTTCCTCCATGGCACCATCCAGTAAATAGATGACGGGATACGTGCGGTCCTTGTCCTTTGAATAACTGGGCGGCAAGTAGACGTTCAGTTCTCGTTTTTCCTTCAAGAATTTCGAGCTGAAGGTCAAGTTTTCTCCCAGGATCAAAGGTTTTTTAGCGACTGATTGAGAGAAGCTGAGGCCGTAGGATAGAAATAATACTACTAGTAAAAAAGGTTTCATAAGCTGTGTTCCAAAGAATTCCTAGCTAAAATAAGGATTCTTAGGTTGGGTTTTCCGCTTTCGCGAAAGCGAACTCACCCCAAAACAATATATCTATAAAGCATTACAAGGCAAATCCCAATAGTGTCTGGGAAAGATCTCTGATAGGGGCTTGATCTTAAAGGCGGCTATGGGCCCGTAAATTGCTTTCAGTTCTTATCTTTAAAGGATAATTCACAGTAGAGGGCGCAATCGCTAAAGCTCTATTTCCGTTGTGAATTGCTTTCAGTTCTTATCTTTAAAGGATAATTCACAGTTTTGATTCATATGTGGTTGATTGTTGATGTGTTGTGAATTGCTTTCAGTTCTTATCTTTAAAGGATAATTCACAGTATGGATGCACTTTCAAAAATGGTGCGTCAAGTTGTGAATTGCTTTCAGTTCTTATCTTTAAAGGATAATTCACAGTTGTGCTGCATGGCTGACAGATGGTCTATACGTTGTGAATTGCTTTCAGTTCTTATCTTTAAAGGATAATTCACAGTGCTGCTGCGGCGGCAGCATCTGCTGCTTTGGTTGTGAATTGCTTTCAGTTCTTATCTTTAAAGGATAATTCACAGTATGTGGCGTGTTCAATGTTAGTGGTATAGAGTTGTGAATTGCTTTCAGTTCTTATCTTTAAAGGATAATTCACAGTAAGTAGCCATACTAGGCGGCATCGCTGCAGTTGTGAATTGCTTTCAGTTCTTATCTTTAAAGGATAATTCACAGTGGTGATATGGTGGTGGGGATGATCATTGTAGTTGTGAATTGCTTTCAGTTCTTATCTTTAAAGGATAATTCACAGTCATATAAAAAATATAGATTCTGCCCTTCAGTTGTGAATTGCTTTCAGTTCTTATCTTTAAAGGATAATTCACAGTATACCTGGCATATTGCGCTGGGTATCTGTGATTTATGCAGGTTAATAGGATCAACCAAAATTCATTTTTTGAATATTTTGTGATAGTGGTCTGATGTTTTTTGTTCATCCTAATTGCAATCTAATGCCCACGCACCGCCTCGCTCTTCACGATAAAACATCCACTGGATCTTTTATGAACGTTCAGCCGTTTCTTTAAAGGATAATTCACAGTATACCTGGCGCACTGCGTTGGGTATCTGTGTGTTATCAAGTGATTTAGAATATAGGAAACTCAGTGCAATAAACAAAAGTTCACAGGACCCAATAAAGTTTTAGTATTTGTAAATAGGTGATCAGGCACACCACCTTGCTTCTCTCTATAAAAAGACCACCAGACTTTTTAGTGCCGGTCGCCCGCTTCTATCAAGCGTAATATACAGTTCTATCTAGTTCAAAGGGCTGGGCATAAGTATTTTATATTGGAGCCTAGAAAAGTTCTAGTTGTTGATCTCCCGTTTCCTTTTCGACTTCTTTTTGACCATGGAACAATTCCATCATCCCAAATTGCTTATCCGTAATCTGCATGATACAGACTTTTCCTTTTTTCGGGAGGTTGAATTTGGTTCTTTTGATATGTACGGCGCTGTTTTCACGACTTGGGCAAAAGCGCAGGTAGATCGAGAACTGAAACATGTTGAAACCATCGTCAAGCAGGCGTTTTCTAAAACCACTGGCGGCCTTGCGTTCCAGACGAGTTTCGGTGGGCAAGTCAAAGAAAACAAGTACCCACATACTTCTATATTGGTTGAGCGTTTCTAAATGGTTCATCGTGCTTCATTGTTTTATGTTCAAGAAGTTGCCGTGAAATTCTGGATACTTGATCTTGCGGCTGCTACCTTCAAAACATTCCCAAAGCGAATGCGTCGTCCTGCTCATGGCATTCATTAATGGGCTGTTTTTCCCATCAATAAACACATCCATAGCAGGAATCATTAGCAACTGTGCCTTGAGATCTGTCGTCACTTCTTCTACATCAACACCGCTGGCGACCATTTCCCATACGATATGATCCACAAATGGCCTGTAAGGTTCCATGACATCGTCTGCCAGGATAAAAGCATTGTATTTGTTGGAATGAAAGATGCCGACACTGGGCAATAATCCACTGGAAATTAACGCCCTTGCCGTCACTGCTCTTAATATAGCATAACCATAATTGAGCAAACCATTGGGCGCAATACCTTTCTGATTGCGGCTGAATTCTGGCAAGGTGTCAAATAGGTTTTGAAAATAGAAGGCGGCCGCGAGCGCTTCCTGATTGTCATGATCTGCAGTCTTGACATCACTGGCATAACGTTCCAGTCGCCTGGGGTTCTTGCCCAGCTTCTTGAAATGTAGGGCTTGGTTTTCAATTTTAGCCGTTACGGTTTGTTGCCACAGGTTTTTTTTGAGTGGTGCAGTGGCGTTGAGTTGGTGCCGGTAGCGCTCCGTTTGCTCGCTGTGACCTTGAAGTGGTTGAAGGAAACCGGTGGGCAGGTGTTGGGCATTGCAGGTAATGAGTGCCGTTTTATTATCTACTAGTTTACGAATCAATCCAGTGGTTATGGTGATTTGTGGATGCTCCAAAACGATGTACCCTAAATCTTCTATGGGAATGCATTTTTCTTCCTTATCCTCCTCTGGAAAGTTGACGACCAGTTGCTCGTTTTTGGTGCTGAGGTAAGCGGGATTGCCGAAGAATAGGGTTCTTTTGATCATAAATTAATATTCTCCTATTTGCACAATTTGTCCTATATGATTAACTCTCATTTTCACGATGTTGCTCAAATGTCCCAAGCTTTTTATTGGTTTCCAAGTCACACCTTTCAAATCAGAATTTTGATTTACCTCCGTTTCAAGATGATGTCTAAATACATAATCTCTTACCGCACTGTTCCCATAAGTTACCTTAGAAATCTTTTGTACCCGAAATAAGTTCTTAGAAATAACCTTATAATTTTCAGGGTCAAAAAGGTCAATTGCTGAAGGATCAAAATCCTCCGATGGAAAGACAAACATCTCATTTTGCTTGAGTGTAAAATGAAGTGGCCACCCATTTTCATTTTCTTTTTTGATAATGGGTAGGCCTTGATTATTTCTGACCACGGCCTCAAAGAAGGAAACCGCGTCATCATCAAGGTCTCCATCCTCATTTTTGTAAATAGCAACGTGATGATTATTCCCCAAACTCACGTAATCTACTGGAATAGGCTGGTCATTTTCATCTAGAATAAGTTGACCTAAATGGTCCCTTTGATGGTGTAGCGCTTCCGCATTGCTTACTCCCGTTATCGTCACGCGTTTGATAGCTATTCCTTTTTCTTTGTTCTGCCAGATGGGGTTTTTATCAATGTCTGAAAATGCTTCTTTAGCATTTCCCTTGTATTCTTTCTTTCTGTTTTTGAGGATTTCCCGTATGCCTTCATCCAGTACCTTTTCTATTTTAAGGCCTGGTCCTATGTCCTTTCTTATTGTAAATACATCTTCAAAACAGAGTACTTCCTTCAAAGGTTCACCATCCCAAAGCAGAGGGTTTTTTTTGATTGTTTTGTTGTCAAAGGCTGTTTCTGGTTTGTTGCCATACGTTTCCAAATGTTTTAAAACCAACTCCCGTTGACCAGAATGAATGATCATTTTCGCTTCCGCAAAAGCGAAATTCTTATTGATCTTAGTCGGTTTTGATTTAGGGGCCTTCGATTTCCCATAAACAGTCTCCTTATGCAGCTGTCCGCGTGGGGTCAATTCCAGCGAGGTATTGAATCCTTTTTTGGTTTTGGTCTTGTTGATGTTGCGGGTAACTACTTTATTCTTTGCCTTGAAGGAAATTAGTACGGCTTCTAAGTGCCTTTTTGCAGCCGTTCTGAATTTCGGCATGGGCTTGATAAACTTACGCTTGTAGTTTCCTTTATCATCCTGTACTTTTTCTGTAATCAGGTTTTCAATGTTTTGAATCACTTTATGCTTATCGTGACTCTCGTCTCTTCTAGCATTGAGGTTGTTCAAATACTGAATGTGGTTGTGGGTAGTAAATGCCACGGCGAGAGCATCCATAGCGTGGTGCCGGTGGTCGTTCCTCTTTGTCCAGTCTTTAATCTTTTCTACCTTTTTGTTATTCTTACGTTCCTCAATTTCCACTAAGCCTAGAGCCCTGTACTTGGGTAGGTTGAGTTCCTTCAAAACATTGATGATTCCCCAGTCTACCCGTAACCTGTCGGTGATTCTGCCAGTAGTGGGAGTAACTTCTCTAAACACCTCGAGCAACATAGTGCGCGCCTTTTTGGCGATATATTGACTATTGCGCAGGTCCCGCTCTATGAAACCTTCTTTAATGTCCTTCGCACTTTTCAAGAGTCGATCGTGCTTGCCGCGGCTTATTATGCCTTTACCTTTGTCATAAAGCGATTCCACGCGTTCCTTGTAATCTTCTAGATCTGAATTATTGTCCTGTGTTATAAAATCCAATGCGGTACGATTTGCTTTCTTCAAATTGACGTGTCGATAGGCAAGTGTTTTATTCGAGAATGAATCGTCATAGATCAAGGCTCGCGGCAAGATATGCTCAATGTCAATCTTGCTGCTAAAAAGGTCTTCCAACTTTATTTGCTCATTTGAAAAAAGACTCTTGTGTCCACGAGGGGCAAGTTCAAGCCACAACTTGTATTTTACAATGTCATTCTTGGTAGGAGCAAAGCCGAATCGTTTCTGGATGGTGTTTGCAATATCCAGATTTATTTTTGTGGCCGTGTTGATATATTTTGTGGTTTCCTCACGTTCCTTGGCAGACTTCTTCAATTCCCTAGCTAGTTCAATCCTTATAGCATCTGGCTTACCATAGGCATCGCAAACTTGATTGATAACGTGTATCATCTGGTTCAGAATCTTTTCAACAACAGGATTGCGTAGACTGTTCTTTCCTAAGATCTCAAGCCTATCTTTCAGGTCACGGGTTTTATTTTCTTCGCTGGTCAGGCTACCGGAATGATTATACCCCACTTCCGTGCAGGCCTCATAATAATCCAAACCCTCTTGTAGATGTGGCAGGATTTTTCTGATTGCACGTGCGGACAGGCTTCCATAATCATTGGGAAAAGTCACACTTGCCAGCATTGCAGCAGATTCTGGTTTAAAGCCATATTTGAGGTGCAACTTTTTCTTGAGGTTTACATCCGTGTTTCCATAGATCAACTTTTCTTCCTCGGTAATCATCTTATCATCTTCCGCTGAATATAGTAAGTGCCACAATTCATAACTTGACTGTTTGCTGTAGGAATTTCCAGCTAGAGTGCCGTCAAAATATAAAACAGAGGGATTTATGCCTAGCGTAGGAAAAACAGTCTTTAGTTCTTCCAAGATTTCATTTGCAGGTAATTTTTGCCAGTCGATACCATAACCTTCTCTGGATGCAATTTCTTGATAGACATTGAATAGTTTTTCATTCGTTGTATTCCCTTGAATTCCTTCCTTGAAATTTAGTTTCCATTCTTTGGAAGAGAGCCCCAGCAATTTTAAGACCGCGGCTGAAGTAAGATTTCCTCTCAAATTCGCTTCCGCGAAAAGCAATTTCCTGTCATCCTCCTCCAGTTTATAAGACAGTTTTACATTTTTGTTTTCTGAATCTGTTTCCGCACTTCCGATGTATTTGAACGCGAGATCATTTATGTTTTGCCAGATCTTAAATTCCTGAAAGAGTGGGGATGATCTAGGAACAACCCGCTGGCCTATGGTTCTTTTTCTCTTCTTTTGTTTTACCTTATCGTAATATTCTTCTTGCCAGCTCTCAAAAAGACAATAACTTAATAATCCCTTTTGAGATTTTAAAGGCCTTTGATAAAAAATAATAACATCCCTAATCTTTTCCTTAAGTTCTGCTGTCAATTCTGGATGATACTTGGCCTGTGTTTCCCATATTTGTTCAAACTCATCCAGATAATCTTGCCTATAGAATACTTGGTTCTTAAGTGAAGTGTGGGGATTGATCTTGATCTGATTATACAAATATTCACCTACTGTGATTTTATCGATATAAAGAACCTTGCTACGATCGCTGATATTCCCTAAATAGCCGCTGGTTCCATTAATGTTGTTATTAACTTCCTGTAAGGCGATAGCTAGATGTTCCAGTTCTAATTTTTCTGATAATTCTTGAACACGAATCTTATATCGTTCTAATTTTTGCTCTGCCTTGTTCCCGTTAAGTTTCTTTCCTTCAATTTGAAAAGGTTTTGAGCAAATGGACCAGGTCTGCCCCTTGTTTTTCCCTTGTAAACTTTGATATAGTTCGTGAGTGAGAATTTCAGGGTAAAATTCTTTTTGCTTGATCCAGACTGCATCAAATTCTGCTTTTAGGTCTGATGGATAGAAGTCTGGAATGAACTTTTTGTTTTGTTGAAGCAATCTATAGGTATACTGACCGGGAGTCAATCCATCGTTATAAAGTATTTTGGCAACTGCCATGCCGTCAATGGCCACCCCATCGCTTTCATCCTTTGATTTCCTGCTGCTTTTATATCCTCTTTTCTTATTGATTGCGAGAAGGGTTTTAGAAAAGTCCTCTAAACATATTTTTTGACGAGCTGCCAACGCCCTTAAAGTTAGGGATTGGTGGGTAGTGTTTTTACCTGTTTCAGTTAGCCAAGAATCATCGGTAATGAATTTTGAGTGTCGCAATTCCTCGATTAAAAAGTCTCGTCTCATTTGGTATCTATCCAAATTTCTTCTAGCACCTCGTTTTAAGGTTCTATCTGCATTGGTGGTTATCGGTTTACCCCCTTCAAAATTTATCTTCTCGTCAACGGTAAGTGGATTGACGCGAACTCCCAACTTGATGATACTAGAAACTTCTTTTGCACTTTCAGCTTCTTCAACCAGCGCCCAACCTATACTGGTCGTCCCTAAATCCAATCCTAAAATTCGTTTCATATAATTATTTTATATATATTCGTTTAACTGAAAAGCAATTCACAATAAGGATTATTCCGTTGTGAAAACATTCAAAGCGGCCTTAACGGGTCGCTTTTCTTTTGCTCTTATTTTATTCTTCATATCCTCGAAAAACAAAACACCCCAAAAACTGCTCAAAAAATGAGTAATTCTTAGGGGTTATTAAATGTAGGAAAAAAAATCGGATGGAAAGAAAAGCAGGTATTTGTTTTCAGTTACCCTGTAAATCAAGACATTAAAAAGCCTCACAGTTTGGCACCATATCGCTTGTTAAGGGATCGCACGGTCGTGAGACTTTAGAAACTAAAGATAGCATTTCTTTTAAATAGGTGTCTTGCACGATGCTGGAGTTTTATTCCGCTTTCAAGGAGCTTTGCGACGCAGAAGTTCATGCCGCACTCGATGCGGTACGAAAGCGATCTTATCATAAAGGTTACAATTTAAATAGTCCCCCCTCCGCTGGAGGGGCTAGGGCAGGCATTGATATTTTGGGTACCGTTTAGGAGAGGCTTTGAAAATCAACCACTTGCATTTAGAACCACTTTAACGGACTAGTAGGCTAAAAACCAATAAATAAGACTACTTTTGCAGCCGCTAAGAAGCGCTATTTTTATGAAAGATATTAGAAACATTGCGATTATTGCTCACGTTGACCACGGTAAAACCACGCTGGTAGATAAGATTTTGCACCACTGTGAAATATTCCGTGAGAACGAAGCTACTGGAGATTTGATCCTTGATAATAACGATATTGAACGGGAACGTGGGATTACCATCCTTGCTAAAAACGTTTCGGTAATGTACAAGGGAACCAAAATTAACATCATCGATACCCCTGGTCACGCCGATTTTGGTGGTGAGGTAGAGCGTGTATTGAACATGGCAGACGGTGTGTTGCTATTGGTAGATGCCTTTGAGGGCCCAATGCCACAAACACGATTTGTACTACAAAAAGCGATCGACCTAGGTTTGAAACCTTGTATCGTTATCAATAAAGTAGATAAAGAAAACTGTACTCCAGAAGAAGTTCACGAGTCTGTCTTTGACTTGATGTTTGAACTAGGTGCTGAAGAATGGCAGTTGGATTTCCCTACCGTTTATGGTAGTGCGAAAAACAACTGGATGTCTGACGACTGGAAAAAAGAAACTGAAAATATTGAACCATTATTAGATATGGTGATCGAGCATGTTCCTGCTCCTAAAGTGGAAGAAGGAACGACTCAAATGTTGATCACATCCCTAGATTTCTCTAACTATACCGGTCGTATTGCGATAGGTCGTGTAAAGAGAGGCTCTATTAAAGAAGGTCAAAACGTCACGTTATGTAAGCGCGATGGATCCCAAACTAAAACTAAAGTCAAGGAAGTATATGTCTTTGACGGTATGGGAAAGGCCAAAACAGATCAGGTAATGGCGGGTGATATTTGTGCGATTGTAGGTCTGGAAGGTTTTGAAATAGGGGACTCTGTTGCTGATATTGAGAACCCAGAAGCTATGGAAACCATCGCTATCGATGAGCCTACCATGAGTATGTTATTCACGATCAATGATTCTCCTTTCTTCGGTAAGGATGGAAAATTTGTGACTTCCCGTCACATTAAAGATCGTTTGACTAAAGAATTAGAGAAAAACCTAGCGCTGCAGGTTCACGAGACTGGAAGTGCAGAGAAGTTCATGGTTTTCGGCCGTGGGGTATTGCACCTTTCGGTATTGATCGAGACCATGCGTCGTGAAGGATACGAGATGCAGATAGGTCAACCACAGGTAATTATCAAGGAAATTGATGGTGTTAAATGTGAGCCTATTGAAGAATTAACCATCGACTTGCCAGAAGCCGTTAGCGGTAAGGCAGTAGAGATGGTCACCTTGAGAAAAGGAGAAATGACCAGTATGGCACCTAAGGGCGAGCGTATGGTCATCGAGTTTAAAATCCCGTCACGAGGGATTATAGGTTTGAGAAACCAATTGATCACAGCAACTGCTGGTGAAGCGATCATGAACCACCGTTTTGTAGGATTCGAACCTTATAAAGGTGAGATTCAAGGACGTATCAATGGATCTATGATCTCTATGGAGAAAGGAACTTCTATTCCTTATTCCATGGATAAACTACAGGACCGTGGTAAATTCTTTATCCACCCGGGTGAGGAGATCTATGGGGGACAGGTAGTAGGGGAGAACTCTAGACCGGATGACCTTGCGATCAACTTGACAAAGACTAAAAAACTTTCTAACGTACGTAGCTCAGGAACGGATGATAAAGTGAAAATTGCCCCACCGGTGAAGTTTACTTTGGAAGAAGCTCTGGAATACATCCAAAAGGATGAATACGTAGAGGTAACGCCGCATTTCATAAGATTACGCAAGATTTATCTAGATGAAAACGAACGTAAGCGTAGAGGTAAGGAATTAAGCTAGGTAATGGTTGGTTGATGGCAGTTATGAGTTAACGGTTATCAGTTAGTACTAGACTAAAACTATATTGAAAAAGCAGATTCGGAAGAATCTGCTTTTTTTGTTATTCGGTTTTTGTATCCTTTTCTTAAGACTACCCACCGGTATGAGAATAGGTAATCAGCTTTAACTTTGAGCCTCTTTGAATGACAGTCGGGAAGGAGCGATAGTCGAGAAGGAGCGATGGACTGTTTCAATGTTGAATGGGTTACTCCTACGTTACACCTTTTGCCTTCGACATTTCCCTCTGAGGGAAACAAGTCGAAACAAAATTTAGTACTAGGAGGATTCATTTCTAACATTGCCGTCCTCCGTTAAAAGGAAGATAAGAGTTCGGTGCACGGGATGCTGAGGTAAAAGATGAACTGTGATCTGCACTAACTAGTCTTAGTAGGCTGGATTAACTACTTTGTACAAAAAACTCGCAGCTATATCTATCTTTGAAACTAAACTCAAAAACTTGCAAATAATTCCCTACAACCCAACCTACAAAAACCAATGGAATGAATTTGTAAAGAAATCGGCCAACGGCTGCTTTTTACACGATCGCAATTTCATGGACTACCATGCAGATCGATTTGAGGACCATAGTTTGATGTTTTTTGATAAAGAAGAGTTGGCGGCCTGTTTTCCTGCCCATCAGTCCGGATCGACACTTCATAGTCATTTAGGGCTTAGTTATGGCGCTCTTCTCACTTTAAAACAACAGGTGGAAGCTTCTAGTGAGACACGGCAAATTCAAAGCGTCAACGCTAATATCTATCCGGGCCTCTTACAAAACTTAGTCAATTATAGTAAGGATAAGAATTTTGAAAAGCTGGAGCTTAAATTACCGCCACCATTCTTTGATCCCTATTTTGAAAAGCATTATAAAAACCTGTTTGAATGGGATTTTCAAACTATTGAGGAGTCACTTGATCTGGTTGTTTACTTAAAAGAAGATTGGTTGCCCAGTCCTAAGAAAACCATCGGCTATCGCAACGGGAAGTTTGACTCACTTCAAATAGTAGTGAGCGAGGATTTAAAAGAGTTCTGGAATGAACTTTTGATCCCACAATTGCAAAAACGCCATGATGCAAAACCAACGCATACACTAGAAGAAATTGAGCTGCTACAAAGCAGGTTCCCTAGCCAAATTCTGCAATATTATGTGGAACATGAAGGCCATAAAATTGCTGGAATCACGCTTTTCGATTATGGAAACATACTCAAGGTTCAATACGCTGCCGCAAACCCCACTGGATTTGAGAGAAATGCCATGGACTTTTTATATTTAGAAATCATCCAGGAAGCAAAAGATCAGGGAAGGGAATTTGTAGACTTGGGTACCGTCAATAATCGAGATGGCAGCATCAATGAAGGCCTGCTGCGATTTAAGAAACAACTGGGCGCAGTGGTGACACCTGTAGTTGAGATAGCCTTAAATTTGCGTTCATGAATTTTTCCAAACGCAGTTTTCATTTTGCCGTTATCTCCATTGTTTTGATGGTGTTGTTTCTCCTCTTATCTGTTACCAATCGCAATGGCAGTAACAGTCTTGATGATGTGGTAGGTTATATGATCACCTTGTTTTTTGTCACGGTAGTGCTCGGTTTTATATGTGCGCTACTCAGCTTGCGAGAAACCGCCACTACTCAAAAATACCTCGGACTTGTCATCAACCTGGTTTTAATGATTCTACTGGTGGTCAATACGTTACAAAATCTATCTGCAATCTCTGAAGTGTTTTCTTAAATACTTGATTACTTTTACGATAACCAGAATTCTAGAGCTATCGACTTTCATATTCCATATTTGGATTTGCCTGCGTTGCAGCTGCGATTTGCACAGCGCGACCTAGAGGCGCTGCAGGATTTGCAACAGGCGGGCCAGTTCATAGGTGGCGGGCCGGTATCGCTGTTTGAGTCAGATTTTGCCAGCTATTGTGGCGTCCAGCATTGCGTGAGTTGCGGGAACGGGCTGGATGCGCTTACCATTATTCTGCGGGCAGAAAGGCTGTTGGGAAACTTGCCTGAAAACGCGAGGATCCTCGTTCCTGCCCATACCTATATTGCTACGTTTTTGAGTATCGTTGAGGCAGGAATGCAACCAGTTCCTGTAGATGTGAACGATTTATTGCTTACTTCTAACTCGGTTCATTCCCACCTGGGAAGTATTGACGGTATCGTTGCAGTAGATATCTATGGAAAATTAGTGGGCGATGCGGTTTACGCTTTCGCGAAAGCGAACCACCTACCCATCTACACAGACACGGCACAGTCCCATGGTGCCACCACCATTGCTGGTGAAAAATCTGGAAGCCGTGGAAGGGCAAGTGCCTTCTCGTTCTATCCCACCAAAAACCTGGGAGCCATGGGCGATGCCGGAGCGATTACCTGTAACGATTCAGACCTCGCCCATACCGCACGTCAAATTGCCAACTACGGCCGCAGCTCCCGTTTTGTGAACGACATCAAGGGAATGAACAGCCGTATGGACAGCCTGCAGGCGGCTTTTCTCAACAATCGTTTGATGTTTCTGGATAACGACAATAAAAAGAGATTGAAGATTGCCCAAGTCTATATGGACCAGATCGCCAATGAAAAAGTCCATTTGCCACCACCCGATTTTTTGGATGAAAATGCGGTTCATGTGTTTCCTGTTTTTGTAGAAAACCGGGAGAAATTTGTGGCTTATTTGAACAGTCACGGCATCCAGACCAATTGCCATTATCCCATCGCCCCACACCAGCAGGATGCCTTTAAGGAATTCAACCAGATGTCGTTCCCACGTACGGAATACCTGCACCGTACAGAGGTGAGCTTGCCGTGCCACCCGCTTCTAGAAGATCATGAAGTACAGGAAATCATCATTGCCATAAACGAGTATTCATGAGGGATTTGATGCGGCGTTTCAACCGCAATCTATTGCTCAAGGTGGCTGGATACAATTCCGTTCACATCTTATTACGTATAGGAATAGGCGCAGTCATGTCCTGGATTCTAGCGAGATTGATAGGGCCGTCAGGAATGGCCGTCATGGGCAACCTGCGTAATTTTTTTCAGGGAATACAAAGCTTCAGCGTTTTGGGACTGGAGAATGGCTTAGTGAGTTATGCGACCCAATTCAAAAATGAGCGTCCTAAACTGCTGCCCATTTATGCTACGGCATGGATCTCAAGTATTTCTGTAACTGTCGTATTGAGCATTGGGGTGTTCTTTCTAGCCGGGATACTGGATGAATACCTCATAGGGCTAGAAACCAGCTATGCGTTCGTATTTCAATACATGGCCCTGGCCATGCCTTTTTATGTGGTGTTCATTCTGATAAGCTCGTTGTTGCAGGGTTTTGAATGGTACAAGAAATTCATTACCATCAATATCAGCATCACTATACTGGTTTTTGCGGTTAGTGTTTTTTTGATTTATAGGTATAGCCTCGCTGGAGCTTTGGTCTCTATAGTGATTGCTCCGGTAATTCAATGTGTGATCGGCTTATTGATGTGGAGGCGTTATCATTCAGGATTCCGGCTTTCAGGGCTTTTTGTACATGGGTTCGACCGCTCCAGTTTAAAGCCGTTGCTTAGTTATAGTGCCATGGCACTCATTAGCGCGGTGTTGGTTCCCGTTACCTACATCGCTATACGTCAAGATGCGCGTGCTGTTCTGGGAGATGTGATTGCTGGTGACTGGGAAATGCTGCAACGTATTTCTGGATATTACATGATGTTTGTTACGACGCTCATCAGCCTTTATGTATTGCCACAGTTGAGCAAGGATTTTTCACCGCAGGTGTATAAATCCACCATCGGTCATTTTTATAAGACCATACTACCGCCGGTCGTAATAGGTTTGATCGTCATTTACCTGAGCAGGCAATTACTGGTAGACTATTTATTTACTGAAGAATTTTCAGGAATGCTGCCTATGTTCAAATGGCAATTGGCAGGTGATTTTTTGAAAATTGTGACCACGGTAATGGCGTTTCGGTTTATTGCTATCAATGACTTGAAACGCTACTTGATAGCGGAGGTCGTGAGTCTCACCTCGTTCTATGTTGCAAATTACGTGATGATCCGGTATTATGGAAATAACGGTATAGTCATGGCCTACCTCTTGAGTTATGGTTGCTACGGCATTGCACTTGTGATCCTCTTGCGCAAGGAGTTGTGGAGTCGTAACTAGTCCTTTATCAGTGTGTCTGTCGCTACCTTTCTACACTAATTTTCATACCTTCCTGTTTCAACTAGACTAGGCAGGGATTAGCAACCTTATGTAGAACCGCTATTCTGACACTCCTTAAGACTTCTTTTCAAATTCGGTTTTGAGAAGCTTACGCTCATTATTTATAAACTCCTTGCCATATCTTGCTTTCCATTTAGAGTTTAGGGCAGACATATAGCAAAGTTCACTGGGCATGATCGAACAGTCCAAATATTTCGTCCTGATGGCATATTTTTCCCATAGGTAATTTTCAAAATAGCGTTCAAAGTCTGTTCTGGTACTGGTGAGGTTCCCAGCACTAACATAAATGTACTGACCGCTAGCCGCTAATTTTGCAGCTTGTTGTTTGACTATATCACAGGAGGGTTGTGTGGAAAGTGTAATCACTATAGGATCATTTTCTTGTGCTGCGTTAGCCTTTTGGGCAAAGCTCATGGAAGTGATCAACAGGAATAGAACGGATAAAATTTTCATAGACGATCTAAGGAGCAATTAACGTACCAGAGTCTCCAGACCTAGTATCTTTGTAAATATAGGAAACTGGAGCCTGTTGTTTATTCCGCTTTCGCGAAAGCGAACAAAACATAAATCCATAACTAACCCACATAATTGCATCTAAATGAAGCTGAACCTGCACCGTCCCATCTGTTTTTTTGACCTTGAAACCACAGGAATCAATATTTCCAAAGACCGGATTGTCGAGATTTCCATCCATAAAGTGCTTCCAGACGGCAGTGAGAAGACCTATACCTATAGAATCAACCCCACAGTACCCATTCCTGCCGCTACCACCGCCATTCACGGCATCACGGACGACATGGTAAAAGAGGAACCTACATTTGCAGAAATGGCGCACAAGATCAACGACCTGATCAAGGATTCTGATCTGGCAGGATTCAATTCCAATAGATTTGACATACCACTGCTTGCTGAAGAAATGCTGCGAGCAGGCGTAGACTTTGACATGGGCAACCGCAATGCGATTGATGTTCAAAATATTTTTCACAAGATGGAACAGCGCACCCTGGTGGCGGCCTATAAATTTTATTGCGATAAAGACCTTACAGATGCCCACAGTGCAGAGGCAGATACCATCGCTACTTTTGAAGTTTTGAAGGGACAACTGGAGCGATATCCAGAGCTGGAAAACGACATGAAATCCTTATCAGAATTCTCTACACGTCGCAAACCTGTGGATTTTGCAGGAATGTTAGCCTATAATGATCAGGGAGAGGAGTGTTTCAATTTTGGGAAGCACAAAGGCAAACGAATCGTGGATGTACTGGAAAAGGAGCCTGGTTATTACAGTTGGATTCAAAATGCAGACTTTCCCTTGTATACTAAAAAGGTGTTGACAGCCATTAAACTACGTGGATTTAACCAATAGAAGGTCAACAGTATTCATATTCTAGGGATTTGTCTTAGTTTTATGCAAATCCCGCGCTTTTGAAAAGATTGATCCTGTTTTTATTTTTTATTTCTGCTCACTTGTTCTATGGCCAGGAATTGCCGCCCTTGCGCAATTATTCCCCCAGTGATTACGATGCAGAAAATCAGAATTGGATGGTCGCGCAGGGAGAGAACCGCAAGATGTACTTTGCAAACAATAAAGGATTGCTGGAGTTCAATGGCGAGCAATGGTACAATTACCCTACACCTAATGGGAGTATTATGCGCTCTGTTTGCTGGCATGATGGATTGCTGTATACGGGATCCTATATGGATTTTGGTTATTGGGAACGACAAGCGAATGGCTCCCTGGAGTATACTTCTTTAGTAGAAACCCTCAAGGTACCTATTAAGGAAGATGAGCAGTTCTGGAATATTATTCCTAATAAATCAAGTATACTTTTACAATCCCTTAACCGCATCTACTCTTATGATCCAGCTAATGGCGAGGTGCGTCAGGTATTAGATAATTCAAGGCTTTCCAAAGTCTTTGAAGTGGACAATAGGGTCTTCTATAACATTACAGATTCCGGTTTATATGAATTCATAGCAGGAGCGTCCGTGATGATTCAATCTGCAGCGACGCTAAAAGGGAATGTGATTGCAATGGGAAATTCAGGGTCTTCAATTTCCCTTATCACTACTTCAAACACCTTGTTCGAACTAAATGGGAACAGCGTTGAATTGGTATCCCAAAATCAATTCAAGGAAGCAGTTACCGTTTATTCTGCAACTCAATTGAATAACGGGAACTTTGCGCTGGGAACAATTTCCAATGGATTATTGATCATTAATGAAAAAGGATTGATTCAATATCAAATAGATCAAGAGCTTGGTCTTTCCAATAATACGGTATTGTCTGTTTTTGAAGATACGGACGATAATCTATGGTTGGGGTTGGATAATGGTATCGACTTTGTTGACCTGCAATCTCCCTTCCAAACTTTTATCGATAGAACCGGTAGGTTGGGAACTATTTATGCGGCACTCAATGACGGTGAGGATCTTTATCTAGGAACCAATCAAGGCGTTTATTTTAAATCTGCGGGATCCAATAATTTTAGATTTATTGATGGCACACAGGGGCAAGTCTGGGCACTCAAAAAGTTGGAAGGCACCATTTTTTGTGGGCATAATTTGGGAACATTTATTCTTGACGGGACAACTGCAACAAAAATCACAGACGTTGAGGGAACTTGGGATATTCAAAGAGTTATAGGTAGGCCAGATCTATTGATTCAAGGTAAATATAATGGATTGAATATCCTAGAGAGAAAGGAAGGCCAATGGACAACTAGAAATAGGATTGAAGGCTTTGACATAAGCTCTAAGGACTTCACCCTAGTCAACAACAAGATTTATGTAAGCCATGAATACAAAGGTTTGTATGAATTGAACCTGGATGATCCACTGGAGAAAGTCACAAAAATTAAATTTATTGAGGAAGTTGGTAAGGGGATCAATTCTGACATCATCAAACTAGGTACCGATGTTCTGTATTCTAATAAGCAAGGTATTTACGTCAAAAAGAATGGCACAGGAGATTTTGTCATAAACGATAAACTTTCTTCTCTCATACGATCAAATGGATACACATCTGGGAGGATGTTGAAGATCGATGAGAACTCGTTCTGGTTGTTTACCAAAAAATCGCTGATACAGGTAATCATAGAACCCATCAATAATTCTTTTGAGACCAAAGCCATTCTATTGCCACAAAACAAAAGATCTGAAAAAAACGGATATGAAAGCCTGATTCAACTAAAAGAAAACAAGTACATATTAGGTACTTCTCAAGGTTATTTGTTGATGGATGGTAACGAATTACCTAAGAGTAGAAATAAGATCTTGATTGATCGAATTCTACTGGATGTAAACAAAGATTCCGAAAGACTGTTGGACTTAGATACACCTAACAGTATTCCTTACCGAACTAACACGATACAATTTTTCTTTTACACAACGGAATACCCGGCTTTTAGTAATGTGAAATATCAATATAGGTTTGCGGGCGATGGAGAGGAATGGTCAAAACCATTTGATAGAGGAAATTTGCTTTTTGAAAATTTGAATCACGGTGATTATACACTAGAGATCAGAGCCATCGTCAACGGTAGTGTGTTAAACAACACTGCAAGTGCAAATTTTACCATTGAAGTACCATTCTATCTATCAAAACTTGCAGGGCTGGTCTATATTATTATTGTTATTGTCATTGTTTTTACCATCAGTCTGTTTTTCCGCCGGTATTATAAACGGAAAAAGGATTACGAGCTGGATAAGCAAAAACAGCAGATGGAATTGGATATTTTACAAAGCCAAAAAGATATTGCTGATTTAAAAAACCAACAGTTGAATTCAGACATAGAATCAAGAAATCGGGAACTAGCTGTAACAACGATGGCGATGATCAAAAAAAATGAAACGCTCAATGAATTAAAGGTAGAGCTTGATCAATTACCTAAAACAATAGAGTCGAAGTCTTTAAAAAAGATGTTGGATAAAAATTTAAATAGCAAACAAGATTGGCTCACATTTGAGGAGGCATTTAATAATGCTGACAAAGATTTTTTTAAAAAAATCAAAGAACTACACCCTTCACTTACTTCTGGCGATTTGAGATTATGTGTTTATTTAAGACTTAATTTATCTTCTAAAGAAGTTGCGCCTCTTCTAAACATTTCTCCTCGTAGTGTTGAAATTAAACGATATCGTTTGCGTAAAAAACTGGGGTTGTCAAGAGAAGATAGTTTGATAAGCTACATTGTTGAGATTTAATTCTCTGATATAAAAAGCGAATTCAACTCAACATTACTACAACATTTCTGGCGGCACGGAACTTTTTCATTGTTGTATTCTTACTATAGAATACCTGTTATCGAGTTATTTGTATAATACACAGCATTTTTTTTCACTATTCCCAAAATTTTTACTAGTTGTATCGTTTTTGTTGTAGTCCATTTTAGGCTTTATAGTTTTCTTAACAATTATATTTAACAAGTGGTTTTCGCGTGCTTCTATGCTCGTTCAAAATGAATGCTTGAAATCCCGACACTTTTGTTCCATAAATACCATTGTTCACATGAAGAATCTTTATTTAAGTATCCTATTGGCACTTACCGTTTCCCTCGGTTTCTCCCAGGCTCAAAAAGTTTCTGTGATGGAAGACATGAATGGACAAACATTGATGGTAGATGGAAAGCCATTTATCATTAATGGTATGAATTGGGACTATGTACCCATCGGTAAAAACTACTCTTATAATTTTTGGGCTCAGTCTGATGACTTTATTAAAGCAGCTTTAGATTCAGAGATGGGGCTACTTAAAAATATGGGTGTGAATACCATTCGAGTTTACGTTGGAATGCAACCTAAATGGGTTCAATACATTTATGAGAATTATGGTATTTATACCATGATCAATCATTCTTTTGGTCGGTATGGTTTGACCCTAGATGGTGTTTGGGTTCCGAATACCGAATATTCTGATCTCGCAACCAGGAAGTTTTTATTGAAGGAGGTCGCTGCTATGGTGAATGAATTTAAGGATACACCAGGTCTGTTGATGTTCATGTTGGGTAATGAAAATAACTATGGATTGTCTTGGGGTGGCGCAGAGACGGAGGATATTCCAATTGAGACGGAAGGTACCGTTATTACAAGAGCACGAGCCATGTACAAGCTTTTCAATGATGCGGTTATTGAAATGAAAAAACTAGACTCCACGCACCCTGTGGCTATTTGTAATGGTGACTTACTGTATTTAGATCTTGTTGCGGAATACTGTACCGACATTGATATTTATGCCACAAATATGTATCGTGGTGTTTCCTTTAGCGATGCATTTGACCGCGTTAAAAATGAATTAGGTAAACCATTGATGTTTTCTGAATTTGGTTCTGATGCGTTCAATGCGTTAGATAACAAGGAAGACCAGAAAATGCAAGCTTATTACATGTTCAACAATTGGAAAGAGATCTATCAAAATGCTGCTGGATTAGGAAAAGCCGGAAATTCCTTAGGTGGATTCACCTTTCAATTTAGTGATGGTTGGTGGAAAAGAGGACAAACTAAAGATTTAGACATTCATAATACAGAGGCAAGTTGGTTGAGTGGCGGTTATGCGCTGGATACAGACGGAACTTCCAAAAACATGAATGAGGAGTGGTTTGGGATTTGTGCAAAAGGATACCCTAACGAACGAGGATTGTACGACCTATATCCACGTGCCGCATACTATGCCTTAAAGGAAGTACATCAATTAAACCCTTATGGCAGCGGTGTGGACGCCGTATTTATGGAGAATTATTTTGAAAGCATCAGCCTTATGGATGCTGTTTTGAGAGCTCGTGGTGATGCAGCAGCATTGGGTGGCGGCGGTAGTGGAGCTAAATTAGGAATCAGCAACTTGAGCGCTAGATTTACCACCTTCAGTACTGGAGGAAGTTTGATTACCACGCCTGAAACGGCAGACCCAGATTCCAATGCATTTCCTAATGAATTAGGGTTCGACCACATGCAGTCCTATTTTGTAGGGATAGAAGGGAAGCCTGCCGCAAATGTGCGTGCTAATGTCAATTTTAATGTCATCGGGAAAGTAGCTCAAAATCCTATCGATGAGATTTTCTATGAAAATAGAGCTAGACCAGTCGTTTCTTTAGATGAGAACAACCAGCGGGTCATTGTAGATGATATCAATAGGGTGAATGTCTATAACGCAGAATTTGAATGGAATGCAGAGGATTTTGATTTACGTGGATTTTATAGAACCGGTCATTACCACTGGGGCTATGAGGGAGATTTCTTTGGACTTTATCCTGAAGCGAACTACGGTCCAAATCTAGATATTTATGGAGGTGAAATTTTTGGGGCCGAACTTGACGGTAAAGGAGCACTTTCTGGGTTGAAAGCAGCCTTTGGACCTCAATTGTGGTGGGGTGCTAATCCTACTACCTTACTTAAGTACACTAAGAATCTATCAGGATGGGATGTTACAGGGATTTATCACAGGGATGTGGAGACTGAAATTAGATTGGGCGACGATGGACGCAGAGAGCTTGATCGCAACCAGCTCCGCAGCGGTATCATACCTCCATTCCCAACAGAAAGAGCGACACTGGTTGTAGAACGAGAGTTCGGTAAATTTGGGTTTACGTTAGGGGGTATTTGGGGAGGATCTCCACTCAACGGTCTTACCTATCAAGATGTGAGGGGGGAACCTGGAAATTACACAGTAGTTGAAGACAGAATCAAATCCAGTGATAACTGGGGAGCTAAGGCTAAGGTTACCTACCAAGGAGGAAAAATCAATTGGTATGCCCAAGGAGGTGTAGCAGGATTAGTTGCTGGCGGTGGTGCTGATCAAACTCAAACTTTTACAGGATGGAGATTAAAAGATATAGGAAGTGGAAATATGTCCAATTTTCTGACTGGATTCACCTATTCCTTGGGGGATTGGCAAATTGCTCCTAACTTTTTATGGCAGAAGCCGCTTGTAGATGCTATGCCTAGCGAAGCCGGTCCTCCAGGAAGGCTTAGAAACGTTATTGATGATCCATTTGCAGTTAGAGGTAATAGAGAAACAACAGCAGGAGAGCTTCTACTGACTTTTGACCCAACACCTGGAACTTGGTTCTATGAATGGGACAACGACAGGTCTGAAGATGCTGAGTTTGCCATGAGTGCCGGTTTCGTTTACCGTCACTTGCCTACACAACAGGACGCGCACATAGGCTTCTTAGCCAATCGAACTTTTTTCGCATTCCCAGACTCAGCACCGGCAGAGGACTTGTGGGAAGCTAACGTGAGAACGGTCTCTAAAATCTCTCCAGAACTCGCCCTTATAGGGAACTTTTACTATGGTAATGGTCAAGCGAATGGAGACAGCGAACGTTTGATTTATCGCGGTGGTGGTGATTTGAGAGTGGTTTATAAAAAGATGAAAATGATGGGGCATGTAAAGGTAAATGACTGGGGGCCTTTTGATTACCACAGGGATTTTAACTTGACCTATCCGCTACAATTAATGCTGGATTTATCAACCTCTATTGGCAGGCCTGATTGGTTCATCTTGCCAAGTACGGTTATGGGAATTAGAGGAACCTGGAGGTCTTTGAACGAATTCTCTCCTAGATACAGTCCCAATAATGCGGCTGAATTTGCCAATCAACCTACGATCAGTCCCACTGGATTCCCTAATGGGTCTGAATGGGAGATCAGAACGTATGTTCACTTTAACATCGGAAAATAAAATGGCCATCATGAAAAACATATATCAAATGAAGTGGAAAAATAGAATCGCTCTCGGTTTAGTGGTATTAGCGCTAGCGGCTTGTGAGCGTGACATATCAGACGATGCAAGGGAAGCCCTTTTCTCAAACAATCCAGATGTGTTCATTGATGGATTTAGCGCAGGATTGGACTACTTTCCTTTTGCAGGGTCTAAATTGGATGCTTTTACAGTAGACACAGAAACGGTTTTTGAAGGTTCTGCTGCGATGAGATTTGATGTTCCCAACGTAGGAGATCCAGATGGTGCTTTTGCGGGCGCTATATTTAGAGAAGAAAATGGGGGGCGTAATTTAACGGGTTATGATGCGCTTACTTTTTATGCCAAAGCAACCCAAGCAGGAACCATAAATGAAATAGGTTTTGGGCAAGATTTTGGTGAAAACAAATATCAAGTCGTAAGAAACAATCTAAGGCTGACCACCAACTGGAAGAAATATAGTATACCGATCCCAGATCCTTCCGTTTTAGTACAAGAACGTGGATTGTTTTGGTATGCAGAAGGGCCTGAAAATGGAGATGGCTATACCTTTTGGATTGATAATCTGCAATATGAGAAGTTGGGTACCATTGCTCAACAACGTCCTAGTATTTTTAATGGAGAAGATCAGTCACAGCAAACATTCATTGGCGCAAACACAACTGTCACAGGTTTGACCCAAACATCAAATACTCCTAACGGTGATATCACCGTAGTTCCTGCTGCAGCATATTTTGAATTTAACTCAAGTAATGAAACTGTGGCGACGGTAGACACTCAGGGTATTATCACTATTACTGGAGCAGGCACGACTACTATTACGGGTAGCCTAAATGGCGTTGAGGCTAAAGGTTCATTAACGCTAGAGTCATTGGGAGATTTTACACAAGCACCTACACCACAAAGAGATCAGGCAAACGTGATTTCCGTATTTAGTGATGCATATAGCAATGTGCCTGTGGATTATTACAACGGGTTCTTCAATGCAGATGGACAGACTACTCAAGGTGGAGCACCACCTATAACCATAAACGGACAGCAGGTAATTAACTACACTAATTTAAACTTTGTGGGCATAGGCACTTTTATGGATGTACCGCCCATAAATGCTTCTCAAATGACCCATCTACATGTAGATATCAATGTTCAGGAGGCTATTGATGCTGGAGATCAATTAACCTTACAGCTCATAAATGGGGTTCAAACGTCAAATGAAACTTCTGGTCGTAAAATTATTACTGGGCAAAATTTAAGAAGAAATGAATGGGTAGGCTTTGATATCCCGTTAGGAGAATTTATAGGACTAGGTGTCAGAAATGCTTTGGGGCTTTTATTCTTTATTTCTAACAACAATGCGAATGTTCCTACTATATCCAACATTTTTGTAGATAACATTTATTTCTATAAAGATGTGGTAGCTCCGTCTCCTAACGTTGACGATTCTGCCGCTACACAGGTAGCTTTGCCTATAGGTTTTGAATCAACTTCATTAACCTACAGATTAGCTGGTTTTGAAGGCGCTGACTCTTCTGTAGCCCCTAACCCGATGCGTGCTGGAATCAACCCTACTGCCAGGGTAGCAAAATCGATTAAAACAAATGGAGCTCAGTTTTTTGCAGGAACGGCTTTAGAACTCGATGCGCCCATCAATTTTTCTTCTTCTAAGAAATTTAGAATGAAGGTGTTGTCACCCAAGGCGGGAATCCCTATCAGAGTTCAATTAGAAAATGCAGCGAACTCTTCCCGTATATTTTTAGATGCCACCACCACCACAATGAATCAATGGGAAGAACTAGAGTGGGATTTTAGTGGAATGAATACGAGTCCAAGTTTTGTGAGAGTCGTCGTGTTTTTTGAATTTGTTCCTAATAGACCAGGAGATGGCAGCACTTATTACTTTGACGATTTGAAAATTTTAAATTAAAAAATTGAAAATGAAACATATTCGTAAAATAAATAACAATGAAGCCTTCTTCATAAAGTTTCTGTTTTTTACTCTGATTGCGGCCTCAATAAGTAGTTGCTCCACAGACGAAAAACAAACGGTAACTAATTTGGATAAACTAGTATTGTCAGAAGAATTTAACATCGATGGTGCTCCAGATCCTGCATTGTGGAGTTACGATCTAGGTGATGGTGCTGCACGCGGGTTAGTAGGTTGGGGCAACAATGAATTGCAGAGCTATACCGACCGGCCTAAAAATATCGTGGTGGAAAATGGCATGCTTAAAATTACCGCCTACCAGGAAAACTTTGAAAATTCCGGTTACACATCAGCACGGATTTTGACAGAGGGAAAATTTCAAAAAAAATTCGGTCGTTTTGAGGCAAGAATGAAGTTGCCCTGGGGCCAGGGAATATGGCCAGCCTTCTGGATGCTGGGTGACGATCAAAATGGGGCACTTACCTGGCCTCAACTGGGAGAAATTGACATTATGGAATACCGTGGTCAGGATCCAACGATCGTTCTTGGAAGTGTGCATGGACCAGGGTATTCTGGTGGGGAAGCTTTTTCAAAATCTTACGATCTCGTTAGTGACAGGTTCGATACAGATTTTCACATTTTCGGTATAGAATGGGGGCCGGGATACATCAACTACTATGTGGATGATGTGCTCTATAACCGCGTCATTCCGGCAGACGTGGATGGCGAGTGGGTGTTTGACAACAATGAATTTTACCTACTCATCAACCTAGCCGTTGGTGGATCTTTCGTAGGAGCACCTAATCAAAATACCGTTTTTCCACAAACGCTGTTGGTGGATTACGTCCGTGTTTACGAGTAGTCAACGCCATACCCTGTAGATATGGATTGTGGTAGGTACGCTTTCGCGAAAGCGGAACAACCACTTCTACTATTTTTCATCACATAAAAGCACCAACATCAAGCTGTTTAAGAGTAACCCAACTAAAGAAATGACTGACCAAAAAATATATTTAGGAGAACAAAAAGCCACCTTTAAACAGGACGAAGTGAAAGGAGAGCTGGTTGATTTCCAAAATGAGAACTATTACAAAATAAGCAACCACGACGGGATGCGACCCTTCTTTATGAGCATTGTTAGTGATTCAAATCACTGGATGTTTATATCGAGTAATGGGGGCCTTACGGCAGGTCGTAAAAATAGTGACTCGGCTCTTTTTCCATATTACACAGACGACAAGATTACAGAGTCTAACGATACAACCGGTAGTAAAACAATTGTAAAAGTCCACCAGGGCGACCGGGATTTATTGTGGGAACCATTCTCAAATAGATACACCGGGATTTATAAGATGACTCGCAACCTGTATAAAAATGTGTACGGGAACAAGTTGGTTTTTGAAGAAATCAATCACGACTTGCAGCTCACCTATAGATATCATTGGAATTCAAGTGACATTTATGGTTTTGTAAAAAAGGCCGAGCTCATAAATCACAGTGCTGATGCTCTAAAAACGACCGTTCTAGATGGTTTGCAAAATATACTACCCGCATTTGTAGGGGAAGATTTACAAAAAGCTTCCAGCAATCTAGTAGACGCTTACAAAAGGTCTGAGCTCAAAGAGGAATCAGACATAGGGATTATAGCGTTAAGTGCAGTTATCGTTGATAAAGCAGAGCCTAGTGAAGCCCTTAAAGCAAACATAGCCTGGTCGCTAGGGTTGAAGGATCCTAAATACTTGCTATCAAGCAGGCAGTTAGAGAATTTTAGAAAAGGGATTGCCATACATCAAGAGACCGATGTCAAGGCAGAAAAAGGGGCCTACTTTGCCGTGTCAGAAATAGAACTTGAAGCTGGAGCCACTAAAAAATGGTATTTCCTTGCCGATGTGAACCAAAACATCGTATCCATCAACGAAATATCAAAGCAGATCCAGTCCGATTCTAACCTGACGGATAAAATCGAAAAGGACGTAGAATTAGGTTCGCAAAAATTAGTGGCACTCATCGCCTCCTCAGATGGTTTGCAGTTAACGGCAGACCCATTGACCAACAACCGCCACTTTGCAAACACCATGTTCAATATCATGCGAGGGGGAATCTTTGACAATAATTATGTCATTGAAAAGGAGGACTTCCTGGAATATCTAGAAGCAGCAAACAAAGAAGTGTTTGAGAATACTAAGAACCTACTGAAGAACCTTCCTGCAGATTTCAACTTAAGGGTATTGACAGATATCGTTTATTCTCACAAAAATGCTCATTTTAAAAGATTGATCATAGAGTATTTGCCCTTAAAGTTTAGCAGAAGACATGGCGACCCTAGTAGACCATGGAATAAATTTTCCATCAATACGCGCAGTGAGACGGATGGTTCTAAAATTCTAGACTATGAAGGGAACTGGCGCGATATCTTCCAAAACTGGGAAGCGCTGGCACATTCGTATCCAGAGTTCATCGATGGAATGATTCACAAGTTTTTGAATGCGACCACCTTTGACGGCTACAATCCTTACCGGGTGACAAAAGGTGGCTTTGACTGGGAAGTAATAGAAGAAGACGACCCATGGTCCTATATAGGATACTGGGGTGATCACCAGATCATATACCTGCTTAAATTCCTTGAATTTATTGAAGATTACTACCCGGGTAAATTAGAACGTTTTCTAAATGAAGACCTCTTTGTTTATGCAAATGTTCCCTATAAGATCAAGCCCATTTCTGCTATTTTAGAGAACCCAAAGGACACCATAGACTTTGATTACCGGTTACAAGAAGTGATTGAAGAACGCCGGGAGCAACTAGGTGCAGACGGTACTTTATTACAAGATACAGGGGGATACATTTATAAAGTGAACCTGTTTGAAAAGCTTCTAGCTACTGTACTAGCCAAAGTCTCTAACCTGATTCCTGAAGGCGGTATCTGGTTAAATACACAACGGCCCGAATGGAATGACGCTAACAACGCACTCGTAGGCAATGGTGTGTCCATGGTGACCCTTTACTATTTGAGACGTTTCTTGAATTACTTAAAAGGGTTTATCAATAATGCCGATTTTGAATCATCTGCCATTTCGCAAGAGTTGGCGCGGTTTTATGCAGCGGTAAGCACTACCTTAAAAGAACATGAAGGAGTATTAGATAGTTCCATAAGTGATTCAAAGCGCAGGGTTATTCTGGATGGAGTTTCCCAACCAGCCAGTGTTTATAGAACTGGCATTTATAAGGATCATTTCTCAGGTAAAAAGCAGGCTATTTCAAAAAGCAGCTTGTTGGAATTTATAGAGGTTACCTTAAACTACCTGGACCACAGTATAGATGCTAACAAGCGGGAGGATGGAATGTACCATGCGTACAATTTAATAACCATAGAGGATAACGGTGACCTGAGCATCTCTTATCTATCAGAAATGCTGGAAGGTCAGGTGGCTGCTTTAAGCTCTGGGTATTTAACATCAACGCAAGCGCTGGAAGTCATGAATGCCTTGAAGTCGAGTGCATTATTTAGAGAAGATCAGTACAGCTACATTCTATATCCTAATAAAGATTTGCCAGGGTTTGAGGAAAAGAACATCATTCCAAAAGAGTTGGTTTCTAAATCACAGTTGTTGCAAAAACTACTGAAAGATGATAACCAGCAAATCATCGTTCAAGACCTGACGGGCGCTTACCATTTTAATGCGAGTTTCAACAATGTCAATAGCCTTAAAAAAGTATTGAAACAAATGGCTGCAGGGAAATACAGCAGTCTTGTAAGTCAGGAGCAAAAGCAATTGGAAAAGACGTTTGAAGCGGTGTTCAATCATAAAGCATTTACCGGTAGGTCAGGAACCTTCTTTGGTTTTGAAGGCTTGGGTTCCATATACTGGCATATGGTTTCAAAACTCTTGCTAGCCGTACAGGAATGTTGTCTAAAAGCGGTGAATGAAGGTGAGAGCGATGCAGTAATAGGTCAAATGTTAGATCACTACTATGAGATACAGGCCGGGATTGGTGCCCATAAATCGCCAGAGTTGTACGGCGCAGTTCCTACAGATCCTTACTCGCATACCCCAGCTACTAAAGGTGCACAACAACCAGGAATGACAGGACAGGTGAAGGAAGACATTTTGAGCCGTTTTGGTGAACTGGGTATCGTGGTCACGGAGGGTGTTCTTTCCTTCCAGCCTAGCTTGTTGCGCAAACAAGAGTTTCTAACAAAAGCTCAAGATTTCAACTATGTAGATGTGAATCAAAAGAAGCAAACGATTTCAGTATATGCCGGTTCCCTAGCTTTTACTTATTGTCAGGTTCCCGTGATTTATACCCTTAGCAATCAACAGGGGGTGCAGGTCGCATTAGCAGATGGCAGGGTGAAGACCTTTGATCAATTGAAGTTAGATAAAGCTACTAGTGAACAGCTGTTTCAGCGCACTCAGCAGGTACAATATATAGAGGTGAAAATTAATAAGTAAGCAATGTGGATGGTGGTCATTGCGCTTTCGCGAAAGCGTAACACCATTAAATCCTCATTTTAATGCAGGTATGAGAGTTCAAATGACATTCTTGATCATGATACTGTTACTCCATGTAACGGCATGTAAAGAGGTGCAAGAAAACGAACCACCAGCAACTGATATGAAAACAATGACAGCAAGCGCGATCTTATCAAATCCAGAGTACCTCGCTATTTCCTATGGTGGTTACCGCGATACTACTAGAAATGTACAGCCTACCCTACCAGAGATTAAAGAGGACATGAAGATTCTTGCGGCTATAGGGGTAAAAATTTTACGCACGTACAACATGCAGTTGCCTATGGCCACAAATGTGGTAAAAGCTATCGATCAGCTTAAAAAGGAACAGCCTGGTTTTGAAATGTATGTCATGTTAGGTGCCTGGATCGATTGCAAAAATGCATGGATGGGACTGGAGCCAGATCACAATACAGAAAGCGATTTAAACGCTGCCGAAATTGATCGTGCCGTCGCATTGGCCCAACAGTATCCTGACATCATTAAGATCATTGCAGTAGGGAATGAGGCGATGGTGAAATGGGCTACCAGTTATTACGTGCAACCTGGAGTGATCCTTAAATGGGTGAACCACCTTCAAGACTTGAAAAAGGAAGGAACTCTTTCTAAGGACTTATGGATCACGAGTTCAGATAATTTTGCTTCCTGGGGTGGTGGAGAAGGTATTTACCATACGGAGGAATTGAATGAATTAATCAATGCGGTAGATTACTTATCTGTGCATACCTACCCGATGCACGACACGCATTACAATCCCGTGTTTTGGGGGATTTCTCCTAAAGGTATTGCATTAAACAAAGAACAAAAAATAGAAAAGCTCATGGCGCGCTCTGTAAATTATGCGGCAGATCAGTACCATCGAGTTCACAAGTACATGACCTCCATAGGTGTTGATAAACCTATCCACATAGGTGAAACAGGCTGGGCTAGTTATGCCAGCGATCTCTATGGTGATGAGGGCTCCAAAGCTGCAGATCAGTTTAAAGCTGGAGTGTTTTACAAGTTGATGAGGGAATGGACCAGGAAAAATAAGATCGCCTGTTTTTATTTTGAAGCCTTTGATGAGCAATGGAAGGATGCTGCAAACCCACTGGGTTCAGAAAATCATTTTGGACTTTTTGCGCTGGATGGGGAAGCTAAATATGCGGTCTGGAATTTTGTGGACAACAACGCGTTTGAAGGTCTGACTAGAAATGGGAATCCGATTACTAAAAGCTATGACGGGAACAAAAAAGAATTGTTAGATCACGTGAAAGTACCACCGCTAAAATTAAACCTAAAAGGATATGAATAAATGGAAATCCATGATAGGCAGTTCATTATCCATCTTGACAATAAGTGCATTGATGAGTTGTAAGGATCAAAAAGACCAACAAAATATTTTAAATGTAGAGGTGTACGAGACTTCTGCAGATGGGAATAAATTGACTAGAGTAGAGCCGTTTCAAGTAAGCGATAGTGCTACCGTTATTACCATTAATGAAGATAAGACCTTTCAAACCATCACTGGTTTTGGAGGAGCGTTTACAGAATCTTCGGCCTATTTACTCAATCGATTGAGTGCAAAAAATAGGGACACCATCATCAATGCCTACTTCTCAAAAGACGGCGCCAATTATTCCCTAACCCGCACGCATATGAATAGTTGTGATTTTTCCTTATCGCAGTATTCGTACTCGCCTGTGGAGGATGATATGGAGTTGGAACACTTCACCATCAAAGAAGATAAGCCAGATTTGATCCCGATGATCAAAGACGCCATGGCAGCTTCAGAGGACGGGTTCAAAATATTTGCATCCCCATGGACAGCCGCACCATGGATGAAAGACAATAACGAATGGGTAGGAGGAAAGCTAATGCCCAAATACTATGATACCTGGGCACTTTTCTTTTCAAAGTACATAGATGCTTATGAAGCAGAAGGCATTCCTATCTGGGGATTTACCGTAGAAAATGAACCTCATGGAAATGGAAATAACTGGGAGAGCATGCATTATACGCCCAAGGAAATGACTGATTTTGTAGAGTTCCATTTAGGCCCCAAACTAGAAGCCGATGGATATGGAGACAAGATCCTGTTAGGCTACGATCAAAATAGAGCAGGATTAAGGGGATGGGTGGATGAAATGTATAGAGATGAAGCCTCTTCAAAATATTTTGATGGAACGGCCATTCACTGGTATGAAAGCACGTATGAAGTATTTCCAGAAGAGTTGCAATATGCGCATCATAAAGCACCAGAGAAATACCTCATTGAAACGGAAGGCTGTGTGGATTCAGAAGTGCCCCACTGGCGGGATGATTCCTGGTACTGGTCTAAAGAAGCTACAGACTGGGGATGGGATTGGGCCAAAGAAGAGGAGAAATACCTACACCCTAAATATGCTCCTGTAAACCGGTATGCTCGTGATATCATAGGTTGCCTTAATAATTGGGTAGATGGTTGGGTGGACTGGAATATGGTTCTAGACCGTCAAGGCGGCCCTAATTGGTTTGAGAACTGGTGCGTAGCACCGGTAATTGTAGATCCAGATAGGGATGAGGTTTATTTCACACCACTTTACTACACCATGGCGCACTTCAGCAAATTCATACGTCCCGGAGCTCAAGTGATTGATGTCGGGAATGCCGATAAGGATCTTATGGTCACGGCGGCAAAAAATCCAGATGGAACTATTGCACTTGTGATTTTTAATGAAGGTATGGACGATAAAAATTATACAGTTCGCTTTCGCGAAAGCGAAATAAGCATCAGCCTAGGTGCACAAAGTCTACAAACGGTGATTATATCAACCTTAAACTAAATAGTATGTCTAGTGCTAAGAGTAAAGTTCATTTTGGTCAGAAGGTAGCTTTTGGATTCGGAATGCTGGCCAACCAGATGTTTCCAGCTGCACTAGGTATTTTTATGGTAGTGTTGGTTCAGAATTTAGGTTTTCCTACCTGGATGTGGGGAATTTTGTTCTTCCTTCCTCGGGTATTTGATTCTGTCACAGACCCTATTATGGGATTTATTTCAGACAATACGAGGTCGGTATGGGGCAGACGCAGGCAATATGTTTTTTTGGGAGCGGTCATCATGGGGGTTTCCTTTGCTTTGATGTGGCAGCTTTATGAGGCAGACAGCCTCAGTTATAATTTTACTTACTTTTTATTATGGTCACTGGTCTTCTATCTAGGACTGACTATTTTTAGCGTTCCATACGTGGCTATGGGCTATGAAATGAGTGACGATTTTCATGAACGTACGGATATTATGGCCGTGGCGCAGTGGATAGGTCAATGGGCATGGGTGATAGCTCCTTGGTTTTGGGTGATTATGTACGACCCTTCCTGGTTTGAAGGCGGTGCAGCCGTAGCAACACGTACGATTGCTATCTGGGTAGCGGTTGTTTGTGCCATTCTTGCTATGATACCGGCATTTTTTGTCACCAGTAAGTCTACTAAGGACGATGAAAGTTTGACACCTCTGACCCTAAAAACGATAGGAGGTAGCTTAAAACAGATTGTTGAAAATTTCAAAGAAGCCTTCAAAATTGAGGACTTCAAAAAACTCTGTTACTCGACCTTTCTCATCTTCAATGCCTTTAATACGGTTGCTGGTTTCTCTTTCTTTATAGTAGTGTATTACTTGTTTGCTGGTGATGCTAGTGCCGCGGGTATATGGCCTACCTTGTTGGGGAGTATAGGAGCATTGGTCACTACTTTTTTAGTGATACCCGTAGTAGCTCGCATGTCAAAAATACTGGGTAAAAAGAAAGCCTTCTTAGTTTCTCAAGGAATTTCAGTGGTGGGTTATATCATGTTATGGTTCCTTTTTGTGCCTGGCAAACCTTATTTATTCTTGTTTGCATTGCCTTTTTTCTCTTTTGGAATAGGGAGTTTATTTACGTTGATGATGTCCATGACCTCAGACGTTATTGATATTGACGAATTGAATACAGGAAAACGAAGAGAAGGTGTATTCGGAGCGATTTACTGGTGGATGGTGAAATTTGGCTTTGCTATTGCGGGACTTTTAACCGGTGCCATTATGACCTTAGTAGGTTTTGTGCCAGATGCGATAAATTCTGAAGCCTCTGTGACGGGAATACGGTTATTTTACTCAGGACTACCCATATTAGGAACTCTTGGCGCCATGTATATCATGCGCAACTATGATCTTACAGAGGAAAAATCTGAAATCATTAGTGCTCAATTAGCACAAAGAAAGAGAGATAAATTGAATCCTGTTAGTTCATCATTCTATGCACTTAATAAATTAGAATCTTTGGTTTCTTTACATGCTGCAGGGACGTATCCAACAGATGTTAACCCTAATATCACGCCCGGTGAATTGCAGGGTCTATTCAGAGCCACTTTGAATTCTGGACTATATGGTATTTGTTTTAGTCCGTATCGAGAAGGTCAAAATGTGGGGGATCAGCTTACAGGCACACAAATAGATGAGAGAATGGAGCTTATAGCTCCCTACACCAAATGGGTGCGTTCTTTTTCTTGTACAGAGGGCAATGAGCTCATTCCAGTTTCCGCCCGTTCTAGAGGGATCAAGACTGTGGCAGGAGCCTGGATCAGTAATGACAAAGCTAGAAATGAATTAGAGATAAATGGCCTCATCAACCAAGCCAAAAAAGGTATGGTTGACATCGCAGTGGTAGGAAATGAAGTGCTTTTGAGACAAGAACTTTCCTTACGAGAATTAATAGAGTATATTAATAGGGTTAAGAGAGAAGTCCCTAATATCAAGGTGAGTTATGTCGATGCATATTATCAGTTTGTTGAAAACCCTGAGTTAATAGAAGTATGCGATGTAATATTAGCCAACTGCTACCCTTTCTGGGAAGGTTGTGATATCGATCAAGCAACGGAATACTTGAACCAAATGCATAACATGGTTGTGGATGTGGCAAGTGGCAAACCAGTTATAGTAGCAGAAACTGGATGGCCTAATTTAGGAGCCATAAATCAACATGCAGTACCTTCTAAGTTCAATGCCATGAAGTATTTTGTCAATGTCATGAAATGGTCTGAACATAAAGGGGTAGATACGTTCTACTTTTCATCATTTGATGAATCTTGGAAGATGCGTCAAGAGGGTGAAGTAGGTGCACGATGGGGTATATGGGATAAAAACGAAAATTTAAAATACTGACATGTCATTTAGAGGAGAAGAATTTTTAAAAGCAAATAAAGGGAAGTACACCCAGTCAGATGGTATTGATACTGGAAACTTCAATACTGCAGATTTGCAAAAGTTGTGGCTGGATACCCTAAACGGTGGAATGCATGGTATTTGTTTCAGTATGTACGAGGATGGCCAGGAACCAGGAGATAACATCACAATAGAACAGGTAGAGCGACGTATTAAAATAGTAAAACCTTATACGAAATGGGTTAGATCGTTTTCTTGTATAGAAGGGAATGAATTTGTACCGCAAATAGCTCATAAACACGGGCTCAAAACTCTTGTAGGGGCTTGGTTAAGTGACGATCTGAAAAAAAACGAACTAGAAATTGAGGCGCTTATTGAGTTGGCTAAAAAAGGTTTTGTAGATATAGCAGCAGTGGGTAATGAGGTGTTGTACCGCAACGATCTTTCCATTGAGCAATTATTGGGATACCTTAAAAGAGTTAGAGAGGCATTACCAGAGGTGCCTGTGGGATATGTAGACGCCTATTATGAGTTCGTGGTACATCCAGAATTGGTGCAAAATTCTGACGTCATTTTGACAAATTGCTATCCGTTTTGGGAAGGTACTTCTATTGAATATTCCCTAGGTCACATGAATGACATGTTTCATCAAGTGCTCAACGTCTGTAAAGGAAAACGAGTGATCGTAACTGAAACCGGCTGGCCCAGTAAAGGAGAGAGTTTGAAAAGCTCACATCCCTCTTCTGAAAATGCAATAAAGTACTTTATAGACACGCAACAATGGTCCCGAGAAAACGACATAGATGTTTTCTATTTTTCGTCATTTGATGAGTCCTGGAAAAAAGGAGACGAAGGTGAAGTAGGAGCTTATTGGGGACTTTGGGATAAATTAGAGAGTCCAAAGTTCTAATTCATTCAAAATGTACGCTTTAAAGAACCCACCATATCGTTTGAGCTGAGGGACATTTGTATAACACAATACAACATGGGTACAACATTAGCCGCTTTTAAAATCATCCATGGCGTCTGTTAAAGAATATTAATTTATTTAATACTTTGATTTAAAGTCTATTATAAAAATATGCTTAGTTTATAAGATAACTATTAGGTTGTATACCTTTTGTACAGGTGACTATATTGCAATTTGACCCGCATTTGACTACATTTAAGAGACTTAAACTTTATTAATTCAAATAAAACAACAATGAAAAAAATTACTTTTCTATTTGCCGTTATGGTAACCTGCGTTTGTTACGCACAACCAACAACGAACCCTGCGGCGCCAGACAAGGCTGCTGCTGATGTTATATCTGTTTATGGAGACACTTATTCGAATATAGCCACCAATTATGACCCCAACTGGGGACAAACGGGTCACACTCAGGTGAATCCCACTTTTGATCCCGGGACTGGAGATTTTCTTTTAGCCTACCCTAACTTCAATTATCAGGGAACGGAGCTTACCGCGCAAGATGCTTCTGCAATGGAATTTCTCCACGTTGATATTTGGACCGCTGCAGACCCTAACGCCACGGACGTACAAGTATCTCCCATTAATAATGGTGGTGTCGGTGAGGTTCTTGTTTCGATTCCCTATACATCGGGAACATGGACCAGCGTAGATCTTCCTAAATCAGATTTTTCAGGGATGACTTGGGGTAATGTAATTCAAATGAAGTTTGCCGCAAACGGATCAGGTAGTACTGTTCCTGTGGATATTTATTTGGATAATATTTATTTCTGGAAAAATGCCGTGGCTGCAGGTTCAAATGCAGACTTAAGCGCATTACAGATCGATAATACGCCATTGCCTGGTTTTGCGTCAGGAATCACTGACTATGAAGTAGAATTAGCTCCAGGAACAACCACAGTGCCACAAATAACGCTCGCAACTGCATCAGATTCAAACGCGACCAGTGTTTCTATTAACCAGGCATCTACTGTACCAGGAGATGCTTCTGTGGTAGTTGTTTCTCAAAACGGCAATGTTTCTAAAACATATTCAGTTTCTTTTATTATAGCTGGGCCAACATCAGGTGCGCCGACTCCTCCTAACAGACTAGCGGCAGATGTTATTTCTTTATATAGTAACGCTTATCAAAATGTAACGATTGAAACATGGAATGCATCTTTTGATGATTCAGTTTCTGAAGATGTTGTGGTATTTGGTAATGATACTAAAAAGATCACTTTCACTAACTTCATAGGGGTTGAGTTTGTTAATAATAGAATCAATGCTTCTGACATGACTCACTTCCACATGGATTTCTGGACAGACGATGAGGATCTGGCAGGAAAAGTATTTAACTCTAAATTTTCACAATGGGGCGGTACTAACAGTGAAGTTTCCGCTATGGAGCTAAACATCAATACAGGTACTACTCCTGCAATTGCCAGCAAAACTTGGGTTTCCATTGACGGTCCTATCTCTTCACTTTTCTCCAATAATCTTACGAGAAATGATTTAGCTCAATTCTTAATAACTTCTAATTTAGGAGTAGTTTATGTTGACAATATTTATTTTCATAAGAATACCACAGCTAGTGTAGATCAAGTAGATGGAACCTTCTTTAAAGTGTATCCTAACCCAACTAAGGGCACTTGGAATATTGAATCTTTAAGTGCTCCTATTAGTTCAGTTGCTGTTTATGACGTCACAGGTAAACTAGTGATAGAGCAGAATGAATCAGCAATCTCTACGACAATTGACGCATCTGGCCTTTCGCAAGGTTTATACATTGTAAAAATATCTTCTACTAATGGAGAAGTTCGTAGTATAAAACTGACTAAGAACTAATACTTCTTTTTCTAAAGTAGAAAAGGTTGCCTGTAAAAAGGCAACCTTTTTTATTTGTTATTAAGTTGGACTCAAGGTTGTCTACTCATTTTGCTAGAGTTCAATACGATTATGTGGGTGCTTATCTACTTTCTGGATTGGTGCGCTATGATTGTAGTACGACGAAATAGACGACAGCATTTTTCCTCAGGAATTTAAGATCGATTACATCAAGATCACTCAGTAAGGTTCCATCTATTTTTTGGGGGAACTCGCTTTCGCGAAAGCGAACTTCTCAAACACCTAATCGATAATTCTCCCGGGATTCAAAATACCTTTAGGATCCATGGCAAGCTTCAGTGTCTTCATCAATTGGATTTCCTCAGGGGAACGACTTATGTGCAGATACGCCTTTTTATGAAGTCCTATACCATGCTCTGCACTTACAGAACCGCCTATGGGCTTTAATCCAGAATAGATCACCTCATTAATCTTTAAACGTAGTGCATCCGTGGTGTTTTCCTTACCCACGATGAAATGTATATTGCCATCTGCAACATGACCAAAGGAATAGACCTGTTCCACACCCTGAATCTTTTCCAGTTCTTGGGTACAATTAGCAATATAAGTGCCTATAAGCGGTATGGGCAAACTGATGTCAAAATGCTGGTCGTGCGTCATGTGATCCGTTAAATTATTGACATCTTCCCTAATGCGGAAAAACCACTCGACATCGCTAGGCGACTGTGCCATCACGGCATCCAGTACCATTTCTTTTTCTACCGCAGTTTCCAATAACTTCTGGAATTCTGTTTGATCCTCAGCCGGTTGACTCCCCAATGCTTCAATCAAGAGGTAGAACTGATAATCATAGGGAAGTGGCGGTCGTACCGCATCGCTCGTACCCGTCAATTGCTCAAAAGTAGTGCGCCATATCAATTCAAATCCGCTCAGTTTTCCAGCCAGTCCTTGATCAAAGAACTTCAATAGCTTCACCACACTTTGATACTCATTAACGGCTAGATATGCAGCATTCCTGCTGCTAGGTGCTTCTTCTAATTTCAAAACGGCCCTAGTCACAACGCCCAGTGTTCCTTCAGATCCTATAAACAATTGTTTAAGATCATAACCAGAATTATCCTTGATGATTTTTTTAAGGGAGTTGATGATCGTACCATCTGCCATGACTGCTTCCAGCCCCACAATTAATTGCCGGGTCATTCCATATTTCAAAACGCGCAGCCCGCCAGCATTGGAAGATATGATACCCCCTATTTGCGCCGATCCTCTTGCGCCAAAATTGAGTGGAAACAACAATCCTTTCTCTTTCACTGCTTCATGCAAATGCTCCAGGATCACTCCTGATTGCACGGTTGCAGTTCTACTACCTTCATCGATTTCTTCCACCTGATTCATTCGTTCTAGGGAGATCACTACCTCGCTCCCCTTAGTTTCAGTGCCACCTACTAGGTTGGTAAGCCCACCATGAATCACGACTTTAGCGCCTAAGGCATGGCAAGCCTTAAGAATGGCACTCACTTCATCAGTAGATTCTGGCAGGGCTACACAGTCTGCTTTTAAAGGCTTGTCCATCGTCCAGATATGAGTATACCTGGTTTTTAAGGAGGCAGCGGTGAGTAGTCGTTGTTCAGGTAAAATGGATTGAAGCTGTTCTATGATATTAGATTCTGGCATTACTGAATTATTTTCCGAAGCATGGCAAGGATGCCTAACTCCATAGCAGAATTTTCATCGTTGAACTCAAACATTTTTTGGACTTCTAGAAGTACCAGGTCCTGGTCAAGCAACGTGAACCCATGAGCATCCATATAGGTTTCAATTTTTTCTAAAGCTTCGATATCACTATCTTTTTGGAGTTCCTTTAGGATGGAGGTATAGTTGGACAATGCCGCGTGATTCTTAATAAATTCTCTTTCCTCGACACTGTGATTGACGTCTAGACGTGCGGCATAGCTCATCACGTAAGCCATAAATTCTTCCCGACTCCATTTCCTAAAATCATTTGGTGCAGTCATAACTTAATTATTTTATTTCTTCTGGCCACAGTTGGCCGCGATGTGGCTTTAAATCATCCCTAACGGGAGGCATATCACTTTCCTTAACAGCCATAAAACAAATGTGGTGCACTTCATTCACCTGTTCCACACCGCTGGCAATGGCTTTAACTTCATGGGACTTGATGTATTCGTGCAAATGGCTTAAGTGATGTTGGGCCGTCAATTCTGCATCCGGGCCTTTAAAATCCCAAATTAACTTAAGTGTTCTCATATCCTAAAAATACGGCAGTGACAAGGATTCCATGGTGCCAACACCTAATAAACTGTTGTTAAACAACAAATACTTCACACTTTCAAGTGGTCATAGTCGTATTTTTAAATTATGGAAAATGTATTAGTAGCAGGTGCCACGGGTACCACAGGAAAAATAGTAGTGGATCTTTTAAAGGAATCCCAATATTTTGAACCCGTCGCTATGGTTCGAAAAGAAGAACAAAAAAGCCAATTTGAAAATCGCAATATCAAGACCGTGCTAGCAGACTTGGAAAAGGATGTTTCAAAAGCCTTCCATAACATAGATAAGGTCGTATTTGCTGCCGGGTCAGGTGGAAAAAAGGTAGTGGAAGTGGATCAGAACGGAGCCAAAAGGATGATTGATGCTGCGGGCAACAACAACATCAACAAGTTTGTCATGTTAAGTTCCCGTGGGGCAGATGCACCAGATGAGGCAGAGGATCTCAAGGATTATTTATGGGCAAAACACAATGCAGATGAGCACCTTAGAAAAAGCCAGCTCAATTATACGATCGTAAGACCAGGCGCTTTAAATAACGAGAAGCCCACGGACCACATAACGATCACCAAGAAGTTAGAGGAACAAGGAGAAATTTCTCGAGCTGATGTTGCACAAGTACTGGCACGGGTGCTGCACGATGATGTCGCTAACAAGACCACATTTGAGATGTTGCAGGGAGATACCCTAATTGGGAAAGCCTTGGAAAAGACAGATCACTTATAGATAGGGACTAGAGTTACCTATTTGAAGGGAATTGAGAAATCGGTTCCCTTTTTTAATTTTTAGCAACTGAGGCTCCCTGCTCAGCAAAGTTTTTGAAATCTTGCATAAATTGGTGGGTCTGCTTTTCAAAAAGTTCTGGTTTTGCTTTGGCAACGAGCCGCATCATACCGGTAAATTGGAACCTGCAGGTCGCATCCCAGATTGTTTGCTGGATACAGCCCGATGCTGTGGTTTTTTCGCTTTCGCGAAAGCGATTGCTTTGTGTATTCAGAACTCCTTTGGTACGATAGGTGGCCTTCCAGTAGTGCGGTAAATCGCGATCCAGGATCTCTTCCGTCATGGTAACCGTACCTACTAGGGTTTTGATCTTAAGCCTGCGTTTGCTTCCTTTTTCCCCAACGGTGCCCGTCAGGTTATCAAAACTGATCAAGCCTTTTTGCCAATGCTTAAAGTTATCTTGATTCAATAAAAGTTCCATGACCTGGTCAATGGGTCGGTTGATAGTAATTTGATACTGGTTCTCCATGCCTATTAAGTACGTGAAAAGCGGTCTGACTTAACAGAATAGGCATAATAAGTAGTGCATGTTAGCGTTTTGTTCCCCTATGGGTTTTAACTATTTTTGCCCAGCTTAGTAGAACTTTATAATATGATCAGGATCCAGTCTTTTTTTATTTTAGTATTCATTTGTTTTTCAAGTACGTGCGAGGCTCAACAACTGGACGATAAAGTCCTACTCACTATTGATGGCACTACCTATGATGCGGGAACCTTTATGCGGGTGTACCTTAAAAACCTGGATATCGTACAAGATGAATCCCAAAAAGACATGGATAACTACCTGCAGTTATACATTGATTATCGCTTAAAACTGATGCAGGCCCGAGAAATGGGGCTGCAAAATGGCGAGGCCTACATGCAGGAGTTAGAATCCTACCGCAAAAGCTTGTCGGAATCCTACCTTACAGATAATGAGGTGACAGATGCCTTGGTACGAGAGGCCTATGATCGCATGAACAAGGAAGTGAACGCGAGTCATATCATAATAAATGCATCACGTACCGCCACGCCGGAAGATTCCCTCCGAGCTTATCAAAAGTTGAGTGAGTTGAGAATGAGAATTGAAAGCGGTGAGGATTTTGCTGTGGTTGCCCGCAATGAAAGTGAAGGGCCTAGTCATGAATCCAGTGGGGAGTTGGGATGGTTCGGGCCCTTCAAAATGGTAGATGAGTTTGAAAATGCCGCCTATGAAACTCCGGTGGGAGAAGTGTCTGCTATTTTCAGGACTGATTTTGGCTTTCACATCCTAAAGGTTAACGACATGCGTAAAGCTCCTGGCGATGTTACCGTTGCGCACATCATGACTTACGATCGTGGCCAGGACAGCACCATCACCGCTCAAGAACGAATCAACGAGATTTACGGACAACTGGAATCAGGTAAGGAATTTGCAGCCATGGCAAGGGAATTCTCTGAAGACACCAACAGCTCCCGCAATGATGGGAAGTTGCCTAGATTTAGTACAGGAGGCTTGAACACGCCAAAGTTTGAGCAGGCAGCCTTTGACCTAAAACAGATTAATACGTATTCTAAACCGATCCAATCTAAAGTAGGGTGGCACATTATTAAGTTGCTGGAAAAGCATCCGGTGCCCTCGTTTGAGGCCGCAGAACCTGGATTGCGGGATCAGATCAAAAACTCGCCCAGATCCAGAAAGATTACAGAATCCTTCACGAATAAACTAATTACCAAATACGGAGTCCAACTCCCGAAAATTGACTCGTACACGAATATGTTTCCACAAATAACAGATTCATTGATGAATGGAAAATGGGAGTATACAGATCAAAAAACGAAGCTAAAACCATTGTTTACCATCAAAGATCAAACATACGCGACTCATGATTTTTACGATTTTGCTGTAAAAAAGCAATTGAGGGAGTACCGACAGTTTAGTAATCTAGAAGAAAAGCTGGCTGTTTATTATAAAGATTTTGTCAATGAATCATTGATCGCCTATTATGATACGCATCTAGAACGGGACAATAAGGATTTTGCCTTTATCTATGGAGAATACAAAGAAGGCTTGTTGCTTTTTGATTTGATGGAAAAAAAGGTTTGGGAAGAAGCTAAGGCAGACAGCACGGGACAACTGGATTATTATAATCGGAATAAGGAAAGGTACCGTTGGAATCGCAGATTAGATATCGTATTGACCCAGAATACGACAGACCCAGTTGCTCAACAAGTAAGGGATTTACTTCTACAAGGCAAAACGGTAGAAGAAATCAAGGAAGAAGTCAATGAAAAAGGAAGTACCAATGTGATGATATATACTGGAGTGGTAGAAGAAAGCTTTTCCAGATTGCCTAAAGGATTTGAAGTCAAAGAAGGAGTTTCTAAGGTTTATGAAAAAGAGGACAATGGATTCTTCAAAGTCATCAAGGTAAATGAGATTATAGAACCTACATTCAAGTCCTTTGAAGAAGCTCGAGGGAGTGTCATTAACGATTACCAGCAAGAATTGGAAAAGCAGTGGTTGGACAATTTACGTGCTGATAGAAAAATTGAGGTCAACGAGAAGGTATTTAAACAAATCAAGCAAGAAGTAGCAAAAAAGCGTGCATAAAACCTGGATTTACATATCGTTTTTGCTCTTGTTCAATTCCTGTTCTTATTTTGAGAAGGAAGAAATACCAGATGCGGTAGCACAAATAGGTGATGCCTACCTAACAAGGACAGAACTTCAATCCATATTACCACCAGAATATACAGCAAATGACTCCCTACTGATCGTACAGAAGTTTATTGACGAATGGGCGATAGACCAGATGTTGATGAAAAATGCGTTGCAAAATATTTCTGAAGAAAAGCAGCGCAGCCTGGAGCTGTTGATACAGCGTTATAAGACAGAGCTCTATTCACAGGCCTATTTACAGGATTTGATCAAGCAAAACTTAGATACCAGTATTTCTAAGATAGCGATTCGGGATTATTTCAAGGAACGTAAGGAGGAGTTTGTACTTAATGAAGACCTCGTTAAATTTCGATACTTATCGCTGGATAAGAATTATCCCCAAAGGGACGAGGTCAAAGACCTATTTGAAAAAGGAGACCTAAAAAGTCTTGAGGATTTGGAAAGCCTTTCGCTGGGATTCCGCAGTTATTCTTTGAATGATAGTATTTGGATCAAGAAGAGCATACTTTTGGATCGAATTTTGCCTTTGAATGCTGCAAATGAGGATGAGTACATAATACCGGGAAGGTCGTGGGAGCTGGAGGACAGTCTTGGCGTATATTTGGTGCGCTTTAAAGACGTGCTGCGTCGCGGCGAGCAAGCACCACTATCCTACGTCAAACCCACAATCAAGCAGATTTTGCAAAACCAGCAGAAACTGGCTTATATTAAAAAAATAGAAAAAGACTTATTAAATGATGCGATTAAAAGCAATAGACTTAAGATTAATCCGTAGTTGTACTAGTATTTTGATGGTTTTCGCTTTCGCGAAAGCGATGACAGCACAGACAGCTCCACAACCCACAAGTGCCGCACAGGACGAGGCGATCAAGCAAGAGGTTCTGGCCGCATTGAACGATACGGTTAAGGCCACTGAAGTACGTTTCAAGATCGATGGCGTCTCAGGGGTTATAGGAGATTATGTAGTACTGGACTCTGACATCGAGAAGCAAATCAACAACTACAAACGTGCAGGTAGTTTAGACGAAATCAGTAAATGCAAGATGATGGAATCCATGCTGGGAGAAAAGCTGTACGCACACCACGCTATTCAGGACAGTATCACCGTCTCAGATGCAGAAATTGCGGGCATGACAGATCAACGCATTGAATACTTTAGGTCCCAATTGAATGGTGCAAGTGACCAGGAAATTGCAGATGTCTACCGTATGGAAAACATACAGCAGGTACGTGATGAATTGAACATCATCAATCGTGATGAGCTCCTTGCAAATCGCATGCAGCAGCGATTGACTGAGGATGTACAAATCACGCCAGAGGAAGTCCGACAATTCTTTGCCCGCATTCCAGAAAACGAACGGCCTGTTTTTAACGTGGAAGTTGAGATTGCACGTATCGTGGTCAAGTCAAAACCTAGTGAAGAGTCCATCCAAGAAACCATCGCAAAACTCAATGAGTACAGGGATGATGTATTGAATAATGGAGCTAATTTTGCCGCAAAGGCCACCTTGTTTTCTGAAGATGTAGGAACAGAACGTCAGGGTGGCGTACTTTCCATGCGACGTGGGGACCCTTATGCCAAGGAATTTAAAGAAGCTGCTTTTTCCCTTCAGGAAGGACAAGTGAGCGAGCCGTTTGAAACATCATTTGGATGGCATATTGTTTATTTGGAAAAAATAAGAGGATCTGTTCGGGATGTGCGACACATATTGTTATACCCTTATATAAGCCGTGCACAAGAAGCCCTGGCAAAAGCTACACTGGACCAGATGCGCGATAAGATCGTTCAAGGCGACACTACTTTTGCAGATGCTGCCAGAGCCATTAGTGATGAAAAGGAGACGGCTAAGAATGGTGGGTTGTTCGTAAACCCTACGACTGGAGAAAATCTATTGGATTTAACGAAGACTGCTCCAGAGCTAGCCTCTACCGTTCAATTTATGGAAGAAGGAGACGTAAGTGGTATCATTGAAGAAAAAGATAGACGCAATATAGGTGTCATGAACTATACCATCATCAACCTCATAAGAAAGGTGAAAGATCATAAGGCAGATTATACCCAGGATTATCTCAAAATAAAAGAATTGGCGTTGAGAGATAAGCAAGTACGTAAAATCAAAAAATGGAGGGAAGATAAAATTAAGGATACCTACATCAAGATAGGAGATGATTTTAAGGAATGCGACCTCCTTCAAGAGTGGTCAAAATAATCTAAATACCCAGCCAACCCATGTCAGACGTAGCAGCGATTGATAACCTAGTCCTAAGGCACAAGCAGCTTAAGAAAGAAATAAGCAAGGTGATAATAGGGCAGGATCATGTTATTGATCAAATCCTGATCAGTATATTTTCTGGTGGGCATGCGCTACTTATAGGTGTTCCCGGTCTTGCCAAAACCTTGATGGTGCACACCATAGCTCAAGCATTGGGATTGCAATTCAAACGCATCCAATTTACCCCAGATTTAATGCCCTCAGACATTCTGGGCAGTGAGATTCTGGATGAAACCCGTCACTTCAAATTCATTAAAGGACCGGTGTTTTCAAATATGGTTCTGGCAGACGAGATCAATCGTACACCGCCCAAAACCCAAGCTGCCTTACTTGAAGCTATGCAGGAACGCTCCGTTACTATAGCCGGTACCAGATACGATCTGGAGAACCCCTATTTCGTGCTGGCTACTCAAAACCCCATCGAGCAGGAAGGAACCTACCCCTTGCCAGAGGCTCAACTGGATCGTTTTATGTTTGCTATCCATCTAGAATATCCATCGTATCAGGAAGAAATCGATGTGGTAAAAGCGACGACTTCAGATCAAAAGCCAGTAGTTGATGCATTGTTCACCGCTCAGGAAATTGTAGACCTGCAGCAGTTGGTACGCCGCATTCCAGTAGCAGATAACGTGATCGAATATGCTGTGAAACTGGTGGGCAAAACCAGACCTAAGTCAGAAACTGCACCAGATATCATCAAGGAATTTATCGACTGGGGGGCCGGGCCTAGAGCCTCTCAAAACTTGATTCTTGCCGCAAAAACCCACGCCGCCACTCGTGGTAAGTACAGTCCCGATATTGAGGATGTAAAGGCAGTAGCTACTGGAATCTTAAGACACAGAATCATTAAGAATTATAAGGCTGAGGCAGAAGGTCATACGGAAGACAGCCTGATCGCTAAAATCCTGTAAGATGTCCCATAGGTACACTTTACCTTTAGTGCTGCTATTCATCGGTGGATTGCTGGTAGCGCTCAGCATGCCTGTACGTAACATACACCCCATTTTATCAACCATTTTGTTCTATCTAGGCTATGGGATTGATGCTACCGCAGTGGTTCTTTTTATCAAGATCAAGTTCAAAAAGTCCTAATCTGCGAGATCTGGATGTTTTTACGCTTTCGCGAAAGCGGAATTAGTTCCAATTTTTTGACTTCAAATTGTGAGTTTGATAATTCATAACTCCGTAAATTATGTATTCATTGAATTTAATGAAGAGAATTTATTAAAATCCCAATATTTAGTGGCAATTAAGCATGATTGCTAGGTTGTTTTCAAATAGCATTAGGATTTCGTAAATTCGCACGAAACAGATTTTAAAAAAACAAAACATATGGCCTTTGACATTGACATGATCAAAAAAGTGTATAAGACCTTGCCAGAGCGCGTGGACAAAGCACGTGAGTTGGTTGGAAAACCCTTGACACTTTCTGAAAAAATACTTTATGCCCACTTGTGGGATGGTAAGGCAAAAAAGCCTTTTACCCGAGGTAAAGACTATGTTGATTTTGCTCCAGACCGTATTGCCTGTCAGGATGCAACAGCGCAAATGGCTCTTTTGCAATTTATGCAGGCTGGAAAGGATAAAGTGGCTGTTCCAACAACGGTACACTGTGATCACTTGATACAGGCAAAACAAGGTGCCGCTAAAGATCTTGCTCGCGCTAATGATGTAAGTAATGAAGTGTTTGAATTCTTGGGTTCTGTATCTAATAAATATGGAATCGGATTCTGGAAGCCAGGTGCAGGAATTATTCACCAGGTCGTATTGGAGAATTATGCCTTCCCAGGAGGAATGATGATAGGGACAGACTCCCATACCGTGAATGCCGGTGGACTGGGAATGGTAGCTATAGGAGTAGGTGGTGCTGATGCTGTAGATGTAATGGCTGGAATGGCTTGGGAATTGAAATTCCCAAAACTTATAGGCGTAAAACTTACCGGGAAGATCAGTGGATGGACTAGTGCAAAGGATGTGATCCTTAAAGTCGCAGGCATATTGACAGTAAAAGGAGGAACTGGAGCTATCGTTGAGTACTTCGGCGAGGGAGCAAAGAATTTATCCTGTACCGGTAAAGGAACTATATGTAATATGGGAGCTGAAATAGGAGCGACTACCTCTACATTTGGTTATGACGAGTCCATGTCGCGTTATTTACGTGCGACAGACAGAGCGGACATAGCGGACGAAGCAGATAAAATTGCAAGTTACCTAACGGCAGATGATGAGGTTTATGCAAATCCTGAGCAATACTTTGATCAAGTTATCGAGATCAATCTGGATGAATTGGTACCACACTTGAATGGACCATTTACTCCAGACCTTGCTACACCAGTAGGTCAATTAGGGCCAAAAGCGAAAGAACACGGCTGGCCGTTGAAAGTAGACTGGGGACTCATAGGTTCCTGTACCAACTCTTCTTATGAAGATTTGACCAGAGCAGCCTCTATTGCAGAACAAGCGGTTAAAAAGAATATCAAGCCAAAATCGGACTTCGGTATCAATCCGGGTTCAGAGCAAATTCGATTTACTGCAGAGCGGGACGGGATACTTAAGGTTTTTGAAGATCTAGACGCAACTATATTCACCAATGCCTGTGGGCCTTGTATAGGCCAGTGGGACCGCAGTGATATGAAAGGTGATGAGAAGAACACCATCGTTCACTCTTTCAACCGTAATTTCTCTAAACGTGCAGATGGCAATCCTAATACACATGCCTTTGTAGGGTCACCAGAAATGGTAGCAGCCATTGCTATATCCGGTAGATTGGATTTCAACCCAATGACCGATACACTGATCAACGAGGATGGTGAGGAAGTCATGCTGGATGAACCTTCTGGTATTGAATTGCCACCTAAAGGATTTGAGGTAGAAGATGCAGGTTATGAAGCACCAGTGAAAGATGGAAGTAAAGTAAATGTGAAAGTTGCTGAAGATAGCGACCGTTTGCAATTGTTGACTCCTTTTGAACCATGGGATGGTGAAAACCTGATGGATGCAAAATTATTGATCAAAGCATTCGGGAAATGTACTACAGACCATATTTCTATGGCAGGACCTTGGTTAAAATACCGTGGTCACCTAGATAACATTTCCAATAACTGCTTGATAGGTGCCGTAAATGCCTTCAATAAACAAACGAACCTCGTAAAGAGTCAGATGGATGGTGAATACGATGCTGTTCCTAAGACGGCACGTGCTTATAAGAAAGCTGGAATCCCTACCGTGGTCGTGGGAGACCATAACTATGGGGAAGGCTCCTCAAGAGAACACGCAGCTATGGAACCTAGACATCTAGGGGTATATGTAGTGCTTGTGAAATCTTTTGCGCGCATCCATGAGACCAACTTGAAGAAACAAGGAATGCTGGGTGTGACATTTGCTAATGAATCAGACTATGATTTAATCCAGGAGGATGATACGTTTAACTTTGTTGACTTGGAGAATTTTGCTCCAGATCAACCATTGACCGTAGAGTTGGTTCACAAAGATGGATCTAAGGATACGTTCAAGGTGAACCATACCTATAACGATGCACAAATCACCTGGTATCGCAAGGGAAGTGCCTTGAATTTGATAAAAGAAGAAAATGAATCTTAGTATCTAAGGTTGATACATACAAAAGAGCGTTACAGAAATGTAACGCTCTTTTTATTATCCGATTGATAAACAGGAGTTTCTACTTCCTGCATTTTTCTAACCTGGTTCAACACCATATTTTTGGGAGTAAAAGGAAGTGCTTTTAGAACTAGAGTTTGCGCGAGGCTTAAACCTGCGAGAACGTCCATTTTACCGTTGAGCATTCCTTCATACCCAGCTAAAGCGACACTACGAGCACTGGCCGTACTCTCAAACAATTTACTGTCCTCAAGTCCTGCTGTTTTGGCAAAGTTGGTCTCGGTAGCACCAGGCATTAAATTAGTTACTGTGATATTGGTTTCTCTCAACTCTTCGCTCAACGCATTACTAAATGAACTGACAAATGCCTTTGAAGCAAAATAGACCGCTTGAAAAGGTCCAGGCATCAAACTGGCTGTCGAGGAAACATTGAGGATTCGACCGCTGTTTCTAGCTACCATTTGAGGCAGGAATATTCGGCACAGTTCTGCAACCGCAACAATATTTAATTGGATCATCGAGTGGTCTTCTTCCCAACGCCTTTCGTGAAACATTCCTGCTCCACCAAAACCGGCGTTGTTAATCAGATAATCGATCTTAATTTTTTCCTGTTTTAGTTCTTGATGGATCTCTTCTACAGCATTAGGTAGGGTAAGGTCCTTTGCGATTACATAAACGTTGATATCATATTGGGATTCCAATTGGGCTTTTAAACCATTGAGGTGCTTTTCACTACGAGAAACTATAACAAGATCGTTTCCTCTTTGGGCGTGTATGATACATAGTTCTTTACCTATACCATTACTTGCACCAGTAATTAGGGCAATGTTTTTCATATTTTTTATTAGGGGTGTTGCAATGTAATTAACAATAACCGACCCACTTTTAAAAAAAATCACAAACTCGATAAAAAGCCTATTTCAATTCCAGCACTGTTGTGACCACTATTGGGTAATCTCAGGTTTGCATTACTCACATGTCTCAAGGTGAACCTGATGTCATAACTCAACCGCCCTATTTGATAACGCATCCCCATACCCAAAATATCAGAGAAGGAAAAACCTCTCTTTAATCGTTCAGTGTCTGCAGTCGACGTCATAGGGCCTATACTGATCATCCCGTAGGCCTTAAATCGATCCGTAAGCTCATAGCCATAGACCAGCCCTAGATTCAAAGCATATTCCTCAAAGGATCTTTTTTGGGTAAATCGATCCCGCTGCTCGGCAAAGTTGGGAGTTGATGGCGTTATAAAGAATAAGTTGAGTAGTTGATGTTCTACAAAGTACACAGAGGGCTCTATCAATACCTCAAGGGACTGGAGTTCTTTTTCCCAAACCTCTTTTCCTACCTGCAATTTGATATATCTGGAAGTATGGGTATAATCAGCATCGTTAAAGGGGAAGATGTCCTGTTGTGAAAATCCCACGTGAGCTCCCAGTTTGATGCTATTTTCTACAGTTTGTGAAGTGCAGAGTCCAGAAATCAGTAGCATGATGAAACACCATAACTGCTGTTGTGCGGCATTTTTGAGGGAAGTTCGCTTTCGCGAAAGCGGAATACACATCCTTTTCATCATTCCCAATTTAATATCCAATGGCAGCACCATCAGGACTGGAACTGTCTGATGCTCCAGAATACATATCATTTTCAGCGTCGTATTTGATGCCCATAAGCCTGCCCAAACCGTCGACCGGAATCATATGGTGGCCCATCAATTCCAGCGCTTTTGCAGTATCTGGTGATAGTTTATTTTTCTCGTAGTAAGTGACGTCTGGCAACCACTGGTGGTGGATTTTCATGGCCTCAATGGCTTCATCTACCTGCATGTCGTATAGTGTGGCGTTGAGAACTGCTTGAAAAACGGTGTTGATGATGGTGCGGCCTCCAGGACTTCCCATAATAAGAAACGGCTGGCCGTTGCGGGCAACTATCGTGGGATTCATGGAAGAAAGCATGCGCTTTTCTGGGGCAATTAGGTTGGGATCTGTTCCTATTTGACCGGTACTGGTGGTCTCGCCAGGCACCGGATTAAAATCACCCATTTCGTTATTAAAAAGGAACCCCAATGAAGAATCACCTAGACCAGAGCCATAGCTTTGTTCTAAAGTGTAGGTCACGCTTACTGCATTACCTGTGCTGTCTATTACTGAGAAATGAGTCGTGTTTTTTCCATCGTAAGGATGACCAAATCTAGTAGAATCGCTTACAGAAGCCCGATCCATATCGATACTTTCAAATCGCTGGGTTGCATATTTTTTAGAGATTAAATGTTCCAACGGCATCTCAAGATTAAAGTCCGGATCACCTAGGTATTCTGCTCGGTCTGCATAGCCACGTCTCATGGCTTCAATCATCAAATGCACATAGGCGGTTGAGTTGAAAGGAATATCTTCCACACTTGCTTGTTCCATAAGATTGAGCATGGCCGTCATGGTCACACCGCCAGAGCTGGGTGGCGGCATGCTGTAGACATCATAACCATTAAAAGTCCCATGGATGGGAGCCCGTTCAATCGCTTGATACCTGGCAAGATCTTCTTCTGTTATAATACCGTCGTTTGCTTTCATGAATGCTGCAATCTGTTGCGCTACTTCTCCTTTATAAAAACCGTCATGGCCGTTTTCAGCAATAATTTTTAAGGTTCTAGCAAGTTCCGGTTGTTTCCATAGTTCTCCATACTGGGTAGGAGTGTTGTCTTTTTTGAGAAAATAGGCTTTGAGAAATGCTGGGGTGCTATTTGAATTTCTTAGATAATTCGATTCATTATACAATGTCCAAGTCAATGGGAATCCTTGAGACGCCAGTTTAATGGAGGGCGCGACGACCGTTTTCCAGGGCAGGCTGCCATATTTTTTATGAGCCAGGTAGAGACCAGCGACAGTTCCAGGAACACCTATAGCCTTAGCAGAATTATGATTGCTCCCTGTGACCAACTGAGCATTTTCATCTAAAAACATGGTAGGAGTTGCTGCTAAAGGTGCTTTTTCCCTAAAGTCAATCGTGGTCGCATTCCCATCTTCTGGCAGGTACACTAAAAACCCGCCTCCGCCTATGTTTCCTGCTGCTGGATGTGTAACCGCTAAGGCAAAAGCCGTGGCAACGCTGGCATCAATAGCATTACCACCCATTTTTAGAATATAAACACCAGCCTGGCTGGCTAACTTATGATCAGAAACTACCATGCCGTTGCGGGCATAGGTTTGTGCATGGCCTATCGTGGCAGTAGTCAAAAATATAAGGAGTAGGGAAATCTGTTTCAAGGACTGTTTCATGTAGCGAAAATAAAACCAAAAAGATACGACCAATTCTCTATAGAACGGAATCTTAAATTTGCCCCCTAGGTGTGGTAAGTCTACCTTTGAACTTCTCTTTACATATGTCAACTCAAGTCACTACTCTTACTTTTTACAAATACCAGTCGCTTTGGGATCAACTATGGGCGTTTGGCATGATGCAGTTTGCCCATCGTCCCATGAAAAAGGTAGAAGGCTTGACTTTTTACAAGCTGTTGGGTAGCGGCAGGGAAAATTTTGATCCAAGGCCTGATTTTTCTGTTTATGCCGTGCTGCAGGTTTGGGAAAATGAGAACATGGCAAAGGCCTATTTTGATTCTTCTGCTTTGAACAAGCGCTATGCAAAACATACGTCCCATCAATTGACTTTGTATATGAAATCCATTAGAGCTCATGGGTTGTGGTCGGGAAAAAATCCTTTTGAGCCTAGTGGTCACTTAAGCGATGATAATCCCTACGTGGCGGTAATTACACGAGCGACGATCAAGTTAACGATGCTTAAAAATTTCTGGGACTATGTGCCCACTTCCCAAAAAGACCTTCAGAACAATCCCAACTTATTATTAACCGCTGGACTGGGAGAGCGGCCGGTTACCCAAATGGCCACCTTTAGTCTTTGGGATGATGCGAGTGCACTCAAAAAATTTGCCTATCGCGGTACGAACCACCGCCATGCAGTGCAACAGACACAGGCGTTACAATGGTACAAGGAAGAGCTATTTACCAGGTTCCAACCCTATCACATAAAAGGCAGTTGGCCAGGTTTTAACATCCCAAAAGACCTAGAATAACTTCCTGAAAAAGCTTTTGATAAAGGGCGCAGAAGTAAGCGGCAGCATGATTTTTAATTCTTGCCAAAAGCTACTTTCCTCATCTAGAAAAGCAAAGATCCTGCTTATAGGATTGTTGGAATAAAGATTTTCAAACAGCAAATGACCTCTTCCATTGTGTACATTAAGGACATCCAGCATGATATCATCGTAAAAGCGGAATCGTTTTTTTTGCATTCCAGAATCCAAAGGTTTGCCAGTCAAATAGTTATTGATCAATCGGCCCGCTCGTTTCTCACTTAATTTAAAACTATAACCCGTACTTGATTTCACCCAACCTCCTGCGGTCCCTATTTTATGGACTAGCGGTGTGTGGTGTTGATCAAATCTATAGGTGGTCATGGGAATAATCCCCTGTTCCGTTTGTGTAATGGAATAATTGACTGCCTTGAGATAGGTACTGATGTACTCCTCCAAATAGCTTTCATAAACCGCTTCTTTAACCGTGCTGGCAGAAAAATAGGTAAACTCTACGAGGGCTTCCGTTGTTGAAGAAGGGAGGATGTATATAAAACTCGTAGTTCCCGGATCTTGTAACCTGTAATCCATCATCACAAAGCGCTTGGGATCGAATACTTCCTTTTCGGTTTTAATGTACCAGCCTAGGAAATGCTGTTTTAAGGTGATCGCCTGCTCATCCTGAAAGAATTCTTTTGCGACCCTACTGTCCAAAACTAAATGTGCTGCAAATGATCCTTGACCCGTTTTTAGAGTGGCAACTTCTGTTTCTATAATGCGTTCTACCTTAGCTTCTACAAATGTGCAGTTGGGATGTTGTTGAAGTTTCGCTTTCGCGAAAGCGATGACCTCCCTGCTCTGTAATTTCTTGTAACGATAAGGCGTCAGTTGAAGATCAATCGAGACTCGGCGGGTTTTAAAGCTACCCAATTCCCATTGATCTGATAGTAAATGGTCCCAGTTCCCGGTTCCCTTTTCCCAAAAACTCCAGGTTTTATCCAGGCTATCTTCATTGAAATCGTCAAAAACGATGATGCTTTTATCCTGGAATGCCGGATGATCCAGCATCTGTACCACAATATGGCTGCCAGCGCAGCCCAATCCCACAATCGCTATGTCGTACTGATGATGATCCATAGAATGGCGGCGAATATAAGTTGAACAATATAAAGATGTATTGAAATTTTGAAATCTCCCTTGAGTTTGAATGCAAATGCGATAAGGTGCAACAGATAGGCAATGACAAACCAGCACAGGTAATTGAACCAGCCAGCGCCATTTTCAAAAGTCCAAAAACCTGCATAATCACAGATCTGCTCTAGAAAAAGGTCCAGCACCACCATTAAAAGCGCCCCCAGTAGACTTATGGTCCATTTGTTATTTAGAAATCTTCTAGCGATCTGGTGGCTGCAAAAGGTGAGCAACGCCCAATTGACACCTATCAGGTAAGGAATCCCATCGATCTTAGGTCCAAAGTTAGCACCATATTCATACGTGCCAAATAGCCACCGGGTATGAACACCCACCCATTCCACAGCGATGCCAAGTATGGTAAAGGACAAGAACAAAAGAATGGTTTTGGGAGCATCAATAGGAAAATAATACACCAGCAAGGCTAAGAGAAGAAGCATCGTAAATGGCGATTTGCTTAAGAAAAACTCCTCGTACCCTAAAGCCAGTCCTATTAAGGCACTGATGTGTACGATCCATAGAAATAGTACCAGCGCGCTTTTCATCGAACAGGTGCTATCATGTCTGTGGCTATTTGTGCACTGAGCAAACATAAGGGAATCCCTCCTCCCGGGTGAACGGAACCGCCTACATGGTACAGGTGATCCAGTTTCCCATTAAAATTAGGATGCCGTAAAAAGGCTGCAAACTTATTGTTGCTGGCCGCACCATATAGGGAACCACGATAGGAACTGGTGTTTTGTTCGATTCCCTGGGGGGTGAGTATATACTCCGTTTGGATCAGGGGCTCCACATTCGTTTTTAAGGTGCGGTTGATTTTTGAGAGGATGTTTTTCTTGGCTACTGCAACCAGCTGTTCCCAATCCTGCCCGTAATCGCCGGGTGCGTTGATCATCACAAACCAATTTTCACAGCCAGAAGGAGCATCACTAGGTGTCATTTTGCTACTGACATTGATGTATACCGTAGGGTCGTGAAACAGTTCTTTTTTCTCAAAAATATGCTCAAATTCCGCAGGGTAATCCTCGCTGAAGAGAATATTGTGCAGGTCCAATTGTGGGAACTCTTGTGAGATTCCCCAGTAAAATATCAGTGCGCTGCTGGAACGTTCTTGATCCAGTGTTTTCTCAGGCTTTTCAACATCAGGTATCAATCGGTGGTAGGTAGGATGTATATCCATGTTTGACACGACAAGATCGTGGTCATAGCTGCCTTGAGCGGTAGTAACACCGGTAACGGTTTTGTGGTTGTGGTTGATGGAAGTAACGCTTTCGCGAAAGCGAAACTCCACACCTACTTTTTCTGCAAGTTCATAAAGAGACTGGGAAATGCGATGCATCCCGCCTTTAGGATAATAGGTTCCCAATCCAATTTCTAAATGAGGTATCATGCTCATGATTCCTGGCGTCAAATAAGGAGAGGAGCCGTTGTACGTAGCATATCTATTGAAAAGCTGGGTCAATTTCTTGTTTTGAAACTGCTCGTTTTGCTGGTGCAGGGTGCTGTTGATTCCCAAAAATGGAATCTTGAAAACAGCCTTGATGGTGGCACTGCTCAAATAGGTTTTGAAGCGGTGCAAGGATTTTTCGAGAAAAAGGGATTTGGTTGTACGGTACTTTGTCCTGCTGTTTTTGAAGTACTGCAAGAGGTCCTCCTCAGGTTCATTGAAGACCGCTGCTGCTTCATGGGCAAAATTTTTAGTGCCGGTGGGCGCATTAAATCTAGTGCCATCTTCCCAAAAATAATGACAGGCCGTATCCAGTGATTCAAATTCAAAATCCGTCTCGATCTCAGGGAACAGTTGGTGCAAATTTGTTAGAAGTTCTGGCAAGGTAAATAGCGAGGGGCCTAAGTCAAAACGGTAGCCTTCCAGGTCCATAGCATGCAGTTTACCGCCTGCATAATCATTCTTTTCATAAACGGTAACCTCATAACCTTTGTGTCGCAAGCGCAATGCTGTGGCAAGACCGCCTATTCCTGAACCTATGACGGCTGCAGTAGCCATGATTTACTTGAAGTACTTAAGTGGAACGATCAACATGCCAAAATTCTCCCCTTTTTCCTTACCTAAATGCTTATGATGGATTTTATGAGCTCTTCTTACGCCTTTTGCATATCTATTAGTGGCTTCTCGCAACCATTTGAACCGTTGGTGTATAAAGATGTCGTGAACTACAAAATAGGCGACGCCATACGCAAAAATCCCAGCGCTTATAGGCAATGCCCACCACAGGTCCAGGAAGCTGTGGATCAATTTAAAAGTGATGCTGATGCTGGCAAAGAAGACAAAGAACCAGTCGTTCTTTTCAAACCAACTGTCGTGGGTTTTATGGTGGTGGTCTTCATGCAAGTTCCATAAAAATCCATGCATGATGTATTTATGGATGAACCAGGCGTTGAACTCCATGATAATGAAGGTGGCTATGAATATGATGGACCAATAAAAAATTTCCATGTCTAGATTAAGTTGAGTCGATAGCTTACATAGCCTTTAGCCAGTAATCCTATTTTTTCATAGTTGGGTACTCGAATTCTAGTGTTGCGTATCTCTGCTGATGGGGTACGCTCCAGTCGGGTCAAAAGCCTGCGGTAATAAACGTAAGCCGTATAAACCCCTAATTTTGCCTCTACGGGCAATCGTTGTATTCCTTTGAGTCCAGCGTCAAAATCTGCTTTAATTTCTTCAATCAATCGCGCCTTATCTTCCTCCTTTAAATCTTGCAAATCGGTATTTGGGAAATAACTACGTTCCAACACATCTAGGTCTGCTTTGAGATCACGAAGAAAATTTACTTTTTGAAAGGCACTTCCCAGTCTCATCGCATCTTCTTTGAGATCATCATATTTTTGCTTATCGCCCTTTACAAAAACCTTGAGCGACATTAATCCTACCACATCTGCACTGCCATAGATGTAATTTTTGTACTCCTCTTCAGTTAGATAAACGCTCTTATCCAGATCCAGGCGCATGCTGTGGATAAAGGCACCGTACATGTCTGGGGTAATATGGTACTTGTTAACGGTTTCTTGAAAGGAATTAAGAATGGGGTTTAAGCTTATTTTTTCTTCTATCGCATAAGCGAGGTCTTCCTCAAATCGATCCAACAGGGTACGCTTATCATAATCGTGGAACGTGTCGACAATCTCATCTGCAAATCGTACAAATCCATAAATATTATGGATGTCCTGTCTTATAGATGGTCCCAGCATTTTGCTGGCAAGCGAGAAGGACGTACTGTAATTGTTAGTTACAGCCTTGCTACACTGTCTGGAAACCTCGTCAAAAATACTTTTCATGTACTTAAGTGTTTATTAATCAATTGTGCGGCCAACTTGCCAGAAATCAAAGATGGCGGCACACCTGGTCCTGGTACTGTTAATTGACCTGTAAAGTAAAGACTTTTTACGGTTCTACTTCTTAAATTGGGTCTGAGAAAAGCGGTTTGTAATAGCGTGTTTGCCATTCCATAGGCATTTCCTTTATAACTATTATAGGCTTCCTTAAAGTCATTCACGCAAAAAGACTCCTTGAATAGAATATGATCAGTTACTTTTTGGTCGGTTAATTTTTCAAACCTATCCATGATCTTTTTGAAATACTGCTCTCTCAGTGCTGGAGTATCATCAAGTCCTGGTGCTAATGGAATCAAGAAGAAGCCATTTTCACATCCCTCTGGTGCTGATTGTGGATCAGTGATGGAGGTGAAATTTGCATAGAATAAAGGGTCATCCGGCCATTTAGGGTCTTCATAGATTTCATTGGCGTGTTTTGTAAAATCGGTATCAAAAAACAAGTTGTGGTGATCTACGTTTTCCAATTTACAATCAAAACCAACATAAAATATCAATGAACTAGGAGCAAACGTCTTTTTCTCCCAGTATTTTTCAGAATATTGACGGTGCTTAGCGGGCAATAGTGTTTCAGAGTGGTGGTAATCGGCACCAGAGAGAACAACATCAAACAAATGTACCTCGCCATCTAGGGAAATCCCTTCTGCAGTTCCCTGGTCGTTTACCAGTATCTCAGTTACCGGTGCGTTGGTTCTTATAACAACTCCTTGCTCTTCGGCCAGTCGCTTCATTCCTAAAATCACTTCGTACATTCCCCCTTTAGGGTGCCAGGTGCCCAGGCCAAAATCTGCGTAGTTCATGAAATTGTAAAAGCTGGGAGTATTGCCAGGGGTTGCTCCTAGAAACAATACGGGAAATTCCAGTATGGAGACCAGTCTAGGATCTTTGAACTTCCTGCGAACGTCCTTAGAAACGTTGCCAATAAAAGCACCCAGTTTCTTAATGGTCTGTGGAGTAACTAATTCCAGGAGGGATTCACCAGGTCTATACACTAACCTCTTAATCGCAATGTCGTAGTTCTCACTGGACTTGTTCATGAACTCTTGAAGTTTTTGGGCACTTCCAGGTTCAATGGCCTCAAATGTTTCTTTGATAGATTCCAGATGATCGCCTATCTGTATGCGATCGTTTTTAAAGTAAACAGAATAGGCAGGGTTGAGCTTGTCTAGAGAATAATAATCTGAGGGTTGTTTGCCAAAATCAGCAAAGAATCGTTCAAATATATCTGGCATCCAGTACCAGGAAGGACCTATGTCAAAGGTAAAACCATCCTTTTCCAGACGACGTGCCCTACCGCCTACCGTATCGTTTTTTTCAAAAATGGAAACCTCATGACCAGATTGCGCCAGATAAGCGGCGGCAGACAGTGAGGAAAATCCAGAACCTATTACGGCAATTTTATGATTCATAGGGTTTTAGTTGGTATTGCTTTATAGGTCTAAAAGTGCAATTTAAAGGTTAGGGCTTACAGGTCTTTTTCGGCATCATTAGTTGCATAAATGCCGCAGTCAAGATGCAAAGTTTTAAGGTCAGTCGTTATTTATCAATAAATCTTAGGCTTATTTCGCTTTCGCGAAAGCGAAAAAACAGCTTGTAATTTCACTCATACGTAAATTTTTGATTTAAAGTTGTTTAGATCGATAGTGCTTCTAGGTTATGGACAAAATCTGGGATGGAATCAAAAGTTTTATGGCCTTCATTCAACTCCAAATGTTTGATGTTAGGCACCGCTGGTCCTAGGATCCAAAGCTCATTCTCATCGTTTGAACCTACCTTTTTTTCAAATTGATTCAAGAAATTAGGTATTTTTTTGATGCTGGGGTAAACGGTAATATAGGTCACAAAAATGGGTTTTACCTTTTTTTGCTTAAAATGCGTTAAGGACTCTAAATTCATGCTAGCGCCCAAATAAATGGTTTTTCTGCCCCTGGAAAGCAATTCATAATTCAAGAACAACAGCCCCAAATCATGCATCTCGTTAGGAGGTAGAAACAAGATGTAAACCTCTTGGTGCCTATCGTCCGTTTGGTACTCGACGCTTTCAGTATGGGACAATAGTTTTTGTTTGATCAAATGGCTGATAAAGTGTTCATGCGCCACGTTAACGGTATTGCTGTGCCAGAGATGACCCAATTCCTGTAAAAAGGGAATGAGAATATCACGGAAGACGCCTTTAAAACCTAGTTTTTCAAAACCGTTGGAATACACTTGATCAAATAACTGCTTGTCAAAGTTGATCATCGCCAGCTTGATTTCCTGCACGCTATGGTTGGAACTGTTGGTTTCTTGCGCGATTTTGTGAACCTCAACTTCGATTTTTGCTTCGTCCAATTCTGCAATCGCACTGATTTTTATGCCGTGATTGTTGAGGTAACTGACATTTAAAATCTTTTGTAGCGAGTGGGTATCGTAACTGCGTATGTTAGATTCAGTACGTTCAGGAGCCAATATCTGGTACCTTTTTTCCCAAATGCGTATCGTGTGTGCCTTGATACCGCTCAGGTTTTCTAGGTCTTTAATACTGAATTTTGATTTGATCAACGACTCTGTTTAATTAACAACGGGTAAAGTTAAACAAAATATGCTTCTATCCGGACGTTGCTGTTGCAACTTGTAGGTTATTTACCAATATTCTTTAGGAATCTTGATCCACAAACCAACTGCCGCTTCTTAGCGGGAATACAGGCTGATTTGATGTTATGAAAGATGGCTTATTAAATGGCCGAAAAAATAAAACTCTTGAACGTAGCATTATATCTACAAACAAGAGCTTTGAGAGTACCCGGAATGGGACTTGAACCCACACGTATAAATACACACGGCCCTCAACCGTGCCTGTCTACCAATTTCAGCACCCGGGTATAAAAAAAGTCCCTATCAAATAAGGACTTTAATGCCTTACGGCCTTCGTGACTTGGCTGGGGTTCGAACCCAGGACCCTCACATTAAAAGTGTGATGCTCTACCAGCTGAGCTACCAAGTCTTGTTTTTAATTGCGGGTGCAAATATAAAACGTATCATCCCTAACCTGCTAATCTTTTTGATATAAATTTGGATAAAAATTATCTCTTTGAAAATCAATACAGAAAGCAAGTCGGTAATCATCCTTTTGGGATACATGGGCTCTGGAAAAACAACTGTAGGACAGCAACTTGCATCAAGTTTATCTTGGGTTCATGTTGATTTGGATGACTATATAGAATCCAATGAGAATTGGAGTATTTCTAAAATCATGAATGAAAAAGGAGCGATCTATTTTAGAAAACAAGAGAAAAAGTACCTGGAAGCGCTTTTAGCTTCTTCAAAGCAAACCGTCATTTCATTGGGAGGCGGGACTCCTTGTTATCATGATAACATGAAATCGATTCAGGAAGCTCCTTCTTGCACATCTATATATTTGCGAGCAAATGTGCCCTTTTTAACCGACCGATTGTTCCCAGAAAAAAACCACAGACCGCTTATCGCATCCACCACCAGCAAAGAAGATCTGGCTTCTTTTATAGGCAAGCACTTGTTAGAGCGAGCCGCATTTTACGAAATGGCTGATTTCACAGTGGATATTAAAGGCAAGTCTCCAGAACATATCGCTGATGAAATTACCAGATTAGGATAGACTGACGCTATAGGAGTCGCCCTGTATGTCTACCTGCACATGTTCTTCCATAGTAGTGGATAGGGAAATCCCTTTAAAATCTGCCTTGACAGGAAAATTCTTGTGATTGCGGTTGACTAGAACCGCAGTTTTGAACTTCTTCACTGGGACTTCCAGAAAATGGCGCACCGCATAGATCAAAGTAGTACCAGAATTCAGCACATCGTCACAAAGTACAATACCACGATCGCGGTATTCCTCTGGTTTTAAACTGGTGGTGACGGAATTCAAAGGGTTTTTCTTGTCCATTTTCACTTTACAAAGCGTGACTTCAAGCGCGCATATACCCGTAAGTTCCGTTTTAAGTTTTTGAGCCAGGGTATAGCCTCCCTCAGCAATTCCTGCAAGGATCAGTTGATCGTGCTCCATGTACACCTCTGCAATTTGATAAGCGATCCGCCTTATTTTATTACTAACTTGATCGTGGTTGAGAATTTCCATAGGGGTTGATTGAGGTGTTTTTTACTTAGCGTGCTGGGGTTGTGGGAAGTTCGCTTTCGCGAAAGCGAAACAACCACACTTCATTAGTTACAAGGTATTATATATCGTCATCAGCCTGGTCAAGAACACCGTCCAGATCCCGCCGGTCTTTTTTAGTAGGTCTTCCTTCTCCTTTGCGGCGGTAGTAATCCTGGTTCAGTTCGATCATCTTGCGGGCTTCAAAACTTTCTTTGGGCGTGCGATCCATTCTATAAAGGTCAACAAGCTTGTTTCCCACGCGGTTGGCTGGAAGGTCCAGGACTTCCACCTGGTAGTCGATCTGGTCCTTGCGCAGGGTGATTAAGTCGCCCGGGTACACATCCCTTGCTGGTTTGACGATGTCCCCATTTACCCTAAAACGCCCCTTCTTTGCAGCATCCGTTGCCTTGCTTCTGGTTTTAAAGTAACGTACAGACCATAAATACTTATCAATGCGCATATGAAGACTTATAAAATAGCGTTATCCTTACAAAAATAGCTGAAAATACTATCTTTGAGGCTCGAAATTAACAGCATGAAAAACATAAAATTACAATTTCTAATAGGAATAAGTCTCGTACTACTGGTTTCTTGTGGTACCGATGATGATGCGGGACGGCCTCAAGCACGCGATCGTCAGGAGGTATATCTAGAAGATCTTGCAAAGATTAATGCATTTTTAAATACCCATTTTTATAATGAGGATGAATTTCAAAACACTCCAGCGGGAGCTGATTTTGAAATAAAATTTGACACGATTGCCGGTGCTAACGCTGGTCGTACTCCACTTTCCCAACAAGTAACTACTGAAGTTATTGCTAGGGATGGGGTCGATTACCAACTCTTTACATTAAAAGTGCGTGAAGGGAATGGGGAGCGACGAGCAACGTTTGCAGATAGTACGCTAGTAAGCTATGAAGGAACCTTACTTAATGGTAATGTATTTGATAGCAGTATTAATTCCATTTGGTTTGATCTACCTGCAACCATTGCTGGATTTACATTTGGAATTACTCAATTTAACGACGCATCAGGAATCATTCCTAATGGTGATGGCACCTTAAGTTATGAGGGTAGCGGTATAGGAGCTGTATTTATACCTTCAGGATTGGGGTATTTTGATCGTACGCAAACCGGCATTCCTTCCTATTCCTCATTAATATTTACGTTTAAATTGCGCAGCGTCAAAACAACTGATCACGACGGTGATGGAATCTTATCAAAATTTGAGGACCTTAACGGCGACCGGTCGGTACGTTCCTCAAACTTTGCAGATGATACCGATGAAGATGGAAGATTCAATTATCTAGAAACAGACGACGACAACGACGGGATCCTGACTAAGAATGAAAATGCAGATCCCAACGGTGATGGAAACCCTAGTGATGCTCTAGATACAGATGGTGATGGTATCCCAGATTACCTGGACGCGCGTACAGAGGTCTAGATACTGATACTGGATTCCACCATTAAAAACACCTAACGAGTACCCATAAAAAAGCCCTGACAGATCATCTGTCAGGGCTTTTTCTATAGGGTTATTCCCTAGTGCCGTGGGCGTTATAGAATCGGTACTACCTATTTAGTTTTACGCTTGATCACCGCCTGTGCCTTCTCAGCAATGTTAGCCGCATTCAAACCGTATTTTTCCAGCAGCTGCTCTGGCGTACCACTTTCACCAAAGGTGTCCTGGGTCGCTACAAATTCTTGAGGGGTGGGAATACTCTGTGCTAAGGTTCTCGCAACACTTTCTCCCAGGCCGCCCATGTAATTATGCTCCTCCGCAGTGACGATGCAGCCCGTTTTTCTAACTGATTTGATGATGGCTTCCTCGTCTAGGGGCTTGATGGTGTGGATGTTGATTACCTCTGCACTTATGCCTTTCTCTTGTAGAGCCTTGGCCGCCTCCAGGGCTTCCCAGACTAAATGTCCTGTCGCCACAATAGTGACATCAGTGCCTTCCTGCAGGTGTATCGCCTTTCCTATTTTGAACTCGCTGGCGTCCTCTGCCGTAAAATTAGCCACTTTAGGACGTCCAAACCTAAGGTAAACAGGCCCGTGATGTGCAGCAATGGCTAGGGTAGCGGCTCTAGTCTGGTTGTAGTCACAGGTATTGATGACCGTCATGCCGGGTAGCATTTTCATTAAGCCTATGTCTTCCAGAATCTGGTGGGTTGCTCCATCCTCTCCCAGAGTGAGTCCAGAGTGTGATGCACAAATCTTTACATTCTTGTCAGAATAGGCAATACTTTGTCTAATCTGGTCATAAACGCGACCCGTGGAAAAGTTGGCAAAAGTTCCCGTAAAGGGGATTTTCCCGCCTATGGTCATTCCCGCTGCGATGCTCATCATATTCGCCTCGGCAATTCCCACTTGAAAGAATCGATCAGGGTGTGCGTCTGCAAAGGCATTCATTTTTAATGATCCGGTAAGGTCAGCGCAAAGCGCAACTACGTTTTCGTTTGTTTTTCCCAGCTCTGCAAGTCCAGCGCCAAAACCAGATCTCGTATCCTTACTTCCTGTATTTGTATATGTTTTCATAAATGCGTCCCGCGATGTACGGTCGTTTTTTTTGATTAATAGTCGCCCAGCGTTTCAGGGTTTTGTCTTAAGGCTTCAGCAAGTTGCTCGTCGTTGGGAGCAATTCCATGCCACTCGTGCGAGCCCATCATGAAATCAACCCCATGACCCATAACGGTGTGAAGCAGGATGCAGACGGGTGTTCGCTTTCGCGAAAGCGAGATAGCTTCCTGTATTCCTGCAATAACAGACTCTAGGTCGTTCCCTTTAGAAACAGTTACAACTTCCCAGCCGAAGGCCTCAAACTTCTTGCGCAGGTCGCCTAGGGCAAGAACCGTATCTGTGCTCCCGTCAATTTGCTGGCCGTTGACATCAATGGTTGCTATCAAATTGTCTACATGGTTTGCGCTAGCATACATGATGGCTTCCCAGTTTTGCCCTTCCTGCAACTCGCCATCGCCGTGAAGGGTAAATACCGTCTTGTCGTCGCCGTTGAGTTTTTTGGAAAGCGCCGCTCCTATGCCTACACTCATTCCCTGGCCCAATGAACCACTGGCAATGCGCACGCCGGGTAGTCCCTCATGCGTGGTGGGGTGGCCCTGTAAGCGAGAGTTGAGTTTACGGAAGGTGCTCAGTTCGGCTTTTGGGAAGTAGCCTGCATGTGCCAGCACGCTGTAAAAAACCGGTGAAATATGACCGTTGGAAAGGAAGAATAAGTCTTCATTTTTACCGTCCATGTGGAAGGAGGGGTCATGTTCCATGATTTCATTGTAGAGTGCCACGATAAATTCCGTACAGCCCAGTGATCCACCTGGATGGCCACTGTTAACGGCATGAACCTGCCGGACGATGTCGCGGCGTACTTGCGATACTAGATCTTTTAAGTGCTGTATATCAGCCATTTCTTGAGAATTTGTTAGTAGGCGTAAAGGTAGGTTGTTCCTAGGCCAATGGCTTTTAGGTGGTTTTTGACTTATCAACGATTTGATGGGTTTTGTGAACAACTTTAAAAAATCGAAATCGAAATCGATTTTGAAATCAAAAACAAACTCGAACTCGATTTTGAAATGATGAAGGAAGAATGACGCTCGCGTTTGCTGCTCAAACTCTCGTGACTTATGACGTATGACTTTTTTATGTTAGTATTTAATCTTTTTAAACCTTAGAAGTAGAGATTCCTGTAGTGAAAATCGGGTCGTCCATGATCCATATGGTTCGCATCTTTTTGCAGAAGAAATAATCTTCATAAGTCGTTTGTCGGCAAGGTTGGAGCGCAGCGATGACCTAGCTGATCGTTTGTCAAAAAATCAATTGACGGCCAGTTCATCTTAATACTTTGTACTTGATACTTAATACCCGTAAACTAAACCAACTCCTTATCTTTGTCGCGCATGAAATTGAAATTTGACTTATTACAAACAGATGTAAACAGCCAGGCGAGAGCGGGTGTTGTACATACAGACCATGGCACCATAGAGACGCCTATATTTATGCCCGTAGGTACCGTGGGTACTGTTAAAGGAGTACATCAACGCGAGTTGAAGGAAGAAGTAAACCCTGATATTATCCTCGCAAATACCTATCATTTATACCTACGACCAGGCACTGAAGTGCTTGAAAAAGCCGGTGGCTTGCACCAATTTATGAATTGGGATAGGCCTATTTTGACTGATTCTGGTGGCTACCAGGTGTATTCCCTAAGTGCAAATAGAAAGATCAAGGAAGAAGGGGTGAAGTTCAAATCTCATATTGATGGTTCTTTCCACACCTTTACACCAGAGCGTGCGATGGATATACAGCGCACCATAGGAGCAGATATTATCATGGCTTTTGATGAATGTACGCCCTATCCTTGTGAGTATAATTATGCCCGGCGCAGCATGCACATGACCCATCGCTGGTTAAAGCGCTGTATAGAGCGATTTGATAATACGCCCGATAAATATGGCTTTACTCAAACCTTGTTCCCAATTATTCAAGGGAGTACCTATACAGACCTGCGGGAACAAAGCGCAGAGTTTGTGGCCAACTGTGACCTGGATGCCAATGCGATAGGCGGATTGTCCGTAGGGGAGCCTGCCGAAGAAATGTATGCGATGACAGATGTGGTCACAGCCATACTTCCTAAGGACAAACCGCGTTATTTAATGGGCGTGGGAACTCCTATCAACCTATTGGAAAATGTTGCGTTGGGAATCGATATGTTTGATTGTGTGATGCCTACACGTAATGGAAGAAACGGGATGATCTTCACCGCCCATGGTAGCATTAACATCAAAAACAAGAAGTGGGAGATGGATTTCTCTCCCCTGGACGATGCTTGTTATGCCTGGGTAGATACGGAATATTCCAAAGCCTATGTGCGGCACTTATTTACGGTTAATGAAATGTTGGGAAGACAAATCTGTACCATTCATAACCTTGCTTTTTACCTATGGTTGATGCGAGAGGCCCGCAAGCATATTCTAGCAGGAGATTTTAGAACATGGAAGGATCAAATGGTCAAACAAATGGATAATAGACGCTAGGTGTTAAGCATACTGGATAGATACATATTAAAGAGGTATTTGGGAAGTTTCTTTCTCCTGCTGCTGCTATTCCTGCCTATTATGGTTACGGTTCATATCGCAGAAAAGATAGGAAAGATTCTTTCTGAGAATGCCCCTTTAGGGGAAACCCTGATCTATTTAGTAGATTTTACCATGTACTTTACCAACTTCCTGTTTCCCATTTTCCTCTTCATCTCTACGATGTTTTTTACTTCTAAGTTGGCCAACAATACAGAGGTGATTGCTTTTTTAAGCTCGGGAGTTTCGTTCAATAGATTTTTAAGGCCTTATATCATTGGAGCCACCCTAATTTGTCTAATAACTCTGCTGTTGAGTGCCGTTTTTGTTCCTAGTGCGGCATCTGGCTTTAACGAGTTTCAATATAAGTACTTCAAAAAGGGTAATGACCTATCGACCACAAATGTGTTCAGGCAAATCAATGATAATGACTATGTGTACGTGAGTAACTATCAACCATCTAACAAGACTGGATATGATTTTACGTTAGAGCATTTTGAGGGTAATGAATTGAAATACAAGATATATGCAAACCGCATCAGTTTCAAGGACAGTATCTATACGTTGAGCCAGTATAAGAAGCGTACCATTCTAGAGAATCGTGAGATAATTAGGACAGAAAATAGGCTGGACACCTTGTTAGACTTTGATATTGATGAACTCACACCCGTGGCTTATGCTGCTGAAACCAAGTCTTATACGGACCTTAATGAATTCATTGCACTCGAGGAGCAACGTGGTAATGCAAACATGAACATTTATTATGTAGAGAAGTACAAGCGTGTCTCTATTCCCGTAAGTGCCTTTATTTTTACCATCATAGCTGTAGCCGTTTCCTCTGTAAAGAAACGAGGGGGTATGGGAGTCAACCTTGCGATAGGTATTGCGATTGCCATGTCTTATATGTTTTTAGATAAGGTTTTTGGCACCATTGCAGAGAAAAGCACCTTCTCTCCATGGATTGCCGTTTGGACACCTAATATATTTTTTGCCATAGTGGCTTTACTTTTATTGAGGAATGCAAGACGATAGGACGCTCAATTACATCCACCTACATTTTATAGTTTTCATTTGGGGGTTTACCGCGGTTTTGGGAGCGCTCATCAGTATTGACAGCATTCCCCTGGTGTGGTGGCGCATGGGAATGGCAGTAGTGTTGATCCTCATTTATATGAAGATAAAAGGGATACCCCTACAGTTCAAAGGAGCGAATGCCTTGCCTCGCAAGCGCATTCTGGGATTTGTAGGAGCAGGAATCATCATTGCACTGCACTGGGTGACGTTCTTTGGAGCGATCAAGGAAAGTAATGTTTCAGTGACCCTGGCCATGATGAGTACCGGAGCCTTTTTTACAGCGATTCTAGAACCTATTTTCACTTCTAGGAAATTTGTTGGGTATGAGTTGCTATTTGGTGCCATCATCATTGCAGCCTTGTATTTCATTTTTAAAGTAGAGACGGAATATGTGCTGGGAATGGTGCTGGGTTTGATCAGCGCATTGTTAAGTGCTCTATTTTCTATCATCAACGTCAAGTGGGCTAAAGAACACCCGCCCTCCACCATAAGTTTTTATGAACTGCTCAGCGGTGTGGGTCTACTAAGTGTATACTTCTTATTTGTGCCTTCAGACTTTGCGCCACCGTCTGCGCTTTCTGGCATGGACTGGTTATGGATAGGGATTTTAGCGAGTATTTGTACCGCCTATGCCTTCATTGCCAGCGTTAAGGTGATGAAATTTTTGAGTGCCTACACCGTGATGTTGACCATCAACCTGGAGCCCGTTTACGGCATCTTTCTCGCCTTTTTGATTTTAGGCGACTCAGAGCAAATGACGCCAGAATTCTACATGGGTGCCGTGGTGATTCTAGCCGTGATCATTACCAATGGAATCATTAAGAACCGCAGGGCACGACGTCAAAAACAAGCGCTCAGGAAGCATCCTTAGAAGTGGCAGTAAAGCGGTGGTAAGTTCGCTTTCGCGAAAGCGGAATCCTCACAAAACAAAACCATAAGATTAGATGGAAACATCGCTACGAGACACTGCGATCTTTCCTTATATTTGTGATTCCCAACTGGAAAAACAATCTATGGAATATCTAGAATTTGAAATGCCTATTAAGGAGCTGGAAGAAAAATACCAGCAAACCCTAGCCTTAGGAGCTGAAAATGAAGTAGATGTTAGCAAAACTATCTCGCAGTTAGAGAAAAAAATAAAGGCTACCCGTAAAGACATCTATAGCAACCTAACGCCCTGGCAACGGGTACAGATGTCACGTCATCCAGACCGTCCCTATACCCTTGATTATATTAAGAGTATTTGTGGAGATACCTGGTTAGAAATGCACGGTGATCGCAATGTCAAAGATGACAAAGCGATGATAGGTGGACTTGGGAAAATAGGCGATCAGACCTATATGTTTATAGGACAACAAAAAGGATATAATACCAAGACACGTCAATATCGCAACTTTGGGATGTCAAATCCAGAAGGGTATCGCAAGGCCTTGCGTTTGATGAAGAGTGCTGAGAAATTTGGTATTCCTGTCGTGACATTGATCGACACTCCAGGAGCCTTTCCAGGTCTTGAAGCGGAAGAACGTGGTCAAGGTGAGGCCATTGCAAGAAATATACTAGAAATGACCCGATTGAAAGTTCCTATCATCGTGGTAATCATAGGTGAGGGCGCAAGTGGTGGAGCCTTAGGAATAGGAGTGGGAGATCGAGTGGTGATGCTAGAAAACACCTGGTACAGCGTGATTTCTCCAGAATCCTGTTCGTCCATCCTATGGAGAAGCTGGGAACACAAAGAAGAAGCTGCAGAGGCTTTGAAGCTGACCAGTAAGGACATGAAGAAACTAAAATTAGTGGACGAGATCCTGGATGAGCCTGAAGGTGGGGCACATAGAAATAGAGAAGAAATATTTGTTGCGGTAGCAAAATGCATCGACCGCAATTATGAGGAATTGAAAGACCTATCTGCTAAAGAATTAGTGGAACAGCGTATGGACAAATATGCTAATATGGGTGTTTATAAAGATTAAAAACACCTTCTGTAATATGGAATTCATTATTCAAAAATCCAGCCCTCTGCTGGATTTTGTGTTTTGTAGTTTTTAGTTATCCGCCATTCAAATTTCTCAAATCAAAGTCAATGGAAACTTCCTACGGTAGGTATCCATCAACTCCAGCCGATTCATTAGAATGATCTGAGGTTGTTAACATGTTTTGAACTAAGATTAAGGATCAATTGTTGATTACCATAAGACAAGGAAGTCTTAAAAATCATCTTCAAACCCTTACTTTTGAACTCTATGGAAAAGGTACAAGAACGCGTCTCATTAGTTTCTGGAAACAGTCCGGTCATTTCTTTGGAGAAAGGGAAGATTCCGCCACAAGCTGTTGATCTTGAGAAGGTTGTACTTGGTGCTTTAATGATAGATGGAAAAGGAGTCGATGAGGTGATCGATCTTCTCACTCCAGAAGCCTTCTACCATAAGGCGCATCAATCCATCTTTGACGCCATTGATAAATTGTTCAAAAACGGTAGTCCAGTGGATTTATTAACCGTTTCTGCACAACTGCGCAAGGATGAGAAGTTAGAGTCGGTTGGTGGGGATCATTATTTGGTCCAATTGTCACAGATGGTGAGCTCTACGGCACACATTGAGTTCCATGCTCGAATCATCCTTCAGAAGTTTATCCAGCGCAGTCTGATTAAAATCTCTACAGAGATCATCAACGATTCTTACGAGGAATCAACAGATGTATTTGACCTGCTGGATAAAGCAGAATCCAAACTTTACGAAGTTGCCCAGGGAAACATACGCAAGAGTTCAGAAACGGCAATGGATCTGGTACGCCTGGCAAAACAACGTATCGAGGAAATTGCAAACCGCGACGGCCTTAGTGGAATTCCCACTGGTTTTACCGCCTTAGACCGTTTGACCAGTGGATGGCAGCCCAGTGACTTGATTATTGTCGCAGCACGACCTGGTATGGGTAAAACGGCCTTTACACTTTCTATGGCCCGAAATATTGCGGTAGGAAGCAACATTCCAGTAGCTTTCTTTTCCCTAGAGATGAGCAGCATCCAGTTGATTACTCGTTTGATTTCTTCAGAAACCGGTTTGTCTTCAGAAAAACTGCGTACCGGTAAGTTGGAACCTCACGAATGGGAACAACTGAATGTAAAAGTTAAAGATCTAGAGCGAGCTCCTATATTTATTGACGATACCCCATCACTTTCCATATTTGACCTTCGTGCCAAATGTCGAAGACTGGCTTCCCAGCACGGTATCAAATTGATCATGATTGATTATTTGCAGTTGATGACCGCCCAGACTAATGCTAAAGGAGGCAACAGGGAACAGGAAATATCTACGATTTCCCGTAACCTTAAGGCACTAGCCAAAGAATTAGAAGTACCCGTCATAGCACTCTCCCAATTGTCCCGTGCGGTAGAAACTCGTGGCGGCAGCAAGCGTCCTTTGCTTTCTGACCTTAGGGAGTCTGGTGCGATCGAGCAGGATGCAGATATTGTATCCTTTATCTATCGTCCGGAATACTACAACCTGGAAGAATGGGATGATGATGATCGCACGCCTACAAAAGATCAGGCAGAATTTATCGTCGCAAAACACCGTAATGGTGCCACAGATTCCATTCGATTGAAGTTCTTGGGTCAGTTTGGTAAGTTTGATAACTTGGATCAGTTCATGTCCACACCACAGGAATTTGGTTCTAAGATGAATGCCGCAAACGATGATACCTTTAAACCAGATGTGCCTAAATACCCTTCACCGGGAGATGCCTTTGGTGGGCCACAGAGCGACGATGATGATGGTCTTGCTTTCTAGCAACTGCGGCAGGGAAATTGCTTCAAGTAGTTCATATTTGTATATTGTGTAGGTGTTTTTGTTCGCTTTCGCGAAAGCGAATCGACAACGATATCAACGTTAATTAAGGATATTGTAATGAACAAACATGCCTCCTAACAAAAAACTAACTGCTATCATCCATATCTTGATTTTTTTAAAAGCCAAATTTTCACATCTGTTGCTATTGCTAGGGTTTTTGATGATCAGTTCATCTGCCCTAGGACAATATATGTTGATCCCCATGGATGCAGAAACGCAAACAGATCATTTGAAGGCTTATGGGATTTCCTATTGGCTTCTTGCTAAGGGCACTAAAGTAAAATGGTTGCTCAACTACCGTGGCGGCTCTTTTTTAATCCCTGAAACCGAGGAATTCAAAAAGGAATTGATTGTAAGAGGTGTATCCTACGAGCCTTTATCTGAAGGTGAGGTCTCGTCTTTATTAGAACTAATTGCCAGTCCCTCCCAAAACATGCAGGAAGTCCTGCTGGAAAAAGCTCCTAAAATTGCAGTATATACCCCTACAGAAAAAGCCCCCTGGGACGATGCGGTTACTATGGTTTTGACTTATGCTGAAATCCCTTATGATAAAATCTATGATGAAGAAGTACTGGCAGACGAGTTGCTGCTGTACGATTGGCTGCACCTACATCATGAAGATTTTACTGGACAGTACGGGAAATTCTACCGCAACTACCGCGCAACCCCTTGGTACATTGAGGAAAAGAAAAATGCAGAAGCGCTGGCAACCAAACTGGGCTACTCAAAAGTTAGTGAAGAAAAGCGGGATGTCGCATTAAAAATTAGAGATTACGTGGTGGGTGGTGGTTTCATGTTTGCGATGTGCAGTGCCACAGATAGTTTTGATATTGCCCTAGCAGCAGAAGGAATCGACATTGCAGAAACGATGTTTGACGGTGATCCATCAGAGGCAGATTACCAGAACAAAATCGATTATACGAAAACCTTTGCTTTTACAGATTTTAGCCTAGAGCGTTCGCCCATGGTCTATGAATTTAGTTCGATTGATATGACTGCTAAACGCAGGATCGATAAGGAACGGGACTATTTTTCCTTAATGGATTTTAGTGCGAAATGGGATCCAATACCTACCATGCTCAATCAAAACCATACCAGCCTGGTAAAAGGCTTTATGGGACAGACGACCAGTTATGATCGAGAAGAGGTGAAGAAAAATGTATTGGTACTGGGAGAGAATAAAACCAACAAGGAAGCTCGATACATTCACGGCATACGCGGGAAAGGATTCTTTACCTTCTATGGCGGCCACGATCCAGAAGATTACCAGCATCGGGTAGGCGATCCACCAACGGAATTGAGCCTGCATCCCAATTCGCCTGGTTATCGGCTTATTTTGAATAACGTTTTGTTTCCCGCGGCCAAAAAGAAGAAGCAGAAAACCTAAGCGCTCCACTGATCAAGTACCACCACATTACGCATCTCATTTTTTCTCAAATACGTATTGATTATTTGATAGGTGTGATAGTTGGGCGTTTTGCGTTCAATGAAAGTCTCGCATTCGTCAACACTATTTACAGGAATGTCGTGATCGACATAACCGTAACCTTGATAACGGCCCTCTTTTATCAGTACAAAACAATTCTCTTCTTTAGTTCTGCCAGATTCCTTGATGATAAAAGTAGGCTTGTCATTTTGTAAGGCATCCACCGCAGCCTTCACTTTAATATTGTAATCGTCCACATCTTCTTCACCCGTACAAACTCCTTCGCAGTTGCGTAGTTTGTAATGCGTACATCGACCCGTGGTCACTTGCAAGGAACAGTACCGTGGACATAAGTGGAACTCTTCACACATCCATTCCAGCTTCTCGACCGCTTGGGCCCGATTGTAAAAAGTAATGACGGAGTAATCGAAGGATTTAGATATAGATACCGCCAGCTGGAGGACCCCACGCTGGTTTTTATAGGAAATGATTTGATAGGTATTGCGCGGCTTTTTTTGAGCACTGTTGAATTTGGGATAAAAATGCCTGATCAAATCTGCCTCCCGCAGCAGGGCGACGGCTTCATTTCCCGTTTCTTCGTAGTCAATGTGGTAGAGCTCCTGCCCCATGAGATACGACTTGCTTTTTTTTGTATAGAAATGGGAAAGCACCCGTTTTTTGATATTGATGGCCTTGCCTACATAGATCACCTTGTGGGATTGATCTTTAAACAGGTAAATGCCAGGAGTAGAAGGGAGTTCTTCAAATTGTTCTTTTGGCACGTTGGGAGGCAAGGTGCTCTCCTTGCTTTTGGTATTTAAAAAGGATCCAATCACCTCAAAATGGTCATCCAGAGACAGCAGTCGTTGAAACAAAATGACCGTAGCATCTGTGTCTCCTTCCGCCCGGTGGCGATTGTCCAGCGGGATGCTTAAGGAATAGCACAATCTTCCTAGACTGTATGAGGATTTGTTGGGGAGCAGCTTTCGCGAAAGCCGAACACTACACAACCTCTTGCTTGTAAAGTCTATTTGCAACCGCTTAAACTCATTGCGGATCACATTGTAATCAAAGCCTACATTGTGGGCGACAAGAACAGCACCTTCAAAAAAGGCCAATACCTCCTCTGCAATTTCAGAAAAAAGGGGAGCTTGTGCTACCATGGAATCATCGATTCCTGTAAGCTGGGTTATAAAGCCAGGAATAGGCTGCTGTGGATTTACCAGACTGAGAAATTTATCAAGTACGACACCATTCTGTATTCTAACGATACAGATCTCTGTAATGCGATTACCTCCTAGGCCCTTTCCTGTAGTTTCCACGTCTACAACAGCATAGATTTGATTCTCTAAATTCATGATACAAAGATAAGCTTGGTGTTTGGAATAATTCCTAAAAAGATCCATATTTTGGAATTATTCCATATAAAAGCGTTGCATGGTTGACGATCGTTAAATAGATGTGAATTGGATTTATATTGTAAGGTTATCGGTGATTAGGAAGTTACCTTAGGGTTCAATTAAAAATAGAATTATGGAAACTACGAGAGAAGCAGCACAACAAAAGGTGCACGATAATACGGTATCACAATTAAACCAATTATTGGAAAAGAACTATGATGCAGCAAAAGGCTATAAAAATGCGATTGAGAACATAGAGTCAAAACGCATGAAGTCCTTTTTTCAGGAACGCGCAGCAGAACGGAGCCATTTTGCTACGGAATTGCACAATGCGCTCCATAAAATCAATGAAGAACCTAAGACTAAAGGATCTGTAACTGGAACGATTCATAGAACATGGATGGACATTAAAACCACCTGGACCAGTGAAAATGAGGAAAGTATTCTGGAAGAATGCATCCGTGGTGAGAAATCGAGTGTAAAAGATTACAAAGAAGCGCTTAAGGGAGAAACCTTGCACGCGGAAGTCCTGCCTATCGTTAAAGGCCAATTATCTAGAATAGAAAAAACGCTGGAGACCGTTAAGAAGTTGGAGGACTTAAACTAGACTCCTACGAGTACCTATATTTGAAGCCTATCCCTGTGATCACAGGGATAGGCTTTTTGTTAGGATAGCTTTGAATGGTACCAATATTAAATCGAATCGCTACACAAGAGTCCTCACAAGAACTTGATTTGCACACGGGTTCTAGGGAGTCAAAAGCACCTTGCGGTTCATTTTATAGGAGCGTCATCAAACCACTATCTTTTAAAAAAGCTAACCACTTATTTTTCAATAGTTAACTCTAGGAGCGCTTAACGTAAAAACTCCATTAGTAATTATTTAACAGCAATAGGTCCACTTTCCTTCTGATTGAGTTGTAAGTTTAACTAGGAGGCTCCGTCAAAATTACCCATCCATTTTTGGATTACAAACTTATCAAATGTTTAAAAAATTTTTAAATTTGAGTCTGGAAATACCATATTCAGTGATTAGTAGATACACCATTGCCTACATAAGTAGAGCCACAGATAAATTGAGTGAAACAGATATCCTCAAGCTATTGGAAAAATCTGACAGTTATAATAACGGTTTGGGGATCAAGGGTATATTGCTTTTCAATGAAGGTAGCTTTTTACAAGTTCTGGAAGGTGATGAAAAAATAGTAAAAAATCTTTTTAATAAGATAGCAAAGGACGACCGCCACGATACCCTCATCAAACTATTCGATCAAAAGATCAACGAAATGATCTTTAGAGACTACAATTCAAAATTCAATGTATTGGCCACAAAATTTGACTGGATCACATTGAATGAATACTTAAAAAGACAACGTAGAACAGGTTTTACGTCAGAGGTTTTAGACATGCTGGAACCTTTTTTGGAAGCCCGTAAATTCCAATATACGTAACCAGATTGTCGGATATTCGCTTTCGCGAAAGCGAACTTCCCTACCTAATTTTGCAACGAGAACCTACCTGTTTCTATACCTTAAAACCAGCAGGTATCACAGCTCCTTTTTTGAGAACTACGATTCCTGAGCGAATCACGTACATATCAGTTTCTATGTCTTCCAGATGGGGCCCGCCATGGATGCGCACATCGTTACCTACGCGGCAATTCTTGTCTACGATGGCATTTTTGATATAGCAACGCTCTCCTATACCCAGCGGGATCTCAATATTGTTTTTCTCGATTTCTTCCAGCGATTCATAGTAATCACAACCCATCATATAGGTGTTGATAACCGTGGAATCCTTGCCTATGCGGGAGCGTATACCTATGACGGATCGTTCGATTTTTGCGGCAGCAATAATAGAACCGTCGCCTATGACGGTGCGGTCTAGGGCTGTTCCGGATATTTTGGATGTTGGCAACATACGAGGCCGCGTAAAAATGGGGAGGTTTTTATCAAATAAATTGAAGGAAGGAATGTGATCTGTCAGCTCTAGGTTGGCCTCAAAAAAGGATTCTACGTTACCTATATCTGTCCAGTAGCCCTCAAACTGGTAGCTCTGTATTTTGAGCTTATCAATATTCTGAGGGATGATTTCCTTACCAAAATCAACCGTGCTTTTGTCCTCCATTAACTTGATCAGCAGGTCTCTGTTGAAAATATAGATTCCCATACTCGCCAGGTAATGTCTTCCTTCCTTCTGCATCCCGCTACTCACCTCGCTGCTCCAATCTTTGAGGAGCTCTGTTTTTGGTTTTTCGATGAAAGAAGTGATCTGGTTCTCCTCATTGGCTTTAAGAATCCCAAAAGCAGGAGCATCTTTAGCATTTACAGGAATGGTGGCCAGTGAAATGTCTGCCTTACTTTCCTTGTGGTTTTTGATCATCTCACTATAATCCATCTGGTACAATTGATCGCCAGATAAGATCAAGAAATACTCAAAATCATGTCTTGTAAAGTGATGCATGCTCTGGCGTACGGCATCTGCTGTGCCTTGGAACCAATCCGGATTTCCAGGAGTTTGCTCTGCAGCAAGAACATCTACAAAAGCGCTACTAAAAAAACTAAAGTGAAAGGTGTTCTTGATATGACGGTTCAAGGAGGCGCTATTGAATTGCGTCAATACGTATATTCTTTTGATATCGCTATTGATGCAATTGGATATAGGAATGTCCACCAGGCGGTATTTACCGGCAATGGGAACCGCAGGTTTAGACCTGGACTTTGTTAATGGATACAGTCTTGTTCCTTGCCCGCCACCTAGAATGATTGAAATTACCTCGTTGTTGATCATGGGTTTAAGCTTTTAAAGTTGAGTATAAGTCTGCGGTTTGTTGGGCGATCGCTGTCCAGTCAAAATGTTCTTCTACACGTTTACGCCCTGCTATCGACATACGTCGCTTTAGTTCTGGATCTGAAATCACTTTATTGATTCCTGCTGCCAGATCTCTAGAAAACTGATCTGGATCTACAGCCTCAAAAGGAGCCTCTTGCTGTTGTTCTACGGGAACTAAAATGCCCGTTTCATTAGGGACGACAACTTCTTTAATACCACCTACAGCGCTTGCCACTACTGGCGTACCACAGGCCATGGCTTCAATGTTGATGATTCCAAAAGGCTCATAGATGGACGGACAACAAAAAACACTGGCGTGGGAATAGAGTTGGATGACCGACGCTTTGTCCAGCATCTCATCAATCCAGATCACGTTGTCCCGATCCTTTTGGACGCCGTGAACGGCATGTTTCATTTCTTCGGCAATCTCCTTAGTATCTGGTGCACCGGCACATAGAACAATTTGAGTTTCTGGATCAATGTATTTGATGGCATTGACCAGATGGATAATGCCTTTTTGCTGTGTGATGCGACCCACAAAAAGTACGAAAGGCTTCTTGGGGTCTACCTGATATTTTTCTAACGCGCCAGTCGCCGTTGTTTTTTGGTATTGTTGCAGGTCGATACCATTGTAAATCACTTCTATTTTTTTCTCATCTACGTCAAAGTATTTGAGAACGTCCTCTTTGGTTTCCTGAGAGACGGCAATTACCGCATCTGCCATCTCAATGGCGGTTTTCTCGATCCAGGAGGAGGCATCGTAACCACGTCCCAATTGATCGCGTTTCCATGGCCGTAAAGGTTCTAGCGAGTGCGTGGTTACCACTAGGGGGGTTCCATAACACAGTTTTGCCATAATCCCGGCAAAATGCGAGTACCACGTGTGGCAATGCACCACATCTGCATCCACTGGTTTGATATTCATGTGAGTTCCCGTGCTGACCGTTTGTAGCACTGCTTTTAATTTAGAGTCCGCTTTCGCGAAAGCGTTACTATCAAAATCATAACCTGTTACAGCAAGATTCTCGTTTTGAACGTCCTGATCACCAAAGCTGCGTACCTCTACTTCCATGAGTTTTGCTAACTGGGCCGCGAGATATTCCACATGTACACCAGCGCCGCCATAAACGTAGGGCGGGAACTCTCTGGTCAGGAACAATACTTTCATAAATAATGGAATTAAGTCCTTTTAAAGATAGAAATAATTTTAAAGCTGATAGGAAACTATTTATCTGGTGTTATTTGTCTGGAAAAAGTATCCTCTATTATATTCATTGAGTAGAATTTGTTTTCGCGAAAGCGAAATTCAATAAATACTAATTGGCCAATTTCACTATTTTGTTCAATAGATAAAAAAGCCTCTTGTAACTACAATACCCGTCACCATTGCTTTTCAAAGTATTTATAGAAGAAACAATTGCGTGTTTAAGATGGATCCAGAAGTTTTAACATTCATGTTGTAAGAAAAAAGAATCCTTTTTCAAAGGATTGCTGTATTTTTAAAAGCATAATTTGTATTCAGCCATTCAGAGGACTTTGCGATAACCAGGCTTGCAAACAATTTTTTGAAATGCCAGAACCAGAACACTTTAAATGGAAAATCAAAACCCTAAAAATGATAAGCCATTAGTTATTGCCATAGGAGCAAGCGCAGGTGGATTAGAATCGCTAACAGAATTTTTTGATGATATTCCAGAGCAAAGCCCTTATTGCTTTGTCATTATACAACATCTTTCGCCAGATTATAAAAGCTACACGGATGAATTCCTTACCAAGAAAACCAATATCCCGATTCTTGAGGCTGAAGATGGGGCTACGCTCAAGAAGAGCCATATCTACCTGGTTCCCTCATCAAAAAACCTTACCATTGAAAAGGGTGTTATCAGACTGAAGGATAAACCTAAGGGGAAGGTACTCAACCTGCCTGTAGATCTATTTTTTGAATCTATTGCAGTTAGTTATAAGGAGCGTGTCATAGGAATTATAATGAGTGGTACTGGAAGTGATGGGTGTAAGGGGATAAAATACATAAAGACTCATGGTGGACTGGTGATAGCACAACAACCAGATCAGGCAAAATTTCCTGGAATGCCAGAAAGAGCTATACTTACGAACCTCGTTGATTTTGTGCTGCCCGTACAGGAGATGTATAGGGAAATTCAAAACTTCTTCAAAACTCCAGATTTAATAGAGGTTTCTAAAGAGTTTGCAAATATTGATGAAAAGAGCTTAAGACGAATTCTGGATTTGATTGAAGAGTCTACTGACCTGGACTTCAATCAATATAAAAAACCAACGCTGATGCGACGTATGAGTCGTAGAATGAAGATACTGCAACTGGATAGCATTAAAGAATACCATCATTATCTTGAAGATAATGAAGAGGAAATTGAAACCCTTTACAGGGACTTCCTTATAGGTGTTACTAAATTTTTTAGGGATAAAGGGGCGTGGGATGTCATACGCAAGCATGTTGTTCCAGAAATTGTAAAGTATAAGAATTCAGGAGAAGAAATCAAGATCTGGGACGTAGGGTGTAACACGGGAGAAGAAACCTACTCTCTAGCAATTCTGTTTTTTGAGGAATGCAAAAAAGTGCAAAAGAAAATAAAGCTCAAGATTTTTGCATCAGATATTTCTCAATACAGCCTTGATATCGCGAGTAAGGGGATCTATGAGCTTAACAGTGTTGTGGAGTTAGGCAGTCATAATATTTCAGCCTATTTCACAAAACAGGAAGATGGAAGCTATAAAATTTCTGACCAGATACGTCGATCTATTGTTTTTACAAACCATAATATCCTCAAGGACCCTCCATTTAAAAATACAGAAATGGTTTTGTGCCGCAACCTGTTGATTTATTTACAGAACCCGGTACAGCAACGCGTGCTCAAGGTAATTCACTACAGCTTAAAGTTGGATGGTTTCTTGATGCTGGGTCACAGCGAGAGCCTGGGTAGTGAACAGGATTACTATGAGGACGTCAGTAGAAAATGGAAAATCTATAAAAATATTAAAACCAGTCACAGGAATAGAAACGGGTTTTTGAATTCAGGTAAAGCCTTTAGCTTTTCGTCCAGTGATAAGGCTCAAAGAAAAGAGGCTTCTATAGAGCATTCAGACAGCATGAAAAGGCGCAGGAGGGCTGAGGAGTCTTTGAGTGCGGCGATACTGGAACAGTTCAATGCTACCACCATACATATTGATGATTCCTGCGAGATCATAGAGGCCAGGGGATATCTGGGTAGGTACGCCACTTTTCCAAAAGACGGTTTCTCCAACAACTTACTTAAAATCCTTCCTGAAAAATTTGAACTACCCATCAAAACTGCGATCAATAAAGCCCGAAAATCCCAGTCACGTATCATCCATGAAAAGATTTATGTAGAGGATCATGAAGGGCTAGAAAACGGCATTCTGGTCGATATTATGGTATTGCCACTGACGGATTCTGAAATGGGTAAGGAAGCGAACTACTTGGTTACCATAATAGAACGCGGTGCGGAAGAAATCAATGAGACGATCATTCAAACGGCCTCCATAAGTTCTACAGCTTCCACCCGCATAAAAGATCTAGAGGAAGAACTCGAACAGACTAAAGCAGAGCTCACTCAGGCCATTGAAGAAACAGAGACCAGTAATGAAGAGTTACAGGCATCTAACGAGGAGCTTTTAGCTTCCAATGAAGAGCTTCAAAGTACGAATGAAGAACTTCAAAGTGTCAATGAAGAACTGCATATCGTAAATGGGAAACACATAGACAAGATGGATGAACTTGCTTCCCTAAATGCTGACATGGACAACCTGCTGGAAAGCACTGATATAGGCGTGCTTTATCTTGATAGCGACCTGCGGGTTCGTAAATTCACACCTTCGGTACAGGAGCATTTTAGTTTCATCAAGCAAGACGTGGGTAGGCATATTGATAATTTTACGCTCAGCTTCAGCGGCACGGAAGACGTTGATTTAGTTCAAAATGCTAAAAAGGTAATGCAGACTGAAAAAGCGATGGACAAACGGGTGGTCAGTAAAAGTGGACGCCATTTTCTAAAGCGTATCACCCCATTTATGGGAGTCAACCATAAAGTGTCAGGTGTCATAATTGCGTTTATTGATATTGAGGAAATTCATGACTCCCAGGAACGTCATAAGTTCAATGAGAAGAAATTCAAGGATTTTTATGATTCAGATCCTGTAATGCATGCTAGTGTAAATACAAATACGGGAGTTTTGGTAGAGTGCAATAAAAAATACTTCAAACTACTAGGCTATCCTAATAAGCGGGCCGTTATAGGGAAGCCTATACTTGATTTTTACAGTGACTCTTGTAAACTTAAAGCTACTAAAGCTCTAGATACGCTACGACAAGGAAGAGAAGTACGAAACGTAGAACTTATTCTTATTTCTAAGTCTGGTGCTGAAATTCCCGTGATGCTCAATTCTAACGTGAAGCGAACAGAGGATGGTACTTTATTGACCAGATCGACCTTACTTGACATTTCAAAAATCAAGGAAATCGAGAATGAGCTGCGCTATGAAAAAAAGAACTTGGAACAGGCAAATAGAGAACTGGAGCAGTTTGTTTCCATATGCTCGCATGACTTGCAGGAGCCTTTGAGCACCATTAGATTTGGGAGTGACCTGTTGTTGAAGGATTACAGTGATCAGTTGAGTGATAAGGGTCAAGAATACGCCTCCTATATCCATGAGGCCTCTGGAAGGTTGAGTGATCAGATCAAGGCCTTACTGGAGCACAGCAAGCTGGGTCAAAATGTGCAAAAAACAGATGTGGACATGGCAGAGCTTGTGGAGGTTGTTAAATATGATCTTTCCAAGCGAATCGCTGAGTCTAAGTCGACAATTACGGCTACAAAGCTCCCTACTATTACCGGGTTTGAGACAGAACTCCGGTTGCTGTTTCAAAACCTCATCAGCAATGCTATAAAATATTCGAGAGCCGGCGTGCCACCTAACATCCGTATAAGTGCGTTTGATGATAATGAGTTCTATGTTTTCTCCATAGTCGATAACGGTTTAGGCATCGCAGAGGAAGATCTAGTAAATATCTTTACCATTTTCAATCGTGGAAACTCCAGACATAAGGAAGCGGGCACCGGTGTGGGCCTTGCCCATTGTGAAAAGATAGTCAAGCTGCACGACGGTAAGATATGGGTAAGCTCCCAGTTGGGAGTGGGAAGTACGTTCCATTTTAAATTGAGGAAGTGAATTAAATATAATTCTAATACCCCAGAAACTCAGAATTTTAAATATTACTAGGTTTTTGTATGTGGTAATTTATTTTTGGTTATGACATGATGGATTGATTTACTCCTAATTTCCTTTGTAAGGTAAGATCATGGATGATAAGTTCGCTTTCGCGAAAGCGAAACATAAACTCTGTAAATGCCGCTTTTGGAGGTGAAATGGTGAAATCGAAAGTGACGAGTTACAAAATCATGTATATTAGTAATTCAAAAAATCATTCCAAACAAATTCGCCAACTATGAAATCAATAAAAAATCTGGGTCTAGCGGCAATAACATTATTGCTCATAACATCATTTACTACAGTTACTGAAAATGTACTGGTAGGTCGTTGGGAAGGAAAAGACAAGGGAGATGTAGGTTTTTTGACATTTTCAGACGATGGCTATGCCACTTTTGAGTTTGACGGCAGTATTTTGGGTGGTGAATCCTTTCAAAGTAATGGGGTACAATGTAGTATGAGGTTTTCAATTGATACCTCTGAAAAGCCAAACACCATTGACTTAGTTATTTCCAAAAAGGAGGATAAAACGGAACTAGCTCGATTCAAAGGAATCTATGAAATGACTTCATTGGACGAGTTGCACCTGGCTCTATCCTTTAACGATGGTGCTGATCGTCCGATTGATTTTGACAACGACGATATCTATTTTAAAAGAATAGATTAATTCCATATTCTTTTCCTGAAAATAGCAAAACTGATCATCTGGAACAAATACTGCTTCCATGCAACCGTGGACATTGAAATCCCGCTTTCGCGGAAGCGAAAAAGTTTTCCGCCTCTAGACATAGAAACTCCCCTAAGGCCATTAAGTGAAAAGATCTGATGATAGGTAACGATCACCACGATCGCATATGATACTCACAATAATACCACTCTCCAGCTCTTCTGCCAGTTGCAGCGCCGCAGTAGTGGCACCACCACTGCTCATGCCGGCAAGGATACCTTCTTCCCGGGCAAGTCTTCTGGCCATGGCAATGGACTCCTGCTCGCTTACTTCCATCACGCGATCTACCTTTGCGGCATCAAATATGGCGGGAAGATACTCTGTAGGCCACTTGCGTATACCGGGAATACTAGAACCGTCTGTGGGTTGAACGCCCACGATCTGGATGGCTTGATTCTTCTCCTTTAAAAAGGTGGAGGTCCCCATGATGGTTCCCGTGGTTCCCATGGAAGAAACAAAATGAGTGACCTGTTGATTTGTATCCCTCCATATTTCTGGGCCGGTGGTTTTATAATGGGCTTTCCAGTTATCCTCGTTAGCAAATTGATTGAAGGAAAAATAACCTTCTTTATCGACTTTATCCTGGGCATAGTCACGAGCGCCTTCAATCCCATCTGGATGCAGGGTAACGGTGGCGCCATAGGCTCTCATGGTGAGCACTCGTTCCTTTGTGGCTGACTCTGGCATGACCAATTCAATATCCAATTTATAGATCGCTGCAATCATGGCGAGGGCTATACCTGTGTTTCCACTGGTGGCTTCAATCAGCTTTGATTGTTGATTTATTTTTCCCGCATCAAGTGCGGTTTTGATCATGTTGAATGCGGCCCTGTCCTTGACGCTCCCTCCTGGATTGTCTCCTTCCATTTTAAAGTATAGACTTACGTTGGGGTTTTTGTTGAGTGCTATGGACTTGACAAGAGGCGTATTGCCTATTTGATCGATAAGTGTTTTATTCATCTTGCTTTTATCGTTGTTGTGGTTATATGTACATCTGGTTTGTGCATGACTCGCCCATTTTTATGAATGGAGCTTGTTACCCAGGAGTTTCCTCCTATGATGCTATTTTCTCCTATAACGGTATCGCCGCCTAGAATGGTCGCATTTGCATAAATGGTAACGTGAGCCTCAATGGTAGGGTGTCTTTTTTTATTTTGCAGGGCTTTGTTAACCGTTAGGGCACCTAGGGTCACCCCCTGGTAGAGCTTGACGTGATCATGGATCTCTGCAGTTTCCCCTATGACGACTCCCGTACCGTGATCAATAAAAAAAGAACTGCCTATGGTTGCTCCCGGGTGGATGTCAATACCCGTAAGCTGGTGTGCATATTCCGTCATCAATCTGGGAATCAAGGGGAGGCCCAGTTTTAAAAATTCGCTGGCCATTCTAAAGATCGCAATTGCGTAGAATCCAGGGTAGGCCAAATATATTTCTTCGAGTGATTTTGCCGCGGGATCATTGTCAAAAATGGCTTGGGCATCTTTTTTCAAACTAGCGAATAATCTGGGAATCACCTGGGTGAAATCCACCCAGGTTTTGCAAGGTTTTCCTATCACATCTGGACAGGCCAGGTTTCTAATGATCAAAAATAGGTCTTCTAATTGCACCAGGGCAGTCTCTGCATCTGTTTCACTATCAAATAGAGCATTAAACAGTAGTCCTGTAAATCGCTGGGACTGACGTTTTAATTGCATGGAAACTTTGATTTCCTTTTTTTGCTGTTGAATGGATTCGATTAAGGTAGATGGATGCATAGGCTTACTTTTTATGCTCAAACAGCCCGTCTGGGGAAGCTTAGAAATGGCAACCATTCGCCATCACAACTTCACACCCTAGGAGGCAATGTGTTTTTTAAATTTAAGCAAATGTATTTTATAGAAATGGGAATAGAGCATTTCCTTAGGATAACTGTGGTGGGATATTTGCCCACTGGATGCAAAAGGAGGAATAGACCTTTCTCAAAAGGAACAAGTTTTAAGCTATAATGTTCCTTAATGTGTTAACTTTTGTACTTTTATTTGACCTACCGAGGTGAGGAGAACAAAGAAAATGGAATGATCCCGTTTTTACCGCAAGGTACCATAAAGCTTTTCCTGAGTAGTATCGAGGAGCTTGATCATGCCACCACACTCTCCGGACTTTTGTTTTATATGTCTGTACGAAAGCTACCGCTTCAGAGAACCATATAAAAAGCAAGCCCGATTCTTATTTGAAAATCGCGTTTTGCTCTAAGCGGAGAAAAAGGAACCTTACCTCAAACATCGAATCACATACAGAGCGAGAACAAGAGAAATTGATCGATATAGAAATGAATTTGAACCAAGGTTAGGAGATGATTTTGAACAAGATTAGGAAATCTTCAAACATCAAGAATTTAGAACTAACTCAAAACTCGATGAATTACCAAACTCTACAGGACGAGTACAAAATAACCTGGAAAGAATTAAATATGAGCGAGAAGGAGTGAACAGCGCAAGAAGCGACTCACTTGAAAGGAAATACAAATAGGTTGCTCAAAAGGTGGACGAGGAAGATCTTTTCTGAGAGGATCAATGGTCCAAAAATATTGCCGACCTATTTTAAATATGGAGATTATGCAGAGATTTTGAAGATGGACGAACGTTTGAACAAGCGCTTGGCAAAATGATAAGGGATACCATCAGCTACTTGTTTAAAAAAAAACCATGAAAATTAGCGGCATAAAGAATATCATAGGTGTTTTCCAACGATTCTATGAATAATCCCATTTTTTAAAATTCTAAATTCTGCCAACAGTAATACATAGTTATCGCGACGCTTCTCATGCTCCTTAGCTCTCGTCAAATCATATTCACGCTTGCCATATTGAAGTTCTTTTTTAAGTTCCTGTTCATATTTACAAAGTGAACCCATGACCAAGGCGTTTTTCCTGCGAAAACCCTGGATAGCATTAACAACCACAGGGCTTTTTATAAAGCGCAGCTCCATCATTTTTAAATGATCAATTTCCACGTTAATATCCTCAATGGATTGGATCCATTGCGCCAGTTCCATTAGATCTTTACTTATAAAAAGCCGTCTATTGGTTTCTAGTTTATGCGAGATGGTAGAATCAAAGTGCAACATTTACTTTATGCATTCACTAGTTTAGAAGAGACTTTTCGCTGAAGCTGTTTGAAAAAAGAATCTTTGATTTTTCTGTATTTCTCGATATGATATAAATACATTCTTCTACATTTTTCATGTTCTTGTATGAAGGACATATCACATTGCATGTCCTCACATTCTGCCACCCTGCTTCTTGACTCTTTAAACTGATGGAGATGCCGTAAAATGACCTCGTTATCTACCTGTTTTATTTCAAAGGCTTGATTAATATTTTCAAGAGCAATTCTTTTTTCTACCGTTTGTGATCTATAGAACTCTAAAAGATTGTTTAACTCTTTATGAATGTAAGTAAGATGGCTCATCCAGTTGTGCAGTTCCATCGTATTGATTTTGTGAGCTACCTCTACCTCACTATCATGGTCGTAAATCTCTATGTTAAGTGTTTTCATAACTTTAATTTTAAATGGGTACTTCTATTTTATCAGAATTCTGATCGAGAATTACCTTGTTAATTTTCAATCGCTGTCTGCCTTTTGGAAAATCCCAATCCACTTCGTCTGATTGAGCATAACCAAACAAAGCTGCACCCATAGGTGTTAGAACGGATATTTTCCTATTTTCATAATCTTTATCTGCTGGTATAACGATTTGTAGATTTGCGTTCCATCCAGCTTCTGAGGATACATAAACATGACTGTTGAATCGTATAATGTCATCTGGCATTTCATGTTCATCTACCACACGGGCCGTTTTTAATTCTTCCGCCAGACGTGTTAAAGATTTTTGTGTCTCAAAATCGTTTGCGTAGCCTGATATGTTAAGAATACGTTTCAAATACACGTATTCCTTTTTCTCTAGTATAAGATTCCCGTATTTCATTTTCTTAGAATTTATAGGATTAAAATTTTCAAATAAGAGGTCAGAGATGCATGATCTTTTCAGGCTGGTAACCAATCAATAAAATCACACACTCGATCTCAATTAACGGTAAGCGCTAACTAACCATCCATCGCCGCCCCATTAAAATTAAGAACACTGTAATCAACCAGTACATCTCTTGAGCCTCTCTAATTAGGGTACTACATACTATGGGAAAATCCCTCGTTGTATGTAGGCCTTTTCAATTCTTCTAATGGCAATGCAATAGGCTGCCGTACGCATATCCATACCTTCCTTTTTAGAGTATTCGTATACTTTATCAAAAGACTCCTTCATCTTTTTATCCAGTTTTGCGATTACTTCATCCAGTTGCCATAGCTCACCATTGCGGTTTTGTAACCATTCAAAATAACTTCCCACTACACCACCAGAATTGCATAGTATATCTGGAAGGACCGTTATCCCACGATCTAGCAAGACTCTCTCTCCATCTCCATTGGTAGGGCCGTTAGCACCTTCAGCAATTAATATGGCCTTTATGGTGGGTGCGTTTTCTTTGGTGATCTGATTCCCTAATGCCGCTGGTATACAGATGTCGCATTCGGTGGCAAAAAATGTATTTGAATCGGTTTTCTCTGCTTCTGGGAAACCAACTATGCTACCATTGTTAGATAGACTGTAATTATAGAGGTCTTCTACATGGATGCCACTTTGATTTTCTACAGTGCCAAATGCATCTTGAACAGCCACTAATTTTGCCCCTTCTTTTTCTAGAAAGTGAGCTGCCCAATAACCTACATTACCAAATCCTTGAACGATAAACTTTTTATCCTGGAGCGCAATGTTGTTACGCTCTGACCAAAATTTAATATTCAAAAACACGCCATATCCCGTAGCACGATCACGACCTTCCAATCCACCACTGCCATCTGGCTTACCGGTTACCACGTGTTGATTTGCCGTACGTTCTGCTGGTGGTCGCGTACTCATGTACGTATCTGCAATCCATGCCATTGTCTGGCTATTGGTATTTACATCTGGCGCGGGAATATCATGTTCTGGCCCTATGTTATCTGCAAGGGCAAACGTGAATCTGCGCGTAATGCGTTCCAGTTCGCCTTCAGAATATTTGGATGGATCCAGCTGGATCCCGCCTTTCCCACCACCATAAGGCAATCCTGCTAGGGAGGTTTTCCACGTCATCCACATAGCTAGCGCTCTCGCCGCGTCTATGTCTACCGTTGGATGGTATCGCAATCCGCCTTTGTAAGGACCTAGTGCGTTATTGTGTTGTACTCGATAGCCTCTAAATATCTCGACCTCGCCATTATCCATCTTAACTGGAAAGTTGACGATGATTTCGTTATTTGTAATGCTCAGGATCTTCCTGATGTTGGGATGAAGTTCGATGTGATCTGCGGCGCAGTTGAACTGTTCCATCACGTTTTCCATCATTCCTCGTTGAGGTTTTTCCTTATGAGTAGTTTTAGCATTTATTGTTGCTGTAGTCATGATTAGGGTGTTTTAATATTATTTAAAAAGCCGGTTTGTGATACTTCTTTCCTGATATTTCTTCGAGATATAACTACTTCTCGATGCAGTGCTATACGTTTTCTTAGTTGTCATTGCATGTAATAGATTGTTCCAGTTCATATGATTTTATATTTTACTTGTGATTTATCATTGATCAATGGATGGTTAGAACATATTTGCCCGTAATTGTCTCTGGCGAAATTTGCTAGTGTTAGAAAATCTAAACGGACTCGGTTTTCCAGCGTCAAAATTTATTTTAGCTTCTTGAACCCGCCTGGTCGTAAGTGCCGTAATTAATGCATTGAAAATCATAATTCTATTGTTTAAGTGTTATGCCATAGCCATTTGCGGTTGGCAGATTTTTTGTTCTTTGGGGGTAATCGTTGTTACTGTTGCGCTGTCCTGTTCTTCATAGTCATCACAAGACCATACAAGGCTTTGATCGTGGGTCAACACGCACTTCACGCTACGTATGCAGGTGTGACATAAGTTGGGTGCATTTAATTTCATAGTACATCGTTATTATTTGTGTACATAAAGGCAATCTATATGCCAGTAGGTATGCCATAGTTGGTAGATATGTTTCAAAATATTGATATGCAATGGGTTGCACGCTTTCGCGAAAGCGGAATAACAAAAGCTGATCGATACAATTTTACCCGGCTGTAGGATTAAGTATCAGTTGTTTGAAGTAGAAGTAAGACTGAACCGAAGGCATTTGCAGGCGATTTTGATATGGATCCACTAGAGAAGATTAGTGGTAGGCCTGAATAAGGTACGATCCTAACTAAGTCAATTGAATTTTTATGAGATGCCTCAAAATTCAGATGAATGTAGCTGTAAAATATTACTCATTAAAAAGACTAGTGAAATGGAAATTCAGAGGGAGATTTTTCTAGGCTTAAGGCTTTAGTTAATTGGTGTATATTTTGTGGCTTTACAATGTGGATCCTTACCGGTCAATCCTCTAGTTTCAACCTAATCGTCTTGCGGTCAATACCTAGAATGGCTGCCGCTTGGGTTTTGTTATTATTGGTATAATTGAGCACTTTTTGAATATATCGCCGTTCCATTTCCTTTAAAGGAACGAGTTCGTCCTCTGGGAAATCGATATTGTATTTGAGGGAATCGGGTAGGTGTTCCACATCTACCAGCTTGTCGCTCATGATGACAGCGCGCTGGATCACGTTTTCCAGCTCACGTATGTTACCAGGCCAGTTGTAACGTTGCAGCATGGCAGATGCCGCCGGAGTGATTTTGATGAAACGATCTTTGAACTCCACACCATATTTGAACAGGAATTTTTCCGTCAGCAGTGGTATATCTTCTTTACGTTCCCGTAAGGGTGCTACCTCAATTTCTACCACTGTCAATCTATAGAAAAGATCCTCACGGAAGGTTTCTTTTTTGATCATTTCCTTCAAATCACTATTGGTGGCCGCAATGATCCTTAAATCCACTTTCTCGGCTTTTTGAGCGCCTACTTTGACTACTTCTTTTTCTTGAAGAACGCGCAATAATCTGGATTGGACCGCTGTAGATGCGTTCCCGATCTCATCGAGGAAAATAGTACCACCATTGGCCGCTTGGAAAAATCCATCACGGTTTTTATCAGCTCCGGTAAAAGCTCCTTTTGTGTAACCGAATAGTTCTGATTCCAGCAGGTTTTCTGGAATACCGCCGCAATTCACGGCTATGAACGGCGCACGGGCAAACTTGCCCTGATAATGAATGGCTCTAGCGACCAGTTCTTTTCCTGTACCGCTTTCCCCTTTGATGAATATGGTGGCTTTGTTATTCTTTACGCGCTCGATGATCTGTATAACGTCATTGATCTTTTCAGAATTACCAATGATCTCGCCGTATGCTTTAGCTTTAGAGGATTCCGCTGTCGTACTTCGATTACGCTCAGCGTGAACTTCAGCGGAACCAGTATGAGCTCCAGCAGATTTACCACCAATAGTATTAATGCTACCGAGGCATTTTTGAACCGCAGCTTCCAACTCAGCTTTGGTAAATGGTTTTGTCAAGTAATCTACAACACCAGACTTGATAGCTTTCAAAGAATCTTGTACCGATGGATAGCCAGTGACCACAAGCTTGGGCAGTTTGGGATAGTGCTCTGAAACAAATTTGATGAGTTCAGACCCATCGATTTCTGGCATCTTGAGGTCTGTGATAAGCAGATCAATTCTAGTATCGCGCAATATCTGCACGGCTTCTTTTACAGAAACCGCTTTGTAGGTGTGGAAGTTCCACGATTGTAAATGGCGCTGCAACAATTCTAAAATATTGATGTCGTCATCTACAATTAATATATTTTCTTTTTTAAGTAGCATAGCGGTTTAAAGTTAAGCGGTTTTGGGAAGTTTTACGGTAAACGTGGCGCCAACGGCTGCATTATTCTCTGCATTAATGGATCCCTTATGGCTAGCAACAATGCCATGAACAACACTAAGGCCCAGCCCAGAACCGTCTGTCATAGGTTTAGTGGTGAAGAACGGTTGGAATACTTTTCCTAACGCATCATTAGATAATCCAGATCCCTGATCAGCTATTTTAAGGATGATATGATCATCAGATTGGGAGGCACTGATGGTTACAAGTCCGTTTTTTGGGGAGAAATAAATGGCATTAATTACTAGATTGAAAATAATCTGGGTAAGCTGGATGGTATCTGCTTTGAGTAAAAGCTCGCTATCCTCCATCTCAATGGTGTAGTTGACATTTGCTTTTTGGAAAGATGGATCTAATAACGCTAGTGAGTTATTAATGCTAGTTACCAGGTTTACCTCTTGCATTTCTTGCGGCATCTCACAGGCAAAGAACATGAGTTTTTTGACGACTTCCCGCGAGAATATGGCGTTATTGATGATCTTGTCCAGATCTTCAATAGCCTTTTTATTTTGAGAAAAATCATCCTTCAACAATTCGGCAAAGCCTAGAATATTTGCCAGTGGCGTGTTAAGTTCATGGGCAATTCCAGCCGTAATTTCTCCTAGGATTGTCAAACGATCCGCTCGTTCCATTTGTCGTTTGAGGGAGGTTTCATTTTGTTGGATTTCTAGTCGCTCTAATAGATTTCCTAACTTTAAGGCGACACTATCCAGCAAAAGTTTTTCATCCTTTAGAAAGGAACTTTTAATATCAATCAGTATGGCCTTTATGAAGCCATCTGGTTTATTAAATAGTAGGATAGGAGCAGTCAGTTCAATCTCACTTTCTAAGGCTGCTGTTCTTGACGTTGCCAATGAGGTGCTAATGACAATTTCTGTTTGTTGTGGAAACTGAAACCCTTTTTTCAAGCTATGAGCAATGGCTGTTAAGGTTTCCTGTAATTCATCAACTCCCGCATTCACGATAATAGATGATACCTCATAAAGACAGGTAAGTTCCTTGATGCGTTCTTTTAATGCGTCTTCTGTCGTGCTCATAATGATTCATTCCTGTTGTTAGTGATACCTATTTCCTGCTTGCTTTGCCGGCTCCATTGCAAAATGATAAAACCTACTGTTCCTGAAATGAAAGAACCAATTAGGATCCCAATTTTGGCCGTGTTAATATATTCAGGTGTGGATAGGAATGCCAGGCTTGCTATAAAGATAGCCATCGTAAATCCAATTCCTGCTAAAAATGAAACGCCTACAATCTGCCAGCCATTGATATCATCAGGAATATCAATGATCTTTAACTTTTTACCAAGGAGAATGACCAGTGGGATACCCAGACCTTTTCCAAGAAACAGGCAAATAATGATGTTTATCATCAATGCTGTGTTTATATCTGTACCACCGTTGATCATCACGCCAGCATTGGCCAGCGCAAAAATGGGAATGATAAAGTAGGCCACCCAGCCATGCAGGTTGTGTTCAAGATGCTGCAATGGCGACTGGAATTTCGAACTCCAGTCTTCGAGAGTGCCTACATGTCCCAACTGTTCATTAGAGAGAATTGGTTTGTTGAGAATGGTCGCTCCTTTGATTTTGTTGTAGACCTGTTCTAGTTCTGTTAAGAATGTTTCAGTCTTAATCTTTTGACGAATGGGAATTGAAAAGACAAGAAGTATTCCTGCTATGGTAGGGTGTACTCCCACTTTTAGAAACAAGAACCAAATGATAACCCCAGCAAACAGCAACAGGAATTTAGAATAGAAACCCTTCCGGCCTAAATAATAGAGAATGGCGAGCATACCTAAAGCAATCATTAAAAGAGTAACGTTGAGTGTGCCGCTATAAAAAATGGCAATAACCAGCACAGCACCTATATCATCTATGATAGCAAAAGCCGTCAAGAATACTTTTAAACTGAGTGGCACTCGTTTTCCTAGACTATTCAAGATGGCAAGTGAAAAGGCGATGTCAGTAGCCATGGGGATTCCCCAGCCATCGAGTGTGGCTTGATTTTCATTCAAAATAATAAATAAGACCACGGGAATGATCATACCACCGACGGCACCCAACAGTGGGAACGCCATTTTTTTGATAGAATTAAGCTCGCCTATCAACATTTCACGCTTAATCTCAAGACCGATGAGGAAAAAGAAGATGGCCATCAAGCCATCATTTATCCATAATATGAGAGGTTTGGTAAACACGAAACTATCTGTTTGAATTCCCAGCTCGTATGCCCAGATACCTTGGTAGGTACCCACGTATGGAGAATTAGCCCATGCGAGAGCAATGATGGTAGCGGCTAGTAATAAGATGCCACCCAAACTTTCGATTTTAACGAATTTCTGGAATGGTGTAAGTATTGTTTTTTGCATGAAGTTATTTGAGAATTGAGATGCCCATGATTTACGGGTATTGAAGTAAACCCACTTTGTAAGCATTTGTTATAAGCAATTCTTGCTCCTCGATGTAACCCACTCTGTTGTTATTTTTTTAGAACAGTGCATGTCAATTAATTAGAGTAATAGTTTTACCTTGATAACATGTATCAACTGGGTGATTTTTACCCGATCGCGTAAATTATTCCCGGTTGATTGGATCTTATGGAGCTTGTCAAGAACGAATAAACTTTGAACTGATAATGGAACCATTAAGAAACATCTACCATGGACTGGGAACTATGTATCAATTTTCAATATACAGGCAGCTATAACTTTGACTCATCAATTTAAAATATATACTATGAAAACAGGAACAGGTAATTTGATTATTAGAATAGGATTTGCCTTGCTTTTTATTTGGGGTGGATTGGAAAAGTTTATTGAAGGATTTTTAGGAGGTGTAGGCCTGCAAAATATGGCTGATTTTCTCAAACAGAGCGGTTTAGCGTTTCTAGGAGATTCTGGAACTTATGTTTTGGCAGCTATTCTGGCTCTATTGGAACTTGTTGCTGGAATTGTTCTGTTATTCAACAAACAAACGGTTTATGCTTATGCATTTTTGAGTTTCATTATGTTGATGGCCTTAGTACTGGTGCATATACCTTCAGGCAACTGGTTAAATATCATGATCCATGTAGCGTTAACGACTACACTGGCAGGGCTAGCCGTTCAAGAAAAAGAAAGATCCGTTTAGAGTAGGTTGTTAGTGGATAATTTCGCTTTCGCGAAAGCGAACCTAGAATACTAATTAAATCCTCATGGACATAGGTCGATGAGGATTTACGGTTTTCAAGAATTACTTCTAAAACTTCTGGTCCACCGTTTGCTGGTAGGGTAACTGCGGTACTTTGTCATGTTATTGAATACAAGCGCTGTTACAAATAGTATCAATGTTCCCGTTAAAACTGGGCTGAGCACATACACATAACCTAGATCTGTGATTCTCTCTGTACCAATTACCGCAATTAAAGCGGTTGCACCACCTGGTGGATGCAGCGTACGAGTTACTTGCATGACGATAATGGAGAGCGCTACCGCTAGAGGTGCCGTGAGCCAGATGATATCTGGTACAAATTTGTAAACGGTAACCCCTATAATCGCAGAGATAATTTGACCGCCTATAAAATTCCTAGGTTGTGCCAGTGGACTTTGAACCGCGCCGAAAATTAATACGCTTGCAGCGCCAAAAGAACCTATCAACAATACATTCTCCAATCTAGGCAATTGATACGATTGAAAAAACGCAATCAACGCTATACCTACAAATGCGCCGATAAATGACCAGAACTGCTCGCGCTTATCTACTGAAGTTTCTTTATAGATAACATACCGGGTAATTCTAAGATTCCGTTTTGTTTTTGTAGCTAGTTTCTCTTTATTCTTCATTATGACTCTTGATCTTTCTCTCTGGTGCTGGCACGACTTTCCGGTTGATTCTTCATAACAATGGTCCTATAGGGGAAGGGAATCTCGATTCCCTCAGCATCAAATCGTTTTTTTACACTCTCTAAAATATCAATTCGCAGTTCAAAGGAATCATCAAAGTCCTTTGCCCATGCCCATGCTCTAATAGTAACAGAATAATCATTTAGTGACATGACAGCTGTTTTTACAATAGGTAAATTGTCGGCCTTTGCCTGTACCGACCTATTATCAAAAATTAAAGGATGGTTCTCACACTCCTCGCGCATAATTTTTTTGGCCAGGTCTATATCGCTGTCATAGGAAATTCCTATCTCGATGCGCTCACAGCACCTAGGATCGCCCAGTTGAAAATTGATGAGTTTTTCTTTGTTAATGATGGAATTGGGGATCACGATCATCTTATTATCAAAATTGCGTAGGACCGTATGCCTTAAGGTGATATCTACCACGGTTCCCGTCATATCATCACTAATCTTAACGACATCCCCCAGTTTAAATGGCTTGAATGAAATGATGAACAAACCACCTATAACGTTGGATAAAGCTTCTTGTGAAGCAATACCTATGACTATGGCAATCACCCCAGCACCTCCCAGCGCTGTTTGAGCTACTCCTCTCAAAGAAGGAAAAGCAAGTAGCCCAAAAAGGATACCTGTTGTATAAATAGCTCCCACCGCTACATATCTTAAAAATTTATAGGCGGTAGGGTCATCCAGTTGAAGGATTTTTCTCTTGATACTTTTATTGAACCACATATTCACGGTAGCTGCTAGTACAATGGTCAAAACCGCAAGCAGTCCCAAATAGAGCACCATCTTGAAATGACCAACAATAACGGCATCTTTATCGCGATCTACAAAAATGAAACTTAACGCAATCACTCCCAGCACCAACCATAGCGCCTGCAGTATGCGGCGTGCTAGATTTAATGAGCTTGCACTTTCACCCGGGAACCTGATCTGTTCTCTTTTGAGTAACCAGCGATATACGTAGTGCGTTGATATCCTTAGAATCAAAACTACGGCAATAACACTCAGGGCAAATAGTATATGTGGTTGGTAGGTGGATAAGAATTCTTGCATAAGGACTTGTTTGAGTTTCGCTTTCGCGAAAGCGAACTGTTCAGGGGAAACGACCCAAACTATGATTTAGATCTAATAAGGAATTGCTATAATCCATTATTTGGCAACAAATATCTGTAAGACTAAACTACAAATCTATCGTTTTAAATAGAGATATTTATGTCAGCATGATTTGCTACTACCATATGATTTATCAGTAGGAATGCATTTGTAACTTTTTCACAATGGCGGAAGTTGCATTGTCAGAATGATGTCCATAGGCATTCACAACGATTCCCTTTAAATTGCCGTCGTTGGAGGAAATAGCATAAACAATCATTTCATCGCCCGGATCGCTGTTGCCCTCAAACCTATAGAAGCAATCAATTCCAAATTGGTTTGGTGATAAATGACTTGCCGTATGATGACAAACTAGACATTCCTGATCAGTAAGAATAGAGAAGTCAATCGTATAGCCTAGTTTCCTAAGTCCGCTCATGGCTTCAGTCACGGTATCATAGCTTTTTCTTTTCATGATAGTCTTTTTAGGGTTGTTATTAACTTATTAAATATTAGTAAGTTACAACCTTTGTGATAGAGTAAGTCTATAAATTCAATAACATGCACAAGGTCACGTTTTATATTAGAATTATTCATGGAATAATTAATGGGTCTTGATGGATTCAACCCGCTCAACCCTATCGCCAGTAGAAAGCGACAAGCGGACGGTGCTGTCTTCCATGGCCGTCAAATCATGAGGTATTCCACCTTCCAAAGCAATCAGGTCTCCCGCTTTCAACTGATGTTTTGTGCCATGAACACCAAAATGGATGGCACCGCTAAAAACTTCAACGATGATTGGGAAAGGAGTTTGGTGTTTCTTCATCACCTGGCCTTTTTTTAAAACAATTCTAATTTCCTTAGAGCTTTCAGTCTGCATAAGGACGTTGATCGCAGGTTTATTTTCTACGTAAACTAGGTTCTCTGTAAGTGAAGCGATTTTCATAATGGATTTTTTAGTGGCTGTTGGATTTTAGTTTGTACTGAAACATTTCGGCCATTTTGTGTGCCCTTGTTTTTGCTTCGTCCGCTAACTGTCCCTGGAAGTTTTTATCCATCGCTATATCAAACAATGCTAACCAGCGATCAAAATGCTGCGCCTCGATAGGCAACTTCCTGTGCGGTGGGAACGGTGAGCCCTTATAGGCATATTCATGAAGCAATACCGTCTGCCAAAAGCTATACATGGTTTCCAAATGACTGGACCAATTATCCTGGATGACTCCATTGAAAATAGGGCCCAAAAGTTCATCTTCTTTTATGGCTGCATAAAATGTGTTGACCATCAGTTCGATGTCCTGTATGTTTTCTATATCCTTCATCTAGAAAAATGATTTATAAGTGTCCATTGTCCAATGGGTTATTAAATAAAAGATGGCAAATCCCACAAAGGCAATCAAACAGGCCCAAACCCAAGAAGGAACCGCCTGCGGCGTTTCAGAACCACGTATGATGAAGCTTTCAGAGGTCTCACTACCGTATGCGTTTATAGTTATTACGGTATTGGATTCTATTACCTCATTATCCTTGAGCCCTACAATAGCTATTTCTGGACCATTGCGCACCTCAAAAGGAATTACCCGTACGCCTTCCACACCGGTCGAAGAAACAGCCTTGATTTTAAGCTGGTGTTTCCCATCCGGGATTTTGGTAGTGTCCAGCACTAGCTTTGCAGGTGGCTCAAACTCGCCAAAAGGGATTTTCTCCTCGTCTAGAAATACGATTACTCTTCTTTTATTTTTCATCAGTCGGTTAGATTATGTTTGTCAAGCACGATGTTTTTAATGTGGTGCTGGCTTCTTTCTTTAGGTTTGACCAGGTATTTGATGCTCATAACCAGCGTATACCCCACGATAAGAAGTGCAACACCCATGATGATATAATCCATATTACCCTCTGGACCTTGTCCATGAGTGATGTTTTCAAAACCTTCTGGTTGTTGTTCCTTACAGACAGGACAAGCCATACCTATGGCACCTATCAGTAAGGCTATTAGTAGTGTGATTTTATTTTTCATGCGTTCTATGCTTTAAATGGGTTTGTTTTGAAAACAAACGGTGCTATTATTAAAGAGAAGAAATAGAATCTCTAATTCTTGTAATTGTTTCTAGCGGTACTTCAGGCGCGTTGTTTCCCCAACTGGACCGTTCATGGTCTGTGATGGCCTTAATTTCTTCATCAGTCAACTGGTCGCCCAGCGCCTGCATCACACCGTATTCCTCGCGGGCATCGTAGCCCATTAAAATAATCTTGATGAGCATTTCAGGATTTTTGTTGTTGACAATCATACTTCCTGCCAGTGGAGGAAAAGCGCCCTTAACGCCGCGACCCGTGGTTTGATGGCAAGCGGCACAATTCTTCTGAAACAAGTTGGCGCCCAGGGAATTTGTAGTACTAGAAGCTGTTCCGCCAGTGCCTATATCTTTAGGTTGCGCTGGTATAAAATCAGTAGGAGCGGCATCTTCAAAAGAAAATTGCTGCAAACTCTTCAAATAGGCCACCAGATGCAGCGCATCTTCATTTGCCACCAGTACATCACTGCCTTCCATTCCTGTAATCGAGCGAGGCAGTGTCACATCGCCTTCCTTGAGGTGCAGTGTATCGATTTCTCTAAACAACCAGGAGTATCTCGGCATTATTGACGCCTCAACCACCAGCCGTGGATTGTACAAGTGCAACAAATGCCACTCATCGCTAGGCTGTCTGTTCCCTATGTCTGTCAAATCTGGTCCGGTGCGTTCACTTCCCAGAATAGAAGGCGATTGTCGCCACAAATCCATGCGTTGTTTGCTGTAATAATAATCGCTCGCCAGCGATGGTCGATCGCCCCAAGTTTTGTCCATTTCAATGTTACGCACCTGTTGGGTGTGGCATGCCACGCAACCTTCGGCAATGTAAATATGAAGCCCTTTTCTCTCAGAAACGGTCAGATCCTGCATTCCTGGAATAGGTTCGTATCCCTGCATTTGATAAGCGGGCAGAATGGCCACGCCTATACTTAGGATAACAAAAACGGCCAGCGAGATCAGGACAAGATTTTTATGGTCTTTATGTAAATTCAACATGCGCTTGTAATTAGTTTGATTGTTGTGGTTGAGTTCGCTTTCGCGAAAGCGGAATAGCCTTCTTTTTACGTACCATCAAATAAAAATTGTAGCCAAAAATGATATGGGAAAGGAACATTAACGAACCGCCCACGGCTCGCCAGACCCAATAATTCTCCATAAGAATAACCGATTCAATAAACGGATTTCCCTCAATCCAGCTGAGTCCTTTCAAGGTACCGCCAGTCATTAATGAGATCATATATGCCGTGAGACCGATGAAGGCAAACCAGAAGTGGCTTCCCACCAGTTTTTGGGACGGTTCATTGCCCGTTATTTTTGGTAGGACATAATACACACAGGCCCATAACAGAAATGTGATGATACCATACATGGTCATGTGCGAGTGCGCCACGTTAAAATCTGTAAAGTGCCACAGGAAATTAGTGAATCGAAATGCCTGAAAACTTCCCTGTACCGAACCTACAAAGTAGAAAACAACACCTACTAGAAAGAAGGGCAGGACATAACTTTTTGAGATATGGTTCCAGCTGCCGCGCATGGTCATCAGAAAGTTGATCGTACCGGCAAGCACTGGTATGAACATTCCTGCACTAAAAACAATGGCCACCGTTTGAAGCCACCACGGCAGTGGGCTGAATACAAAATGGTGGGTTCCTATCAGCGTGTAAAATAGCATTTGCGTCCAGAAGGCGAGCACACCCAGCGAGTAGGAGTAGATAGGTTTATTAAGTGCGGCAGGCAGGAAATAATAGACCAGACCCAGTGTGAAGGTCATGAACCACATGCCCACGCCCTGGTGCATGTAATATCCCTGAATCACGGTTTCTCCCAGTCCATCCTGATAGTCTGGAAAATAACCTATGATGCTCAATACAATCGTCCAGACCAGCGAGGCGAGAATGAACCAGTTGGAAATATAGATTTCTGATAATTTGCGGGTCGCTACGGTCTTGTAGAAATTGATAAACGTCAGGATGATACCTAGGGCAAACAGCGCCATGACAGGCCAGATATACTCGCGATACTCGCCGCCGCCATTATTGATCCCGCCCATTAAGAATAGGTTCCCTATGATGACGCTGGCATTGATCAACCAAAATGAAGCTTTGGACCAGGTGTAATTAAAAATCTCCCGATTGGAGGTTTTGGAAACCACATAATGTCCCAATCCGATCATGGCCAGCGATGCCCAACCCCAGAAGACGGTATTGGTATGCACGGGACGTAACCTACCAAAGGATAACCAGCTCACGTTGTCCATTTCTGGCCAGACAAACTTCATTCCCAAGTATTGGCCCACGAGCGTACCAAAGAACAACCAAAAAGCGGACGCTCCGATATACCAGATGATGATCTCACGCAGTTCCTTTGAAACAACCACAGTTTTTGTAGATCTGGATTTCTCATCAAACAGCGGATTCTTAGGGTTGATGATGCTCTTTATAAAGCCGCTATGTTGTGAAGTTGATGCTGCAGTATTATCAGGTAACACCTTGTGATGAAAGCCGCGCTGTCGTTCTTCCAGTATCTTGTCAACCTCGACGGCATCCAGGTTGATGAGGCGTTTTTGAAATTCCTCCTCATGGACATCTGTAGTGTTTTTTTCAAGAAGGTCCACATAGCGGTTGAGTCTTTTGATTAAAATGTACACCCCTAAAAAAATGACGATGAGTATCAGTACTATAGTGCCTATGACACCTGGGCTGGTAAGCCAGTTGTCTGTAGTGACCTCGGTCGTCTGGAGAAAAAGTAGTTGATGTATGTTCATATTATATATATAAAGACCTTTTTATCTTTTATTAAATTAAATTTTATCGTTTTAATACAGAAAGCCCCTTATTTAAGCCCATGGCTACCTCTAACAGATTAGATGATGCAAGCGTCTGGTCCAGCTGATTCCTTATGGCTTCAAATTGATGATGCATAGGGCAGGGTTTATCGGCACTACAGGCACTCAAGCCCAGGGCACACTCTTTAAATATACCGTTGCCATCAATGGCGATTACAATTTGTTTGATACTGATTTTAGAGAGACGTTCCTCTTCAATTTGAAAACCACCGTGTGGACCTTTTGTGGAATCCACTAGATCAGCTTTGACCAAAACCTGTAAAATCTTTGCCGTAAAGGCGATTGGGGAATTAGTGGCCGCAGCGATCGCTTTTAAGCTCACGCGTTCTCCTTTATGCGATTTTTGCGCTATAAAAAGAATGGCCTTGATCCCGTACTCGCAACTTTTTGAAAACATTTCTACTAATTAATACGGTACAAAAATAGGACTAAATTAGTATCGGACAAAATTATCCGAATATAAAAATTATTAGATTCTATTGATAAATGAGCCCTAATTTTTATGGATCAGTCGCTGTAGGTAATCTACTTTTAGGAGTGTTTATTCAATACTTGACATATTACGCTTTCGCGAAAGCGAATACTGCATCAGCTTAAATACAGGAATTGAAAGTTGTTCTCGACTATTTGATTTTCTTACCGTTGGTAACAAAAGAGATTCCCTGATTACTGCTGGTAGTTATCATTATCGCCTCCATAATGGGTTCATTCAAAGTGGACTTGATTCTCCAATCGAACACAAAGTTTGCGCCGGTACCGCCTTCATTATCCAGGCCGTCTATTACGATCTGTAAGGTTTCCATGGGATTGACATAGACAGGTTGATCAAAGTAGGTACGGATGGCCTCGCCATGGGTGTTGTAGCAAACGGCCTTGTCAATGTATATTTGATCCTTGATATTGGGATTGTGTATACTGATGGTTGACGTCAAACCCGTCTGGTCATTTAAGCTTCTCACATAAATCTGTGCATAAACCGAGATAAATGTACTTCCTGACTCTAAAGAATCTGCTGGTACCGTTTTAACCGCTCTTTTCTCCCAATTTACAGAATCTTGTGAGCTTAATGGTTCATGACGATTACAGGATATAAATAGTAAACAAGCAATGGCAATGGTAAATAATGATCTCATAGTTTTTTTATTTAGTAAGAAGGGTTTTAAACAGTAACTGCATACTTTTTATTATTAGCAGTTGGATACCACTCTTCATAGGTTTTTACATCGTCGATGATACGTTTATTGATCAGGTTGCGATTTAATTCTTCTAGCTTGTTACAACCCGCGGCGGCAAATAGCTCTGCAAATTCCTTGACGGTTTCTCCTTGATAATTTTTTACACGTTCCCATTTCTCCGCCACAACAAGACCTCGCATGAATGATGGGTCGTTGGAAGCAACACCAGTGGGGCATTTATTGGTATCACATTTAAGCGCTTGGATACAGCCTAATGCCAGCATCATACCACGAGCGCTGTTGCAAATGTCTGCCCCTATACAAAGTGCTTTAAAAATATCAAATGCGGTAAAGATTTTGGTAGCGGTAATGATCTTGATGTCTTTCTTGAGATCATATTCATTAAGCGTATCCACCACAAAGAGGAGCGCCTGTTCCCATGGCATTCCCACATAGTTCGAGAAATCGATAGGTGCCGCACCTGTGCCGCCTTCTGCACCATCCACGGTAATGAAATCCGGTTTTATTCCCGTCTTGAGCATTTGATCACAAATATCCCTAAATTCCTGTTTTTTCCCGATGCATAATTTAAAACCAACAGGTTTGCCGCCAGATAATTCCCGCAGTTGCTTTACAAAATGAAGCAGGCCTTCTGCATTATTAAAAGCGCTGTGACCAGGAGGTGATAAAACTTCAGTATGGGGTTCAACGCCTCTTATTTTTGCTATTTCTTCTGTGTTCTTTTTCGCCGGTAATACGCCGCCATGGCCAGGTTTTGCTCCTTGAGAGATTTTGATCTCAATCATTTTTACTTCTGGATAGCGGGCTTTTTCTTGAAAATCACTGGGCGAGAAATCACCAGATTCCGTGCGGCACCCAAAGTATCCTGTTCCTATCTCCCAGACCAGATCGCCGCCTTTTCTATGGTATTCTGAAATAGCACCTTCACCCGTATTATGGTAAAAGCCTCCAGCCTTTGCACCCATGTTGAGCGCCATGATGGCATTCTTACTAAGTGATCCATAACTCATGGCAGAGATATTGAAGATGGTTGCGGAGTAGGGTTGAGTGCAATCTTTTCCACCCACCAGAACACGTGGTTGCTCTTCATGAACCTTTGTAGGGTAGATACTGTGTTGCATCCATTTATAGTTATCCTCTTCTACGTTCAATTCTGTGCCGAAGGGATGTGTACTGCGCTCCAACTTTGCTCTTTGATAGACGTAGGTCCTGTGGTTTCTATCAATAGGCTTCCCACTTGTGTCAGACTCTATAAAGTATTGATGGATCTCTGGACCTATCTTTTCCAATAGAAAACGCATATGACCTATGACTGGATAGTTTCTCAGGATCGCATGCTTTTTCTGGGTGATGTCATAAATCCCAAGACCGATAATAGCAACCGCCATTATTGAAAAACCTATAACAGGCCATATCGCCGTACAAACAATTAAGGCTATTATTATACCGATGACGATCGTAAATTCAATTGCTTTTCTCATAATTTTTTATTTGCTGTTTTGAATGGTGAGATAAGATTTATGGTGCATTTCCTTAATTTGATCTAGTAAATAGCCTTCCACCGGACCTTTGATAACAATATCTTTTAAAATGTCCTGAACAGGTATGAAGTTTATTGGTGCTGGATCACGACCAAATTCTGAAAACCACGCACTCAGTTGCATTCCAGAAGCTAAATATACCAAACTACCAATTCCTGCCCATCCATGAGCCCCAGCGCACATAGGACAATGCTCGCCAGTCGTGTACATGGTTGCTGTTTTTCGGTGTTCGGGTTTCATATTTTCAAGAGCCCATCTGGCCAGATCGATTTCAGGATGTGCAAGTGCATTAATTTCATTTACCCGATTGCGGGAACTAGCGATTACAGAACCACTTTCATCCACTAAAACAGATCCAAAAGGTTCATCGCCAGCATCTAGCGATTCTTGAGCTAGCTGTAAACATTGCTTTAGGAAGTTTTTATCCTGTTCTGTTATCCTTTCCATTTGATTCTTTTATATGTTCCTTCTAATTCAATATTTTAAATTGGTCGATTGCCTATTTGCATTTTGCTGCGCAAACTAGGGTGCCTAGTGCCTATTGCCGATTTTTGATAAGTTGAGCATATCGTTATTGCCAATTGTCGAAATCATTTTTCCCAAATCCCCATTTCAATATTCATTATTCTTTGATCGATATTCGATATTCAAAAAGCCTCATTCCTCATCCCTAAAAATAATCTCCGCTTTTTCATTCGTAAAGGTTTGCCTCCCGTTTTTAAATCCCGCCAGCGGTTGTGCAATAGTTCGAATGGCATCCACAGCGGTTGGAGCTTCCAGGATGATAAAGTTAGCGGGAGCGCCTACCTTGATTTCCGTTTGTTGGGATAATAAGTGGGCCGCATTTTTGGTAACCATATCATACACCTGTTGCATCTCCTTATCTGTAGAAAGCTGCGCAATGTTTGCATACATATTTGCCATTCTAACGAGCGATGCGTCGCCATAGGGCGTGAAAGCGTTGAGTATGTTATTGCTGGAAATGGTGGTTAGAATCCCACTATCGCTCAGCTCATTTGCGTTGACCATCCCTCGTGGGACGAGTGGTTCATGATCGCGGCCATTCAGGAAAATATCGGTCGCAGGTAATACGGTTAGTGCGATTCCTGCGTTTTTTAATAAAGCCGCCATTTCCTGTCGTTGTTTTTTTGACATGGCCGCCAGTTTTGTGACGTGACCTATGGATACTCGGCCTTGATAATTTCTTTTTATGGTTTCCTCGGCGATTTTTGGGATGCTGGAATTGCTGGGATCGAGATCAAAATCCAGATGGAAATCAACATTCACATCGTATTCCTGCGCAAGGTCAAAAATCATCTCGATATGTAGCTCTGGATCCTCATCTTTGTAAGGACAACCGCCCACCAGATCTGCGCCTTGTTCCAGTGCTTGCTTCAATAAATGGTGCGTTTCCATTTCCTGCGTCAATCCTTCTTGTGCAAAGGCACAGATTTCTATATCGATGGCAAAAGCGTATTTATCCCGTACTTTTTTGATGGCCTCAAAGGAGCGCAACCCGGTTTTCGGGTCGGTTTCTACAAAGGTGCGCAGTCCCAAGGTTCCCTTTTTAACGGCCATTTCTACCACGCGGCTGGCTCGCTCAAAAACATCTTCCTCGGTAAAGTCTTTTTTTGCTTTTCCGGTTTCAGATACCGCCTCGTCCAACGTTCCTTCCTCGATGCTGCAGCGGTCCAGGATGCAGGCTTTGTCCAGGTGTATGTGGCTTTCGTAAAATCCAGAACAGACAAAATTGCTGGATGCGTCGTATGTTTTTTTCGCTTTCGCGAAAGCGAACTCACCAACAGCCTCAACCCTTCCATTGATTACCCCAATGTTTACCGGCTTCTTAAAGCCTTCCAAGATGGCATTCGTAATTACAAGATCAAAGGTGTGTTCCATTTATACGGTTTTACGTTTAAAGATCAAATGCACGACGACAATAGCCAGGGAAAGAGCAATCCCCAAAGTAGAGACGCCAGTCCATGCATAGTGTTCCCAGGCATAGGCACCCAGCGTTGTTCCCAGTGCGCCACCTATAAAAAAGCCCACCATGTAAATCGTATTCACCCGGTTGCGGGCATCAGGATTTTTAGAAAAAATGATGTTCTGATTGGTAATATGCAAGGCTTGCAGGGCAAGGTCTATCAATATCACACCGACAATCAATCCTAAAATCGAGGCGGCAGAAAAATAGAAGACCACCCATGAAAGCAAAAGACCGACGGCACTATAAAGAATGATTTTATGCTGGTTGATTTTATCGTTAAGCTTGCCCACCACGGTTGCCGCGAGAGCTCCCACAACCCCAAAAAGCCCGAACGCACCAGTAACATCGCTGCCATACCCAAAGTTATCTTCCATTAAAAAAACCAGCGTCGTCCAGAAGGCACTCAACCCAGCAAAAGCAAGACCACCACGCAAGGCCGCCAGTCGTACCGATGGCTCTGTCCTGAAATAATAGCCGATGGATTTGAGCAAGCTGGCGTAACTGCCTTTGTAATCAGGCAAAAGCTTTGGTAGCTTGAACTGGAGAACGAAAAACAAAATGACCATGATCACCGTGGCGGCATAATACATGGATCGCCAGCCGAATTGCGCTCCCACAAAACCACTAATCACACGGCTCCCCAAGATACCAATCAATAGACCACTCATCACGATCCCAATCGCACGGCCGCGACCTTTCTCGTCTGACAACTGCGCTGCCATGGGCACGAACAATTGCGGGATTGCAGATGAAAAACCTATAAAAAAACTACTTGCGATAAGCAGCATTAATGAGGTGGAGAGCGCTGTTGCCATTAATGCGATGATCATGAGCGCAAAATCAAATTGCAGGATTTTTTTGTTAGATACCTTGTCGCCTAAAGGGATAATAAACAACAACCCAAAGGCATAACCCAACTGGGTTGCCAGCGCCACGTTACTAATGGCAGATTCACTAACGTTAAAATCTACCGACATTTCATGAAGCAAGGGCTGGTTGTAGTACAGGTTTGCCACGACGAGCCCGGCAGAAATGCTCATTAAATAGAGAACAGGATTGGTTAGTTTTTGCGTCATTTCGCGGAGCTATTTTTCAGCTTTCTCCATTTTTTTTCATCATCCTCTAGATTTCAAAATTTGTCCATACTGGTTCTTGTAATAGAACAACATCACCATATTTAAAGCCAATAAAGCAATGGCTATAATGATTTTTTCTGGGTCCAGGAATACGTGGAAAAGAACGGCATTAACTGAAACACTCATGAGCAAAAAGGCCATGAAGGCGCCATATCTATTGCTAATAAAAGCGATTCCAGCAGCGATTTCAATAATGCCTACCAACTGCATTACGCCAGTCGATACCAGCGCTATAAAATAGCCATTTGCTGCGGCAGACATCTCGGGAAAAGGGAGGTAACCAAAGAAGTGGTCAAATCCAAAAATGAGTAGGAAGATGCCAAAGAATATTCTAACAGCAAGAAATATATTGTTTTTCATAGATCATTATGTGTACGTGTTTTACAAATTTACACTAGCCAAAATCTGTAACGGAGATATAAAATTAAAGTGTCGTTAAATTCCTAATTCAAAGAGATGCTTGTTTCCACACGCTTTTTTCTCTCGCGATAAAAGATGACAAATTGCAACGCAATCCCAGCTATAACCAATAAAGCAATTTCCATGTTTGAAATGAGGGTGGTGGTGTTGAGCGATTTTTGGGCGACGCCGGTTAAATGCCTGCTTTCCTTCAATTGAATCTCTGCAAGACCATTTAAATTTATCTCAATATCACCCATAAGAGATAACATATTGACCAATGAACTTTCGATAGGAGGTTTAGAACGGGTACTCCATTTTTGTGATTGAGTGCTTAGTTGATCTATTTGATCTTGTAGTAATTCGTAGGATCGCATTTCTTCAACGGTCAATTTAGTCTTTCCAAATTGGTCAAGAAGAACCTCTAGCTTTTCAACCGATTCTTTTTGTGTCGCTCTGGCGGAATCCGTAAGAACTTGAACCTTTATATCGGTGATCAAATTACGTATCTGATAGATATAATTTTGAGCAACCACACGATCGTTGAAAACGGCATCTACCGTATTTTGAGTGGTCTCAAAATGACGCTGATCAATTCTATTCGTAGCAAATATCAATATAATGACCACTGCTAGAGCTAATCCTGCGTTGATACGTTGTGTCATGGTAATTTTGCCAAACATGATGATCGATTTTATGGGTTCCACTTCCTATTATCTTTTGCTATAAGATCAATAGGAATGCCCATTACAAATAATCAGCTCCTTGTGGGGTTAATTGCCTGTTTTACAATTATATATAAATAGTTGAAATGATATACAACTGGGTAATAATGTACCGATGGGTACATTATGCCTCAATGAGGTGTAAGATCGCAATATGGCTGTTTTATTCAGGCAGCGGTACTAAGTCGGTCTCTCCTAGTACCATCGGAAATTGTTGCGCTTTCCAATCCTTTCTTGCTTGATCGATGAGTTCTTTGGCAGAGGAAACAAAATTCCAATGCATCGTTCTTTCCTCAGGAAACGGAATCTCGCCAAAAATATAGAGGGTAGTATCCGCCTCTATTTCGAAAGAACAAAGTGTGCTTTCCTTTGCTACTAGTATTTGTTTGGGTTCATATTTGTGACCTTCACTATGAACGGCTCCTTCCAGTATTTAGCGTCCACTCTCGCCAAATAAGTCCCTATCACAATTTACTTTTTGCCTCGTTGTACTCTTGATTTCTATAAGAAACAGATCGCTATGGACGGGAACGGGAGATTCCTTACCAAATACCTTACCTGCAATCAGTTTGAAGGCTAGACCATTTTCATTCCATTGGAGTAGTTGATCTGCTTCTGTACGATGAAAGGTTGTTTCCGTTTGCTCCAATTCTCTAGGTAACCCGACTCTACTTAGAATTAGACAAATGCAAATCTCTAGATTAAACTACTATTTTTGGATTAGTAATGATTAGATGTAATACTTAATAAATGAAAATCCAAAAACCCACGCTTGGCGATAAGATCGTCAACTTCCATAGCTCGTTGGATATTGATCAACGCATTTTACCGGACGGTATCGCAGTAATGAATCCGTTTAAAGAGAGTCCCTATGCATTGCAGGTTTCCACGGCGTTTTACAAAAAATTTTATGAGGATCACAAAGTCCGGCAAATGATCGTGGGCATCAATCCAGGCCGGCATGGTGCGGGCGTTCTGGGCGTACCGTTTACAGATACGAAAAGGCTGCAAGATCCTTGCGGCATTGCCGTAGAGGGCATCAGCACTCACGAGCCGTCATCCGTATTTGTCTATGAAATGATTGAGGCTTATGGAGGAGTAACCGCCTTTTACAACAAATTTTACATCAACAGTATTTCCCCATTGGGATTTCTTAAATTGAAAAACGGGAAAGAAACCAATTTTAACTACTATGACAGCAAGGCCTTGCAAGACGCAATACAGCCGTATGCCGTTCAATGGCTGAAAAAACAAATTAGTTTTGGCCTCGATACCAGCGTGGGGTATTGTTTGGGTGCGGGTAAAAACTTTAAGTTTCTTTCTGCACTCAATGCCGAGCATCACTTTTTTGAAAAAATAATTCCGTTGGAGCACCCGCGGTACATCCAACAATACAAGTCCAAAGAGAAAGAGGCGTATATCACAAAGTACCTGGAAAGCTTTAGTGATCCTTCCTTGACTTGATGTCGGGCTTACCGTTTTGTGAGCTGATGCCTCCCTGTTACTGTTCAAAACCCAGCAATAACTTCCCTGCCTCAAATCCTTTCAGCAGCCCTAAACCCAATCGGTATCCCTATTTTAGTAAGATATTCGTTACCCTTGCATGGCATTATTTCAAACCTCCGTACTCAATTCCCACTTTGCGCAACTGGACCGGGCTCGGGTGGATAAGGTTTATAAAAAATCCAGAACTATTTCTGGAAATAGAAGCAGCGGCAGCAGTTGATCTATTCAATGATGATCTTGAAAACCCCATGGATAGGGATTAAATTTATCAATGGCGTATATACTAGTAAGCAGCCAGAATGGGGTATTTGTAAAAGAGCTCGATTGCTAATTCTGGTAACTCAAAAATAAGTTAGGAAACCCTGTCCTAAGCTTTCTACGGTAATTTCAAGTTCTAATCAGCGGTGATACATTTTCTTTTAAAATTTCGAAGAATTAAGCCAGGGGATGTGCGATAATTCAACTTTTCACTTTTAATTTTGCACCCTTCGAGCATCTGTTAGGCAAGCTCAGGAACAGCCCATCGCAACATAAGCTGAAAAGATTTTAGAAACACATGAGTGAACTGGAAGTACCCATTACCGATATCGATAATTTTATTTATTGCCTAGAAGTAGTTTCTGACGTGGATAAGGAAGTCACGACCGAAGTGGTGACGATTCTCGAAGATATGGCGCTGCATCAAAACATGACCAGTATCTACAAAGCCTGCGATACTATAGAAGGTCTGGAAGAAAGCTTGAATTATTTGCTCTATGACGACCACCATTTTAAGGATTATGAGATCATTTATCTCGTGCTGCCTGGGGAAGCCAATACCATTTTGATCAATGGGTATTACTACAGCATAGAAGAAATCGCAGAATTGTTTGAAGGTAAAATGATCGGGAAGGTGATTCATTTTGCCAATAAAAAAATACTGGACTTGACCGATGAAGAGTCTCAGTATTTTCTGGATGTAACTGGCGCTCGAGCTATATCTGGTTATGGGTTTCATTCTGAAAAAATGACCAGCGCTTTTACCATAGACCGTGTGTTTTTTAGCCTGTTTTATGAGAACGATGATCTCAAAGAAGTCGTAGAAAGACTATTTCATAAACATTACCAGCTGTGTAAGCTGCTGGATTTCAGGTTGTATTATTAACGATAAGTGGGTTGCTGCGGCGAACGTTCTTAAAATAGAAAGGTCCTATTTCCAGTTCTAAACCGAGCGTTGCTCTAAGAGTAAGGAGAAGGAATGAACTAACGTTGATCCCTGGACCTCCAAACCTGACAATAAAGCTCGATCTCGCTATCGCAATCTCTGGGCTCTTTTTTTGATTAAGCTAGGTGGCTGTATTGAGCTTTTAGCAGAGTTGGGATGATTTACATGATCCCTAGTTCTCCACACCTGACAATAAAGCTCGATCTCTCTACCGCGATCTCTGGGCTTTTGCATTTTATTCGCTTTTCACAGTCTGCGGCTGTGAACGCTCATAAAACACAAAAGCTCGATTTTCAATTGAAAACCGAGCTTTGCTCTAAGCGGAGAAGAAGGGATTCGAACCCCTGGAGGTGTGACCCTCGCTGGTTTTCAAGACCAGTGCATTAGACCACTCTGCCACTTCTCCATAATTGCAAAATCGGTCATTGATTTTGCGGGTGCAAATATAGAGATTTTATTTAATTAGGCTGGTTATTGCCTATAAAAAAACTGCCCTTTAAAAGACAGTTTTTATTTGAACCAATACTCTAGGACTGGTTTTGCGTGGAATCTCTAGGTTGGTGATGTTCTCGTTTATCCTGTACCTGGTGGTTGATTTTCTTACCGTGCGTCTCTTCAAGATTGATCGCTTGTTCTTTTTTACTTGTTTTTTCTGGGTTTGGGGTCTTGTCGCTCATAACTTTTTCTTTTGAAGATAAGCACTTATCACCTTTTTAGAACGAAGATTAACACTACTTAACGCGGTTGTGTTAATAGGTTTAAGAATTAAGGCTACTTATCGTGTGTAGCGGCACTGCTGCCGGTAATAGGCAGGACTTTGCCTGAAAATGTGGGCTTTTGCTCTACATGAATCTCTGTCCAGGCCTTTATATTTGCCAGCCATTCCCTGCGTTGCAGGTAGGAGGTGGGTTCATAATTAATGGGATCTACCACAAATCCCTGCAAGTCCAGTCCTAGATTACGCCCCAGATAGATCGCTCTAGGCAGGTGGAACTTTTGGGTAAACACAATCGCCTTTTCTACCTTAAAAATGGATTTTGCCCGTATCATGCTGTCATAGGTATCAAACCCAGCATGATCTAAGAAAATATCAGAATCAGGAACTTCGTGGTCGTTCAGGTAGGTTTTCATGGCATTTACCTCGTCATAATCTGCCTGTCCGTGATCACCACTCAATAGGAATTTTTGGATTTTCCCTTGCTGGTAGGCGAGAAGTGCCGCATCCACCCGGTCTTTCAAAATGGGTGAAAGACTCTTGTCCCGGCGCACGCTGGCTCCCAACACGATTCCCGTATACGCAGGTTTCAGGGCAGACATGTTTTCTTCCATAAATTTAGCAGAGGTCTCCTTAATGTACACCTGTAGAAAAACCACACTCAGAAGTGCGCCTATCAATAGGAAGACAAGAATATTAAGAAGTTTTCTCATACAGCACTTGGCGCTTAAATCAATAACGAACGATTGAAAGAGTTTTCTAGGGATTACCTTTGCAAAACGATGGTTAAAAATGGAGGTTTTACCGCTTTCGCGAAAGCGAAATTCCCACCATCTTCACCACGCAAATATAACGATAAGCCATGACGAAAAGTATTGAAAGCCTTAAATGGAGGTACGCCACAAAGAATTTTGATCCGGATGCGGCACTGGGAGAAAGCCAGCTAAGCCTGCTGACAGAGGCCTTCAACCTTACGGCAACTTCGTACGGATTGCAGCCTTGCCGTATGGTGGTGTTAAGGAACAAAATCCTGCAGGAAAAAATGATGCCCATGGCTTATGGACAGCGTCAGGTGCTGGATGCTCCGGCAGTTTTGGTGTTTTGTACGACAAGCATTGACGATCGCTATGTGCAACGGTATTTTGATCTCGTACAAAAAGTACGTTCTACCAGCACTGAGGTTTTGAAACCCTTCCAGGATCAGTTGGAACAAAAGTTTACCGCGATGCAAAAAAGTGAAGTCGACTCTTGGGCAACGAACCAGGCCTACATATCCCTAGGAAACCTAATGACCGTTTGTGCACAAGAGCGCATCGACAGCTGCCCCATGGAAGGCTTTATTCCTGAAAAAGTAGATGAATTATTAGACCTGGAATCCAAAGGTCTGAAGTCGGTACTCCTCATGCCTGTAGGTTACAGGAAGCAAGACGATGTTTTTGCAGGCATGGAAAAAGTACGCTTACCTCTAGCGGATAGCGTTATTTTTATGGATGAATAGGCTTATTTGAGAGATGCTTATTTCAACGCCCGCTTCGTTTATTTATAGAAGTCGGACTGTCGGCTTTTAAGTTTAAGCTTAAACTTAGACTTAAACTTTAAAAATCACTAAGCTCCTTTTACCACTTTCAATACCAGCTTCCAGCCTCCAGTCTTCAGCCTCCAGTTTCTAAGTGATTTTAACTTGAGTTGCACTTATGTGTTGAACTTAGGTTTTAAAAAGTCAGACTATCGGGTTTTAAGTTTAAGCTTAAACTTAAGTTTAAACTTAAGTTTAAACTTAAAGATCATCAAGCTCCTTTTACCACTTTCAATACCAGCTTCCAATTTCCAGTCTCTAGCCATAAAATTCAAACCTACTCACTCACATAATTAATTTGGTACACCTGGGAAACCCTAAAATATCCAAAAGGGAACTGTTCGATATTGCCTTGATTAATGATGTTTCCACGCACGGTAGCGGGTTGGGTGTCAAATGGGCCACCACCACCTGTTTGTTGCAATAAAGTCTCAAAAAACCGAAAGGCCTGTGCATCGATACCAGCGATTTCAATACTAATGGGGGTATTGGGCTCTAGTTCTTCTATAAAGAAGCTTTGAGGAGACCGATTGCCATTGCTAAATTCATCTGCTCTAAGATCTACCTCAAAATTATAGGGATCTAAGTAGGTGAACAGGTAATAGTCTCCTGGCATTTCTGGATCCACATAGTAAGCGGTGATCTCTGTTACATCTCCAAAACCCTGCACCTCTTGTTGCTCCACATCCCCTAGCGGGACTGTGCGCACTAATGTTTGGGTAGAAGTGTAGGTCTGCCCTTGATCTACAATGGTCAAGCGGTATTCCAGGTTCTCTTGAATTTGCAGTGTGTTATTTCGATAAATTTGCTCATTGGTGTCAAATGTAAATGGATACGCAATCCCATTACTGTCTGTTACGGATACCTGAGCATCAGTCACCAGCGGATTCTGTTCCTCAAAAAATCCAGAGGATCTTGTGAGCAATACCGTGTTTTGGCTCGAGCCATCTTCCAGCAATTCAAGTCTTGCGTCAATTACTAATCTAGGTGCAGCATCGTTCAAGTCTACATCAATGACGTCCTCGCATCCTAAGGTTAAAACTCCTAAAACCATTATGTAAATCCACTTTTTCATAGCTTAGAATTTCAAGTTATAGGTGACGGCAGGAACAATTCCAAAAATGGAAAGTCGGGTAGCCTCATTGCGACCGGTATCTTCATTCTCACCAAAGCTGATACTTGCGGCATTCTTCCGGTTATAAGCATTGTACAAACTAAACACCCAACTGCCTTGCCAGCCCTGATTCTTCTCCGGTTTTGGAACGTAGGTGGCGGAAAAGTCCAACCTATGTATAATGGGCAGGCGGCTGGAATTGCGTGATTCATAAGTAGGAACAAACAGTCCGTTGAACTGGTATTGTCCATTTGGGAATGTGACCGGCTGCCCTGTTTGTAGGATAAAATTACTCCCAAAACTCCATTTGTCATTCCATTCATAATTTGCCGTTACGGTCAAATCATGGGTCTTGTCCCAAGGTGCGTTGTACCATTGGCCATTGTTAATTCCGGGCTCATTGGGATTTCTTCCAGGGGTGCGTTGCTCACTTTTAGATAAGGTATAGGCAATCCAGCCTTGGAGTTTTCCTTCATTCTTTCTTAATAGAAATTCCAGTCCGTAAGCTCTTGCTTTTCCTGATAATAAGATGGTCTCCACGGCATCTTGGGCAATCAAATCGGCACCATCGATGTAATCCAGGCGGTTGTTTACCGTTTTGTAAAAAACTTCTGTTTCTACAGAATAATCACCTAGGTTCTTAAAGAAACCCGCAGCCACTTGATCGCCTTGTTGTGGTTTGATAAAAGTACCACTGGGCGCGTATAAATCGAAGGGGGTAGGAGCAGTGGTATTCGAGACTAAATGAATGTACTGATTGATGCGCTGGTAACTGGCCTTGATGCTGGTATCGTCATCAAGACTGTAGGCTGCTGAAAGCCGCGGCTCGATGTTCACAAAAGTTTCCAGGGTATTGCTCCGGCTGCTCTCAAGGGTTCCTATAGGTTCTGCGGGTTCATAAACAGCTTGCTCTTGATTGAAGAGCAGCGGCTGGTTGTTCTCATATACATTGATGGATTCTTGACCCAACCTTTGGAAGGAGGTGAACCGCACTCCAGCGTTCAGGTTCAGTTGATCTGACAGCTTGAACTCGCCATCCACATATAGGGCATTTTCCCAGGCATATTTTTTAGTTAGTTGTCTTTCATTGATGGGACTGGTAGTGGTGGTAGGGACAATTCTCCCGGGATCAAACTCGTAGTAGATGGAATTGAGTCCGTACTTCAATTTAGCTTTATCAGATAGAAAGTGGGTCAGGTCGTATTTTAAATTGAGATTGGAAATACCACTAAAAAATTCAAATTCAACAAATTTTAGTTCCAGTGCATAGTTGTAATCGGAATAAATGATGGACGTGTTGCTAAACCATTTGTCGTTGTACACATGATTCCACCTCAGGTTTACAAAGGAATTTCCAAAGGTATTCCCAAACAAATTATTGACCTCAAACCGGTCCCTTCCAAAATAAGCCGATCCATAAAGCCGATTGTCGTCATCCAGATTGAAGGAGACCTTAGCATTCAAATCGTAGAAATAAGCCTGATTCTCAAGACCGAACAACGGGAAAAATAAGTGGGCATAACTGCTGCGTCCACCTACTAGAAAGGAAGACTTGTCTTTTTGAATAGGCCCTTCCAGTAACAGCCTACTGGCCACAATCCCTATACCGCCAGTGCCGCTCAGTTTGGTATTGTTCCCACCCCGCTGGTAGATGTCTAAAACACTGGAAACCCGACCGCCATATCTTGCAGGAATCCCGCCTTTGTAGAGTTTCAAATCCTTGATCGCATCCGGATTAAAAACAGAAAAGAAACCAAACAAGTGGTCACTACCGTATAAGGTGGCTTCATCCAGCAGCACTAAGTTCTGGTCTGCAGCACCACCACGCACGTTGAAGCCGCTGGCGCCCTCGCCGGCACTGGTGACACCCGGCAATAAAGTCAATGATTTTATCAAATCCACCTCTCCCAGAACCACTGGAGTTTTTTTAATGGATTCGATGGATAACGCGTTCACACTCATTTGTGGCGAGCGTATATTTAATTTTTCAATGTCGTTTTTGATAAAGATAGCGTCCAGCTGCTCCCCCTGTTCCGCCAGTTTGATGGAGAGTTTCTGGTTTTGATCCAGTACAATCGTTTTTACGACACTTTGGAAGCCTATACTGCTATAAACGACTTCATAAGTGCCGCTTTCAAGGGTGATGGAATAGAAGCCGTAGGCGTTGGTAATGGTTCCCGTGCCCAGTTCAGGAATGGAAACGGTGACGTTAAGAAGGGTCTCACCAGTCGCTTGTTCTGTGACGGTACCTGAAAGTGTGAATTTTTGTGAGTTCGCTTTTTTGTTCGCTTTCGCGAAAGCGGAAGGAACAGAAAGTTGATGCCGTGCTTGACAGGGTACGAAAGCGAAAATCATCAACACCACTACACACCACTTGATTTTATGCATACCGCAAAAATAACGCTTAGGTCGATTCAAAATCGTTGACCTTAAATTTAAACTTGGACAAAAATTACGGAAGCCTTCAAATCAGCTGTCTTTTATTTTTCAGTATTCCAGTAAACCAGTATCGAGCGACAGCGCTGTACTGAGTTCATCGAAGTATCGAGATATGGTAGTAGCACGAGTTTGTTGCTATCAACCCGCTCGTTCTCGACTCTCGCTCGAACCGGCTGCATTTTCCTTTTGTTCGATATCTGTAAACCAGTATCGAGCGACAGTCGGATATAGATGGAACACGAGTTTGCTACTATCAAACCGCTCGTTCTCGACTGTCGCTCGAACCGGCTGCATTTTCCTTTTGTTCGATATCTGTAAACCAGTATCGAGCGATAGTCGAGATATGGTTGGAGCATGAGTTTGCTACTATCAAACCGCTCGTTCTCGACTGTCACTCGAACCGGCTATGATTTATTTTCCAGTATGCTAATAAACCAGTATCGAGCGACAGTCGAGATATGGTTTTAGCACTATCTTCATCACATGTTCAACTCATTTCACATTTATATTCTTGAATGCGCTGACGGTAAGTTATATACCGGTATCACTAGCAATCTTGAGCGTAGGCTGTTGGAGCATCAAACCGGATTTAAGGAAACTGCCTACACTTATCATCGCAGACCAGTAAAGTTGGTATTTCAAGAATCCATTGGCGATTTATTTCAAGCGTTGCATTATGAAAAACGGATCAAGAAATGGTCGGCTAAAAAGAAATGGGCTCTTATAAATGGTGATTTTGACCGACTCAAATTGCTGGCTCATTGCCAGAATGATTCTCATAGTGCTTTTGCATCCTCAGAATATGTTCCTAAAAAACTTCGTAGTAAATAACCCGCTCGTTCTCTATCCCGATAACTATCGGGACTCGAACCGGCTGCTTTATACTTTTGTTCAAAACCTGTAAACCATTATCGAGCGACAGCCTGCCTGCTGCAGGCAGGTCGTGATATGGTTTTAGGACGAGTTTGTTGCTACCAAACCGCTCGTTCTCGACTCTCGCTCGAACCGGCTTGTATTTGTTTTCCACCATTCTAGTAAACCAGTATCGAGCGATATTCGAGATATGGTTGTAGCACCATCTTTAGCACTTAATTTCGACTTTCCAATCCTTTATCGTTTCGTAACTTTATCAAAAAAGAAAACCCATGACAGGAACTGACCTTATCAATCGTTTATCACTGCCGGTAGTTGCCGCGCCCATGTTTTTAATTTCTGGGCCAGAGCTGGTGATTGAATGTTGTAAAAATGGAATTGTCGGAACTTTTCCAGCGCTTAACCAGCGATCTACTGAGGGTTTTAAGGAATGGCTGGTACAGATAGAAAAGGAATTGAGTGAATGGGAAATGGAAACCGGCAAAAAGGCAGCGCCCTATGGCGTGAACCTGATCGTTCACGGGAGCAATCCGCGGTTGGAAGCCGATTTGAAAATGTGCATGAAACACAAAGTGCCTTTGATCATCACCTCACTAGGCGCCGTGAAAGATGTTGTTAATGCCGTCCATAGTTACGGTGGCCTGGTATTTCACGATGTAATCAAAAAACGCCATGCCGAAAAGGCCCAAGAAGCAGGAGTGGATGGGTTGATTTTAGTTTGTGCAGGTGCCGGTGGTCATGCGGGAACTTTGAATCCGATGCCTTTTATTAGAGAAGTACGTTCATTTTATGACGGTATTATTTTATTGTCTGGAGCCATGAGTTCTGGTCAGGATGTTGCCAGCGCCTTACAAATGGGAGCAGACCTCGCTTACATGGGTACCCGCTTTATCAATACACAGGAGTCAAAAGCTACCGACGAATACCGCGACATGATTATTGAAGCCGGCTCGTCAGACATTGTTTACACCGCTGCGATTTCTGGAGTGAATGCCAATTTTCTAGGAGCCAGTTTACATGCTGCAGGAATTACAGAAGAACAGTTGAAAGCCACCGGTAAAATCGATTTTGGAAAAGAAATGGATACGGAGGCCAAAGCCTGGAAAACCATCTGGAGTGCTGGGCAAGGAGTGGCTACGATAAAAGATAGCGTTCCTGCTCATGATCTCATTGACCGCCTGAAATCTGAGTTCAAAAAAGCTATTGAAAAGCAGATGGAGAATTTGAAGCGGTTTAGTTAATTATTATTGAACGGTGCTTATCACTTTAGATTCCTGGTAGGTTTTCAATATCAGTGTAACCAGCATTATATCAAATAATAGAGAACCCAAAATCCCTACAGGGAAAAGGATAATGGTCAAATGAGAAATACCAGAAATAGCTAAGGTCAAACCTAGGTATTTGTATACACCGTCAAATTGTTTTCTTATTAAAACAAACGGGATTGATAGAATAATTAAGGATACAGCATATATACATTGAAATACGATAAACTCAACACCCTTCATGGGTGTAGGCCAGAAAATTATCATGTCACTTTTGTACCAAATTAGACTAGCTGCGGTTGAGAGTATTTCTAAAACCAAAAATATAATAGTACAAACTTTCAACAACCAAGATTTAATTTTCAGCGACCAAACAAATCCTACATAAAAAAAAGTAAGAAAAAAGCTATACATAGTCGCCATCGTTCCATAAAAAAATGGAGACCATAGCCTCATTCCGCCAACTGCAGCGGAAACCTCTACATAAGCAAATGGAATGGAGATTAGGATATATATAATACCTATCACTCCAATTATAAGAGCATGTTTAGAATACAAAGGCGTACTTTTTGTAACCTGATCTGTTGTTTTATATTGCGGCCTCTCATTAATTAAATCCTCAAACGAACTCCCCAGCGCCCTTAATATATTCTTGATGGTATAGTTGCGCGGTGTGACGTCGCCTGCTTCAATGCGCTGGATGGTGCGTACATTAATGTTGCACAATTCGACCAATTCTTCTTGAGTCAGTCCTTGCTCTTTTCTTAGGTGGGCGATATAGCCGCCCAGTTCTGGTTGTTTCATGATTCCTTTCATTTGGTTGGAGCAATGTTAGGGATGAAAGAGCGCATGATGGACATTTTTAAGTGTATTTAAACCCGACATTTACACGGCAATGGCTTGTAAAGCCTGAAAACCTTGAAAAAGAAGGTGGTTATCTGTCCTGTAAAAATAAGCAACAATGGCAGTTTAGATACCGTCCTTGTCGTCCATGGGAAGCTCTGGCCGGATGGGTTCCTTTTTGATCAACAGGTAATAGGCGTTGACTAATAAGATAGCCACATTAGTCACTATGATGGGGATGCTTCCCAGTAAGATGCCGTAGGCTACAAATAGCGCACAGCCCACAGAATTGACCAAGCGCAAGTTACGCAAGTTCTTGTTGAAAAAGGAGAGCAGGACAAAAAGGCTGGCGGCATAGCCTATGATTTCGGTGATGTTGAATTCCATGGACGGTTTTTGAGATAAGCCGTGCAAGGTAATTCCATTTTTGGAAAACTGGATGGAATCGGGAATTTGAGGGAAATTTGCTTTCGCGAAAGCGGGATCGTCCACTTACTTCAGGCCTTCTATAATTTGAGGCATTCGCTTCATGGCACAATCGTAGCCTATTCTAAACAATTCTTCTGATTTTTTCACGTCAAACATGCCATAATTAAAGGAATCCTCTACTTCCAGCGCTACATCGCACTGCTTCAACCGGTGTTCTGTATTGCTCCAGACATTGAGTTGGAAAACACGCTCGCTTACCTCGCGTATTCCCTTGACGCTGTCCACCTCGCTATGAGGGCAAATGCTGACTCCCATTACCTTCATACCGCGATTTTGAAGGGGCTCTATGGGCAGGTTGTTCAGTACCCCACCATCCACATAAGTGATGTCATTCATTACTACGGGCTTGAAAATAACGGGAATCGCACAGGAAGCAATGATACAGGTAGTTAGATCTCCCGTATGGTGGTATTCACTGACCCCTTTGTTTAAGTTGGTCAGGCACGCATAAAAGGGAAGTTTCATCGCTTCAAAACTATTCTCTGGAAGGTGTTTGTGCAGCAAGCGTTTGAGAATCGCCAGCCGGTTCCATTCCGTAGTCCACAATTGGAACTTGAAAATACGCACAAATTCTTCCTGCATCGACAATTCTAGAATCTCCAGCGGCGAGTATCCATGGCAATACAGCGCGCCTATCATGGCACCAGCGCTGCTTCCAGAAATGGCGTCAGGGAATACGTCATGTTCATTGAGTGCCTGCAGCACGCCTATGTGGGCAGAAGCCCGGGCGCCACCGCCGGCCAGCGCAACTCCTAATTTGTGCATGGTTGGGTTTTCGTGCAAATTAAGAATTTAGGAGGTGATCAAGGTTATTGCTGTTGCGCAATATGGATTAAAATATCAAATCGAAAACAGATAAAAGCCGGTTCGAGTCCCGATAGTTATCGGGATAGAGAACGAGCGGTTGGGTTAGTTAGGAGGATTGTGGTACAACCATATCTCGACCTGCCTGCAGCAGGCAGGCTGTCGCTCGATACTGGTTTATTAAGTTTATTCAATCCTATAAACGGCAATCCAATTCCGCTTTCGCGAAAGCGAAAAACCCCCTCCAACGCATCACTCGTATTCTATAACCTCCATTTTTAAAAGGCGCACGGGACGCACCAGAAGATTAAATCCTTCCAGGCAACGGGCATTGCGGTTAATTTGCTAGTTTTAGGGCTTTACAATTCAAATAAAACCAACGCCTGATGAAGTTTAGATTTCTAATTTGCCTTTCTTTTTTATGTTCCCTGAGCGCCATCGCGCAACTCAAATCCCCAGCCGATTTCCTAGGCTATGAAATAGGAACCGAGTTCTCCCGCCATGCAGATGTGGTGCGGTATTTTGAACACGTCGCGGCAAACAGCGATATGGTCACTTATCAGGAATACGGAAAGACCAACGAGCGCCGACCGCTGACCTATGCGATCGTCACCAGCCCGGCAAACCAAAACAACATCGAGCAAATCAGAAAAAACAATCTGGCGCAAACGGGAATCATTGAAGGCAATGCAACGGCTGACAAAGCTATCGTCTGGCTGTCCTACAACGTGCACGGGAACGAGGCCAGCAGTACCGAGGCTTCTATGGTGACGCTGTATGAACTGATCACGACCAAAAAAGAATGGCTGGAAAATACGGTGGTCATCATCGATCCTTGTGTGAATCCAGACGGGCGTGATCGTTATGCGAACTGGTACAACCAGGTAGCCAGTCAACCTTATGATCCCTTACAAATAGCGGCAGAACATAACGAGCCCTGGCCGGGCGGTCGTCCCAACCATTACCTGTTTGACCTGAACCGCGACTGGGCATGGGCTACCCAAGTAGAATCCCAGCAACGCTTAAAAGTGTACAACCAGTGGATGCCACAAATACATGTGGATTTTCACGAGCAAGGCATTAATGAGCCGTACTATTTCGCTCCTGCAGCAGAACCATTTCACGAAGTAATTACCGATTTCCAACGCGATTTTCAAACCGAAATAGGGAAGAACCACGCCAAGTATTTTGACAATGAAGGATGGTTGTATTTCACGAAAGAACGCTTTGATTTATTGTACCCTAGTTATGGCGATACCTATCCTACCTACATGGGCGCGATAGGAATGACCTATGAGCAAGCCGGTCACGGTCGTGCAGGATTGGGAATCAATAATGACGAAGGCTTTGAATTGACCCTAGTAGATCGTGTGGCGCACCACAAAACTACCGGACTTTCTACGATTGAAGTAGCCTCCCAAAACGTAGCTAGGTTGAATACCGAATTTGGCAACTACTTTGACAATAGCAAATTGGCTACCAAAAGCTTTGTATTAAAAGGCAACGTGGACCAATTGATGGCATTGGCCAAATTGCTGGACCGTCACGAGATCAAGTACAGTTTTACAGGAAAAGGAAAAACCAGCGGATTGGGCTACAACAACGACAAGAAAACAACATTGGAATACGATACCGCCATGGTAGTATCTACCAACCAGCCAAAAGGGAAAATGGTACAAGTGCTTTTTGAGCCTAATGCAAAATTGTCTACACCATTGACCTACGACATTACCGCCTGGAATTTACCTAAGGCCTACGGTTTGGAAGCAGTTGCCAGCACCACCAATGTCGCAGCGATGAGCGCGACACTCGATATCAAGACGAAAGACAATACCAACAACACAGCGACCGGTTATATTGCTAAATGGAACAGCATGCAGGACGCCAGATTCCTAGCCAAATTATTAAAAGCTGGCATCAAAGTTCGCTTTACCGAAAAGCCATTTGTCAACAACGGCACCACTTACGATCGCGGTAGTTTGATCATTACTAAAAGTGATAACAAGCGCATCGACAACTTTGGCCTGATTGTAAATTCAGTGGCTAATGAATTCAAACGTGGACTGGAACCTGCGGTAAGTTCTTTCGCTACCTCAGGACCAGATTTTGGTTCGCCAGACGTGAAGTTGATCAGTGCGCCACGAGTGGCCTTGTTGCGCGGTGAGCGCACGTCTTCCTTAAGTTATGGAGCGACTTGGTATTTCTTTGAGCAAGATCTTGGCTATCCAGTAACGAGTATCGATACCGGCGATCTAGGCCGTGCCGATTTAAGCCAATTCGACGTGCTGGTCATGCCAGACGGTTATTACGGCAGTTTGCTCAATGACAGCACACTGGACAAAGTCAAGACCTTTGTACGCAGCGGTGGTAAAGTTGTCGCTTTGTCTGGAGCCGTGAGCGCGTTTGCAGGTAAAGAAGGCTTTGGAATCACCAATAATGAGAAAGACAAAGATTCCATGGCAGGTGAAGACGAGAAAAAAGACCTGTTGATCCCTTATGCATCCCGTGAAGAATCTGGAACGACAGATTTGATCACCGGTAGTATTTTCAAGATCACGATGGACAAGACGCACCCTATGGCCTTTGGCTACGGTGATGACTATTACAGTTTAAAGTTGGGCAGCGATTCCTACAGCTATCTGGACGGCGGTTACAACGTGGGCTGGATTACAGACGACGTGGTCAACGTCTCTGGTTTTGCAGGCGACACGGCCAAAACTAAATTGAAGAACTCCATGGTATTTGGCGAGCAGCGTCTAGGCGCGGGTAGCGTGATCTATATGGTGGACGACCCACTGTTTCGCGCCTTCTGGGAGAACGGGAAATTGCTATTTGTCAACTCGGTATTCCTAGTGAATAACAACAGGCCAGAGTTGTAGGAGAGTTTTTAGTTCGCTTTCGCGAAAGTTTAATTCTTTTAATCATTTGAACCAGCGGTTCTAGATTTTCTAATTTGAGATCTTGTTACACGCTGGTTTTTCTATGTGATAAGTTTGTAGGAAATGTTTGTAACCCTATGGTTTCCCGTAAGGTAATTGTAGGATTTTGGATTAGGTTTGTTTTGGTAATTTTTTAATCATTTTTAGGAATAAAAAAGTATAAAAATTTTATTGGTAAGCGGAGCTGAATACTTGGGGTTTGTGATCTATTGAAGAGATTTCAAGTTTATCATTTTTCAACTTAAGAATCTAGATTAATGGTGAAATCGAATGATTGATGATTATAAATAATTATGCACAATATATAAAAAATGAAAACTGACTTAAAAGATATATACGATTTATTACAGGATGTTCAGCAAAAACAAGGTGGACTCAAACTATTTATAGTGATAGCTCTTATTATTATGATTGGTGTTCTAATAGTTTATCTTAAATACTATACGAAGTCAATCGCAGAGGAAGCTTCAAAGAGATCGCTAGCTAAATTTGAAAGTAACTTATCTAATGAATTACAAACACAAATTGGATTATTTTTTAGAGATGAAAACGTGAGAACTAACTTGTTAACCACTATCGGAACAAAATCGTTTGACAAAAAAATAGAATGTTGGCAGGCAATCCAATCAATGTATTTCGAATATCAACAGAGTTGGGGATTTTCTTCTGATACGGAAACAGATAAGTATGTTGAACTAGACAAAAATCTGAACGAGATTAGATTTATTATTTTCAACGAAACTGTTTACATAGGGTATTTTCTATCTCAAAAAATGATAAGAATGAATTCATTAATGAGAAATAATCTTCGTGAAAAAAGAACAGAATTTATTTTTAGTGGAGATAATTATGAGCCACATAATGAAAGTAGACTTCAAGGAGTTTTGAACAGACAACAGGTTAACGAAAATGAGATTAGCGATTTGATGTATGAGATAGAAAAATGGATTATGGATAAACTACATTCTGACCAAACATTGGAAAAATTTGAATTTACAAATGAACAATTGGATCAGATTAAAAAGGAGCGAGAAAAAAGATTTGATTCAATTCAAAATCTGTAGAAGTACAGCAGAGAAAAAATTACATTAAAAATAGCTTAAGTTGTGGTGAAAAAAACGAATTTCGAATTCAATATACTGCTAATGGTCTTTAATTAAGCTAAATGATGATAAATGCAATAATAAAAATTTAAAAATTAGGGTCGGATTAGCTAAAAGAATATTGAAAATTTACGATATGAAATATTCAAAACCATTGATAATAATTTTGAAAATAACTTGAATTATGAAAACTTCTGTAATTATTTCCAATTTAGAGCAGGCGATCAACCAAGTTTTTGAGAATGATATCAATTTGATTGAACGAGGATTGAATGAATTGAACTTCAACAGTTTACTTACTAAATATTTAAGACCTCTATATGATAAGTTTGACGTCGATAATGAATATAACGGTGATCAACTAAAAGTCAATGATAGAAAGGCTCTCGATATTGCTAAAAGGAGAATGGTTGAAATCGGAATATCACCTAAAGAGACTGAAAATTACCGATTAACACCAGACATCATAGTTCATAAGAGAAATACAAATGATAATAATCTATTGGTTTTAGAAGTAAAAAAAGATACTAATAGCAAAAAGAACAAAGAATTTGACCTTTTAAAACTTGAACACTTAACCGTTGATTATCTAGAAAATCACTACAATTACAAATTAGGCGTCGCACTGATATATGGAACAAAAGAAAACGCTGGAAAATATGTATTACGCTTTTTTCAAAATGGAAGACAAACAAAATCTGATAATCTAAAATAAATCATAAAATGCCAAATATTCAAAAAATCGAAAGTTCTTTCCCTTCAAGATATAATCTAGATATTCAGGAGGTTCTATTTGGTGATAATATTGGCGATATCGAATCAATAGAATTATTAATTACGATTGATGACAGGAGACTTAATATTAAAGAATTAAGTGCATATCTTGATTTTATATATCAAACTGATGGTTATTTAAGTACATACTCGTTTTTGAGTTATTCGAAAATGCCTCGAGTTCAAATAGAAATAACTGAAATTAGAAAAGGCTCTATTTTAATAGTTGTTGAAAGGCTATTAAATGAAATAGGCGGTCAAAATTTAATGATTATTTTCTTAGTACTTAAATATCTTCCAGATACTATTAAGGCCACTTTAGATGGCGCAGAAAGATACTATTCGGTTTTAGAGAAAAGAGAAGATTATTTAGAAAAAAGAGAGGCTAGAAAATTTAGAAGCCCGTTGAAGAAAGCTATTTTTAGTGATGACGAATTAAATTCAATGTCGGATAGACAAAAAGAGAAATTAGCGAAACACCTAAATAAGTTTTATAAGAAGAATAATCTAGCTGCTTCAAGGTTTGCGCAAAAGTTTATAAAGAGTATTGAATTAAAACCTGTTAGGAAAAAAAATAGTCACTCATAAAGTATATATAACCACTGCGAATCTTATTTCGAATAAAGGTTCTGGTATTACTGATAAGTCAAGAAATTTGAGTCTCGGCTTTTTAACAAAAGAAAAACTTATAAATTCGATTTTTTCTAACAGAAACGAAACTGCCTTATTTTGCATTTAGTTTCATTTACAAAACCGTATTTAGAGATATAAAATAAACTATAAATAAAATGGCAAATTCTGAATTTAAATTACCTCAATCATCATTTAGTGAATTGACAAAACTAATAATTGCATTCGCGAAAAGTAAATCTCCGAGTTCATTAGCTGATTTAAATAAACTTACTGGAATCCACACAACTATAATTAGTGCTAATAATGGTTTTTTAGATACAATCGATGCTATAAAAGGCGGCAATTCAAAAGAAGCTACTGAAATAGGCAAAAAACTAGGATTAGCTTTGTCAAATAATATGGATACCGAAATATCCAAAAATATCGAGTTGCTACTTTCAAAAAATGAGTTCATTGAATCAATGTTAACCGCTTTGGATATTAAGCCACGCTCTACAGAGGATTTTCAATCACATATAGCATATTCTCTAGGTAAAGAGCTTAAAAGTAGAAACAAAACGGGAACTGGGACATTGATTGAAATGCTTAAAACAGCAAATTTAATTGAAGAAAAAGAAGGTCTCCTATATCTTATCAAGAAAGAAAAAGAACCTAAAAGAAGTGAGGAAGAAAGTACTTCTTTTCCGAATACAGACGGTTTTGAAGAGGCGCAAGACAATCTTACTTCTATTGCCACTAGGAAAATAGTAAACGGATTAGGAAATAATAATGTCACTTTGAATATAAATATTCAATTAACTATACCTGAAACAGAAAATGAAACTGTTTATGAAAATTTCTTTAGGGCAATGAAAAAGCATTTGTTATCTTAAATTTAATGGAGGATTTTAAAAATGTAATAAATAGTTGTAAAAATTTCAAACAGGAAGCGATTTCCATTTTAGGGGTAGAACAGAGTGTTTTCGAACTAGAAGAACATCACGGTTTGTATGATATGGCAATATTGACGGCTAATATTGACGAATTTGATTCTGTAAAAAATATTCTAGACGGTTTCAAAAGAATAATATCTAATGAAAATGATTCAACCTTGTATTATTCAGGTAAGATTTCTTCATCAACAAAAACCTATAAAGTAATTGTTCCTTTACCTTATTCAATGGGTATTGAGGCTTCTTCGGCATTAACAACTAAAGTTGTCGGAACTTTTCGACCAAAATATTTATTTATGTGCGGTATTTGCGCAGGAAATAAAAAAATAGTAAAAATTGGAGATGTCGTAATAGCTGAGAAGTCTTTGAATTATCACAGTATTGTAAATATTGATAGAAAAGACACTACCAAGGATAAGAAATTAATGCATCAAATTAGTTCTATAAACGGGAACTTAAAATCACAGCTAGAGTTATTAACTCGATCAGCATCTATTAATAAAATATTTGATAAGTATTCTAATAAAACACACCTAGAGCCAAATTTGAGATGTCATTTAGGATTATTAGTTACAGGAAGTTCACTTGTAAGAAGCAGCAAGGTAATGGAAGAAATTAACTCAACTTACCCAGGTGTAAAAGGATTAGATATGGAAACTTACGGACTTTATTATGCTTGCACCCAGGTTTTTAAAGATTATGCGCCAAATTTCGTTTCGATTAAAGCCGTGTCGGATTATGGTGATGAAAAAAATCAAGATTTAAGTCCATTAGATAGAAGAAAATACGGGCTTTATACCAGCTCGTCAATTTTAAAACTGTTTTTGACAAACTTTTTAGAATAAATATCGCTCACAATATTATTTATGTTTTAGAACTAATAGTAGAAGATATGCCTGAGAAGCCGCAAGTTTTTTATTTTGACGCTCTCCTAACCATAGCATCAATAAATACATGAGTTTTTTAGAATCCATGCAGGCGCGCTACACAACCAAAAAGTATGACGCGTCTAAAAAAATTGAACCCAGTAAAATTCAAGAGTTAAAAGCCATTTTAAGGCTAAGTCCGTCGTCCATCAATAGTCAGCCCTGGAAATTCACGTTTGTTTCAGATGATGAAACCAAAGAAAAGATCTCTACTATTTCATGGCACAATACCAACAAAGTGTTGGATTGTGATACGGTGGTTGTTTTTAGTAGAATCAACAATATCGAGGCCTTCGAAAAGCAAATTGAGTCCGCACTTCCTAAAGGAGCCGTAGACTATTACAAAGAGTATATAAAACCACAAACAGAAGAACAGATCAAGGCGTGGTTTGATAAACAAGTCTATCTGGCTTCTGGAATCTTCCTAAGCGCCTGTGCCGTCATGGGAATAGACGCCACACCCATGGAAGGTGTAGAACCAGAGAACTATGACAACGTCCTGAATCAAACCGACTACGCCACGATTATGGCAGTAGCCATAGGTTACAGAGACCCAGAAGATGCGAACCAACCTAGTGAAAAACCAAAGTTTAGGAAGGATTTGAGATATGTGGTGGCGAGTGTTTGAAATTAATTCAGTTTCATTAATTGGAATAATCTTTGAAGCGAGGTGATTGTTAAAATGAAACTCTCAAAAATATCAATAACATTCTAATTCAACTATGCACATGAAAAATTTCAAATTTTGTATCCTTTCCGCTTTTGTGCTATTGTTTCTAAATTCTTTTGTGTCTTGTCAGGTAGTACATATGACAAGTGAAAAAATGAATAGACTTGAATTAGGTATGTCCAAAGAACAAGTGACCCAGATATTAGGGATTGGTTATACTATTGCAGAAAAGCGAATTCAAGACAGCAATGAAATAGAAGTTTTATCTTATCGAGACTTTTATAAAGATGACGAACTTTATATGTTTCTTTTTAAAAATAAAAAATTAGAAAAGTGGTATCGAGAGTTACTTCCCAAAGACAAGATTGAACTCGATTAGTTTTACACGCAACGTAGCTTTTGAATGATGGAGGTGTAAGCTCACCAATTAATCAAATTGTAGGCTTTCAGTCAAATGAGTGGGAAAGTCTCACGCGCAAAATACCTTTGACGTGATAATGCATTTTGAAAATAGAGTTACAAAAATGAAAGAAGTCGATAAAATTGCCTTTATAGAAATCAAAAACGGACAGATTCTAAGCACTAAATCCAAAGGCAAAACCAAATACTATATTCCTGGTGGAAAAAGAGAATCAGGAGAAACTGATGAACAGACTTTAATTAGAGAAATAGTAGAGGAATTAAATGTTCAAATTGACCAAACGACAATACAATACGTGGGAACTTTCAAGGCGCAATCGGACGGTGCAAAAGAAGGTGTTGTAGTAAAAATGACTTGTTATAAAGCTACATATAAAGGCTTAATGAAGCCTAGTAGCGAAATCGAAGAAATAAGGTGGCTTAATTATAAGGATCTAGACATCATCTCTGAAGTTGATAAGAAAATATTTCAATTCCTAAATCAAAACGGAGAGCTGGAGTAGTGCTATTTTTTACGATTTAAGACTTTATGATTTTAAAACTTTCAGCCAAAAGTTCAATGGCAGGAATGCTTCAAAAGGGTTCTGCGTTTAAAGACTAAACATTTGATCCAACCGACTCTATATGCAAATCGACCAGCTACTTATATGCAGCAACAGCAGTAAAGAAGCAGAACGGTTGGTTGATTTTGGGTGGTCCGAGGGCAGCCGCCGCCGGCATCTAGGACAAGGCACCACCAGTCGAAAATGCTGTTTTGTAACTTCGTCCAATAAATGTTGCAGAATGAAGGCCTCAACCTCATGCTATATTTGTAAGAGCAAAATCTTATAAAATCTATGCGTAACATAATATTTCTGATTGTTGTTTTACAATCGATGCTGACTTTCTCTCAAATTCAGCAATACTTTTTCGTTGAAGATGTCGATGCTGTAGAATATTTGAACCTGAAAATCTGTATTGGTGAAAATGGAGAAACAGTCTCTGTAACTGAAACTCCAGAAGGAACCACCTATAAAAACAAAGTAGTCATTCAACAAATCATTGAGTATCGTAAAGAATTTGATTTTTTAGAAGGAAGTAAATTCAGTAATACATGTTTTGACCAATCATTCTCAATCGTAAATTCAAAATACCAATCATTAGAACCTATTAATACAGATTGCATTGCTGATTTTGAGAAAGGAAGGTACAGCTATATAGATCCTGATTACCAGGATGTGAAAATTAAAAGACGGAAAAGAAGGCAAATTGAGAAAACTAAAGACTCTAAATCGGTTTACAAAATTGATTGGATTTCACCATGTAATTACGTTCTCACTTATTTGAAGATTGAAGAACCAGAATATCAATACCTCATTGGACAAAAAATAGATGTCAACATAATTGACGTTCTTGAAAATGGAAACTACATCTATTTTTCAAACCTCTCGGACAGAACCTATGTATTTGGAGAAATAAAAAAACTTTAGAATATCAATTGGGGTATGAAACACATCAAACTTACCGCCCATGGAATGCGCCCCTCTGTTTATATGCTCTGTCAATCGCATAATTCCTGCACTGCATCACCAGCGGTACGATTCATTTCTTGCCAGTGCTACTGCCGTTTTTAAGTTCGCTTTCGCGAAAGCGAAAAATATACGAGTGAACAGAGTTTGCATTAAAAAAATGTAAAAGAAGGCGAAAGGCTGCGTTAGAAAATCCTCTTGAAGTAACTTAGTCTCAAAAGAAATCCATGAAAACACAGCAGATAGGAACTACGTCTTTGAGAATGCCGCCCATTGCTTTTGGGTGCAATGTTTTAGGATGGACTCTGGACGAACGGGAATCCTTCAAAATGTTGGATAAACTCTATGAACTTGAGTTCAACTATTTTGATACTGCAGATGTGTATTCTAGATGGGTGGATGGCCATGAAGGCGGCGAGAGCGAGCGTATTCTAGGAAAATGGATGAAATCTCGTGGGCTGCGAGACCGCGTGATGGTTGCCACTAAAGTAGGAATGGATGTAGGTCAAGGTGGCATAGACCTGTCTGCGGCACATATCAAAAAGCAGATCGATGCAAGTCTTAAAAATTTGCAGACCGATTATGTAGATTTTTATTTTTCCCACCAGCACGACGATAGAACGCCATTTGCAGAAACATTGGAAACTTATGCAGATCTAGTAAAGGAAGGGAAAATACGCCACATTGCTGCTTCCAACTTCCCACTGGAGCACTTGAAGAAATCAGTAGCCTATTCTAAGAAACACGACCTGCCTTCCTACCAGATCTATCAGCCGGAGTACAGTTTGATTCACAGAATTCCTTTTGAGGATGGTTTTCAGGAATATGTGATGAAAAACGACATTTCAGTCACGAACTATTGGGCACTGGCCAATGGCTTTTTGACCGGAAAATATAAGAATGAGGAGGACATCAAAGGATCCTCTAGAGAACGCAATCTCAAAAAATACTTCACAGATCGTGGAAGGCATATTCTCCAATCCCTTGAAGTGATCAGCCAGCAGGCTGGAATTTCACAAGCTGGTGTTGCTATTGCATGGACCATGGCGCAGCCAGGAATAACGGCACCCATTGTGAGTGCTACCAAAGAATCACAGCTGGAAGCATTTAAAGAAGCCGTTCGAACTAAGTTGACTGAGGATCAAATCACAGTGCTCAATAATGCCAGCAGGTATAACAAGGAAGAGCAGCTCTAAAACGGGTACTCCATTCATGATAAAACCACACCGTCAGGTGTGGTTTCTTTTTTGAGTTCAACATTCGATCGTAATCGGGTTACGATAGGAGCAGGCTACTTTTTAGGAGCTTGCTTCGCAGTTTTAGCTGCAGCTTTAGGCTGAGGCTTAGACTGTGACTGCGCAGGTTTTGCCTGCTTTTTTTGCTGTTGTGCCATGGTATATGACTTTTAAATGAACTACCTAAAGTTAGAGATTTCTTAGATAAATATAGATCTGACTTGGCTATAATTTAACGTCGAAAAAGTGCTTAGGGCTCCTAGTTAAATCCGGTTTACATAATAAGGTAAGGGCATTCTGTTACTAGGAATATTTTTCAATGTAATGCATGCTTCTTTATGCTTACCACAAAATTTGAGGCATAAGCCTTATAATATACTATTGTAAATTCTTGCAAACTTAATTAACTAAAAATTTTGAAAATTTGACAAATTGTGTATATTTGGTAGACCAGATTGGTCGACCAGTGCTCAGGTTCTGATTTACAACTGATTCTGGTGCTTTGAAATCATTTTTTTAATAAACACTAAATCTTAAATCATGAAAAAAACTCTACTATTATTAGGCTTGTTCATTACTGGATCTGCCTTTGCCCAAAATCCCACCTTATACAACGATGAATTTACGACTCAGCCTAAATCTTCTGGTTCTGATTGTGCGTGTGCAGGTTGGGTCAATAAAAATATAGGAGATCAAGGGGAGTCCACCACTACTGGTCTAACTGATCCTAATACAGGGGTTAAATTTGATAACCTGGAAGCAGATATCATTTACCAAGAGATTGCTGTACTACCCAATACAAACTATAAGATTACCTATAGCTATAGAATCAATGATGACACGGATGAGGCGAATGCTAATTCACCAAGTTCGTTGGAAATTCGCGTGCTCAAAGGATCTGCCTATGTAGATGACTACACACCTCTTTATGAACCACCTGCAGTAGCAGCGCAACAAGATTTTGGTTATAGGGAGATAACTGCGGTAGAACTGGAATCGAATAATATCGTTCCTGCTACGATTCTTACATATCCTGGAACGACAGATTATATTGAAGCTTTCATTGAATTCACTACTGGATCAGAGACAAGTATTGCCTTGTTTGCCAGAGGTACTGGAAGACCAAACACTGCTCCTGTGGATAATAAAGAATTTAATGGCGTGGTTTATCCTTGGTCTGCTGGAAAGGATGAAACCAGGTTGGACTACATGAGAATCACCAATGAAGGAACAGCATCTGTTAACAGTGAAAAATTAGCCAGTGTAAGTATTTACCCAAATCCAGCCTCCAACTCTCTTGTGATTCGTTCCCTGGATGTTGCTGTTGATTCTTATGAGTTGTTCAATTTACTAGGTATGAAGGTGTTGAATGGAGCGACTACCGGTGATCGCGCCATTGACGTGTCTGGACTTTCTTCTGGAATGTACTTGATCAAGGTAAATTCAGGAACAGATTCCACAACTAGAAGAATCGTTATTCAATAGTGTTTTTTAGATTTATTTTTTTTAAAACAGGCCTTCTTGTGGAGGCCTGTTTTTTTTGTTTACACTCAGTCCCGCTTTTATAATGTGCAGATTCTCCTATTAGGGCCGCAAGCTATGAGAAGATATAAACACAATCGCGGCATCCTTGCCTATATCAAGCGATCACAACCTGCATGTTGCCGTTTGTATCTTTTGTGATTGCTGGATAACTCTTTTTAGAAATTGTACGAAGACCGTTAGGAATTACGCTTTCGCGAAAGCGAGATATTAATAATCAGGGTGCAAAAAAAAGGCCGGAACAACGTCCAGCCATTTATAAATCCAATAGGTTTTTTGCGGTTAGAATCGAAAGCCCGCTGTAAAAATGATACGGCTGTCTTCTTCACTCATGTAATATCCCACATTTGCAGTGAGGGCCTGGAAGCCATTAATAAATACAGAGCCTCCATAGCTATTGTGCCATTTGTCTGAATTAACACCGTCGTTCCAAACGCGGCCGTAGTCAAACCCTGCAGTTACTCCTATCCGGATAGGGACGTAAGAGGTTCTAAACTTGGTGATTCCAACCCTTAAATCGGTACTTTGGAAAAAAGAAGTCTGACCTAAAAATCGGTCATTTCTATATCCCCTCAAACTGTTATTACCTCCCACCGTTGCAGCGTGGTAAAACTCATAGGCGTCGCCAATTATAAATTGGGCTTGGGCTTTTGTGGCTAGTGTTGCCGCACCGCTCTCATGAATCGGGTATATAAAGGATACCGTTGGTTTGACATAGGAGAACTCATTGTTGAAACCATCTTCAATAGTTCTTTTATAACCGGCAAGTATTCCCAGTTCCATACCACGTCGCGGGTAGCTAATCAAGCCTTGCTTATTATTGTAATTGATTCCTACCTCTCCTCCTGCATAGAGTTGTCGCTCAAATACGTCATTATTAACCGCAAAGAAATCTTGGGCAAAACCATTGTCCTGATCGCCTACTTCATTAGATTCTAATCGGGCCGAAATGTGAGCAGTAAAATCTGGATGCTTTTTATACATTAAGGAAGGCTCGATATGCCACTGTTGGATTTTAGTTCTATTAAAATCCAGATCATCCGTATCGCCATCATAAAAAGTTTCATTCCCAATCCCGAAGAAGTTCATTGCATAATTGTCTGTGGTATATCTCGCATTTAATCCCAGGTTCCAGTTATAAAAGACATGCGCAAATTCTCCATTATAAGTCAGTTGGATACCCTGGGTCGCAGCGAAATAATCTGCTCCAAAGGTATGTTGTGAAGTAAATGGATTGCGCAAGAGTTTGTAAGTGGTGAACGTATCTGTCAATCCTGCATTAAACCCAGCATCTGGATCGAATCCTATGCTAGGTAATAAGACATTTGTAGAGTAGACTCTTTTTTGTGGATCATAATTGTTGAGGTCGTAGGAGTCTGTAAGCATTTTGCGTACCGGAGTATTAAATGTGTTTTTCTTAGAGGCGTAGTCATAAACCGTTACGCCACTGCGATTCTCTATGTTGTAGATGTCATTTTCCTCTCCGCCAAAAATTTTAAGCTTGATATTATTAGAACCATCGCCACTTACCGTTATCACATCATCACCATCTAGTGCATAGATCCAAAGTTCCTTGGTGAGGTCTCTGGAGTAGGTGTTCTCAAAAAGCACCTTGTCTTCCTGTTTGATGGTAACTTGAGTCATGCCATTTTTTTGTCGTACCACATCAATCGTGTTGTCTTTTGTGGTAGCGATTATGGTCTCGTACTTTTTAAAATACTCGTAATAATCTCTTGCGATATCAACCAGATTTGCACGACGTTTTTTCATTATTGCCTTAATCCGGTCAGTGTCTTCATCAATGGTATCTGGTAATAGTTGAGCGAAAGCCTCATCGATTACCTGATCTGTTAAACTGGATTGAATGAATTCTGCTTGAGTTTTCCAATCTTCCCAACTAGCACTATTGATGAAGCTTTTGTCTAAGTAGAATCCTGCATTATTGAAAGTCGTGATGTTTTTGATTTCAGGAGCATAACTTTGCATGTTTCTAGCTAGCGGAGCACCTAGTTTCAAAATCGCAGGGAATACACCGTCGTATTTTGGAAACGCATGATCACGATCCCTAGGGATGGGAGTATAGAGCTCTGTACCGTCTTCCTTTTCGTTAAGTGCCCAACGCCATTGGTCTTGATGACGGTCCCAATCGCCTATGAGCATATCAAATAGCCTTGCTTTAATGTATTCAGGTTCGTTGACTTGAGCATCCTTATCGTTTCTTAGTTCAATGAACAAATCTGTTGTACTGATGATGTCATCTGGTTTGCCGAAGGTTTCCATTTCCTTATTTTCATCTCCTACATGTTCTTCAATCATATACAGTTTGTCACCGTAGGATTCGTTGAACCTTAAAAGGCGTTCCTGTTTAGGTAGATAAACAATTTTAGGGTTGGCATGATAAAGGTTTATGGCGTCCATCAACTCATTCACCGCAAATTGTGCGTAGGGGTGTGCGGTGGTGTAGTAATCTTGAACGATATCTTCTGCAATTGTATTTTTCATGTATTCCATCACGTAATGGTCGTCGATAGAAGATTGAATGAAGCGAACGGCACTTTTACGCAGTTCCCTTACCGTGAATTCATTCTCATTATCATCAATGAGTCTCAGGCTTCTACTTTGATTCCCCCCACCTGCAGTAATTGCCCTTACGTTATTGGGTAGGCTGTCAAGAAATAATACAGGAGCTGTAATTTTTCGAGAATAGATTTCTCTATAATGATCACCCCAAAACCATTTGTAGATACCTGATTTATCGGTTTCCTCTTCTGTATAAATCGAGGCATCATAGGTGGCTCCGAATTCCTCATTCGTATGGTATTCAAAATCTTCCAGGCTTCCTTTTTTTAATTTGATATTGGAAGTGTGCACTAATTCCACTTGACTTCCTTGGACGGAGTAGAGCTCTACTTGAGAGCTTCCGTCTTTAAAAACAATCAGTTTTGCAAAACCATATTCATTGCTAGCATAAGCTATTTTTTTAGAATTGTCTCTAGTTTTTTGGGTATTGGCAGTAGCACCACTCACGACTTGTGGAATCCCATCATCCATTATGAACTGCAGGCTTCTGTGATTTCCAGATACAAATACGACGTCTTCAAATTGACTGGCTATAGTTTCCAAACGACCCACTAGGTATTGCATTTGATTGTTGAAGTAAGCTTGATTCGAGAAGCCTCCCAAACGTTCAAAAAAGCCTCTGCGGTTCGCGCTCAAGATGGGATGATGGATGGCAACAATAACTGTTTTGTTCTGTTCATCCTTTAACTCGTCCTTAAATTGGGCGAAAAACTGATCCCTAGTTTTGATCTCACACTTACTATTTATGTAGGGATGATCGTCCCAGTCCTCAAGAAACCACTGAGAATCAATCATGACCAGCTCCACTTCATCGCTCAAGGTTTCACGCTCAATAGGGCACCCATCATTAGGCCAGAACTTTGCCTTACTATTGTCTTGCAAAAAAGACTCTAAATCGTCAATGTTCTGTGATCCACCGCTGTTCCATTCGTTTTTTCCTGGAATGAAAATAATTGGTCCATTAAACTCCTTCAATGGATCCAGTAATCGAGAAGTTAAGTTTTGCTCCTCGGCATTTCGATCTTCTTCATTTTTAGGATAACCTACTGCACTCGTATTATTTCCAGTTGATAGAAAAACCGCATTTGCGTCAGATTTGCTTTGTGCTACGATCGCTTTGAGGATATTGTCAGATTCACTTTTCTTTTGATCGCCTATATTACCGGTAATGTAGATGCTTTTTGAGATCTGCTTAGCCTCTTGTGAATTTGAGATTCCAGGTAAAAGTCCTACTAAAAGTAGAAGTAAAGCAGGAAGAAAGGATAGGCAAGGGAATTTCAAGGGAACGGGATGAGAGGTCATAAAATGTCTTTCGATTTATAAAGTTTAAAAATCTTAAATTAAAAAGGTTTTACGAGACTGATTAACGTTTATAGGCCCGAACTTTAAGATTTTAAGGCTTTAATAATGGAGTTTATAGAAAAACAAGATGCGAAAATGTGATTTTGTTGGATCCCTGGAGTGTTCTAAATAGTAATTCTCAATTGCAAAATAAGGCGTTTGGATTTTCTTTGTAGAACGGATGGCAAGTACTCAAAAGAGTCCTTAATACAATAGCAATTATTAAAATGTAGTACGTTATGTACTTCAAACGATATGAGAGATTTGATCAATAAGGAAGTCACTATCATCTACAGGCCAAAACAGGCTGGTGTAAGAAATAAGAAAGTAGAGAAAATTTAAAATGCATTCGCAAGACTATGATTGGGACCTTTACTGGATTGCTACCCTTTAAGAGTGATCTAGATAGTGCTTGATGTTATAAATAAGAAACTTAACGCCTCTGGACAAGATCGGTTTGTTTTAATTTCCCTGTTCACTTACAAAAGCTGTTCATTGACTTTTAACAACTACAGAAAAACAAAAACCACGCCCTAAAAAGAGCGTGGTTTGTTGCGTATCGTGACCTCGACTGGATTCAAACCAGTAACCTCTTGAGCCGTAATCAAGTGCGCTATTCAGTTGCGCCACGAGGCCTAAAAGCATAAAGCATCAAACTTTAAGCGGCTGCAAATATAAGCCTATTTTAAAAAATGCCAAACCTTTAATTCGATCTTTATGTCTTAATTTAATTTTCGTTGATCCGCTTATTCTTAGGGTACTTAATTCGATAGCTAAATTCTCGTTTCGTTTGTTGACCACTTGCTAGTTCTACCGTCCAGGTCAAGATGCTGTTTTCCTCATCCATAACCGCAGTGCCCGTTTCTACCTGGTCCACCTTTATATCGTCATTGCCGCTAACTGGAACACGATCCTGAAGTTTAATCGTTACATTGTTATTGCGATTGTTCTTCAACGTAATTTCATAACGTTTTTCAAGAATCCTTGTAGACCCTAGAAAGCTCTTACTTTTAAAATCCTTTTTGTCTTCTCTTTTTAGAGTGATCTGTGGATCTACACCCAGACTTATGATTAGGTTTTCATCCGTCGTGTCCGTATCAAAATAGATCTTACCAGTATAGGCATCGTCAAAATACACATTGGCATCCCCAGGTATCAAATTTAGTTTTTCATAGTCCTTCAAAACGGCCGTTAAAAAAACATTCTCGTTAATTACAGGAGCTGCATAATACTCGAGGTTGGATTCAAGGGTGTTGGAAGTGATGCTTATATCGGTAGTTTCTCCAGTGGATAGAATGGTGTATTTCTGGCTCAATTCAAAGGTTCTGGAAGCGATATTGTCTTCTACTTGAGAGATGACAGACACTTCATTAATTACAGAGCTGGAAATATTTGACTTTTCTTTACTGCTGGATCTATAGCTCGTTACCACGACAGCGTCTAAGCTACTGGATAATTGTTGATTGACAATGGAAGAATAAATAGGCGTTGTGGCAGGAGTATATCCTGAAAAAGTGAAAATCAGTTCTTTTCCCTGTCCTACATCTAGGCTGTAGTTTCCATCAAAATCAGTGGTGGTTGCGATATTGGTACCTTTTACGAGGACTGTCGTTCCTAAAATGGGTTGTCCATCAGGGTCAGTTACCTTTCCTCTTACGATTTGTACGGTTGGATTGTATCTCTTGCTGCCTCTACCGGCTGCACTATTGTTGTAGTTATAGTTGACAAACCGCAGCTTCTTCTGTTCTAGAATTGGTTTTGTGTTGTCCACGTTAGGGTCGCCCGTAGATAATTTAATGCCTACATTTTTCCAGTCCGTTCCTGTTTGCTGGTAAATTTGGCCCCTAAAATCTATGGAAATAGCTTCTGTTTTTCCGTTGGCTCTAAGATCGTAACTAGGAACCCATCCCGCATTTCCAACGTTATAGGAGAGTTGGAGTTCGACACTTTTTCTAGAGCTGCTGTATAAATTCAATACGATAGTTCCTTGCATATTGTTAGAGGCGGGATCTAATCTGTTTTGGTCCTCCTTTAAATCCTGCAGTAGGTTTCTGAGTAGGGTGTTCCTAGTGGCGAGTCCTGATTTTGCGAGAGCGATTTCTTCCGTTCTCTGATTGTAATAACTGCCAAAACTCTTGACCTGTACTAAGGTTAACCCGGTATCTGCGTTGTTTAAACTGCGATTGGATTGTAGCAATAATAACTCTTCATTCAGGCCAGAGAGCTGTGCATCTATGGTCTGAATGGCAGTATTTGCAGAGTCGATTCTTGTCTGGATGGTTTGATAGCTATTGCTTTTAGTTTTCTCTTCAGAAGCTTTTACTTCATAGGATAACCCCATAAGCCGCAATCCATCGAGATTAGAAACCTGGATGCTGCTGTCATCAATGTCTGGTGATAGGCCCTTAAGTATGATTTGATTACTACCGCTGTTCACTTGTGTAGTTGCCGTTCTTGTAATCTTTGCTCCGCTCAAATATACCGTCACTTCTTCAATCTTTGAAGCAGGCTGTTGTTGTGCATTAACGATACCCGCTATAAGTAATACTAGAAATAAAAATTTCATGAATAGTTTCCTTTTTAAATAGTTCTTCAAACTACGGCCTTTTATATCTTTCTGCAATGCATATACATGAATTAAAAAAGTACATCAACGACGTTCCCGACTTTCCTAAAGCGGGAATCTTATTCAAGGATATTTCTCCGTTGCTCGCTTCCGCGAAAGCGAGGAAAGCAGCAGTAAAACTGCTCGCATCACATTACAGAGATCAGGACATAGATGTGGTAGTTGGGATCGAAGCTCGAGGATTTCTACTGGGAACCCTTCTGGCCGAGGCGCTCGATGCCTCATTTGTCATGTGCCGCAAGCCTGGAAAATTACCTGGCGAGTTAGAGCGGGTGGAATACGATCTAGAATACGGTACGGATTCCATCGAGATGCAAAAAAATGCCTTCCCTCAAAGAAGCCGTGTATTGCTGCACGACGATGTCCTGGCTACGGGTGGTACCGCATCTGCTGCTATCCATTTAATCCAAAAAACAGAAGGGAACCTGATAGGCGCCAGCTTTTTAATGGAGCTGGATTTTCTTAAGGGCCGTGAAAGACTATCAACTGTTGAAACTTTTAGCCTATTAAATTATTAGTGAACGGATAGAGCCTACATAAAAAACCTCGACACCATAAGTATCGAGGTTTATTTTTTTACTTTAGATAGAACTCTAGTACATATCTTGTAATGCGATGATGTCGTTGCTGCCAAATTCTCCATCTTCATTGGCACCAAAACAAGCGAGCATTACTGATGTTGCATCATAACCACTTGGAGTTCCAGGAACTCGTATCGCCCCTACACCGCCGTCACCTTCATTTGTGTTTTGTCCACAAGAAGCACGAGAAAAGAAGTCTGTATGACGGAATCCAACAGAGTGACCTATCTCATGAGTGATCACGTGCTCGTTTACATTAGTATCATAGGCATCCATTCCAGCATACAATTGTACAAACTTATTAGGTCTTCCGCTTGAAGGGAATCCAGCAGATCCACCAGCACCACTATTGCTTGGGTTGCGATAGATTACCATGTCTTTATCTTGGTAATCCGTACCAAAGGTCAATCTAAAGGTCAAGCTTACACCGCTCAAACGATTGTAATTGTCAACAGCCCACTGCAACGCGGTACGTTGAGTATTTGTTAACCCTTGACCACCGCCGCCGGTATATCCTATAACGTCTATAGTACGATTGGTGCCTGTTACTAGGTTGGTAGTACGGTATTGCTTGGCAATGGAGTTCATATCTTCAAGTGCGTAGAAATCTGCCTCTGTTAGTGCGATGTCATCTTCTATATAAATACGCTCTTCAGAGGTGCCATCTGGGAAGACAAAATCACTGATGGATATATGTTCTGGGTTGTAACCTATTTTCTCTGCATAGGCTTTGGCTCTTGTCAGGTCTGAATTCTGATCAGCTTGTTCATAATTTTCTTCTTTCTCACAGGAGGTAAACAAAAGAGTACAAACGGATAAACTTAAAAGGGATTTTTTAAAAAATGATGTTTTCATAAAGGGGTTGTTTTTAGTGTTGTTTGTAAATAATTAATGGTGTCTCGAGGTTTTAAATATAGAATTTTTATCAGGTGAGAAGTATTAAATTATTCAATTAAATAAGCTTGATGTCGTATAAATTGACTGGTTAACGATAAAAACCGCTCACTCTATCTACATCTGATAGTAATTTAACACTTTATCTGCTTTAGAAAAATAACACTAAAGTGGTGTACTTAATCGATTTTTAAAAAAAATGGAACTTCTAGAAGGTTCCTAATTTGAAGTATATACAGACAGTTACTACAAGGATTTAGTTAGTAAAAGTGAAGTTTGGATCTCAAGTCCTTAAAAAGGGCAAACTTGGACTGGTATTTTGACAGTATCATTTAATGTTGGCTTCAGTAAATGATGTTTTTGATCCTATCGGTGGTTTCATTCGTAAGCATTGCTGCTGTCATTAGTCTTTAGGGGTTTCTTATAGAGCCTATCTCAGTTTGTAAGGAACTAATTCCCAGTTGTAGTTTTTATGTTTACTTTAAATAGATCCGTTGATTGATTTTTGAAGTGCCTGGAGGGAATGTCAAGATCCCATTTCCTGAAAATAAGGTAAGTGCCTATCAATGCGGCAGATGACCAGTCTAGGTAAGAATGTAAAGGCAATTAAGGTGTGTCTAACTTTTGACGATTACCAGTATTTGGTGAAACGAATATTTTAAAATGTGGAACTTAGTGAAAAAGTAGTGCCTGAGAGTGCAAATTCTATGGATGAATTAAGTGCAATTGATTTCTTGATAAATAACCATCACTAAAGTTTAAATAACAGTATTGCTTATAAAAACACATCATAGCCCAAATAAAAGACCTCGATACCATGGTATCGAGGTCTTTTATTTAAGCAAGTAGTTCAGTATATAAAATTGTCTTCCAGCAATTCCAATGACTCTTAAGCTAGTCCTACCCTAATGGTACTGCTTTGTCAGTAAGATTAACGAGATACGTAGTCTGAACGGAATCCGATGGAATGACCTATCTCGCGAGTGATCACATGCTCATTGACGTTCACACCATAATTATCCAAACCTGCATACAACTGTACGAACTTGTTAGTGCGTCCGTTGGAAGGAAAACCAGCAGATCCACCAGCGTCGCTGTTGCTTGGGTTGCGGTAGATCACCATGTCTTCATCTGAATAGTTGGTGCCGAAGGTCAGGTTAAAATAAGTACCGCTTCCACCATTCAGGCGATTATAGTTGTTTACAACCAGTCTTAATGCTTTGCGTTGAGTATCTGTAAGTCCATTAGATCCACCAGTAAAACCAACAATCTCAATGGTAGCATCTTCCGTTACCTCTAAGTTTGTAGAGTAATATTGATCTGCAATAGAATTTACATTCTCAAGTGCATAGAAATCATCTGTAGAAATAGCGATATCTCGGTCTATAAATATACGATCTTCAAATGTCCCATCAGGAAAGGCAAATTCACCAATAGAAATGTCATCTGGGTTGTAACCAAGTTTATCTGCGTAGGCTTTTGCTTGGTCAAGCTCGTATTTTTGTTTTGCTTGTTCAATATCTCGCTCTTTTTTAAAGGTCATGAATAGAAGTGCACAAACAGAAATACCTAAGATCAATTTTTGGAAGAAGAATGTTTTCATTAGGGAGTTATTTAAATATTAATAGCAATTAATTAAAAGCGTGTTTCAGGTTTAAAGGTAAATTCTTAGGATAAAGGTACGGGCTTAAAGAGGTTGTGCACGATTCTTTAAATGACGTTAACTTAATTTTTATCCGTTAAAGTGACGAAATATAGGGTCGAAATGCTTTTAATCTCCCACTGTACTTGTGATTCAAATGTTTCAGCCTCTTTCGGTAAAAAAATAAGAGCTAATGCCGTTAATCTATAAACGATGCCTTTAATCGATAACGGTAACTTCCCATTACAAGATGATTTAAGAGGGAACGAATGATCAATACCTGACTGTGGTATTTGATTTTGGTTTGCAATGGGAGGTCAGTCTGAGTTTTTTAAAGAATTTTCCTGATTAGTGGGAACACGTTGAGTTCATTCCATAAAAAAAAGGCCCTAGATTTCTCTAGGACCTTTTTAAGGGTGGAAGACGGGGCTCGAACCCGCGACCTCCGGCACCACAAACCAGCGCTCTAACCAACTGAGCTACGACCACCATATCAATGTGAGTTTTATTAAAGTGGATCTCAAGAGTTCAACCACTCCGCAGTTAAGCGGATGCAAATTTAATGTATTTCTTAAAATCTCAAATATATTTTTAGTAGAATTTAAATAAGATCAAATATACTGTTCACCGCAGGGTAACGCTCTACCATAAAGCCTTCTGCATGATCAGTTCCTATCAAACGGCCTAAGTTAGCTGCACGGTACCGTATGGACTCGAAGAAATTGTTGCTGCTAATAGGCGTGGCAGGCTCATTATTGTTCGGGTCAAAAAATTGGGATTTGTATGCCCTTACAGAGTCTACCTTAGTTTCTATATAGCCGGTTATGTCCACGACAATATCGGGATTCATATCTTGCCATTGGATATAATGGTAAACATGTTGTGGTCTCCAGGGTTCTTGCTGCATACCATTATGGCTGGTTTCAATCTTGCGCAATCCAGATAAGAAACAACTCACACTGGCAAGTTCAGAAGCTCTCGCATGATCAGGGTGCCGGTCTTTAATAGCATTACAAATGACTATTTCTGGTTGGTATTTGCGCAGCAATTCTACAATCTTTAACTGATGCTCGCGGTCATTTAGAAAAAAACCGTCTGCAAATCCTAGGTTTTCTCGCACTTGGACTCCTAATATGGCCGCAGCATCTGCAGCTTCTTGATCCCGTATTTCCCGAGTTCCTCTGGTTCCTAATTCTCCTCTTGTCAAATCCAGGATGCCCGTTTTTTTCCCTGCCGCATTTTCTTTGGCCAGCACTCCAGAGCAGCTTAATTCTATATCGTCAGGATGGGCACCTATAGCCAGTATATCTAATTTCATGGGTTGGGTTTAGCGTTTACGGCTTTTTTCTAAAGCCTGCTCTATATCATCGATCAAGATGTTGAGCTCCTCTATTCCTACTGAAAACCTCAGTAATCGATCCGTAATTCCCTGTTCTGCTCGCTCTTCAGGGGTTAAAAGACTATGTGAGGTCTGGGTGGGAGATAAAATCGTAGATTCTACGCCAGCAAGACTCAACGCAGGTTTAATGACTTTCAACTCTTCGAGAAAGTCATCGTGATCCACATGTTTTTTTAATTCAAAAGACATCATACCTCCATAGGCATGCATCTGTTTTTTAGCAATCTTGTGTTGGGGATGAGACTTCAAACCTGGGTAATTTACTTTCTCAAGATCTGGATGACGTGCGAGGAAATTAGCGAGCTTCAAGGCAGTTTTCGATTGTTGCTTGACGCGCAAGCCCAATGTTTTGATACTGCGCTCCAGTAAATGTACCGTCACATCGCTCAGACTACCCCCATAATTTTTGGCGGTATTCCACAACAATTCCATGTGTTTTTGTGACCCGCTAACGGTTCCCGCACAAATATCACTATGACCACCTAAATACTTGGTAGCACTGTGAATGATCAGGTCGATTCCAAAATCGGCAGGATTCTGGTTGATGGGCGATGCAAATGTATTGTCTATCGCTGTTGTTAGAGAGTTCGCTTTCGCGAAAGCGGAAACCATTTCAATATCTGTGATCTCTAACAATGGATTGCTAGGGGTCTCGATGTAGACCATTCGGGTATTTTCCTGAAGACTGTCCTTCAAGGTTTCCTCATTGATGTGTTCGATCATGGTGTAGGTAATTCCCACACGATCAAATTCGGCCGCTGCAAAATGCGCCGTACCGCCGTATAGGGCACGTTGCAGGATGATGTGGTCGCCGTTCTTCAAAAATGCCATAAATACCGCACTGATGGCTGCCATCCCACTGCCAAATATCAAAGCAGACTCGGTATGCTCCAGAGCAGCCATTTTTTGTGCAAGCGCTACCTGGTTAGGGGTGTTGAAATACCTGGGGTACAGGTTCGTTCCTGGCCCACGGTAGTCATAAGTGGTGGACGTATATATAGGTGCTGTGGCACCGCCATAGACGGTATCCTTCAATTCACCGGCGTGGACACAGGTGTAATTTTGGTTTTTCTTCTTTTTCATTAAAAATGGATCTGAGACAAAGCTAGGGCATTTTAATAGAAATGTTTCATCCTTCATACATCAGAAGTACGGTATCAACGATAATCATAATCGATCTGTATCTATATAATAGGATAGGAACAGATATTCTTATTTTGTTAACATGGAGCACACTACATCAAAATTATATTTGGATAAAATAAATATTATGAAAAATGTACTCTGGCTTTGCGTATTCGTTTTGTCCATTTATTCTTGCAAGGAAAAGGAATCTAGCGTTGCATCATCTGAGGAAATGGAGGAAGCAACTGTAGCGCAAGATGAAGGTGGCAGTACAGTGATTCCTGACATACAAATCACGCCTATCTCACATGCTACCTTTGTCATGAATTGGAACGATCAAATCATCTATGTGGATCCCGTTGGTGGCGTTGCTGTTTTTGCAAACATGCCGCCCGCAGAGGTAATATTAGTTACTGACATTCATGGCGATCATATGAACCCTGAAACGATCGCTGCTGTAAAAAATGAGGATAATTTTCTATTTGTGCCTCAAGCTGTAGCTGATAAACTGGATGCCAAATTGAAACCAACTGTCATTGTAAATAATGGTGAAGCGGCAACTCGCAATGGCTTGATGATAACGGCTATCCCTATGTATAATATTACAGAAGGACGACTGGACAAGCACCCTAAAGGGCGAGGCAACGGTTATGTCTTGGAAAAAGATGGCTACCGTGTTTACATCTCTGGTGATACAGAGGGGGTTCCAGAAATGAGGAACCTTAAAAATATCGATAAGGCATTCATATGTATGAACTTACCATACACGATGGATGTCGATCAAGCTGCAGATGCGGTATTAGCATTCGCTCCTAAAGAAGTCGTTCCTTATCACTATAGAGGTCAGGACAACTTTTCTGATGTAGAGAAATTTAAGTCGTTAGTCAACGAGAAGAATCCTGAGATTGAAGTGACTTTGTTAGAATGGTATCCTAGCAGATCTAAATAAATTCCCCTAAGATTATTGTTTGAAGACCGCTTTAAGGAGCGGTTTTTTTTGTTTTAAAAAAACCAGCTCAATCAGGAGAATGGCTTTCACATACAGAAGTATCAACTGGAACAGGTACGCTGTGATATCATCCTTAATTGATGGCTATTGGTGCAGTAGAACCTTCCATAACCATATTCACTTGGAAGGATTTGAAATAAATTGTGAACTTCAATAACATTTCATAAAAAATCCCGATTTCAAAACATGAAATCGGGATTCAAATGCAAGAGGATATTGACGTTAGCCTATAATCGCGTTAAGTGTTTTGCTGGGACGCATCGCTGCTTTTTCTTTCACAGGATCTGGCAGATAATAGCCACCTATATCCATTGGTTTTCCTTGGACTTCTATGAGTTCTTGAACTATTTTATCTTCGTTATCAGACAGTTCTTTTGCTAATTTCCCGAAAAACTGAGCCAACTCTTCATCCTTAGATTGGTTAGCGAGTTCTTGAGCCCAGTATAATGCCAGGTAGAATTGGGAACCACGATTGTCCAGTTCATTCACTTTACGAGAGGGAGACTTCTTACGGGTCAGGAATTTCTCTGTTGCGGTATCCAGTGCATCCGCTAGGATTTGCGCCTTTTTGTTACCGTATTTCTCTGCCGTGAATTCTAATGAAACCGCGAGGGCAAGAAATTCTCCTAGGGAATCCCATCTCAAGTGGTTCTCCTTTTCAAATTGCTGCACATGTTTAGGAGCAGATCCACCAGCACCCGTTTCAAACAATCCACCGCCATTCATTAATGGTACGATGGAAAGCATCTTTGCACTGGTTCCCACTTCCAGGATAGGGAAGAGGTCTGTGTTATAATCCCGCAATACATTACCGGTAACAGATATGGTGTCCTTTCCATCTTTCATGCGACGCAAGGTTCTCTCAGTAGCTTCCACTGGTGAAGCAATCGTGATGTCTAATCCTTCTGTATTATGATCCTTTAAGTATAAAGTTACTTTTTTGATCAACTCTGCATCATGTGCCCGGTTTTTATCCAGCCAGAAGATCGCAGGATCGCCAGTAGCTTTTGCTCTGGAAACGGCCAGCTTTACCCAGTCTTGAACTGGGGCGTCTTTCGTCTGGCAAGCTCTCCAGATATCTCCGGCCTTCACGCTATGTTCTAGAAGGACGTTACCTTCTGCATCGACTATTTGTACCTTTCCAGCTTTGGTGATTTCAAAGGTCTTGTCATGTGACCCGTATTCCTCTGCCTTTTGAGCCATCAACCCAACGTTGGGAACAGTCCCCATCGTACGAGGGTCAAAAGCACCGTTTTCTTTACAAAACTCTATGGTAGCATCATAGATGCCCGCATAAGAGCTGTCTGGGATCACGGCTTTAGTGTCCTGTGCTTTTCCATCCTTGTTCCACATTTTACCAGAATTTCTGATCATGGCCGGCATGGAGGCGTCAATAATAACATCACTGGGCACGTGCAGGTTGGTAATACCGTTGTCAGAATTTACCATGGCAATATCTGGTCGGTACTCCATTACGCGTCGCAATGCATCCTGTACTTCGTCTTTTTTATTATCTGGCAGCTCGTGTAGCTTGCTCAACAGATCGTTGAATCCGTTATTGACATCCACACCTATCTTATCAAATTCTGCACTGTACTTATCAAATACAGATTTAAAAAAAGTGCGTACCGCATGCCCAAAAATGATGGGGTCAGAAACCTTCATCATGGTCGCTTTCATATGCAAGGAAAATAGGACATCCTTCTCGCGAGCATCTACCATTTGATCCTCTAGGAATTCCAGCAATGCTTCTTTACTCATGTAAGTAGCATCGATGATTTCACCAGCTTTTAAAGCTAGGTTGTCCTTGAGGATGTGCGTTTCTTTATCAGCGTCAACCAACTGTATTTTTACGGTAGTCGCCTTATCAACGGTAAGGCTCTTTTCATTGTGCATAAAATCGCCATGATCCATAGTGGACACATGAGATTTAGAGTCTTTGCTCCAGGCGCCCATGCTGTGTGGATTGTTCCTGGCATACTGCTTTACTGGCTTGGGAGCGCGACGGTCAGAGTTTCCCTCTCGCAATACGGGATTTACCGCACTACCTTTCACGCTGTCGTAGCGTTTTTTAATGTCCTTCTCTTCATCGGTTTTTGCATCTTCAGGATAGAAGGGAAGGTCAAAACCTTTCTCCTTTAATTCCTTGATGGCATCATTCAACTGTGGGACGGATGCGCTTATGTTGGGAAGTTTGATAACGTTTGCGTCGGGCTGGGTGACTAGTTTACCCAACTCTGCTAATGCATCTGGTACTTTTTTACCATCTAGTTTATCTGGGAATACGGCGAGAATTCTCGCAGCAAGTGAAATATCCTTAGTCTCAATATCAATGCCTGCGGGAGCGATAAATTTCTTCACAATAGGAAGGAAGGAAGCTGTTGCCAGCGCTGGCGCCTCGTCGGTTTTGGTATATATGATCTTAGGTTGTGTGGTTGACATGTACTTATTTATTTTGTTAGTATTCTCTCTCTCTCATGCACGCGTGGATGGTGCGGCCTACAAATATAATGGGTAGCAGGCGTTTTCAACCGCTTTTTTGCATGGGCTTAGCACTTTAGATACAGATATTGCAGCAATGAAGGCAACCTTTTCATGATTTTTGCATCTATTAAAAAAGAGGCTATGAAATCCCAAGGGTATAAATTGCTTATTCTTCTGATAATGGTTGCCGTTTCAGCCTGTTCATCTGATGATGACGCAACAGATGACTCAATCAGAATAACAGATGTTGTTAGTGTCGATACCCCAGAGTCCGTTAGGTTGGGAAATGAGGTAACTATTGAGGTAAAGTTCAGGGTCTATAACGGTTGCGGACAATTTCACCGGTTTCTAGAAACAGGTCGGGACCAGGATAGAGTCATCAAGGTTGAGGCTCAATATGTAGGTGAGATTTGTACTACAGATGTTCCTATTAGAACCGTTCCCTATTCCTTTATTCCTACAACTACGGGTATTTATAAACTCAGCTTTCTGTCACTTGACAATGAATACATAGTGGTGCGTATCCTCGTGAACTAATATTCTCGTTTCTTGATGGGCCGGAGAATTATTCCGCTTTCGCGAAAGCGAAATAACCATCCAATCCCTGCTATTTCTAACCCATCGATTAGATCTAAAAAATTTTACGTTTTAGGGCATAAAAAAACCGTCTTGGAAATCCAAAACGGTTGTTTTTCTTGATAAGTGTAGACTATTTTCTACGAGCCTCTTTAATACGAGCCTTCTTACCAGTAAGTTCTCTAAAGTAGAAAATACGTTTTCTACGTACATTTCCTGCTTTGTTCATTTCGATCTTTTGGATCGCTGGAAGATTGAAGGGGAAGATACGCTCTACACCTACGTTACCACTCATCTTGCGAATGGTAAAGGTTTTTGTAGCGCCTGAACCTCTTACTTGTAGCACCACCCCACGGAAGAACTGCGTACGGCTTTTTTCACCTTCTTTAATTTCATAAAACACAGTGATGGTGTCACCAGCGCCAAATTTTGGAAAGTCTTTCTTCTCGATAAACTCGTCCTGAACAAATTTTACTAAATCAATCATCTTAATAATTTAATGTGTTGGTAAACAAACAACATTCACGAGTATCGTCAGAGGTTGATTTTTACGAGCTGCAAAAATAGGATTATTAGTTAATTCTACCAAAGTTTTGAATAAAATTGACCAACTATTGAATAATCAACTTTTTGACAAAGTTGGAACGGTCTGTATTGACACGTAAAAAGTAAATGCCAGATGCCAGACTGGAGACATCAAAAATCTGGGTCTGCTTGTTCAGACTGCGTTCTGCATTGTACACTTGTTTTCCAATGGAGTTGATCACTACCACGGTGATGTTCTCGCTCTGCACATTAGAAAAGGACAATTTAAGCACGCCATCTTTAATAGGATTAGCGAGTAAGGTCATCTTTTCTGGTTTCTGAGCCACCACAACTGTTTTTGGATTGCGATCCAAAACAGGAAAGGCATTCGCTGAAAATGCATAAACACCTAAAAGTAAAGAGAGTAAAAGTATTTTCATAAGTGATTTATTAACTGCAAAATTACAGTATTAATGTGATGTATCGATATTAATGATCGGTTAAAAGATCCGGTCTTCTTTCTTTTGTCCTGTCGTAGGCTTGATCCTCGCGCCATTTATCTATGGCGGGAAGGTTGCCGCTTAACAGTATTTCTGGAACTAGGGCTCCTTTATACGCTGCTGGTCTGGTGTAAACGGGAGGTGCCAGTAATCCATCCTGGAAACTATCTGTCAGCGCGCTAGTTTCATCACTAATGACTCCAGGAATCAATCGTATGATGGCATCGCACAATACCGCGGCGCCCAGTTCACCACCACTCAACACATAGTCGCCTATAGAAATCTCTCTGGTTACAAATAGGTCCCGCACACGCTGGTCCACTCCTTTATAATGGCCACAAAGGATGATGAGGTTTTCCTTCATGGACAAATGGTTTGCAATTCCTTGATTTAAAGTCTTGCCGTCGGGCGTCATGTAAATCACCTCGTCATAATCGCGTTGGGACTTCAGCTCAGTGATCATCTTATCGATGGGTTCTATCATCATGACCATTCCCGCGCCACCGCCGTATTGATAATCATCTATCTGGTTGTACTTATTCATGCCATAACGACGCAAATCGTGCATGTGTACCTCAACGATTCCTTTATCCATGGCTCGTTTTAAAATCGAGGCCTCAAAAGGACTTTTGATCAACTCAGGCAGTACGGTTATAATGTCTATTCTCAAAATATCTAACTTTGGCGCAAAAGTACTTCTTCTAAAAATATGCCATAAATGAAAAACAAGCTCAAAAAATACAAGTGGATTGCAGCTTCCATCATTTTGCTTTCAGCTCTTGGGCATACCGTTCGGGCTCAGAGTTATGATGCTTTTCCATCAGAAAGGTTTAAATTGACCATCAACAACGGGAAGGATATTTATAAACTTCAGCAAAAAGCGGGAACTTATGAAACGAATATGGTTCAAGCGGTAGTAGATGAAGTAGGAACAGTTCTACACTCACAAAACTTAACCTTAGAAGAGATTGAGTTTTTTGATACAGCCGTGCTGTTCGAGGTTCCTGTGCCTACTTCAAGGTTCGCTGATACTGTTTTGTTGATGAGAATTTCTAAGGCTGTTTGTGACTATTACGATACGGATTATTACTTGATCGTTAATGATGAACAAGTCTATGCCCTGCCCATGTTGGAAAATAGGTATATGGATGGGGCAAGGGTTTTGAATGAGTATCGCTTTCGCGAAAGCGAATCAAAGCAACTTCTTATCGACCACGTGAAGATAAATAAATCCATCGATGATGTGGCTAAGGAAGAATTAATTCAATCTTACATTTGGAACGGTATCCAATTAACTAAAATTTAAAGCACCATGCAACAAACCAACTATCAACCTACTCACAATCTGGATTTACTTAGAGTCCTTTACATCGTCAAAGCCTGTCTTAATTTTTTGGGTGTTTTGCTTTTTGTAGCCTATGCAGGATTTGGATCATTTATGTTCAACATGATGGGAGAGTTTCCCAGTGCCAATCAATCAGAACCCTTTCCTACGCAACTCAGTTGGATTTTTATAATTATTGGGGTAGTGGGAGCGCTCGTTTTTCTTGTGCTCGCCATTCTTACCTTGGTGGCGGCTAAAAATATCAAAAACCGTCGAGGCCACACCTTTATACTTGTGGTAGGGATCATCAATTGTATGTCGGGAATTCTGGGTATTGCCTTGGGCGTCTTTACCCTTGTAGAGTTGACAAAGCCTCATGTAAGAGCGCTTTTCCAACCGCAATCAGACGCTGAGCGAGAGTTTTAGATCAGCTCCCCTTCAAAATATCGCGCATGATCTTGAGGTGGTGGTTGGTGTGGATCTTTAGAAATTTTACTGTTTCTTTGCGATTCAATGACCCAAAAAACGGATGCCTAAAGTGGGACCATTCGGGCAGCTCAGCAATGGAGTTTACCTGGTGGTAGGCGTGGTCTGCGCGTTGTTCAATTTCATTCTTAGATAGATAGGCCTCGTCCGGCAATACTCGTTTGGGGGATATTCCCTTGCCTCGAGGAATCCATTTGAAGGTCATGATGACCAGTTTGAACAAATTAGTTTTAGGGGCAAAATCCTCTTTTTTAGATTGTCGCAAATCATCGGGAACAGACTCCAGAATGCGCAAACAGTGATCTACATGCCAATAAATCCCTTTCTTTGACACTGCAGTATTCAGAACATTTCCTTTCTCAAGATAGTGTTTCAATTGATCGAATTCCTTTTGCAGTGGGTTTTTCATGTGTTTTTTTTAATTCTAATGTACCTTTTCTATTCGAGAAGTGCTTCCATTGAAGGTGATCGCATCACCCGCTTTTTTACCTTTTAAAGAGTTTCCCATTGGGGATTCTAGCGACAAAACAAATACACCTTCATCGTTTACGGTAATTTTACCTAAACCGATGGAAAGATAAAATATCCCTAGTTGTGAGACCACAAGGGAACCTTTATCAATAGCAGTCATTTTGTAGGCGGGATCCATAGACTTCAACTGATTCATTCTTCCTTTTGCCTCGATTTGTTGTCGTCTATAAAGTTCTTCCTGATTTTGGATCATGGCCATACCAGTTTCATACTTATCACCAGCGCTGCTTTTAGTTTCACTGGTTTTGGCTTCCATCAATTGATCAAGACTTGCCTGTATCGCATCCAGTTGGGTTTGAACCATCTCAAGGCAGGTATTGTGAATACTGACTTTTAGATCGTGTAAGTTATTAAGGTTCATATCTAATTTTGACGCAGGACAAAATCCAACTGATGGATCACGCCATTGAATGCGGTGAGGTTTGTTGCAATTAAATTAGTCCTCGTCCCGTTGCCATCAAGAATGGTTACGCCTGCATCAGTGTTGATCACAAAAGTTCCTGTTCCTAAAGGATTGATTGTTTCACCATTAATAAAGTCATCCTGTCTCAATCGTTGATTTCCCAACAAGTGGTAACGCAACCTGTCATTCAAATTATTCTGGTTCAATACGTCTTCAAAATTATTCAAGTTATCGTTGGGATTCGATGCAATCAATGCGGTAAAAGCAGCATTACTAGGCGCAAATAGCGTGAACGGTGCTGCTGCAGCAGTGTTGTCCTCCAGAATGATGCTCAAGCCTTCTTGGTTCAATGCGGTTACTAGGTTTGAAAATATAGGGTTTGCTGCAAGTAAGGTTACCACGCTAGGTAGGTCCAGGACTTGATCTACTACGTGAACGATTCCATTGCTTACGCGGTTATCTGGTATCGTTACGGCAGCTTCATTATTGATGTGCAAGACACCGCTGGTAAGGGAGACAAAAGCATCCATCTGGTTGGCATCCACACTCGCCTGAGTCTTGTAATATTGAGAGTTGTATTGGTCCACCGTGCGTGATTCTGACTGTACATGGTAAAGCAATAAGGTGCGTAAGATGTCCTCTGGAATGGCGTTAACGCTCCCATAATCATTAGCGGCAAGATAAACGGTGAAGGCTTGATCTGTTGGGGCAAAAATAGTCAAGCTTCCAGAATTGTCCAGGGTTTGATCCAATTGGGTACGGGCCAAAGCTTCCAGTAATATGGAATGATTTGGGCTGTCTATTAAATAATCTAAGGCCGTTGGCCCATTGATCACATTGCCGTTGTCATCATCATCTACACAACTTGAAAATGAAACCAATACGAATGCGATCATTAAATATGGGTACAGGAAATTCTTCATTGCTAGCTCTTCATATAAGGTTTGCAAAATAACGAATCTGCAGTCCAGCTATTGCATCTGGTATAGGAAAACAGGAACTATTTCTATATAGAGGTTTAAATCTGTGATATAAGCAAATAGAATATCAGCGGGTGGGGCATGATGTTTATCTGCCGTATTTTTGCAGCATGGCAAAAGTAGTAGTAGGACTTTCTGGTGGCGTGGATTCCAGCGTTGCCGCACATTTGTTGAAGGAACAAGGACATGAGGTCATAGGTCTGTTTATGAAAAACTGGCACGATGATACCGTGACCATCAGCGATGAATGCCCATGGCTGGAAGATTCCAACGATGCGATGCTGGTGGCAGATAAGCTGGGAATTCCCTTCCAGACTGTTGATTTGAGTGAAGCCTACAAAGAGCGCATCGTCAATTATATGTTTGATGAATACGCCCGTGGCCGCACGCCTAACCCTGATGTGCTGTGCAATCGCGAGATCAAGTTTGACGTCTTTATGGACATCGCGTTGGATCTAGGAGCCGATTTTGTCGCAACGGGTCACTATTGCCAAAAGAAAACCACCCAAGAAAACGGTCAAGAAATCCATCATTTGATCGCTGGTGCAGATCCAGGAAAGGACCAGAGCTATTTTTTATGCCAGGTGTCTCAAGAACAACTCGCAAAAACGCTGTTTCCTATAGGCCATCTTCAAAAACAGGAAGTACGCAAGATCGCAGCTTCTCAAGGTTTGATCACAGCAGGAAAAAAAGACAGCCAGGGATTGTGTTTTATCGGCAAGGTGCGGTTGCCCGATTTTCTTCAACAACAACTCAAGCCTAAAACAGGAAACATTATAGAAATTCCAACGCACTTGAGCGTTTCCAGAATGACGGAATTGAGAAGTGATGATGAGGTAGTTTCGCTTTCGCGAAAGCGAACTTACCAAGAATCAGAAGGAATACTGAAGGGGCAGCATCAAGGAGCGCATTATTTTACCCGCGGTCAACGCCGTGGTCTGAATGTAGGAGGCACGCCAGAGCCGCTTTTTGTCATCGATACAGATGTGGAAACCAATACCATTTTTGTAGGTCAAGGGAAAGACCATGCCGGTTTGTACCGCCGTGGCCTCTTTATCACACCTGACGAAACGCACTGGATCCGCACAGATTTAATACTTCAGGAAGGGGAGACCATGGAAGTTATGGGACGCATACGCTACCGGCAACCCTTAGAACCAGCAAAGCTATACCAGCGGGCTGACGGCCTTTATATGATCTTTGATGACCCACAAAGTGCCATATCACCAGGCCAATTTGCTGCTTGGTACCGTGATGAGGAGTGTCTAGGTTCTGGAGTAATTGCTTAAATTAGGGACATGAAGAACGGGTTTTTGGTTTTAGGATTTCTATTGGTGGCAGGCCAGTTATATGCACAAGATTTAAACGCATTGGTTTATTTTAAGGATAAGGCCCAGGTGGCCACCTATCTCGCAAACCCGTCAACCATGCTTACACAGCGTGCTTTAGAAAGAAAGCAACGTCACAATACCGCCATTGACGAGCGGGATGTTCCCGTAAATCAAGACTACATCAACGATCTAAAAATGCAGCCTGGGATTGATTACCGCACGCAATCTAAATGGTTCAATTGCGCGCATGTAGTTGGCGCTTTTAGTGACATAGAACGACTGGAATCCCTAGATTATGTGGCCCAGGTCGTTTATGCAGATCCCTCAAAAAGTACTACCCAACAGCTGGAAGATAAATTTCAGGAAAACATTTCACTGCCTGCAGATTATGGAAATGCCACCAACCAAATCGAAATGATAGGGTTGGACGAACTTCACAATCAAGGGAACACGGGCGACGGCGTTTTGATAGCCCTTACGGATAGTGGTTTTCCAAACGTCAATACCAACGCTGCATTTTCCATCGCTAGAGCAGAGAATCGGATTTTGGGCGGCTACGATTTTGTGGCGGGTGACAATTCCATCTATGGTGATAACTTCCACGGTGCACGGGTTTTCAGCATCATTGCGGGTCAGGTGGATGCTGCGCAGGGAAAATACATAGGAAGCGCGCCAGATGCCAGTTATTACTTATTCCGTACAGAGGACGCCACCTCTGAAACACCCGTAGAAATGAGCTATTGGGTCGCCGCTGCAGAGCGGGCGGACTCTCTGGGCGTTGATGTGGTTAATGTTTCGCTGGGCTACCTGGATTTTGACAATCCTAACGAAAGCTTGTCCTATGAAGATATGGACGGCTCATCCTTCATTTCTAGAGGCGCCACTACCGCCACAGAAAAAGGAATGTTGATCGTAATCAGCGCGGGCAATTCTGGGAACTCCACGACGCATCCATGGATTGCCGCACCTGCAGATGCGCCAGGTGTATTTGCCATAGGTTCTGTTACCGCAAATGAGAGTAAATCCAGTTTTTCCAGCATAGGTCCCACACGGGATGGCCGCATACGTCCCAGTGTGGCGGCACAGGGTTCTGCTACCCAGTTGGTGGAGGAATCTGGTCAGCTTCAGTCGGGTAATGGTACAAGCTATAGCGGCCCAATCATCGCCGGCGCCATGGCCTGTCTCATACAGGCGTATCCCAATCTATCGTCAGCACAATTGATTGATGCCGTGCAGAAAAGCGCCTCGCAGGGAACGACTCCGGATAATCAGTTAGGTTATGGAATTCCTGATTTTGGAAAGGCTTTTCAAACGTTGTCAACCAGCCAACTCCAACAGCAAGAACACTTCAATTATTTTGTTAAAGACAAGATATTGTATTTGAATACCGCTCCAAGCGAAAGTGGACACGCGTTCCAGCTTTTCAACTTGCAAGGTCAATTGTTAATCGAACTCAATTCCCTGCAAACCGAATTTGTCGATCTACAACAATTCAGCCATGGAATTTATATTTTCAGGTGGGGAGGAATGGATCGTGGGTTTAAGGTGGTGATATGATTATTTAGAGGTTGAAAATAGCGACGACCTTATCGTTAATTACAGATCTAGCCCGTTACTTCTTATGTCTGCTAGCCGTTTTTAGGCTACGTTATTTTTCGATCTGTTTACCTGCTATTAATTCTTTAAAAAAATCAGCGGCTCTTGAAGCACCGGCTTCTCCATTATCATCCATATTTGATAAGATCACTACGGTATAATTATCTTTCGTAAAGTCCATAAGTTCACCGCGAACGCCATACCACCCACCACTGTGTCCTAAAATAGTTTGGTTGTAACGCAGATCAACATCAATTCCATATCCTAAACTTGTGTTATTACCTTTTACTTTAGGCTCAAACATTAAATCGGTAGTTGTTTTTTGTAGCAATTTTCCATTTCTTAAGGCTTTCGAAAACTTAAATAAATCCTCAACAGTCGAATAATGAAATCCTGCAGGAGAAGCCTTAGAGAGGTAATAATCATTTCTTTTTGGGATTTCGATATCTCCAAAAAAAGTAGTGTATCCACTTGCCTTATTCTTAACAATCGAATCAATCTCCAACTCGCTGGTATGAAACATTTCTGCTGGTTGAAAAATGTTTTCTTTTAGGTATTCGTAGTAATCCTGTCCGCTTACTTTCTCGATAATAAGACCGAGGAGCACAAATCCAGAAGCACTGTAGTTATACTTCGTACCTGGTGCTGATAACAAGGTGTCATTGGCAAAAAGAGGTACAAAATCGGAAACATTGCGATATTTCAACTTATCGGTTTGCAAGAAGTCACCCTGGTAAAAATTATTATTTCCAGAAGTGTGTGTCAAAAGTTGATGAACGGTTACCGAATCCCTGACCAGCTTGTTAGGATAATCTGGCAGATAGTGCCCGATTGGTTTTTTTAGTTCAAGGTTGCCCTCTTCAAAGAGCTGCAAGGTAGCTACTGCGGTAATCATTTTAGTAATCGAGGCAATATTGAACTTAGTGTCTATCTGATTATCTATTCCATATTCAATGCTCGCAAGTCCTAAGGCCTTTTTCTCGATGATGGTGTCGTTATGAGCCACTAAGATGGCTCCGGAAAATTCACTAGGGTTCAAATTATCCAAAAATTCTTTAATCTTTGTGTCCGTAGATTGTCCCAAAGCGCAGAAAGTAAAAGATAAAAGTACCGCTGTAATGTAAATAGATGTTTTAGTATTCATTGTTTGGGGTTATTGCAGTAAGGGTATAGCATGCTAGCGACTTTTCCCTTGTCTCAAATTTCTTTTGATTGATGAAGATAGGCTATAGGTCTTCCCTATTTGGTAAAGTTTTTAATCCATCTAATGATGGCTAGCCTAAAGAAGTGTCCTTAATCTTTATTACTTAATACCGCTCGAGGCGAAAGCGGGCTCTCGTTCCAGCTTTTCAACTTGCAAGGGCAATTGTTGATCGAACTCAATTCCCTGCAAACCGAAATTGTCGATTTGCAACAATTCAGCCATGGGGTTTATATTTTCAGGTTAGGTGTGATGGATCGTGGATTTAAGGTGGTGATTTGATAGAGAATAAAAAAACTCGTGGAATCAATGTTGTGAAACTATGAGTTTGGAATAATAGTGTCTCAAACTAAGTAATAAAAAAGGTTGTTTATTGTTTTAGTTACTTATTGGTGATTGTTAATATTGGTTCTAACTGAAAAGCAATTTTAAAAATCTTTCCATCCCTCTCAATCTTGAGATTTACATTGTCAACGTTTTTAAAAAACGACTTTTGAAGTTTATAATCTATGTCATTTACATTTACCTCATTTATACTTAAAATTTTATCATCAATTTTTAATCCCGCATTGTCTGCGTTCAATGATGAGTGAAGCCCAGTGACGATCCACGAGTTTAAGGTTTTTCCTCTATCAATGTATGAGAAACCCAATCTAGACGGTTCAAATTGTTCATTGTATTTTTTGTTAGGCTTCAAGTATAAAATATCGTTTTTAAAATCTATGAGGACATGGAATCTTTCAAATATCTTATTCCCTAAAACGCCAAGATATTTTTCCGAAGCAAGCGCTCCTTTAGTATCTGAGCTAAAGTCCATATCCACATCATTAAATTTAAAATCCCCAATACTTACTGAACTTGTTATGAAATCATGACTCGAAGATTCCCCACCAACTCCTCCGTATTTGGTGAAGTAGGGAACTTTATTATGAATATTATTCATCAAGTTGTTTTTTTCTGAAACTACGCTCGTTAAACTAACGGTGCCACCTGAACCAAAATCTAATAGAAAGTCCCCTGAAATATTGATGGTATCATTGACCATTACTGTAAGGGGGATATATAGCCTATTATCTTTTTTAGTTAATTCGATTTTATCCCAACCGTGAATATCTACAGAATCAATAATGGAATATACTTTCATATATTCATCTTCGTAATTGATTTCCAAAACCGAGTTGTTAAAATACTCTATACCTAAAATACCATCGGCAATATCTCCTAAGATCGGCTTCAATTTGAGCACTGGAACTTTGGTCGTTTTGAATAAATTTTCACCAAGTTTGAATTGGACCGTATCCATGATTACCGTAACTCTTTGTGGTTTTGTGCCCACTCCAGGTAATATTCCAATAGAAGTGTTTTTAAATTGGAAATCGTTATCTGAATAATGAATGTTATCAAAATATAAATTTGTAGCACCAGTATCAAATACAAAATTTCCATCTACACCATTTACACTACCTCTTATGTATAAATGACTTTGATAAGCAATATGAAATGCCCCTTCAGGGATTTGGGATTTTACGTTCTCGCTACAACCTATAAAAACTAAAATCCCAAAAATCAGTATTGTTGTTAATTTCTTTTTCATTGAGATTTTATTAATTACCGACTACTCGTTATAAGAGCACTAAATATAACATTATCCCGTAATCAAGTACGTATAAATCTACATTCTAGGTCTAAAATTGATTTCCATTATCAATTTCCAAAGGCATCATAGATACTATAGAGAATAAATCGATTTCCTACCTTTGAAATTCATTTTATCACTCCATGAGCAGCAAAATCACAACCCTTTTCAATATTAAATATCCCATCGTTCAAGGCGGCATGATCTGGGCCAGCGGCTGGAAATTGGCCAGTGCAGTCAGCAATGCTGGTGGTTTGGGTTTAATAGGAGCAGGATCTATGTATCCTGAAGTGTTGCGGGAGCACATTCAGAAAACCAAAAAGGCAACCGACAAACCATATGGTGTGAACGTTCCCTTGTTGTATTCTGATTTAGATGAAATTCTGGAAATCATCATGGAAGAAAAAGTCCCTATCGTTTTTACCAGTGCGGGAAATCCCAAAAGCTATACACCACAATTGAAAGCTGCAGGGATTACAGTCGTCCATGTGGTGAGTTCTGTAAAGTTTGCCTTGAAATCTCAAGAGGCTGGAGTAGATGCCGTCGTGGCAGAAGGTTTTGAAGCCGGCGGTCATAACGGCCGTGAGGAATCCACCACCTTAACTTTAATACCACAGGTAGCACAAGCGATTGATATTCCATTAATGGCAGCGGGTGGTATTGCTACCGGTCGTGGCATGCTAGCCGCGATGACATTAGGTGCTGATGGTGTCCAAGTGGGCAGCAGGTTTGTATGTACACCAGAAGCCAGCAGTCACATCAATTTTAAAAAGGCGATAGTAGAAGCAGGTGAAGGTGATACGCATCTAACCTTGAAGGAACTCGCACCAGTGCGCATGATGCGCAATAACTTCTGGAATCAAGTACAAGAATTGTACAAGCAATCGCCTTCCAAAGAAGACTTAACGAAGTTACTAGGTCGCGCCAGGGCTAAAAAAGGAATGTTTGAAGGCGACATGGACGAAGGCGAGCTAGAAATAGGCCAAGTGTCTGGATTGATTGATAACATCATCCCAGCAGCGCAAGTAGTGGAAGAATTGGTTAAGGAATATGAAGTCGCGAGAATGGAAATGATTCAAAAATCACTGCATGGCTAGAGCTCAAACGGCACTGGAAGAACGCTGGAATGTCATCACCCACGGTTTTGGGTTTTTAGTATTTGTAGTGGTGAGTATTTTTTTATGGAGCAAAGCCATAGATAGCGCTGCGCCTTATGCTTTGGTAGCCATTAGTGTTTACTGCATTTCTCAGCTGTTTTTATATGCGGCATCCACTTCCTACCATTATGCAAAACCAGAAAAGATCAAGTGGCGGTTGCGCAAAATGGATCACATTTCTATCTATGGTTCCATCGCAGGAACTTACACACCGGTTTGTTTAATCACGCTGGAGCAGAGCAGTGGCTGGACCATTCTCATAGCCGTGTGGGGAGTAGCACTTTTTGGAACGATCTGGAAACTCTTTTTTACCGGGAAATATGAAGCTTTTTCAAGCATTCTATATTTAGTCATGGGCTGGATGATTATTTGGGATTTGAGTTCGCTACAGGAAGCCTTCACAGACGCCCAAATGCTGTGGCTTATCGCGGTTGGGATTTCTTTTTCGGTTGGGATTATTTTCTATGCCTGGAATAGATTGTATTTCAATCATGTGATTTGGCATCTCTTCGTATTAGGCGGCAGTTTGAGTCATTTGGTGATGGTATGGCTGGTGTTGCAGGATAGTTATTAGTGTAGTTCGCTTTCGCGAAAGCGAACTAACCAGCAAAAGTTAAAGTTTTGCAATTCTTTTAGTTCTTTAGTTTAAGAACTAATAAAACTCCTTATGTTTGCATCGTCATGGAAAACAAACTCACAGATAAACAAAAGGAGCTTATTGAAAGCTTCGGTGTCATTCAGGAAGCAATGGGATTGTCTCCGGCTTCAGCTCGTGTGGATTCCTTATTGACTGTGGCTGATAGTACAGAACTTACCTTTGACCAAATACGTGAGGCACTGGAATTGAGTAAGAGCGCCACCAGCAATGCGATCAATAATTTATTGACGATGAAAAGGATAGGTTACAAAACCAAGCCTGGAGATCGCAAGCGTTATTTCCACACCAGATTAGGACAGTGGAGAGCTGGCTTTAAGGATAGTTTGAATGGTCTTACGGCTTACAATGAGGTTGTGAAAGATATTCTAGATAATAGAACCGAGGATACTAAAGAGTTCAACAAGCAACTGGAGGATTTTACGGAGTTCATTGAATACTATCAAAAGGAAAGTATCAAACTCATCGAAAACTGGAAGAACAAATAATTTTATTTTTTTAAAAATAAAGGTTCTTTTAATTCAGAACAAACTTAAATAAAGAAAACTAAAAGAAATGAATAAAATAATAATGTGGTTGATCTTTACTGGATTGGGATTATTCTCTGCAGTTGCCCTGGCGCAAAATGATCCCATCATTTTCAATACGCTGGAAGAAACCATCAACTATGCGATTGAGAACAATAACAATCTAGAAGGTGCGCGTATCGATCAGGAGATCATTCAAGCACAGATTGACCAGGTTAAAGGTCAAGCGCTACCGCAAATAAATGGGACTGCGGGTTTTACTGATAATTTCTCCTTACAAGAACAACAATTACCTGGAGAGATTTTTGGCGGCGAGCCGGGAACTACAATAGGTGTTGCTTTTGGAAACCGCTATCAATATTCTGGTGGAGTGAACGTGCAGCAGCAACTGTTGAATTTTCAGTTGTTCAATTCCATAAAGTCTACAACAGCGTTAGCAGAACTTAGAAACCTGCAAACGCTGGTTACCACTCAGGATCTTATTGTCAATGTGATCCAGACCTACATTCAGGTTCAGGTTTTTGAAAAGCAAGTGGAGTTGCTGCAGCAAAACTATGATCGAACGGATAACCTGATCAATCTTTCCCAGAAAAAACTGGATGAAGGAATCATCAGAAAGCTCGATCTAAATCAATTACTGGTTAACCTTTCCAATCTTGAAACACAAATTCAAGATGCACAATTCGGGATAAACCAGCAGATGCGTTTGTTCAAGGTATTGTTGCAGATCCCGATTACAACTCAAGTTTCTTTATTGGAAAAATTGGAAGACCGCGATCCGTATCCGTTGGGAACGGAATTGCTGCTGGATTCAAATCTGGAGTATCAACAGTTGGAACAATCACTCGAACTTTCCATCATCGATCAAAAATTGATCAGATCAGAATATTTGCCATCGTTGAGTGCCAACTTTGGCTACAACTACTTAGGACAATCCAACGAGTTTGCAGATTTTGACACCAGCGTCTATCAAGGCCAATGGTCTGGAACTTGGGGAATATCTGCCAAGATTCCCATCTTCGATGGCTTTCAACGCCGCAACCGCTTAAAGCAAAAAGAACTGGTTACTGCCCAATTGGAATTGGATCAGGAGACGTTACAACTCAATATAGAAAAGGAATTTGGCGATGCGAGTGAGCAGTTGCTGTTGAGCAACTCACAGATCCAAAGCCAAAAATCCAATATGGATCTGGCCCAGGAAAACTACGACGGCATCAAGACATCCTATAATGAAGGAGTCGCCAATCTAACCGAACTACTCGATTCAGAATTTGCCCTACGACAAGCCCAATCCAATTACCTAAACGCCTTACTACAGGCTAAGGTTGCTGAGGTAACACTATTAAAATCAAGCGGTAAACTTTCCCAATTGATTTCCAACCCAACCGCATTCAACTAAAGAATTCAAACCAAAACCTACCCGTTAAATCGGATCTACTATGAAAACTAAAAACATCATCATTATCGTAGTCGTCATCATTGCTGGCGCCATCGCTTACACCTTGTTTAGCAATAAGACTGAAATGAACGAGATTGCCGCTGCCGTTCCAGAAGAGTTTGCCATTCCCGTGCAGACCGCGACTGTCGGTGCAAAGACCATTTCCCACGGGCTTACCGCTACTGGCGAGTTCAAGGGTTGGGAAGAAGTGACGCTGGTTGCAGAATCCCAAGGAAGCATTCAATATCTAAAGGTTGAGGAAGGCGACAAGATCCGTAAAGGACAAGTGATCGCTAAGATTGATGCAGTTTCTTTGAGCTCGCAGTTGAGTAGTGCTCGTTCCGCTTTCGCGAAAGCGGAAAAAGACGTAGCAAGATATGAACGGTTGGAAAAAGTAGGAGCCGTCTCACAAAGCTCACTGGAAGATGTGCGCATCCAGCGCGAGAATGCTGGTGCAAACATCGCACAGATCAATCAGCAATTGAGTTTCACATCCGTGAAGTCGCCCATAGCTGGTGTGGTGAACAAGTTGATGGTAGAAGAAACCAGTTTTGTGATGCCGGGCAACCAGATTGCCGAAATTGTTCAGATCGACCGTTTAAAAATCGCCGTCAACATCGCCGAGGATAACCTTGGAAAAATCAAGGAAGGACAAGAAGTCTCCATCAAAACAGATGTATACCCGCTGGAAATCTTTAAGGGAACAGTGAGTAACATATCAGTCAAGGCAGACGCTTCCAGAAAGTTTCAAGTAACCATTGAGGTGGCAAACACATCAGAAACCCAACTGCGCGCTGGTCTATTTGCCGCCGTCAATTTTGACGCGCTCAAAACCAATGAGCAGGAAGCAATGGTCATCCCAAGGGAAGCGATTGTTGGTAGTTTACAGAATCCGCAGGTATATGTGGTAAAAGACAGTACCGTAATGCTTAAAAAAATCAAGGCTGGAGCAGTCATCAACGGCGATGTCGTGGTACTGGAAGGACTTGAAAACGGTCAACAGATCGTGACAAAGGGAATTATCAATCTAACCGATGGTACCAAAATAAAAATCACAAACAACTAGTGTTATGTTGAGTTTGTTGTGTCGGTTAAGCCGCAGTAATTCTTTGTCAGATCAAGGCAAAAATTTAGTGCATAGCCATCGCTACGGAATCATTTTTTAACGCAGAACTGGAAAAGAAGAACAAGGTTTGGGCTGGCTAAAACGAGCTCAACAAAACACTAAACAAATGACGATCACAGAATTATCCGTAAAAAGACCTACGCTTGCCGTAGTCGTCTTTACCATCATTGCCCTTTTGGGAATCATCAGCTACACGAGTTTAGGCTATGAGTTGTTGCCCAAGATCACATCGCCACAGTTGTCAATCAGTACGACCTATCCAGGTGCATCGCCGTCAGAGGTGGAGAACTCCGTTACCACAAATATTGAGGATGCCGTGAGTGCATTGGAAGGTGTAAAAAGCATTACATCTACCTCACAAGAAGGAATTTCCATCGTCAACGTAGAGTTGACCTATAATGCAGATGTGGACAAGGCGTTGCAAGATGCACAACGCAAGGTCAATAACATCGTGGGCCAGTTACCAGATCAGGTCAACCAACCCAGTGTCGATCAGTTCTCTTTTGACGATTTACCCATCATGCGACTGGGCGTTTCATCAGAAATGGATGTCAACCAATTCAACGATCTGGTAGAGAATGAGATCAAGGAAAAACTTTCTCGTATTGAAGGTGTAGCCAGAGTGCAGGTCATTGGTGGAAACGAGCGCGAGATACGCGTCAATGTAGATCGTGATAAATTGAAGGGTTACGGGTTAAGTATTCTTCAGGTTACCCAAGCGATAAGCGCGGCAAATCTTGACTTTCCCACAGGAAGCATCAAGAATGACAAACAACAAGTTACCGTGCGTCTTTCTGGAAAATTCCAAGATGTAGCCGATATCAAAGGACTAGAGATTACCACAGGAAACGGCGCCAGCGTACGCATTGAAGACATTGCAGAAGTATATGATACAACCAAAGATGTAACTACCATATCAAGAATAGACGGAATCAGTTCCATTGGTTTGACCATTTCCAAACAAAGCGATGGGAATACGGTACAGGTGGCGGAAGATATCAAAACCGAGATCACAAGAATCGAGGAAGAATATGCAGACAAGAACCTTCGAATAGCCGTCGCACAAGACAGTTCCATCTTTACGCTAGAAGCTGCCGATGCCGTAATTTTTGACCTGATCCTTGCAGTAGGATTGGTGGCGATCATAATGCTGTTTTTCCTAAGAAGTTGGAAGGATTCCATCATCGTTATGGTGTCGATCCCAGTATCGATCGTCGCGACATTTATCGCAATGAACCTATTGGGTTACACACTTAACCTGATGACGCTCTTGGGATTATCACTTGTAGTGGGAATTCTGGTGGATGACAGTATTGTTGTCCTCGAGCAGATCCATGCGGAAATGGAAAAAGGCAAATCCCGTATGGAAGCGGCAATGGAAAGCTGGAAAAAAATTGGGCTTTCGGTGATGTCAATCACCTTGGTTTTGATTGCTGTATTCTTGCCCATCACTTTTGTGACAGGCCTAATTGCAGATTTATTGAAACAATTTGCAGTCGTAGTAGCTTTCGCGACAGCGATATCCTTAATCGTATCTTTTACACTAACACCACTACTTTCCTCCAGATTTTCTGAAGTTATCACTCTGGACAGCAAGAAATTATGGCACCGACCATTGATCGCTTTTGAAAGCTTCTTAACAGGCGTCAACGACTTCTATAAAAAGGCGCTGCAATGGACGCTTTCGCGAAAGCGAGTAACCGCATTTGGCCTTTTGTTTTTAGTATTCGCCTCTTTTTCCTTACTCATTTTTGGGTTTATTGGTAGCGAGTTCGTGAAAAACGGAGACAACGGCGAGTTCATTGTAGAGCTGGAATTACCAAAGGAATCCACGATTGAGGAAACCAACCTTGCGACACTGGCTGTTGAGGATATCTTATTGAAAGATGCGATTGTGTCCTCCGTTTTCTCAACCGTAGGAACAGGAACTGGCGGCGGTGGAAATTCATCCAACCTTGCCCAGATCAACGCAAAAATGATCAGTCCAGACGATCGAACGATCACATCCATGCAGTTTGCGAGAGATATTAAAAACAAACTGACCAAACAAATTACAGGTGTAAAATTCAAAACCGCAGCCGTAGGAATGGTAGGTGGTAGCACCGCGGGCCCAATTCAAGTCCTATTGACTGGAAACGACATCGACGTTCTAATGGAAACTGCAGATGAGGTCAAGCGCACCATTGAAGGCGTCAACAGCACACGAGAAGTAGAATTATCTGCAAAAGGTGGAAATCCTGAAGTGGCTATCAGTGTAGATCGCGATAAAATGGCAGCCCTTAACCTAACGATGAGCACGGTTGGGAACACGATGCAGAATGCTTTTGCGGGAAATACGCAGTACAAGTTTCGCGATGGAGAGAATGAGTATGACATCAATGTGAAACTGGATCAATTTGACCGCCAGAACGTGGATGATATACGGAAAGTAACTTTCTTAAACACTACAGGCGAGTTGATCGAACTCCAACAATTTGCCGCGGTAGACCAATCGACTGGCCCTTCAAAACTACAACGGGACAACAAACGAAGTAGTGTAAGTATAGGCGCACAAGTGGTAGGTCGTCCAGTAGGAACAGTTTCTACGGAAGTTCAGACTGCCATTGAACAAATGGAAATGCCTAACGGCGTTGATTTTGAAATGGGTGGAGATTTAGAAAGCCAGACGGAAGCCTTTGCAAGTCTTGGGCTCGCGCTTTTGATGTCGATTGTTCTTGTGTACCTGATTATGGTCGCTTTGTATGAAAGCTATGCATATCCGTTAGTGGTCATGTTCTCGGTTCCTACCGCGATGATAGGTGCGTTTTTGATACTGGCCTTATTTCAGGAAAGTCTAGGTGTATTTACATTTTTGGGACTGATTATGCTGGTCGGGTTGGTGATCAAGAATGCGATCCTGATTGTGGATGCGGCCAACCAATTCAAGAAAGAAGGAATGGACAGTGTGGAAGCGGTTGTTAATGCTGGACTTTCCAGATTGCGCCCGATTTTGATGACCACACTGGCGATGGTTATCGCAATGATTCCCATAGCATTTGCCGCTGGCGCAGGAGCCGAATGGAAAAATGGTCTTGCGATGGTGCTGATAGGTGGACTGTCTAGCTCGTTGATTTTTACGGTCGTAATCGTTCCTGTGATGTATGTCGTGATCGACATCTGGAAAGGCGATATCAAACGCAAAGAGGCAAAGACGAATGCTCAAGAAATATCAGAATTAGAAGTGCAATCAGCACATTAAATAGTAAGTGGTTCTTAGCCTTTCAGGTTTATTGATTGGTTTGGTTGATTGGAAGGCTTTGGAACCCATTAAAAATAATTGATTAACCAACAGAATTAAAGCAAATGAGAAAAGCAGTGTATATATCGGGAGCATTATTTAGTTCGATCACCTTATTATCTGTTCTGTTTAAGATGCTTTATTGGCAGGGAGCGCAAACCTTATTGATTTTTGGAGTTGTAGGATTGGCGTTGGTTTTTATTCCGCTGTTTGCGGTTTACCAATACACTAAAAGAAAAAAGCAATGATCTACTTTTTTAGAGCTTTTGACAACTATTTCAACTTCAAGGGAAGAGCCAGCCGCACCGAGTTCTGGATGTTCTTTTTGATTGTTGCTATAATTGGAACCGTACTCGCTTTGATTGATCGATTTATATGGGACTATCAAATATTCTCTTTCAATAAAGGAATGTTGGAATCGATTTTCAGCCTGTTTATTGCGATACCGTTTTTATCACTCAATGTAAGAAGGTTGCATGATACGAATAGGTCTGGATTTTATGTGTTCCTTCATCTGATCCCCATATTGGGAAGTGTTGTTCTGATTCTCTTTTTGAGTCAAAAATCGAGCGTGTCTGAAAATCGTTATGGGAAATCGCCAATTTATTCACTATAAACCCTAAGTATTTCAATATTGAAATGTAAAACTTAACCCTAACCACACCCCTATGTTTTATTACCTAGCCAGCAAAAAACCAAAACTGGAAGTTCAGATTATTGAAGAGTATACCGAAGCAGCCTTTGATAGGGTAATTCTTTTAGTCGACGCCCTCATTGATGGACCTAGCGTTAAAGTGATTTTTAAGGTGAAACCATCCCTTAGGAAACATGTAGAGTTACATATGGCAAAAAGGTTCTGGTTGCCATTTTTTGCCTTTAAAATTAAAGAAATACAGCAATGAAAGAATTCTGGAACACCTACCAAGACAACATTATATGGACAGCGATCGTCGTCGTTACCGTTTTTGTTCTTCGTTTTTTGACAAAAAAACTACATGACTGGCTCGAAAGACGTAGCCTTAAAAAATATCCTGGCGAGGAGCCTGATACCATTAATCTTACTCAAAAAATTCTGAATTCTCTGTGGGTTGTACTAGGAGTCATGGCGATCTCATGGAACTTTATGGATGAGAAACGAGTAGAAGAAGTTGCGTTAGCCAATTTTGGACTGGTTTTCTATTTAGGCATCGTTGCGGTTATCACGTTAGTTGCGGCATCGTTGGTTCAAACTTGGTTTAAGAGAACCATAAGTTTAAGAAAAACAGCAAATCAAGATACGACCAGCTATAAGTTTTTGAGGTACATCGCCATCTTCGGTGTGTATTTTCTGGGAGGTTTATTGATCTTAATTGCCTTTGAGTCGATGCGCAGTTTTGCCGCAACCGCTTTAGGTGGTGCCGGAGTTCTTGCCGTAGTTGCCGGTGTAGCCTCGCAGGAAGCTTTGTCTAATCTAGTGGGTGGTTTGTTTATCATCGCTTTCAAACCCTTCAAACTGGGCGACATCATTAAGGTGGACGAGTCGATGGTAGGAACGGTATCTGACATCACGTTGCGCCATACCATCATCAGGAATTATGAGAATAAGATGATCGTGATTCCCAATTCTATCATCAACAAGGAAAAGCTCATCAATTACGATCTAGGTGAACGTATGTGCTGCCAATGGGTAGAAATCGGTATTTCTTATGATAGCGATGTGGATCTTGCCAAACATATCATGCGGGAAGAATGCGAGGATCATCCCAACCTGATGGATCATCGCAGTGAGCTGGATAAATACAATAACGAGAAAAAAGTGATCGTACGGGTCATTAGTCTGGACGATAGTGCCGTCCTGTTGCGAGCTTGGGCTTGGGCGAGCAACTTCGGCGAGGCCTTTGAAATGAAATGCGATCTGTACGAAAGCATTAAAAAGCGATTTGATAAGGAAGGTGTTTCTATACCATTCCCGCATCGGACTATGGTTTTTCAGGAAGACCAGATCAATGACCTTAAAACTGCTCTGTCTTAATGATCCAAATCAAAAACTAACCACCAATGATCAACTATCTACCTCCTGACACGCTATTCATGGCTCTATCTATTTTAGCTATTATATGTTTTGTATTAAGCTGGAAGTTATTTAGAAGACAAAATTAATGGTCTGCAGTACAGATCAAATCATTATTCAAAACCATAAAATAAAAATGATCCATTTAGAATCCCTACCTCAAGAAAACCTTTACTTATTCAAGATTACTGGCGACATTGATGAAACAAACGTTGAGTTTTTCACTAAAACCCTAACTGATCTGGCCAGTAAAAACAAAAAGATAAAACTTATTGGAGAGATCCATAGCATGCCAGGATTTGAGTCCTTCAAGGCCTTTTTTGAGACCATGAAAATGAAGTCGGTAGCTTTGAGTGTCATTGAAAAATATGTGGTGCTTACTGATGCGGACTGGATAGGAGACATGGTTTCCATCGGTAATTTCCTAACGCCAGGAATTGCCATCAAACATTTTGATCTGGGCGAGCGCAATAAGGCCGTCAATTGGCTTCTTTCTACTGATTCCTAATTTTTTACAAACAATTTACCATTACGCCAGTTACAATGGCACTATACAAATAATATGAAAAGAATATTGATAGGTGCAGGAATTTTGATAATTTCCGCTTTCGCGAAAGCGCAACAAACAACAGGTTCACTGCAACAAAAAGCAACCATAGGAATCAAGGAGAAATTTCCAAGAGCCCGTGTCTTGAATTTCGAATACGGCCAAAGCATAGGAAGGGATTTTGATTCAGAGTTGTTTGGAGATGAATTTCAAGAGGGAGAAATCGCGGCACAGAGAACCTTTAGCGCTACGGCAAATATTCCCATCTACAAAACCCAACAATGGGGGTTGACAGGCTCGCTGAACTATGATTTCAATGAATTTGAGTTTGATAACATAGAAACGAGCAACCTAACGGTCTTTGAACAAAATGGGATCGTGGACTTTCATAACTTTTCCGCTTCACTAAGTTCCACTTATTTTTCCAGTCTATTTAAAAAACCAGTCATCTATAATGCCTCCATCATCGTTGATGGAAATGAAGAAGGTTTAGAGCGTGTCAAGGGCTTGATAGGACTATCCTTTATCCTAAAAAGAACGGAGCGCACCACGATTACCTTGGGAGCTATTGCGTTTATAGATCCAACGGCACAGATTCCGTTTTTCCCTACCTTCAGTTACAACCACAGATTCAAAGATTCTAAATGGGAAGTTGATTTTATCTTACCACAGCGATTGCTGTTGCGCAGACCAATTGGCGAGAATGGCAGGTTTTCAATTGGTTCCACCTTTGGTAGTACTGGGTTCTACGTGAACGTGGACAATCCAGGATTTGCATCGGTCTATGAGTACAGCCAGCTGGAACTCAAAACGGGTGTGATCTACGAACATCGCATCAATGATTATTTAATCGGAACAATCAAAGGTGGTTTTCAAAACTTCATCAGCAATCGCCTGACCGAAAAAGCTCAACCTACCAGTGATTTTATCTATGAAAACAACCAGGATCCAACGGGATATTTCCAGGTAGGATTTTCCATTGATCCTTTTGCTAAAAGGAAATAGGGAAGGTACCCATGGTTTTCTTCAAAAAAAATAAGGGATCTCGTTAGGCAAATACTTGAAGTATTTAAAAAAGAGAAGACCCATAATGAAGGAGGTAATTGTAGTAACTTTAGGAAACCGTTTTATTATCCATTCGACTAAAGTCATATGACTACAACTAAATATGTTTTGAGTTTTTTGTTTTTGAGCCTCGCCCTATCAAGCTGTAAAGGGCAAACCCAAACCACCGATCCAGCTCAAAATAACACCGCCAATCAAGACTATACCTACAAGACCGGCAGCATCAACGGCATCGGTAAGTGGTATTTGGGTCGCGAGATGGCTCATGTCATGGGGTTTCAAGGCATGGAATGGCTCGAACGACCAGAACGGGAGCAAGAAGAAAGCACTTCTCTTTTACTCAAAAATATGGACATCCAGCCAGAAGATATTATTGCCGACATAGGTGCAGGATCTGGATATCATGTTTTTAAAATGGCACCGGTGGCTAGTGCAGGTCAGATTTATGCGGTGGACATCCAGCCAGAAATGCTGGAAGAAATGAGCAACAAAAAACAGGTGAATGGTATTAAAAACATAAATCTGATACAAGGATCAGAACAAAGTGTCCACCTTCCTGAAAACACGATTGATAAAATACTGATGGTAGATGTATATCACGAGTTCAATTATCCCATAGAAATGATCGATTCTATGCGACAAGCCTTAAAAAAGGATGGAGAAATTTACTTGATCGAATATCGAGGGGAAGATCCCAACATTCCCATCAAGACCATCCACAAAATGACCGAAGCGCAGTCCGTTAAAGAATTTGAAGCCAATGGCTTCAAGCTCAAAGAGAATATGGATAACCTACCCTGGCAGCACTGCATGGTTTTTGTAAAGAAGTAAGCTTATATTAAAAACGCCAATCCAGCACCCGCCAGCATCACCAGCATTTTGGCCAGATTGAACTGATGTCCATCGCTCGATTCCAGTATCAAGGTAGTAGAAACATGGAGCACGATGCCAGCGACAAGGGCCTTGATAGGCAACATCGCATCTATAGTAAATTCTGCATGCTGGGCTATAAAACTGCCTAAAGGCGACATGACGGCAAAGAGTCCAATCACCAGTAAAATTTTTGCGAGCGATGCTTTATTTGAGATTAAAAACCCAGTGAAAATAAAGGCTATCGGGATTTTATGAATGGCGACGCCGTAGGTCATTCCATTAGCCTCTTGTAACGGCATTCCCTCTAAAAAAGCGTGGATGCAGAGACTCACGAATAAGGCATAGGGAAACTGAGCAACGTCATTATGTACATGCAAGTGGCCGTGTTCTGCACCTTTAGAAAAGAATTCTAGGATGATTTGCACAAAGACTCCTGCGATCAGGTAAAATCCAAAACGTGCATCTCCAGATTCATAAATCTCTGGCAGAAATTCCGTTGCTACGGCACTTAATAAAAAGGCACCAGAAAAGGCCAGCAACAATTTCATACGCAGTCTGGAAACCTCCTTAAATAGGAAGGCGGCAAGGCAACCAGTCACTACGGCAAGAAAGGGCAATAAATAATTCATGCTTAGTGAATTGCAGGTTTAAATAGCAGGATCAAGCGATCAGAGGTCTTCTGGTCAAACTCTTCCAGTTGATAACTGCCATAGACTTGTACTAATTCCAGCCCAGCTTCAAAGAAATAGTCTTGAAAATTCTTAAGTGTAAGGGCTTGTACCCGTTCTGTAAAATGGTAGCGGTTGCCATCATCCTCAAACTCAATATCCTTAAAAATGTACCCTTTTTCCAATCGCCGGGATTGTTTAAAGGTAATTCCCTTTTCCGTTTTTTCGTCAAAATCTACTAGATGGTCCATCACTTTATGAACATTGAAAAAGTCAATGACCCCAGTTCCATGAGGCTTTAAGCTCTTTTTAATCGCCTGGATCGTCTTTAAGTTATCTGCAGGATCATCAAAATAGCCAAAACTGGTAAACAGATTGAAAATCGCATCAAATTTGGTTTCAAAAGGCTGCGTCATATTATGGACGTCAAATTGTATGCGATCCAGATCCACATTTCCTGCGCCTAGTTCCCCTAATTCCAGGTTGCCAGATTTGATGTGGTTTAATTTCGCTTTCGCGAAAGCGATACTGCTCTCACTCAAGTCTACACCAGTCACCTCATAGCCCAGTCTATTGAGGAAAATACTGTGGCGACCACGACCGCAGGCCAGATCGAGAATATGGGATTGCGGCTGCAGTTCCAGTTGAGCGGTGAGGCTTTTCATGAACTCTCCAGCTTCCGTATAATCCCGATCCCTATACAGGATGTGATAGTAAGGAGTATCAAACCAACTGGCATACCACGTGATCTCGTCTTTTCTATCGCTCATAGGAGGCAAAAATACCTTAATTTTGTCGGTCAAATCCCTAGAGAATGTCCCAAAATTTTAAGATGATTGCCAAAACACTTTTTGGCCTTGAAGAAGTCCTTGAGGAGGAGCTTAAAAACCTGGGAGCCATGGATGTGGAAAAAGGAGTGCGGATGGTCAGTTTTAAAGGCGATCAAGGATTTATGTACAAGGCAAATATGATGTTGCGCACGGCCATACGTATTTTGAAACCTATACATAGTTTTAAAGCTCGCAATGAGGTGGATCTTTATGATGGGATTTATCAAATGGACTGGTCCCAATATTTGACACCTCACGACACACTTGCGGTCAACGCGACGGTCTCCTCGCAGTATTTCAATCACAGCCAGTACATTGCTTTAAAGACTAAAGATGCGATTGTGGATCAATTGCGCGAGAAACACGGTCGGCGTCCAGATGTGGATACGAAACAACCAGATTTGCGCATTTCTGTTCACATCAACGATCAGACGGTGGATGTTTCACTGGATTCTAGTGGCGATCCCTTATATAAGCGAGGCTATAGAGATCAAACTAACGAGGCACCTATCAATGAAGTGCTGGCCGCAGGAATCATTTTATTAAGCGGCTGGGACCAGCGATCGACTTTTATAGATCCTATGTGTGGTAGTGGAACCATCGCTATTGAAGCGGCCATGATAGGCGCTAATATTGCACCTAATATCAATAGAAAGGAGTTTGGTTTTCAGAAATGGCCAGATTTTGACAATCAATTGTTTGAGGACATTCAAGCCAGTTGTTTGAAGAAAATCCGCGGGTTTGATGGAAAGATTATTGCCCGAGATGCCGATGGTTTTACAGTAGAAAAGGCAATCGAGAATGTCAAGAATGCAAATCTAGAAGATTTTGTGAGTGTAGAGAAAGGCGACTTTTTTAGAGATTCACAGAGTGCACAAGCCTTCTTGTTGTTCAACCCGCCTTACGATGAGCGATTGGAGATCAATATGGAAGAATTCTACAAGGAAATAGGTGACACTTTGAAGTCCAGATATGCAGGAAGTACGGCCTGGATGATTACAGGAAATCTAGAAGCATTAAAACACGTGGGGTTGCGACCTTCTCGCAGGATCAAGCTTTTTAATGGAAAGCTAGAGGCCCGATTGGTCAAATATGAAATGTATCGAGGCTCTAAGAAAGCGAGCAAGCAAGAGTCCTAGAATGGTTTAATAGATAGTCGGACACGGATTATATTTGAATTTTAAAAGAAGAAGATTATGTCGATGAATAAAAATGGAGTGTTGGGATGGGCTACACTGATCATGATTGTGATCGGGATTGCTTTGATCGCCATGGGCGCCTTCCGTTACCGCGATATTGCGGGTTATGGATTTGCCTCTGTGGGCGTCGGTTTTTTTGCCATCGCGTGGGTTTTTAACGCATTGAAGGGTAGGGTATAGTGCAAAGACGCATCAACATACGCAATTTGAATTCGCCTAAAAACCTCTTTCTCACCACTGCAGGGGGTATTTTGATTGTAGCCGCACTGATTTGCTGGTGGCTGGAGGGACCAGATTATGTTTCCTATACCGCCGCCGCCTTAGGGGTGACTGCTTTTACAGCTTTAAGCCTGGATGGATTTACTTCAGCAAATTCGGTTTCTTATGGATCTAAAAGCGTGACGATGAAACTGCTGGGCCACAAAACGATAGGGTTTCTATTCAGCGATGTGCAAGAAATACGTTTACAGGAGCAGGGACTCTTGATACGTGTAGATGGGATGGAGGTTATTAAGCTTTCGCGAAAGCGTTACAAAGAAGAATCCCTGGAGGAATTAACAAGAATATTAAAAGACAAAACAGCTAAACAATGAGTGACGATAAACAAGTAATTTTTTCTATGTCAGGTCTTTCAAAGACCTACCAAAGTACAGGAAAACAAGTCCTGAAAAATATTTACCTAAGCTTCTTCTATGGGGCCAAAATCGGGATCCTAGGACTCAACGGTTCTGGTAAGTCCACCTTGATGAAGATCATTGCTGGTAAGGAAAAAAACTACCAGGGAGATATCAATTTCTTGCCGGGCTACAAAGTAGGCTATTTAGAACAAGAGCCAGAACTGGACGAGAGTAAAACTGTGATGGAAATTGTTCGTGAAGGAGTGGCAGAGACGGTGGCGATCCTGGATGAATATAACAAGATCAATGACGATTTTGGGCTGGAAGAAGTTTATTCTGATGCGGACAAGATGGAGAAGTTGATGAACCGTCAGGCCGAATTGCAGGATAAAATCGATGCCGTGAATGCTTGGGAGCTGGATACGAAACTAGAAATTGCGATGGATGCATTGCGCACACCGCCTGGTGATGCCAGCATCAAGAACCTGTCTGGGGGAGAGAAGCGTAGAGTTGCTCTTTGTAGATTGTTACTGCAAGAACCTGAAATCTTATTGCTGGATGAACCTACCAACCACCTGGATGCAGAATCTGTGCTTTGGTTGGAACAACACTTAGCGCAATATAAAGGAACCGTGATCGCAGTAACTCACGACAGGTATTTCCTCGACAATGTTGCCGGATGGATCCTAGAACTGGATAGAGGTGAAGGAATTCCTTATAAAGGGAACTATTCCAGCTGGTTGGAACAAAAAAGCGACCGACTTGCCAAAGAAGAAAAAACCGAATCCAAGCGTCGCAAGACTCTACAACGGGAACTGGATTGGGTTCGTCAAGGAGCTAAAGGCCGCCAGACCAAGCAAAAGGCTCGTTTGAACAACTATGATAAACTCTTGAATGAGGATCAAAAAGGGAAAGAGGAAAAACTGGAAATCTACATCCCTAACGGTCCACGACTGGGAACCAATGTTATTGATGCGAGTGGTGTAAGCAAGGCCTTCGGCGATAAGTTGTTGTATGAAGATTTGAACTTTGTACTGCCACAAAATGGTATTGTAGGGATCATAGGTCCCAACGGTGCTGGAAAGACCACCATATTTAAAATGATCATGGGCGAGGTACAGCCAGATAAGGGATCTTTTGAAGTGGGGGATACGGTCAAACTCGCTTATGTAGATCAAGACCATTCGAACATCGATCCAGAAAAATCCATTTGGGAAAATTTTGCAGACGGTCAGGACATGGTCATGATGGGCGGTAAAATGGTGAACTCCAGAGCCTACTTGAGCCGATTCAATTTCTCAGGATCAGAACAAAACAAAAAAGTCAGCGCACTATCTGGTGGAGAACGCAACCGCTTGCATCTTGCGATGACCTTAAAAGAGGAAGGAAACGTATTGTTGCTGGATGAGCCTACGAATGACCTAGACGTCAATACGTTGCGAGCACTGGAGGAAGGTCTAGATAATTTTGCAGGTTGTGCCGTAATTATTTCGCACGATAGATGGTTCCTGGATCGAGTTTGTACGCACATTATAGCATTTGAAGGCGATTCTCAAATCTATTCCTATGAAGGTAGCTTTACGGAATATGAAGAAAACAAGAAAAAACGATTGGGTGATGTGACACCTAAAAGAATACGATACAAGAAGTTGATTAGAGACTAATCGCTTATTTCATAATTTAATAATGTAAAACTGACTATTTGATTTTTCAATTCAGCTACGGCATTTTTAGTAATTAAAAAGGGATAGGTATTAGTTAGGGAGTGGAAACAGGGTAGAAAGCAGTTTACCCCCATTGGTGCGCTGCAAACCGATTGTGGATGTACTAGGAATTGAATTACAAATGGATTAACAATCTGTGTTTCAATTAAGTTAAAGTTATGAGAATACCACACATGGGGTATGGTTTACTTAATCGGTTTGTGGTAATTTGCATATATAGTTCATAGGGAAACTATATAAGCGTATCATGAAATTATTATTATCTCTTGGAATCCAGATGGCTCAATCTGATATGACTGTCGATCACGCTAGAGGTCTAGGACTTTTAGCATATCTATCCTTCATAAAAATAAAATCAACTCAGCAAATAGCTCAGTTGGAGTATAATAATGATTCTATTGAGCTAGATACTTTTTTGACATCCAGATACAACTGTTTGTGTGAGGCCGTAGATGAGTTTCTTAACGAGCTTAAGAATCACATAAGTTCGACCAATTCTAAAAATGCATTTAAGTGCATCAGTCGATCATTAGAATATGGTGCGAAGGATTCCAGTAACCAATTTTGCGAGTTAAAGGATATGTTCGATAAAATTGATCGTGAGGCTAAAGAGTTCATTGAAGAACCTCAGGATTGTTACAGGAATAAAATTGCTGCTATACAATCTTTAGCAGCACTGGACAGTTATAAAAAAAACCTATGTTCAGAATCAATTTGTTCTACAAAGTCTTCAAATGGGTTGATTAAATTACTGAATGCCCTGCATATTAATTATTCAACTTCTAAGTCACTTACTCCAGGTCAAGTAGCTTAATTCATCCATTCGTCTTTCATCAACAGCGCTTTTTTGAGCAGCGCATATAATTTAGGCAGCTGTGCTTTAAGTTCGTTGGGTGATTCAAAAAAATGTTCTGTGAGCACGGCCATAAATTCATATTGGTTCGTAAAGGCGTATTCCCTAAAAAGAGGTGATTCCTCTAATTTCATTCTCAAATCCACCTCCATTAATCGCATCAGGATCAATTGATGGTATTTATGATACCGTAGGGCATCCATATGTCGTGATTTCTCACTCTCAATATGAATCACATGAGTGAATTCATGCAAGGCTAAATGATGATTGTCATTTGCGATCTTCATTCCATCAAGGACATCTGGCCAGGATAACGCAAGAACTGCGGCTCTGGGATTGTACTCTCCTTTGTGTTTTTGGGAATTTGCCGCGCTCTCAAAAGGTTCGTCAAAGATCAATATCGTTTCCAAATGCTCCATCATATAATTGCGCCGGCCGAAGGTCAACATGGCGGCAACGCTGCTGATCAGCACTTTTTGGTGATCGGTAATAGGTTTGCCAAATCGATGCTTGAAATTTTTATCTGCTATAAAACAGGCGACCCGATGTTCAAATCTCTTTTGATCCTTAGGAGCCAGATTTTTGTAAAAGGGATCGGTTTCTAAAGTTCGCTTTCGCGAAAGCGATAACGTCCTCCAGCTCAACCACTGGCGGTACCAGAGAAAATCATAACGGTCTTGTGCCCATCTAAGGGCTAAATGTAGGATGGCGCATACCACAATAAGGCCTACTAATGCATAGGCATATGGCGCTAACCATGCGGTAGCATCCCTAGGTACTATGTAGGAAACCGAATTAATCGTTAGACATAAAGATGCTCAGGATGTACCAAAATAGCAACATCAAGGAGGCAAAAAGGCCTAAAGAAGCACCCACGTATTGATCTGTGCTATAATTATGGACCAATTGTGAAGTCTGATAAAGAATGGTTCCAGCAGCAAGCACGATCATTCCAGCGCTGAATACCAAGCCTAGATTGAATCCAAAGATCATTCCCGCTATGATGGCTCCTACGGCAATGACAAAGCCTATGGCAAGGAAGCTGCGCAGGAAGGAAAAGTCTTTTTTAGTAATCAATACCACAGCACTCAGTCCAGTAAACAAGGCTAACGTCATAATAGCGGCCTGATTAATAATGGAGGAAGGTTCACCTTGCGTATAAGTAATAGCGATAGTCAATAGGGGTATAAAAATGACCGCTTCTGCCACTACAAATAGGAGCAAGGCCAGGTACTGTTTGGTTTTGTCGTGAGTGGTATGTGCCAGCTTTTCTGCATAGTTAGTGGCAAACATGAAAGCGCCCAACACCAACAACCACGACCACCCTTGAGTTAGCGATACCATAAATTCAACCAGCGGCTCAATTCTCAATAGGATAGTTTCTACTATGATAAATAATAAGGTGGCCAGGGCAACATGTGCATAGGCCTTCCTGTAAAACGCAGCTCTGGTATCGTCAGTTACCTCAATGAGCGGTTGATAATTAGGCGTTTGTTTATATTCTATAGGTTGCATAGGATCAATTTTGAAGTAAAGATACGGACTCTACCGTTTTTCATAATAGACAGTATCTCCAAATTTCTTGCCATACAGATTAAACCTTCGTATTTTCCACCAGTCATAAGAGCCGAATGAGCCAAACTACCGAAAGCGAAATCTTAACTCTCATTGCCTGTCCTGAATCTATCGATAAGGGCTTTCGCTTGTTGGTAAAAAAGCATCAGCAACAGCTCTACTGGCAAATCCGGAAGATTTTATTGAATCACGAGGATACAGACGATGTGCTCCAAAATGTGTTTATCAAAATATTCAAAGGATTGCCTAATTTTAAGGGCGATAGTAAATTAAGCACTTGGATGTTTCGTATCGCCTATAACGAGAGCATGACGTTTTTAAAGCGCAAGTCTAAAATCCTACAGATCAATGATGCAGAGTTGCAAGATTATTTAGTGGACCAATTGGAAGCAGATGTTTATTTTACAGGCGATGCCATCCAGTTGGAGTTGCAAAAAGCACTAGCAGCTTTACCGGAACGTCAGAAGGAGGTTTTCAATATGCGTTATTATGATGAGATCAAGTTCAAAGACATTGCTGAGATTCTTGACTTGAGTGAAGGTGCTGTAAAATCAAGTTACCATATAGCCGCTAAAAAGATAGAAGCATTCCTTAAAAGAGATTAAACCATTCCCCCTAAATGGAGTCATAAACACATGAAAAAGAAGAACACACATAAGGATCTGGGATTCGAAATACCTGATGGGTATTTTGATAGCTCTATGGATCGTATGTTCGATAACCAGTCACAGCAGCAGGAAAATCAAGAGCTCCCGTTTGCCGTGCCAGCCCATTATTTTGAGGGTCTGGAAGATCGTATTTTTGAAAATACGGTTGGCAAGGAAGCAGGTTCTGCTTCTAAGGAAAAAGAAATTCCTTTTAGCGTTCCGCAAGATTACTTTATGGATCTGGAGCAGCGTGTTCTGGAACAAACGGTGGATAAGCCAGTAGTTCAATTAGAACGCCATTTCCCAGCGTGGGTAGTTCCCATGCTTGCCGTCGCTGCCGTATTTGTTGCCGTTATGGCGATCAACGGTTTTTGGCAAAGCAACAGCTTTTCCATGGATGACTTGAATAGTGATGAACTTGGTATGTATCTGGCAGATAGCGATTTTGCTTCAGGCCAAGACGCAATAAATATTTTATATTCAGATGCAGATGAATTGCAGAATGTTTCATTTAATAGCGCTATGGATGACGAGGTTCTACTCGAATACCTTGTTGATGAAGTTGATATGAACTTAATGTTAGAAGAATGAAACAGATACTCATCATAACCGCCCTCCTCATATCTGGATTGTCCTTGGGGCAAAGCGGTAACAGAGGAAATTCACAAGAAGGACGCACCACTAGTGAAAAGATAGAAGCCTTGCAGATAGCGTTCCTGACACAGGAGCTACAGCTCACTGCAGACGAGGCCCAGAAATTCTGGCCCATCTATAATGACATCAAAGAAGAACGCGATAAGCTGTACAAGGCTAAAAAGCGATTGATGTACGAATTGGCAAAGAATTTCGACACGACGTCAGACAAGGAGGCACAGGATTATGTGGACCGCATGTTTGAGATTGAAGATCAATTGAATGAGTCCAATTTTGAGTCTCGCCACCGCAGAATTATTAAGATCGTTGGGCCTAAGAGGTTCTTGACGCTCAAAAAGGCAGAAAGAGAATTTCGCATAAAGTTAATTAATGAATATAAAGGCCGCAGCCGCAATTAAAACCGCATAAATTTTAGAATTAGTTTTGGTTAATGATGACGGATCCCTTGAGATTAATTTCTTAAGGGATTTGTTTTTGCCCCCCTGCGTAGGGTTTTACGCATGATTTATTGACGACAGAAGAGCGACAAAAGATTACTCGCATTCCCTACGGGAACTCTCGTGACCTAGGGCATAAGACTTGTTTTGAGATTAGAATCGAATTTTGTAACCTGATATGGCTATTAAATGCGCTAGCTCTACCTGAATATGGTTCTAGTGCACCTTAGGCGCAATACGAGAGCGGAGAGCGGATCTAGTCACGGATTAAAAAACAAACTTGGTGGTTCTGAAAAAGTCTTATGTCGTACGTCAGCAAGGTTCGAGCGTAGCGACAACCGCGCCCATCTTTTGTCGATGCTTCATTAGTCAGTCGTCAGTGAGGGAAGAGCGCAGCGATTCACGAGCTTGTCTTTCGTCAAAAACTAATCCATTACCGCATCCCAAGTGCTATTTGCATCTATGGAAGTTCCATCATATTCCAGCGTCCAGCCGTACGTGTTTGCGAGAACATAGATTCCGCTTAATTCGCTTAAAAGACGGTTTTGACCATTTTTGACGATTTCACTTTTCTTGATTTTGCTGCGCAGGTCGGCAGAGATTTGCGTTTTTATTTTATTCAAGTCCTGTGCCTCAAATCTATTGGTCAATCCATTATCAAGGTCATAGAACGTCAGGTCTGGATCAATCTTTATTTCTGGGGGTGGAATGTTTAGAATACGGATGGTCTTTGTCTGTTCATCCACTTGAAAATTCATTTTGCGCAGGTCAAAAGCTATTTGAACCTTAGCATTAGAAACGATCAACGCACGCTTCTCACTGCGGTAAAAGTCCCAACCATAGCTTTTGGTATTTTCATAGGTGTACACCTTAGCATAGGTAGCTTCTGTAACCACCAGCTTACTCACATTGCGCACCTGTCTTTCAATCAAGGCAGTTTGTGCCTCAAGAGTTTCTTTTTCGGCATTGCGGCTGCTGTAATAGTTGTACATCAATACTACCAGGAGCATGACGATGGCACCTATAAAAAGACTTTTAATACGTTTCATGAAAGGTTCAGGTTAGGATATTGGTTCTGCAAAAAGGTAAGGCTTTTTCTCAGTTGTTCCTCGTGGGCTGTGGCATCTTTAGGTCGGTGGGACTGCAATTTTCTGTAGGCGGCAACCGCTTCCATGGTTTTTTGAGAAGTGGTGTCGAGCACGCTTTCGCGAAAGCGTAACCACACATAATCCACAGCGGTCGCATTAGGATGTATCATGTCTACGGCATAGAATCTATAATCCCGTAGCTCATCCATTAAGATCTCGTAAGCAGGAAAATAGTAGGCTTTTCCCGCCTCACATTGTTGCTGGATCGCCTCATGCAACCTGGATTTACTACGCATATTCTCAACCATTCCGTCCTTGGAATGACGCACGGGCGATAGTGTATAGATAACTTGCGCATGGGGATTTTCCCGCTGTACAAGCGCTTCTATTTTTTGTAAAGCTCCCGCTATTTCTTCCATCGTCAACAATCGTTTGTTAAAAAGTGACTGTGGTTGCTGGTGGCAATTGGCCACGACCTTACCGGTTGCTTTGAGCTCATAGACCCAAGATGTTCCCAGGGTCAGAAGTATATGGGTTGCCATGTTAACCCGGTTCTTCAATTGGGCTCCAGCTTTTTTCATGTTTTGCAAGGTTTCCCCTGTATCTGTGCCATCCATATCAGAATGGGCCAAATAGCTATAAGTTTCAGAAACATCTGATTCCGCAAAGTTATCAGTTAATGATTTTTCCATCAACTCACGTAAACTATGCGGGTTGAATATCACCCCAAACGGATTCACGGATGTATCAAACCCGTAATAACTTAGTTTGTCGCCTATGTTTTGGGAAAAACAGCTGCCCAGCAATAGCAAACTACTGTCGTGGCTGATGGGCTGCTCGTGTCTGGGTATTGGAAAGCTGGTGGTAAACTTCATAGGTTTTGGACTCCATCAAATGTACGTTCTTAGCGTCCCTGATAGTGTTATAGGAAATCTAAAGCTAATGGATGAGGTAACCCAAGAATTCGAACAGCTCATAACAGACGATAGGCGCGGCTATAATAACGGATATCAAGATAAGTTTACGTTGACGATTTTCTTGAGCTGCCTTGATTTTAAAGGCTGCTTTAGTCTCATTAATTTGCTCTTGGGTATGCTTGGGTTGATTCTTTGCGCTGGCATATAACGATCCAGCTTGCATTCCCGCCATTGACTTGTCGCTGGTCTTGCGACGCCTGGCATTGTTTTTCATGGTCGTAATCATGGCCTGTATGCTGCCGCCTGAACTCATACTTAAATCTACAAAATTCTAATTACACAGAATTCCTTTTGTGCTCGCATTCTTGGCAACGCGCCGTATCAATCGTTTCAGCACTTTTACCGTCAGCAAATCCCCTGCTGCTCTAAAAGTGATATCGTCATCGTTCTCCCCATAAGGATCGTAGGGATCATAAGGCTCTTCCGTAGAACCTATCAATACCTGCTCATAAACTAGTTCATTGGTTGCTAAATCAAAAATGGTTAACCTTCCAGTTACGTGCTCCTCAGGAATATGAAAGTTGCGGCTATCTGTAAATTCCGTAATCACAGGTTCTTTATAACTGGATCTTAGATAGATCAGATAGTCAAGGTCGGGTTGTTGAAACTTGATTCTATCGAGATCTGAAATGGGTATCTTACCCGTATTCAAGCGGAATTCTGTGGCCTGTAATATTGGGTCTTGCACATAACAGGAGCCTAAAAGTTCTGAAAAGGATTCATTCAACAACTCCGTCGCTTCATCCTTTAATTGTAAAGGAACATCAGGTCGTACCGCAGCATAACTACCTTGTTTTAGGTACAAGATATTTTTCTGGAAAGGCACGGGTGTCGTGTAAGCTACAGACCTGATGTTATCACAGCCAGATATAAGAACCAGCAGACTTAGAAAGGGTAAAAACTTTTTCATTCTAATAAATAAGGGAGGTCTGGTACAAACACGAAAAATTCTACCTTCTAATATCAACTCTCTACCACATAAGTCTTAGCAATACGATCATGTAGGGAACGCCAGTAGGGTTGATCCATCAATAATGTAATACATTCTACAACTAGAATTAACGTACTAATTCCAGAAATAACATTGAGAAAAGGATAGGCCTCTGCCAACTGCAGACTCAATGTGAAATAATTGTTCAACTCCATCAAATCCGTATCATTGAAAATAAACCAATACACTGGAATCGTAACTAAGGATTGACCTATGGTGAATATACTGCGTAAGATAGCTTGAGGGGCATTTATCCTCCCACCGTAATAATCGACCACTTTCATTCCCATGCTCATTTTTCCCAGCGTCGCGCCATAAATGCCTTCCATCAACGGTTTATAGGCTATGGAAATCATAGAAATCAATACGAAGAACCAAAAACTTTTTAGCACCAGTAAATTATAGACGCTGGCTGCGGCTATGGGAATGCCTACAATCAAAGAGTCCAATAGCAACGCCAGTAACCTGGGGCCAAAGCCTTTGAAAACCAAATCGGTTTCTTCTGATACTTGATTTTCTTCAAGAAAGGGATCCTGATGCATGAATACGTATTTTATAAATAAGACTTCGCCGCTTCCAAAGCCGCCGCAATTCCTCCAGGATGCTTACCGCCAGCCGTTGCAAAATGAGGTTGTCCACCACCGCCGCCTTCAATATGCTTGCCCAGTTCGCGAACGATAGTTCCTGCATTAAGTTTCTTTTCTTCTACTAGGTTTTTACTGATGATCACAGTCAAGGTAGCTTTGTCATCTGCATCAGAACCTAGGATCATAAATAAATCTCCCATCTCCCGATCAATCTCAAACGCGAGATCCTTAATGGATTTTGTATCAAGATCTGTAGACGCGGCAATGAAGTTGACACCGTTGATTTGCGTTGCGCTTGCTATTAAGTCGCCTTTCAGATTTCCTGCTTTATCTCTAAGCAATTGCTCGATCTCTTTTTTCAATCCAGCATTCTCTTCCTGCAAATTTTTTACAGATTCCACGGGATCTTGAGCCGTAGTTTTCAATACGTTCTTGATGCCTTCCAGCATCTCTGATTGTTGCTCAAAATATTCCTTAACAGCATCACCGGTTATAGCTTCGATTCTTCGTATTCCAGCAGCAACAGCTCCCTCACTTTTGATTTTGAAATGCCATACATCTCCTGTGTTTTTGACGTGGGTACCGCCACATAATTCCTGACTAGCACCAAATTTTACGGTACGCACCACATCGCCATACTTCTCACCAAATAATCCTATAGCACCCTCCTTAATCGCCTGCTCGTAAGTATTGTTTCTATTTTCTTCTAAGGTTAACTGCTCTGCAATGCGCGCATTTACAAACTGCTCTACTTGAGAGATCTCTTCCGCCGTCAGTTTTGCATAATGCGAAAAGTCAAATCGCAAGGAAGCACTGCGTACCATGGAACCTTTTTGCTCTACATGGGTTCCTAGAATTTTTCTAAGCGCCTGATGTAAAAGGTGAGTAGCCGTATGATTTGCAGCACTGCGCTGGCGTTGGTGTACATCTACTACCGCTTTAATTGGGCCATTCAATTCCTTAGGTAAGTTCTTTGTGATATGAACAGTTTGTCCGTTTTCCTTTTTCGTATCGATAATATAAACCGTGTCGCCACTCGCGCTTTCCAAATATCCTTTGTCACCGGTTTGACCACCACTTTCTCCGTAAAATGGTGTCCTATTAAACACCAGCTGATATTGATCGCCATCTTTTTTGCTGTTTACCTTTCGGTACTTAGCAATAAAAACATCGGCTTCCAGTCGATCGTAACCTACAAATTCTTGAGTGTCGTCTGCCCTTAATTCAATCCAGTCCGTTGCGCTGGTGGCGCTGGCTGCACGAGAACGATTTTTTTGTTCCTGCATGGCTTTGTTAAACCCAGCCTCATCCAGCTGCATTCCTTTTTCTCGCAAGATCAATGCGGTCAAATCAATTGGGAATCCAAACGTGTCGTAAAGTTCAAAAGCTTTAGATCCTTCGATTTCATTGACTGAGTTCGCTTTCGCGGAAGCGATCATGCTATCTAATAAAACCAATCCCTGATCCAGGGTTCTTAAAAAGGACTGCTCTTCTTCCTTAATCACATTTGTAATTAAATCCTTTTGGGATTTCAATTCTGGAAAAGCATCGCCCATCTGGTGCGCGAGCGTTTGAACCAACATATAAATGAAGGGCTCTTTTTTATCTAGATAGGTAAATCCGTACCTTATCGCACGTCTCAAAATCCTACGTATCACATAGCCAGCTCCTGTATTGGAAGGCAATTGGCCATCTGCAATGGAAAAGGAAACCGCACGCACATGATCAGAAATCACACGTATAGCTATATCCTCTTCTTCACTCTTGCCATACAAGTGACCGGTAATGGTCTCAATTTCAGTAATGAGCGGTTGAAAAACATCCGTATCATAGTTGGATTTTTTTCCCTGCAAGGCCATGGCCAGGCGTTCAAACCCCATTCCCGTATCCACATGTTGTGCAGGTAGGTTTTTAAGCGATCCATCTGCCATGCGGTTGAATTGCATAAACACAAGGTTCCAGATTTCTACCACCTGTGGATGGTCATTATTGACCAGGCTAGCGCCATCAACTTTTGCTTTTTCTGCATCGCTGCGCAAGTCCACATGGATTTCAGAACAAGGACCACAAGGCCCTTGATCACCCATTTCCCAAAAGTTGTCCTTTTTATCGCCGTTCAGGATGCGATCTTCTGCGATCAGCTCTTTCCAGTAATCGTAAGCTTCTGTATCGCGTTCCAGCCCTTCACTGTCATCACCTTCAAAGATGGTGACGTACAGGTTGTTTTTGTCAATCCCGTAAACGTCGACCAGCAGTTCCCAAGCCCAGGCGATCGCCTCTTTCTTGAAATAATCGCCAAAACTCCAGTTCCCCAGCATCTCAAACATCGTATGGTGGTAGGTGTCCACGCCCACTTCTTCAAGATCGTTGTGTTTTCCACTTACCCGCAAGCATTTTTGGGTATCTACGACTCGGTCTGATTTAGGGGACGAAATGCCCAAAAAATACTCCTTGAACTGGTTCATTCCAGCATTGGTAAACATCAGCGTTGGGTCGTTTTTGATGACCATGGGTGCGCTGGCAACGATCTCGTGCTGCTTGTTCTTAAAAAATTCCAGGAAGGTGGATCTGATCTGTTCTGACTTCATTCTTACGGCTGTCGAGCGGTTAATTACAATTTCTTACTTTTGTGTTCGTTGTTTAAAAACTTGTTGTGGGTTCGCTTTCGCGAAAGCGGAACAAAAACAAGCATCCCATGTTCCTTAAAAGTCATGGAAAACACGGCAAAAATAGCACTTTATAACGTATGGCAAAGGTTAAGTACTACTACGATCAGGAAACACTCTCTTACCGAAAAGTCGAGCGTCGCAGGCGCAAGATCGTGGGAGGTGTGACCCTATTTGCATTTTGTAGTTGCCTGGTAGGATTCCTACTATATCTATTTGCAGGCCAGATCTATGACTCTCCAGAATTGCGTACCGTCAAACGTGACAAGAAGTTTGTGGAATTGCAACTGGAAAACATGGAGCAGGAAATCGAGCAGCTCACCGCTATAATTGCAGATGTAGAGGATCGTGACAATAGTATTTACCGTATTTATTTTGATGCAAGTCCCATCACATCAGAGCAACGTCAGGCAGGATTTGGTGGAGTAAACCGCTACAAAAACTATGAAGGTTACACAAATTCTGACAAGGTCATTGCCTTGAGGGAATCTATGGACCGTCTTAAAAAGAGAACCGCGATCCAGAGCAAATCGCTGGATGAAATTGCCGTCTTGGCAAAGGATAAAGAAAAACTATTGATGAGTATTCCAGCCATCCAGCCCGTACGTAATCAAGATTTGACACGTATGGCCAGCGGGTATGGATTTAGGTCTGATCCTTTTAATAAAACTAGAAAGTTCCATTACGGTATGGACTTTACGGCACCTAGGGGAACACCCATTTTTGCTTCAGGGGATGGAGTTGTGGAGCGTGCAGATGCTAACAGCTCTGGTTATGGGAACCATGTGCGTATCGATCACGGTTTTGGCTATGTATCTTTATATGCACACCTACGTCAGAGAAATCCTTATAATGTCAAAGTGGGTCAAAAAGTGAAACGTGGCGATATCATTGGTTATGTAGGATCAACGGGACGCTCCCAGGCGCCTCACTTGCATTATGAAATTTTCAAGGATGGCGACCGCATCAACCCGATCAACTTCTACTACGGTTCCTTGACTCCAGAGGAGTTCAACGAGCTGCTCAAGAAATCTCAAGAAGAAAACATTTCACTGGATTAATATGTATATAGAGCTTCCAGAGAAACTGTACTATTCCATGGGTGAGGTCACTAAGGCATTTGATGTCAAGCCATCACTCATCCGGTTCTATGAAAAGGAATTTGATGTCCTGAAACCCAAAAAAAACGCACGTGGCAATCGCAAGTTTACCCGTGAGGACATCAACAACTTAAAGACTATTTTTTACCTGGTCAAGGAACGTCAATTCACGCTGGAAGGGGCGAGGGAATACATGAAATCTCATAAAGAAGACATCAGCAACTTCGAAATCATCTCAAAACTGGAGTTTGTAAAGGCAGAATTGTTGAAGATCAAGAACAGTCTATAATTTGGATTTATAGACGATTCCCATATTGACGGCTGGTCCTAAACCTACATTTCTTCCATCGAGCGTATAAGCAGTATTGAGATAAACGCCCATAAATGAAAAAAGAGGCTTATAAAAAGTAAGGCCTACCCTCATAAAATCTACTTCCAATTCCCTGAAATTATTAGGCGCCGGACTGCCGCGATAGTCAGCACCATCCACGGAATTTTGAACATCAATGAACGCGTCTAGATAATAGTTGCTTCTCGCCAGGCCTACCTTTAAAGAACCTACAACGGCATTGGGAACGGGTTCAAACTTGTAATCATAACCGGTTTGAGTGGTAAGAAAAAACCCAGTCTTGTTCTGGGCGTGGATTAAGAACCTAGATTGGAGACTGAAAGCACGCTGGCCTATGGCATTGAGGCCTTCAGTTTGATAGGCTGATAAGGGAAAGGATCCTCCAGCTGCCAGTTGTGCAGATAGTTGATAGGCTCCCAATTGAGTTTCATAAACCTTGAATTTTGTGGCGATACGGGCGTCCTGAAATCCTTTTTCATCACCACTTTTTACATAGGCAGCCGCGATGTTTAAATCCCATGTTGGATTTAGTCCATAAGCGACAAAAGCATTGATATTAGAGAAGGATTTTTCCAGATCCAATCCTCGATCACCGGCAAGATATCGTTCATTATATTCATAGCCGCCGCCCAGCACGGCGGTATAAGAATTTTTCCCATTGAAGAAACCATCTACAAGTCCTTGAGCGCCTGCGATAAATGCAAACAGGAGACTTAGACTTAAACTCAGTATTCTAAATGGGATCATATACGTGCAAATCAGTTCTCAATCTACGTAAACAGATGGATAAACGGTTGTTCTAAGTGCTTGTTCTGTCGAATTGACGATTCAGATGCTTTAATTGACAGTTCAGATCAATTGAATTTTTATAGGGCCTAAGTCAGCGCATCTTTGAACCATCAAACAAACAAAAACAGACCTATTATGAATGCTCTTATGACCACCTTCGTACTTTTAATTCTTTCCGCTTTCGCGAAAGCGCAAACCCCAACAGCCACCTACACGCTTACGGTAACCGTAGAAAATGCCCGCAACGATGAGGGCAAAATGATGTTTTCTTTAAATGAAAATGAAAATTTTATGCGAGGAACTCCTTTTAAATCAGAATCTGTAATTATCAAGGATGGAGTGGCTACGGTCACCTTCACTGACGTTCCAGCTGGGGAATATGCAGTGCTGGTCCTACACGACAAAAACGGCAACGGGATGATGGATTTCGAACCTAATGGTATGCCTAAGGAATCGTATGGGATAAGTAACAATCCAATGAGTTATGGACCGCCCACCTGGCAAGAAGCAAAATTCACATTTTCTCAAGACGCGACTCTCAAGATCGTGATCTAAAAAAGCAGCCGTCTTAAAAGCCTGGTGGTTCTTAGGGAACCACCAGGCTTTTTCTAGGCGTCATACTTCAAACTGATCAGGTTTTTGATACGGTCTAGATTTTGGCTTAAGGATAGACTCATCCCCAACGGCAATAAATCCGACTCGGTTTTTCCTTGATTCAGACAGTTCTGGACGTGCATTATCTCATGGAAATAGCCATGGCCGGTAATGGGAAGTGAATAGACCTTGCTGGTTTTTGTGTCATTGTGGTAAACTTCAATCTCTCTGCAGTTGTGGAATTGGGACTTCATATGAATAAAGCCGCTAGTACCATAAATAAAAGCTTCCGTAGGTGTATTAGAAATAAAGGAAGATTCCATGACAGCCTTTACTCCATTCTTAAAACTGCCCATCACTGCACAGTACAGGTCAATGCCATTGGAATCCAGGATTCCTTCTGCTTTCAAGTGTTCTGGTTCTCCTAATAGCAATAGGCTTAAGTACAACGGGTAAATACCAATGTCTAATAAGGCACCACCACCCAGTTTAGGATCTAGCAATCGGCTTTCTGGTGGAGCAGTGACTCTAAAGCCAAAGTCTGACTTGATATAGAAAATATCACCTATGGCTCCCTCTTTAAGTAGGTCAAGCACTTTTTGAGTGGCGGGAATAAACCGTGTCCAAATCCCTTCCATAAGAAACAAGTTTTTTTCCCGGGCGAGCGTCATCATTTCTCCTGCTTGCTCACTGTTGAGACCTATAGGTTTTTCACACAAAACAGACTTGCCTGCATTAAGACACATCATGGTATTCTCATAATGAAGGGAATGTGGCGTGGCGATGTAGATGATCTGAATTTTAGGGTCGGCGGCCAGTTCTTCATAACTGGAATAGCAGACTTTAGCATTATAGGTATTTGCAAATTGTTGTGCCTTATTCTTATCTCGCGATCCTACGGCGTGCAATGCTGCGCCCTTCACTTTTACAAGGTCTTGTGCAAACTTGTTAGCGATGTTGCCCAGTCCCAAGATCCCCCATTGAATAGTTGTAGCCATGCTTTATTTTAGTTTCAAGATAGCATAAGATGCGGAATCCACTAAAGACGGTTAGTTAATTTCTAGCTAAGCATTCCTTTATTTGAGGAACGGATAATAACTTTAAAACATGAAAGTATTAATCACTGGAGCCACAGGTCTGATAGGCTCAAAAATATCAGAAATTCTACGAGCAGATGGACATCAAGTCCATTACTTAACCACTAGAAAAGAGGCCATCAAAGAGAAACCGGATTACAAGGGGTTTCTTTGGGATGTCAAGGCCATGACCATCGATCCCAAATGCCTGGAAGGCGTCGACACCTTGATCCACCTCGCTGGAGAATCTGTTTTTCAAAGATGGACTGATGAAGCAAAGGATCGAATCATGTCCAGCCGGTTGGATAGTACACAGCTGCTTCTTAATTTATTGGAGGAGACCCCTCATCAAGTCAAACATGCTATTACCGCCAGTGCCATTGGAATTTATCCAGATAAATGGGAAGGTGAACCCATGAGGGAAAATGAAGTGCCGCCTACGGCAGACAACTTCTTAGGCGAGGTATGTGTGGCATGGGAAAGCATAGGGATGCAATTTAAGGAACAGGGATTGAAACATGCCATTGTTCGTATAGGCATTGTATTGTCCAGTAAAGGTGGCGCATTGGAACAAATGGCAAAGCCCGTTAAGCTATACGCCGGTGCCGGATTTGCTAGCGGCGATATGTGGCAAAGTTGGGTAGCTATTGACGATCTAGCCAGAATATTCAAGTATATAGCAGAAAAGGAATTGCAAGGAACTTATAATGGTGTGGCACCGTTTCCAGTGCGCAATAGACCTCTAATGGAAACTATAGGTGAGGTGCTCAATAAACCTGTTTTCCTTCCCAACGTACCCGCCTTTATGATGAAGTTGATGCTGGGTGAGATGGCAGCTACCGTATTATCCAGTCAATATGCGAGCAGTAGTAAAATAGAAGAAGCTGGTTTTTCTTTTCAATTACCCCAATTGAAGCCCGCGCTGGAAAAATACCTGGAGTAGAAGGTTGGTATGAAATGCTTTAAACATCTATGACAGACGAATGTCCATTTAAAAGTTTAAGACTTATGACCACAAAAAAAGCCTCCCAAGGGAGGCTTTTCATCATTCATCATTTAACCAACTGGTTACTTAGTCGCAACCAGGTTCACTTTCAACCTAATATCGTCAGAAATTGCCTTGTCGGCAACAATGTCAGTAAAGTTGGAAGAACCATATTTGATTTCCCAGTCTGTTCTGTCAATTGTGAATTCTTCAGAATTCAACATCATTTTATCACCGTCAAAAGAAACAGTTACAGGGAAAGTAACATTTTTAGTTACATCTTTTAAAGTCAAGTTTCCTTGTAGCATATTACCTTCAAGACCAGTCACTACAAATTTTGCAGTTGGGTAATCAGGTGTATTGAAAAAGTCGGTTTGTTTGCCTTCAACAGTACCCTCTAAGTGTGATTTAAGGCTCATAGCATTATCCCCTTCAAGGTCAGTTACCTTGATAGAGGTCATGTCAATAGTAAACTCGCCACCTTCAACAGTTTCACCGTTTACATTTACCATACCTCCTTGTAGGTCTATGGTACCAGTATGATCTGCAGTAGGCTTGGAACCTACCCAGTTTATAGAAGAAGCTTCAGTGTCAACAGTATAGGTTACAGCCGCATCGCTGGCCATAGCTTCAGTTTCTGCATCCGTGGCATCTACCTCGTTTTGATTGTCCTTACAGGCAACGGCAATAGCGATTACTGCAGCAAGACTGGACATTTTTAAGAAATTACGTGTCATTTTGATTGATTTATATGAGATTGCAAAAGTAGATGTACCTACAATAAATATAGTTAAGAAATTATTAAATATAAATCGGTGACATTTTGGCACCACTTCTCTTATGGCAGTACTTTTGACCATAGCGAGCAGTAGCGTGTGGGAAAGTTCGCTTTCGCGAAAGCGTAACAACCACCCACCATTTTATAAACCGAAAGAATCTAAGTAAGGTCAGCTATATGGCAAAGAAAAATAAAAACGAGGTAGAAGAGCCTGTGGAAGAGCAGGCAGTAGCACAAGAACAAGAAGAAAATCAAACCGATGAGCGCACAGTAGAAGAAATTCTGGCAGAAGACCTACAGAAGGAGAAAGATCGTTTCCTACGTCTTTTTGCCGAGTTTGAAAATTACAAGCGCCGAACGGCTAAGGAGCGCATCGAGCTTTTTAAAACGGCTGGAGAAGGTGTCCTTAAGGATCTCATTCCTGTGATGGATGATTTTGACCGTGCTATGGTAGAGATAGGGAAATCTGAAGACAAGCAGTTAGCAGATGGTGTAATCTTGATCCACAATAAATTGCGCAACACATTGAATTCAAAAGGACTCACTTTAATGGAAGTCAGCGCTGGAGATACCTTCAACGCAGATGATCATGAAGCAGTGACCCAGATACCAGCACCTAGTGATGAAATGAAGGGTAAAATTATCGATGTGATCGAGAAAGGATATAAACTGGGCGACAAGATCGTACGTTTCCCTAAAGTGGTGATAGGACAATAAGCATGGCAGATTTTTATGACATATTAGGTATTTCCAAAGGCGCATCAGCGGCAGAAATTAAAAAGGGCTATCGCAAGAAAGCTATTGAATTTCATCCTGACAAGAATCCTGGGGATACTACAGCAGAGGAAAAATTTAAAAAAGCGGCAGAAGCCTATGAAACTTTAAGTGACCCACAGAAGAAATCGCGTTATGACCAGTTAGGGCATCAGGCGTATACCTCTGGAGGGGGGCAAGGTTTTGGGGGCGGCGGTGGCGGTTTCGGCGGTATGGATATGGAAGACATATTCAGCCAGTTCGGTGATATCTTCGGCAACAGCAGCAGTGGTGGATTTTCTGGGTTCTCCGGATTCGGCGGCGGTCAGCGTCGTGTTAAAGGTAAAGACTTGCGTATACGCGTTTCCTTAACTTTAGAGGAAGCAGCGAATGGGGTTGAAAAGAAAGTCAAAGTCAAGCGTAAAAAGCAAGCTGCTGGAGTAAGTTATAAAACCTGTTCTACCTGTAAAGGGAGCGGGCAGATCTCAAGAGTACAAAACACGATTCTAGGTCGCATGCAAACCAGCGCACCTTGTACCACTTGTGGAGGGTCTGGGCAAATACTAGATCATAAACCGGCAGGAGCAGACAGTCAAGGTCTGATCACGGACGAAGAAACCGTTTCCATAAAAATACCAGCTGGAGTAGAAAGCGATATGCGCCTTAAAGTAGGTGGCAAGGGAAATGAAGCGCCAGGTAATGGAGTAAGTGGAGACCTTCTGGTTAACATTGAGGTAAAACCCCATGACGAATTGCAGCGAGAAGGAAACAACTTGCATTATGATCTTTACGTAAGCTTGCCCGATGCTGTATTAGGAACCTCAAAAGAAATTAAAACAGTGACCGGGAAAGTTCGTATTCCCATTGATGCAGGGATTCAAAGCGGCAAAATATTAAGGCTTAGAGGTAAAGGAATGCCCAGCCTTAATGGATATGGTACTGGCGATCTTCTAGTTCATGTAAATGTCTGGACACCAAGAAGTTTGACAAAGGAGCAGAGAGATTTTTTCGAAAGCATGAAAACAGATTCGCATTTTGATCCGGCACCAGAACAAGGCGATAAGTCGTTCTTTGAAAAAGTGAAGGATATGTTTTCTTAAGGAAATATTATGATTATTGAAAAATAAGTTTATATTTGATAGACATTTGGTTAACCAACCAATTGTTATTTTTCTTTTTCATAGCAATTTTTCCCACCTCTCAAGAAATTGAGAGGTGGGTTTTTTTATGTCGTTTGGGAATGCGGACTTCAGGTCTATTAAATAATTCAAAAATCACCACCAGTCGCAGTCTATATTGTTAATTTAGCAGGATTAACTTACCTATGGAATACGCTCTAGAAGCTCTGAATATTTCTAAATCCTACGGAAACTTTAGGGCACTCAATGATGTTACCATCCAAGTGCCTAAAGGCAGCATCTATGGATTACTAGGCCCTAATGGCGCTGGCAAGACTTCACTCATACGCATCATCAACCAGATTACCATCCCAGATTCTGGTATGATCAAACTGAATAATGAACCTTTATCCCCACACCATATATCCCACATAGGGTATATGCCGGAAGAACGTGGACTCTATAAGTCCATGAAGGTAGGCGAGCAGTGTATTTATCTAGCCAGGCTCAAAGGATTGGGAAAAGCAGAGGCTAAAGAAAAACTGCTCTACTGGTTTGAACGCTTAGGAATGCAAGGCTGGTGGAACAAAAAACTTCAGGAGCTTTCTAAAGGAATGGCGCAAAAAGTTCAGTTTATTGTAACTGTTCTTCACGAGCCCGACCTATTGATTTTTGATGAACCATTTTCAGGTTTCGATCCAGTCAATGCAGATTTGATTAAGGATGAGATTCTACGTTTAAGAGATCAAGGTGCCACCATTATATTTTCAACCCATCGTATGGAAAGTGTGGAAGAGATGTGTGATGATATTGCTCTAATTAATAAATCAAAGGTCGTACTGCAAGGAAAATTAGATGAGGTCAAACAACGGTACCGCAACCGTACGTATGCGGTTTCTATTATTTGCCCTAATCAAGCTGCCGCTTTAGAGCGCATGAGAATGTTGGGAACAGTCGAACCAGCAGCATTTAAAGGACTGGACAACACAACAGATATGACCATTCAGATACCAGGAAACGTAACAGTACCTCACGTTTTACAGGAACTTACGAGTCTAGGTGAGCTGACCCATTTTAGTGAAGTAATCCCTAGTGTCAATCAAATATTCATTCAAACCGTTAGACAAGATGGATAAATTATGGTTGATTATAAAAAGAGAATACATCAACAAGGTGCGCAACCGCACTTTCGTTGTCATGACCTTTGTGAGTCCACTTATTTTTATAGGTGTGATTCTTTTGATAGGATGGCTCACCAGTGTCAATAATAGTGACGTTAAAGAAATAGCGGTGTTGGACGACACGGTAAAAGGATATGCACAGCTATTTCAGAAAACGAGCGATTTTGAGTATGAGAATCTGGATGCTGTGACTTTAGAGAATGCTTTGAAGATAAGTACAGACAACGATTACTATGGGTTGATCCACATAACAGAAACAAGTGAAGGCGTTGTGTCAGCTACTATGTATAGCGATGATTCACCATCGGTTTCCTACCTAACCTCCATTGAGGAGCGACTATCTAAAAAAGCAACAGAAGATAAGCTGGTAGAACAAGGAGTGGATCTGGCGACTCTGGAAAATTCAAGGGTCAAAACAAAATTAGCATTACAAACCTATTCTGGTGTTGTGAATAGCAAAGCGTCCAGTTGGGTCAAAATCGCATTAGGGGGCGCTTCCGGATATTTGTTGATGATGTTTATCATCATTTACGGGAATATGGTGATGCGATCTGTCATAGAAGAAAAGACAAATCGTATAGTTGAAATTATTGTGAGCTCTGTAAAGCCTATTTATCTGATGTTGGGTAAAATTACAGGAACCTCATTAGCAGGCATTACTCAATTTGCCATCTGGATCGTTCTTGGATTCATACTTATCGTGGTGGGTTCAACAGTTTTTGGTGTTGAGGCCTTTCAGAATCCTGCCCAGCAGGACATGGTTGCTCAAGCCCAGAACACAGATGAGATGCAATTGATTCTCAACGATATCATGCAATTGCCTCTGGCAACCATGATCAGCTGTTTTTTCATTTACTTTATTGGAGGGTACTTCCTCTATGCGGCGATTTATGTTGCAATAGGAGCGGCAGTGGATAGTGAAACAGATACACAGCAATTCATGCTTCCCGTTATCTTGCCATTGATACTGTCTATATATGTAGGGTTCTTTAGTGTTATAGATAATCCCAACGGTACCGTAGCGGTGGTTTTTTCCTATATTCCATTAACTTCACCAATTGTCATGTTGATGCGTATTCCCTTTGGTGAGATTGCTTGGTGGCAATTGGGCATAAGCATTCTCATTCTGTATGCTTCTATTATATTGGTAGCTTATCTAGCCGCTAAGATTTATCGCATAGGAATATTGATGTACGGCAAAAAAACAAATTGGAAAGAGCTCTATAAATGGCTTAAATACTAATGGAGATAGACTGGCAAAAAATAAAGGACTTTCTGACTTTTCAGATCATAGAGGAAACTAAGGAAGGTGGTTTTCATCTGGACACTTGGATGCTCATCTTGACGGTCGTTGCGCTGGTGGTTACAACCCTGCTTTTACGCGGTACGAAGCGTTTCTTTACCCGTAAGATGGAGCAGAATGAAAAGCTCAAATTTCAAAGTATTTTCAAATATTTCAATTACTTAATATACCTAATCGTCATATTGGTTATACTTCATAGTTATGACGTGAAGCTAACGGCGGTATTGACGGCCAGTGCGGCAATATTTGTAGGTTTAGGATTTGCGCTGCAAGATCTGTTCAAGGACATTATCGCGGGTGTCACCATTTTAGTAGATAAATCCCTTCTAGTAAATGACGTTATTGAAGTCCATGATAAGGTAGCTCGGGTTTTTGAAATCAAGCTGCGCAGTACGCGAGCGGTCACTAGAGATGATAAAGTCTTGATTTTACCTAACCATCTTTTTCTTAGTGAGACTATATATAATTTTACCCAAAACCATTCTAAGACTAGAGAGTCGGTGCAAGTAGGCGTTTCCTATGGGAGCGACGTGAGAAAGGTAGAGGAGTTATTGATCCAATGTGCCAAAGCCGAAAAATCAGTCTTGAAGAGCCCAGAGCCTTTTGTGATGTTCAATGATTTTGGGGACAGCAGTCTAGACTTTGGTATTTACTTTTTTATAAGGGACAGTTTTACCGATCCTAGAATAAAGAGCAACCTGAGATTTGCGATCGACCAGGCGTTTAGGGAAAACGGCATTACAATTCCGTTCCCGCAACGCGATGTGCATTTTTATCAATCTAATCCTATTCATCATAGAAATACGACAGGCAATGAGCCTGATAGTGCTACAAATCAAACAGAAAAATAATGTTCGACAGGTAGTTAGTTCGCTTTCGCGAAAGCGGAAACGATTAAAAAATGAATTAAAAAACACAAACAAATTATCATTCTGAAGGTACCTATGAAAAAGATCCTGATAGCCATTTTACTGTGCAATAGTGCCGGCTTTATAGCCAACGCACAAACGACAGACCTAGCCAGAGTGGAGTATATGAATATTCCATTTTCTAAATCAGATAATTCTATACAGAGGTATAGGGCATTGATACAAGCTCCTATCCCGTTAGATAAGGATTTGAATAAGATCATTGTGGTGGGACTGGAATATAGATACCTGGACATAAATATAAAAGATCCAGTACCTTTTAACACAGATATTGTTTCCTCTACCCAGCGCATGGAAGCCAGTATTGGTTACGTTTTTAAATTGGAATCTCAACCAGACTGGAGGTTTGGTATAAGAGGACTGGCGCGCATTAATTCTAATCTGGAAGGAAAGCCTATTAGTGACGATTTCATATATGGAGTAGCAGCCTACGCCATTTATGATAAAAAAGATGCAAGTATTCCTAAACCTTACCGGTGGATATTTGGACTGGAATATACCACCACACCTGGCCGTAATTTCCCACTTCCCATTATTAATTATTATCGAGAATTTGCTCCAGACTGGACGTATACCTTGGGAGTTCCTAAAACTAACATTCGTCGTTATCTAAACTCTAGCCATAAAGATGCGGTACAAGCCTTTTTGACTCTGGATAACTTTTTTGCGAATATCCAGAACAACTTAGACGTCAACGGGAAGACGGCAGAAAATATTTCCATGACATTGGTATTGGGGGGATTGGGGTATGAGCACTATTTTACGGATCATTTATTGTTCTATGGATACGGTGCATATACCATTAGCAACGATTTTAGATTGCGTGATAATGAAAGAAATGACATTTATACGATTAACGAAGACGGCAGTTATTATATGAGAGCTGGTCTTAAATTCAAGTTTTAATGACATCAAACATATTATTGATAGAGGATGAAGCTGCGATTAGACGCGTGCTCACAAAAATCCTGATAGAAGAGAACAAAGGCTACCATGTAACAGAAGCCAATGATGGACTGGAAGGGGTAGAATTAGTTCGCGACAATGACTTTGACTTAGTCCTCTGTGACATCAAAATGCCTAAAATGGATGGAGTTGAGGTTCTAACGGCCATCAAAAAAATAAAACCAGAAATTCCTATTGTTATGATTTCAGGACATGGAGATCTGGATACCGCAGTGAATACGATGCGTCTAGGAGCCTTTGATTATATCTCAAAACCACCAGATCTCAATAGACTATTGAATACCGTGCGCAACGCATTGGACCGCAAAGAACTGGTGGTAGAAAATAAACGTCTCAAGAAAAAGGTAAGCAAGAATTATGAGATGGTGGGAGAGAGCGAGCTTATCGTCATTATCAAAAATATCATAGAAAAAGTAGCACCTACAGAGGCTCGTGTACTCATCACGGGTGAAAATGGTACCGGTAAAGAACTAGTGGCGCATTGGCTACATGAAAAAAGCAATCGCTCAAACGGGCCATTCATAGAGGTCAATTGTGCAGCTATCCCTGGAGAACTTATTGAAAGTGAACTTTTTGGTCATGTAAAGGGAAGTTTTACGGGAGCAAATAGGGATCGAGCTGGTAAATTTGAAGCGGCTAACGGCGGCACTATTTTCCTGGACGAGATAGGAGACATGAGCCTGAATGCTCAAGCTAAAGTCTTGCGTGCCCTTCAGGAAAACAAAATACAACGTGTAGGAAGTGATAAGGACATCAAGGTGGATGTTCGCATTCTCTCTGCAACTAATAAAAACTTGAAAAAGGAAATTGAGGAGAACAACTTCCGTGAAGACCTTTACCACAGACTCGCTGTAATATTATTAAACGTTCCCTCTCTTAACGAGCGCAGGGAAGATATTCCATTACTAGCCAGTTTTTTTGCAGAAAAAATCGCCTCAGAGCAAGGAACTGCTACTAAGAGTTTTGATGATAAAGCCGTAAAACTGTTACAGGAATACGATTGGACGGGTAATATTAGAGAGCTGCGCAATGTAGTGGAGCGATTGATTATCTTAGGCGGTAAACAAATCAGCGAGAAAGACGTCAAGTTGTTCGCCAGTAAATAACACCTATGGATTTTGAGAGATACCGTGCCACATCAACCAAAAAACTAGCAGATTTCACCACAAAACCTGAAAATCCGCTGACTGAAAAAGCAGCTAAAAAGGCAATGAAAAAAAACCGAAAGGCTCTTGCAGACTTTCAGGAACGACTCTATGCTCATGATAGAAATTCGGTTTTAGTATGTTTTCAGGGGATGGATACATCGGGCAAGGACAGCTTAATCCGCGAGGTTTTTAAAGACTTCAACGTACGCGGTCTAGAACAAAACAGTTTTAAAACACCTACTGATCTTGAATTATCTCATGGTTATTTATGGCGTCATTATGTGGCACTCCCTAGAAAGGGCCATTTTGGTATTTTCAACCGCAGCCATTACGAGAACGTCCTGGTAACAAGGGTGCATCCAGAATACCTCCTTAAGGAAAATCTCCCAGACATTCATTCCATTGACGATATTACGGATGATTTTTGGAAAATGCGGTTCGAGCAGATCAATAACTTTGAAAAAGAATTGACTGAAAACGGAATGATCGTTTTCAAGTTTTTCTTAAACCTAAGCAAAGAAGAACAAAAGAACCGCTTGCTACGACGCCTCAATTTGCCAGAAAAGAACTGGAAGTTTTCTGCCGGTGACCTTAAGGAGCGAGAGTTATGGGATAAATATATGTACGCCTATGAGCAGGCGATTCAACATACCAGCAAGGAAAACGCACCATGGTTCGTGATCCCAGCAGATGATAAGCCCATGGCAAGATACATAGTAAGCAGCATATTACGGGACAGTCTTGATCCCTTAGAGCATATTAAATTTCCTAGTCTGGAGGAGGATACCGCCAGTCGATTGGAAGAATTTAAAACCATCTTGAATAATGAATAAATTTGTATGGCTTGCTGTTATAGCAATGAATTTCGCTTTCGCAAAAGCGCAAAAATCAGCAACATCAAAGGATTCTACCATCCTTCGAACGATCTACAATCAGAACCTGACCAGCTCTAAGAGCTACCAATGGTTGGATCACTTATCCAACAATATAGGAGGTAGATTGTCAGGATCGCCACAAGCCCAAATGGCTGTGGAGTATACGTTGCAGGAACTTAAAAAAATAGCAGATACCGCCTATCTTCAACCAGTAATGGTGCCCAAGTGGACAAGGGGAAATCCTGAAGTGGCCTATTTTAAAAACGCTCAGGGAAACCAGATCAAAGTGAACGTCTGCGCACTTGGTGGATCAGTAGCTACCCCAGCAGCTGGAATCTGGGCAGGAGTGGTTGAGGTGAGCAGCCTTGAAGAGCTACAGGCGCTTGGAAAATCTAAAATTCAGGGCAAGTTTGTTTTCTATAATCGCCCCATGGAACCTACAAAAATACAGACCTTTGAGGCTTACGGAGGCTGTGTTGATCAGCGTTATTCAGGAGCAGAGGCTGCGGCACCATACGGAGCGGTAGGAACAATCGTGCGGTCAATGAATTTGAGAATGGATGATTTCCCGCATACAGGAGCCATGAGTTATGGAGAGTTACCTATGGAGCAATACATTCCAGCCGCAGCGATCAGTACTAATGATGCAGATAAGTTACATAACGCACTGCAAGAAAATAGCAATCTTAAATTCTACCTACATCAGGACTGCGCAAATCATGACGAGGTACAATCCTACAATGTGATAGGTGAGATCAAAGGAAGTGAATTCCCTAACGAGGTTATTGTAGTGGGAGGACATTTGGATTCTTGGGACCTAGGAGATGGCAGTCATGACGATGGTGCAGGGGTAGTTCAGTCCATGCAAGTATTGGAAACCATGAAAGCCACCAACTATATACCTAAAAGGACCGTAAGAGTAGTACTGTTCATGAACGAAGAAAACGGCTTACGTGGCGCCCGCGCTTATGCAGAAGCAGTGGGGGGAACTAAAGAAAAACACATCCTAGCTTTGGAAAGTGATGCAGGAGGTTTCACTCCTCGTGGATTTGGTTTTGATACCACACCATTGCAAATGCAACAAATCCAGTCCTGGGAAGGATTGTTTAAGCCCTATTTGATACATTACTTTGAAATGGGCGGCAGCGGTGCAGATGTTGGGCCATTAAAAGATACTGGTGCCGTGCTGGCGGGATTGCGTCCTGACTCCCAGCGGTATTTTGATTACCACCATGCTTCAAACGATACCTTTGATGCCGTCAACAAACGAGAACTGGAGCTAGGAGCAGCAACCATGACCTCATTAGTTTATCTTTTTGATTCATACGGGTTGAGTAAAAAACTGAAAAAGTAGGAGTTTCAAAGGCAATGCTGTACTAAGCAGTTATCTTTGCCGTCTTTTTTAGAAATGATCCTTTCACAATATACTTCAGAGTTCAAGCGCAATATGACCATCGCCTTGCCTATAATGGCTGGGCAGGTCGCACATCTTCTCGTTGCTTTGGCAGATAATATCATGGTGGGAAAACTGGGTGCAGCACAGCTAGCCGCCGTTTCACTGGGGAATACCTTTATATTTATTGCATTATCAATAGGTTTAGGATTATCCTTTGCCATAACACCATTAGTTGCTGAAGCAGACGGGAACAAGAATCAAGCAGTAGTTAAAGCTGCATTTCATAACGGTTTTATCATGTGTGCAGCCAGCGGGATTCTACTGGTTTTCATCCTTTTCCTGGCAGAGCCGATCCTGTACAGAATGGATCAACCCATTGAAGTAGTGCGTCTTGCCATACCATATATGCGCATCGTGGGGATATCCCTGATACCACTCATGCTCTTTCAGGCCATGAAACAATTTTCTGACGGGTTATCGCTTACGCGAAATGCGATGATCGCCACACTCATTGCAAACATCGTCAATGTTGGATTAAACTACCTTTTGATTTACGGAACCTTTGGATTCCCAAGATTGGAAGTTGAAGGTGCAGCATACGGAACCTTGATATCTAGAATATTGATGGTAGTGTTGCTCTACTTCATTTTGAAAAACAGCTCATTTACTAAAGTCTATTTCGAAAAGTTCAGTAAACTCTCTTGGAGCTATTTGAAATCACTTTTAAACTTAGGACTGCCTACAGCCTTGCAGATGTTGTTTGAGGTTTCATTATTTACATCTGCCATTTTTCTTTCAGGAGTCTTGGGTACGGAACATCAGGCAGCAAATCAGATTGCACTCAACCTCTCGGCATTAACTTTTATGGTCGGCGTTGGGCTGAGTGTAACGGCTACCATTAGAGTAGGGAATCATTTGTCGCCAGCCAGGAAGCCAGACCTAATAAGGATTGCAAGGTCTATATTTCTCATGGCCTTTATAGTCGATATGCTTTTTGCCATGCTCTTCTTTTTCGGAAGGAACTTACTGCCGCATGTCTATATAGAGGATCCCTATGTTATAGAATTAGCTTCAGGACTGCTTTTGATCGCTGCATTTTTCCAAATTAGTGATGGTCTTCAGGTGGTGGTCTTGGGAGCTTTGCGTGGGCTGCAGGATGTTTGGATACCTAGTTTGATTTGTTTCTTCGCATATACATTGGTAGGCTTTCCTATTTCTTATTACTCTTCCTTGCATTATGGTTATGGAGTAAATGGAATATGGTACGGAGTGTTAGCTGGATTATCAGTTTCAGCAATATTGATGTATCTAAGATTTAGATACCTTTCACGTAGACCTTCACATTAGTAGAAACGGATAGTTGATAGGGAAACCAGCCTGCACCCGCTTCGTCAATGGCTGATTAAGTTACTTTTTATCATAAATCGATCTGTCCATCTAAAATATTTAAAAAACTTTTTGTTGTAAGTTATTGGTTTAATGTGTTTTGCAAAATACTTTAAATTATTTCGCACATTTCCGATTAAAAAGTTTGGTTGTAAAGAGAAATGCTCTGTATATTTGCACCCGCTTAACAACAGAGACATACTCTAAAACA